>Ga0123336_10000101_pt1 | contig 84657 bp, 49 predicted proteins | sample SSSSmetaG_FD_96466 | JGI IMG/M metagenome (GOLD analysis project Ga0123336, IMG submission 96466) | Glacier valley bacterial and archeal communities from Borup Fiord, Nunavut, Canada, to study Microbial Dark Matter (Phase II) - ​SSSS metaG | ecosystem: Environmental > Aquatic > Freshwater > Ice...
CCTATAAGGCAGAATTGGAAGCAAAGAAACAAAGTGCATAAGAAATGCGACCAGCAATGTGGTCGCATCAACTTATACATTTTTAATTATTTAACTTGTCTACTTGACAGAGGTCGGTTCAAAGCAAGGTGTGCTTTTATTAATTTTTATACTTTAGGAAAATATAATGCAACTAGTTTTCTTTAGATTTTACCAAATAAATATCTTGCTAGGATAAATTTTGTTCTACCTATTTTTTCCATCGTAAAGCTTAGCAGAATATCTATAAAGTCGAGCATATCCTGTTGTTCACTTTTGAGCAAAGAAGTATTGCTATATCTTGCTTTAACATAATGGTTTGTTATTTTTATGAAACTCGTTTTATTAAAAGAATAACTCATAAAATCCAAAGTTTTATCTACTCTTATTCCAAATTGAGAAGGTGTTTCTCCAGGAATAAATACTAAATTTTGAATACCTAGAACCTTTACAATATAGTTATATGCCATTAAAACAGAACTATTGGGATCACCTTTCCTTATTCTTCGAAGAGTGCGATAGAACTTAAATATATTGATTAAAACTAATATACCAAAAGCTAGTAAAGTAGAGACAATAAGTGCTGATATTATTATTAATACTATTATAAGCTTATTTGATTTTGATGTTGTAGCAGAATCCGAATCACCATTATCATAAGTAAATCCTTTATTGTTTTTTCCGTACTTCTCCATCATGGCCATGTAATCTGTGTATGTGGAGTTTAACATATCGCTACTAACTTTTGCAGTAACAGTTTTATCATTATACATGTTGGCAACAAAAGGGGCAGTAGGCTCAAATGGTATCCAGCCAAGCCCTTCGAAGTATACTTCTACCCAAGCATGAGCCTGCTGGTTTGTAACTTCGAAGACTCCCTTTTTGTTCGTTTCTGGAGGCAGAATATATCCTTCTACATATCGTGCTGGAATATCAACACATCTAAGTAATACTGTCATAGCTGATGCATAATATGTACAATATCCTTTTTTACCTTCAAAAAGGAAGTAATCTACAAAATCTTTCTTTCTAGGTGGATTACCTGGTTTTAAGGTATAAGGGTAATTACTTGAAAGATAGTCTTCAATTGCTTTTGCCTTATCATAATTATTATCTTTACCTTTTGTTAGATCTATCGCAAGCTGATGGACTCTTGGAGTAATATCAGGTAATTGGGTGTATTTTCTATAAATTGTTTCAACTTTATCTTGAAATTTATTGCTTTGTATTAAATTATTAACAGCATTGTTAATAAAATATGTTTGAAGAGAATTTTTGTCTGATGAATTTGTACTGTTTTCCCAACTACTTTGTAGCGCCTCATTAATATATCCCCTGTAACTCTTTCTTAAAGCTGTCTTAAACTTATCGTCATTAAGAAGCATTCTTTTATAACCTATGTTATATTTGAAATCTTTATTTTGCATATCAACTGAAGAAATCATTTGCTCATTATCATAAAACAAACTAAGAGGGGTTTTTAAGGTCAAAAAATCGATTTTTGAGGGAATAAACAACGATTTTGTTTTAAGATTTACATATTCTATCTCTGCCTTGTCAGACTCGAAAATAGCATCATTTGCATTAGTTCCAACCATCATAAGATTACCAGTTATTAATTCATTGGAGTCATAATTAATTTGATTTGAGTATGTTTTAAGATCGTTCTCCAACGGTATTAACTGTTTATTATCATCATACCAACCATGTCCATTATAAAATGCTTTTGAGCTAGCTTTTAGATACAAACTTGAAAATTCAGATTTTACGTTCATTACATGAGTTTTACTTAGTTTTATATTTCCACCTAACCTTTCAGGCGTTCCAAATCCTGTCGACTCAATTGAAAAGTAGTCAAAATTAGATATGTCTTTATTAGAAAAAAGATCAATTATGTTTTCAATTGCACTATCAAACTTTGTATCTAACCAGGGCAATGCACTTCGAGTATTCTTAATTGTAAAGGAAAAGCTTACAATGATAACTACAACACAAATGGGAATAATATTAATTAGATACTTAAACGAATTTCCCACATCATAGGTTAATTCTTTTCTTCTCCTTTTTAATACATCAAAAAAGTAGTACAGTAAAAATGAAAACATGAAAAGAATAAAAGATTTATTACTTACAAAAGTATTAAACTGTAATTGAACAAAAAATACGCTGAAAAGCATAATGGATATCACATAAAAATTATAAAATTTTACAGAAAACATATAAATTAAAAGAGTGATAATAAAAGCAAGCGATATTAAAGTTACATTGGAATAGAGCTGATTGGAGACATCTTTGAAGCCATTCAAAACATCAATAAACCAAGTGGAATAGCCCGATAACCAATTTTCTGCATTTGCTATTCCGGTATTATAAAGAATAAAGACTAGTCCTACGATAAGCATTACACATACAACGATAGCCGATACGATAGCAGATACTTTGCTTCTAAACATAACAAAGAATAGCAAGGTAAGTGGTACAACAGCTATAAATATAGTCAAGCTTAGCTCATATGTCATAAATAAGGAAGTATACACGGTTTGACAAATGCTTGACGCCATAAGCATAACAAGAATTAAATTTGCAAATATGCCAAGTTTATTTTCACGCAACATTAGCTCTAACCTCCAAGTATCATTTTAATATCATCGTTAGGGTTGATAGTATATACTCTCACACCCATTTCAGGTAAATTGTCAAGAATGTCATCTTCTATATCATTTTTTTCAGAAACTAGAGATCTTGGAGAAATATAAATAAGGCAAATAGTATGATTCGACATTTGTGCGTTACATATTTCATTATACAAATCAACATCTAAAATACTTGTAAATAAAATCATATCAGTTGATTTATTGCTGCTTTCATAATGTAACTTTACAATATCAGATAATGAAACTTTTTGGTTAAATTCTATAGAGGCTAACGTCTTGTAAATAAATTCGAATTCAAACTGATTAGAAGCGTTAAGAACTTCAAGCTTTTGATTGAAATACATGTAATTAACAGATATACCCTTGGACAAGTAATAATGTAACACAGAAACTAAAACTTCTATTAGCTTATCTTCAATAATAATATTAATTTTATCAGTATAGATGTTTCGTCGTAAATCCAAAAGAACATTTACATGCATGTCAGTGGTACTCTCGAAATTTTTAATCATTAATTTGTTATTTCTAGCAGTGAGCTTCCAATGTATTTTTTTTAAGCTATCTCCATAGTGATAGTTTCTTAAATCCCTTATATTGTTAACATCCTCAACAGTGCTTTGTGAGAAGCTTTGAGATTCGGAATTGTTTGAAGTAAAAACATTAAACTGATTGAGTTGTTCAATCTTAGGATAAACAATTATTTTCTTTGTTTCTGGAATTCTATATTTTAATTTAATTAAACCCAAAAAATCTTCAATATATATATCACTGATACCAACCTCGTATTGACCTCTATACTTGCATTCCATATCAAAAATAAACTCCTTTTTCGAAAATGGAGTAATAGAAAGGCTTTTAGAATAGCTATTTGCACTAAACATTGAATGTGAGCCAAAGAACGAAACATATACATAAGGGAATATAATAAAATCCTCATTGCAGAGTTTAACAATTAATTTGATACTTTCACCCTTAATAACAATCCTTTTATCAATATCTTGAACAAACTTAAACCTAACGTAAACATACAGGGTATATCCTATTGAAATAATGAGTAAGGATAAAAGAGTATTAAATAAGACAGAGGGAACATACCCACCAAAGTTATATCGAAATATTATTGATATTATAAATAAAAATATAAATGTGATTCTATTTCTTTTCATAGTTATCTACCAATGGTATAAAGACCTTGTCAATAATTGAACTCAAAATGTCTAGCACTGACATTTTTTTCAATTTTGCTTCCTGTTTTAATAAAATACGATGAGAAAGTGTTGGGATGAGCATTTTCTTAATGTCCTCAGGTAGAACATAATCTCTCCCACAATAATAAGCCCAAGCTTGGGCAGCACGACAAACTGCAAGTGAACCTCTAGGACTTGAACCCAAAGCAATGTAGTCATTTTTCCTAGTCAGATTTACTATTTCTACAACATAGTTTTTAAGAGTTTTGTCTATGTAAACCTGCTTAACTTCGTTTTGGATATTTATAATATCAGAGCTGTCGACAACAGGTTCTAAAGTTTCCAAAGGATTATCCTGAAGAAATCTAGAAAGTATGTAAACTTCTTCGCCCAGCTGCGGATAACCTAGAGAAATCTTTAAAAAGAAACGATCCATTTGCGCCTCTGGAAGAGGATATGTACCTATATAATCTATTGGATTTTGTGTTGCCAAAACCATAAAGGGCTTTGGTAGCATATATGTAATACCATCAACAGTAACTTGCTTTTCTTCCATGATTTCTAACAAACTCGATTGAGTTTTTGGTGAGGTTCTGTTTATTTCGTCAGCAAGTAATATCTGACACATAGCGCTACCTGCCCTAAACTCAAACTCACATGTTTTCTGATTATAAATTGAAAATCCTGTGATATCAGATGGTAGGACATCTGGAGTAAATGAAACTCTTTTGAAAGAAGCGGTAATTGACTTCGCTAATGCTGAAACCAAACTTGTTTTTCCAACTCCGGGTACATCCTCTAAAAGTACATGACCATTGCAAATAAGGGCAACTAGGGTAAGTTCAATTGCATTTCTTTTACCAACAATAACTTTTTCAACATTGTCAGCAATTTTTTTTAAAAGAGCAGAATTATTATTGTTCATAGTGACCATTCTCCTTAGTGAGTTCGATAATAATCTGAAATCATATATTTAGTAGGCGGTTTTCTTTTCAATAAATCAATGACATCAGATAACTAATTATATTTTATAAATGTTAATTATTCCATATAATACTAAAACAATATTATTATGAAATTTTTAGTAATATTGTTCATAAATTCTCTAAACCATCTATTTTATATTATTATTTTCACTATTATATAATAATTTGTATATAAAACTGTACACAATATATACATGATAATATTTGATCACAATATATGAACACAATGGAATCAATATTTGCAACACTTATAGAGTAGCGTGTAAAACCCTGTTTATTAAACTTCAGTTAGTAAACTATTTATTTACAATAATCAAAAATTATGCTAAAATACATGAGTACAATTCGCATTTATCCTAATATAGTATCATTTTTATACAATATTTTGAAAATGCTAGAAACCATGAACTACGTTTTTGGGTTCTCCGTCCAAATACTTGGTCTATGGCGATTAATTATTTTATTTGGAGGTAACACAACATGTTTAAGGAAGTTAAAACAGAATTAATTACTAAGTATCAGCTTCATGAAGGCGATACAGGTTCATCTGAGGTTCAGGTTGCAATTCTTACAGAAAGAATTAATCACCTCAATGATCACTTAAAGACTCACAAGAAGGATCACCACTCAAGAAGAGGTCTTTTAAAAATGGTTGGTGCTAGAAGAGGTTTGCTTAACTATCTTCAAAAGAATGATATTGAAAGATATCGTGCTATTATTGAAAAGCTTGGTCTCAGAAAATAATAATTATAAAACAGGCAGGCTTACGCCTGCCTGTTTTATATCTTTTCTTAATGTGAATTTTAAAACACATTTTGAATTGTGGAAAAATTTAATACATAGCATATATTATAAGATGTGTAAAATTTGAAATAATACTAAAGAACAATAAAAAATAATGTCATATGGCTGTGGACAGTAGAAGGTAGATTGTACGCCAAAGTAAGCTTTGACGTAGAATCTACATGCTACATGTCTATAGTTTTAAAATAGCACATATGAAACTATTAAAAAACGTAGGAGGAGTAACATGTTTAAAACATTTAGTATGGAACTAGCTGGCAAAACGCTTACAGTTGATACTGGAACGCTCGCTCAGTTAGCTAATGGATCAGCAATGATCAGATATGGAGACACAGTAATAATGTCTACAGCTACTGCATCATCGACACCAAGGGATGGAATCGATTTTTTCCCACTTAGTGTTGATTATGAGGAGCGTTTATATTCAGTAGGTAAGATTCCTGGTGGTTTTATTAAGAGAGAAGGAAGGCCTTCTGAAAGGGCTATTTTGACCTCAAGAGTAATCGACAGACAAATCAGACCACTATTTCCAAAGGATTTGAGAAATGATGTAACTGTTGTTAATACTGTTATGTCAGTTGATCAGGACAATTCTCCTGAAGTAGCTGCAATGATAGGAGCATCTATTGCTTTAAGTATATCTGACATTCCCTTTAATGGACCTACTGGAGGAGTTGTTCTTGGATTAATTGATAATGAAGTAATTATCAATCCAAATGAAGAGCAGCGTGCAAAAAGCAAGATGTATGTTACACTTGCTGCTACAAAGGGAAAAGTAGTTATGATAGAAGCTGGAGCAGATATCGTTGATGATGATGTAATGTTAGATGCAATTAAACAAGGTCATGAAGTAATAAAGACAATATGTGATTTTATAGATGAAATTGTTAAAGAAGTAGGTAAGCCAAAGTTTGCTTATCAATCATCAGAAGTTCCTGCAGATTTGTTCGCTGCGGTTAAGGCTTTGGGATATGAAAAAATGCGCTCAGCAGTGCTTGCTGTTGAAAAACAGGATAGAGATATAAAAGTAAGTGAATTGACTGATGAGGCTCAAGCTACACTTGCTGAACAGTTCCCAGATATGAAGAGTAAAATAAACGAATGTATCTACAAGCTTGAAAAGAAGGTAGTTCGTGAATATATTTTGAAAGAAGGAAAGCGTGTTGATGGGAGAAGTCTTGACGAAATCAGACCTCTCAGCGCAGACGTTGGAATTCTTCCAAGAACTCATGGCTCAGGTCTTTTCCAAAGAGGGCAAACACAGGTATTGACGACTTGTACACTTGGTGCAATGGGTGACGTTCAGAAGATGGATGGTATTGACACTGAAGAAACCAAGAGATACATGCACCATTACAATTTTCCTGGCTTTAGCGTTGGAGAAGCTAAGACCTCAAGAGGTCCTGGACGTAGAGAAATAGGGCATGGTGCTCTTGCTGAAAGATCACTTGTACCAGTGCTTCCAACTGAACAGGAATTTCCTTATGCTTTCAGACTAGTTTCTGAAGTACTCATGTCAAATGGTTCTACTTCACAGGGAAGTGTTTGCGGTAGTACACTTGCATTAATGGATGCAGGCGTTCCAATAAAGGCCCCTGTTGCAGGTATATCAGCAGGTTTAGTTGTTGACGATGAAAATCCAGATAACTTTGTAACTTTCATGGATATTCAGGGTATAGAAGATTTCTTCGGAGATATGGATTTCAAGGTTGCTGGTACAACAGAAGGTATAACCTCTATTCAAATGGATATAAAGGTTGATGGACTCAGCTACGAGATTATTCGTCAAGCTTTTGAGCATACGAAGAGAGGCCGCCTACAGATAATTAATGATGTTATTCTTAAAGCGATACCTACACCCAGAAAAGAGCTTTCTGAATATGCACCTAAAATTATAGTAACCAATATTGACCCTGATAAAATTAGAGACGTTATTGGACCTGGTGGAAAAATGATTAACAAAATCATTCAAGAAACTGGCGTTAAGATTGATATTGAAGATGATGGCAGAGTTTATATTATGACACCTGATGCAGCAGCAGCTGATAAGGCTCTTAAAATTATCCAAGGTATAGCAAAAGAAATCGAACCTGGTGAAATCTACATGGGCAAGGTTGTTAGAATTACTACCTTTGGTGCCTTTGTTGAAATATTACCTGGAAAAGATGGACTTGTTCATATCTCAAAACTTGATAGTAAAAGAGTTGATAAGGTTGAAGATGTTGTAAGCGTAGGTGATGAACTTCTTGTAAAGGTCATGGAAATTGACAAACAAGGTAGAATAAATCTTTCACATAAAGATGCCATGGGAGATAGCGACGAAACAAAATAATTAAACTTTAATAGTTTCAGTTTTTATGGGCGTAGACTTGCTGTTTACGCCCAATTTACTATTTATGTTTATTTGCGATGATATAAAAAAACTAATGTTGGAAAAATTAGTGTTCAATTTAAGGTACAACATCGGAGGATTAAATGTACAAAAAGATAGTATTAGATAATGGTGTACGACTTGTATACGAGAATATTTCATACGTAAGGTCTGTATCAGTAGGAATCTGGGTTGGTACTGGTTCAAGAAGTGAAAATTCAAGCAATAATGGAATTTCTCATTTTATAGAGCATATGCTTTTCAAAGGTACTACGAATCGTTCGGCAAAAGAAATCGCACAAACGATAGATGCTATTGGTGGCCAAATAAATGCATTTACTGGCAAAGAATGTACCTGCTACTATACAAAAACCCTCGATACTAATCTTAATGTTGCACTAGATGTTTTGGCTGATATGTTTTTTAATTCTAAATTTGAAACAGCTGATATTAATGTTGAAAAAAAGGTTGTTGTTGAAGAAATCAGCATGTATGAGGATACTCCTGAAGAGCTTGTTCATGACATCTTTTCAGAAATGGTCTGGAGTGGTAATTCTTTAGGATACCCGATACTTGGAACTCAAAAGTGTATAAGTAAATTTAATAAAAAAATGATTAAACAGTATATGAATGAATATTATACACCTTATAACACAGTCATTTCGGTGGCTGGAAATTTTGATGAGGCAGAATTAATAGATTATGTAAAAAAATATTTTGCAAATTGGAAATATAATGGAGAGTTTAAATTAGATTATTTACCTGTAGAATTTAAAATTGATAAAGATATTCGTATAAAAGATACTGAACAGGTACATTTATGTATGGGTTTTGAGGGAATTGAGCACGGGAATGATAAGGTGTATCCTTTGCTTGCCTTAAATAATATATTTGGTGGAGGAATGAGTTCAAGGTTATTTCAAAATATTAGAGAAGAAAAAGGACTTGTATACTCTATATATTCTTACCCATCTACCTATAAGGGTGCCGGCCTATTTATGATTTATGCTGGCATGAATCCTGAATATCTCCAAAAAGTAGTTGACCTTACCAAGAAAGAAATGGATCTATTATTAAAGACTAGTATAACACAAGATGAATTAACCAAGTCAAAAAATCAGTTAAAAGGTAACTATATACTGGGTTTAGAGAGTATCAATAGTAGAATGAACAGTAATGGTAAGTCTGAACTAATGCTTGGCAAGATTGATACTCCTGAAGAAATACTCAAAAAGATGGAAAATATTAGAATTGATGATATATATGAAATAATTGAAACGGTTTTTAAATACGAAAACATGAGTATATCAGCAGTAGGGAACTTAAAAAGTGAAATTATTATCTAATATCTAAACATAGTTAATTAATATTTATGCTAGAAAGCACTTAATAAACGAGTTCTAATATAAAAATGGAGTAAAAACTCACTTTTTATATTAGAGCTCGTTAATATTTCAGGTGTTTTTTTTATTTTAATAGACTTTGTACAGGCACTAGGTATTTGCCCCTTACATAAGATATACTAGTCGTCATAATTGGTATATTCTATAAATCCTAAGAATGGGAGGACTTATGTGTGGGAGGCAAAAGATTTAGCATTATTGGTGGAGATCTAAGAAATGTAAAATTGGCTGAGTTAATTGCTGCTGAAGGCAATTCTGTTAATATATATGGCTTTAGTAACGCAGGTTTTGAGATAAAATTTAAGCAAAGTGATACTATAGCAGATGCAATTAACGATTCAGATGTAGTAATTGGCCCAATACCATGTTCAAATGATAACGAATTAATAAATGCACCATTTCATAACGAAAAAATTCATATTCACGAAGTATTTAGGTGCATAAACAAAAACCAATTGTTCATTGCAGGTAGAATAAACGAAAAAATTGTTCACCTAGCAAAGGTATTTAATGTTTATACTGTTGATATGTTGGAAAGAGAAGAGATGGCAATTTTAAATTCAATTCCAACAGCAGAGGGCGCAATTCAAATAGCTATGGAGGAAATGCCCACTACGCTACATAATAGTAATGCATTAATTCTTGGATATGGTAGAGTAGGTAAAACATTGGCAAAAATGCTACAGGGAATAGGTGCCAATGTTTATGTAGAAGCAAGGAAATACTCTGATTTGGCATGGATTAAAAGCTATGGATATAAACCGGTTTTATTAAGTGAATTATCGCAGACTGTGAAATTTATAAATGTTTTATTCAATACTATCCCATCTATTATATTAAATAATGAGGTCTTAAAAGCTGTAAATTCTAATTGCCTTATTATTGACTTAGCATCAAAACCAGGTGGAGTTGATTTTGAAAAAGCTAAAGAATTGGGTTTAAAAGCAATATGGGCGCTCTCACTTCCAGGCAAAGTTGCCCCCGTTACAGCTGCAGAGTTTATAAAGGACACCACTTACAATATTATTGAAGAGTTGGGGGTATAAGAATGTTATTGAAAGGAGTTAGAGTTGGATTTGCAATTACAGGCTCGTTTTGCACCTTTGCTAAGATAATTCCACAGATTGAGAACTTAGTAAATGAAGGAGCTGATGTTTTCCCAATAATCTCTGAATCTGTTAATGACTTTGATACAAGATTTGGATTGGCAGAAGAATTTAAAAATACATTGCAACTCATAACTGGGAAGAAACCTATTAATACAATTGTTGATGCTGAGCCAATTGGCCCAAAAGCATTTTTAGATATATTAGTAGTAGCACCGTGTACAGGTAACACTATTGCAAAAATAGCAAATGCTATTACCGACGGGCCTGTTACAATGGCTTGTAAAGCACATCTGAGAAATATGCGTCCAGTTGTTATTGCAGTTTCTACAAATGATGGATTAAGCTCTAATGCAAAAAACATAGGAGCATTGCTTAATATGAAAAACATATATATGGTTCCATTTGGGCAGGATGATCCTATAAAAAAATGTACGTCACTTGTTGCAGATTTTGATCAGATACTACAGACAGTTACGAATGCTTTGCATAATAGTCAAATACAGCCAATTCTAGTTCTTAAATCATAAATTGTTTACGTTTAAAAATAGTGTTGTTAATTTAGTAAGGGACGTCAAAATATAAAGACTTCCCTTATTTTGTTATATACTTTTATGCGTATTATTTTGAGAAATAATTAAATAATAAGTAGTAACAAATAAAGATAACATGAGGTGTAAAAAAGTGGCTAATAAAAACAATCAAACTACCTTACCTGAATCACAGCCTACAGAGCAAGAAAAACTGAATAGTGAAATCCAACAAATAAAAGAGTTAGGTACAACAAGCTTGCCACAAGAAGTAAGTAATATCCACTGTCTATCTGTAATTGGACAAATTGAAGGGCATATTATGCTACCACCACACAATAAGACTACAAAATACGAGCATGTTATTCCTCAACTAGTTGCTATTGAAGAGAGTAAGCAAATTGAGGGTTTACTTTTAATATTAAATACAGTTGGAGGCGATGTTGAGGCTGGGCTTGCAATATCTGAAATGGTAGCCAGCTTGTCAAAGCCTTCCGTGTCACTAGTTTTAGGAGGAGGACACAGTATTGGCGTTCCTATGGCAGTTTCTGCTGATTATTCCTTTATAGCTAGTTCAGCAACGATGACAATACATCCTATCAGGCTTAATGGTATGGTTATAGGTGTACCTCAGACTTACGAGTACTTTGATAAAATGCAAGAAAGAGTGGTAAAGTTTGTGTGTAGTCATTCAAATATCAAAATGGAAAAATTTAGACAGCTTATGCTTAACACAGGTGAGTTGGCAAACGATGTTGGTACTGTTTTATTTGGTGAGGAGGCAACACAAGCAGGTTTAATTGATGAAGTTGGTGGGCTTTCAAGTGCAATTGCCAAGTTGAACGAACTTATAGAAATTAATAAAAAGGAAAAGGCTATGGTCAATGTAGGGGGTGCACTTCAATGATTCTTTATACAATTTATGATCAGAACGTGATTTTCCAAAACGGAGGTTTTGGTGAACAGCAGTCTAATGCCAGCTATTCTGAAATGAATGTTGATGGTATAATGGTGCAGGTTTCTCAAAATAACAATGCAGATATTCACGTAGAGAGAATAATCAGCACAAATCCATCAGATTATCTAAATCCAAAGTTTCAACCAGGTTGCATAATTCAAAACAGTCTAAATAAGTAGACCATAAAAAAGATGTAAGATAATATAAAATGTCCTACATCTTTTTATATGCTACACGTATATCATAAAACGTTGCATGGGTGAATAAAGGATTGCTAAATGTTAGGCTCGACTATGTGAACAGCTTATTTTACAGTACCAGCCTTAAAATCAATAGCTTTGTTTAATCTGTAACCAGTCCCACTAAATTTTGCTATCAAAGTTCCGTCCTCATCAAGAACATCTACATCACAGCCACATATTTTCTTACCAGAAGACGTTTCTCTTGCTTGGGCAGTAATGATTTTTCCTTTTGGTGCCTTAAAATAGGTAATATTTGAGTTAATGCCTACAGTTGCTAGTCCATTGGAATTTGTTGCAGCAGCAAAAGCGAAATCTGCTAGAGTAAAAATAGCACCACCTTGAACAACGTCTAGTCCATTAAAATGTTCTTCAGAAAGTGTCAAACTAGTAACTGCATATCCTGACTCCACTTTAATAAGTTCAATCCCAACATAATGGGCAAACTTATCTTTTTCAAAGAATTTGATAATATCCTTTTGCATTATTAGCCTCCTAAAACTGGGTGTTAATGCTAACTAATCAGCTAGCTTATTCAAAAAATACAACTTTTTTGTATGGAAATTTAAGCGACTACTTAAAATAGTTTTAACATATAAAAGTTGTTTAAATAATTATATCAAATGGTAATGATAATACAATTTATATCAGATATAAAAAACCTTTTATATCTCGAGTGAATACATAACGTACCTCCTGATGCATTATCAGGTCCAACTTTATGTCCTCACCCCCTTTACATTACGTTAAAAATTATTACTACAGTAAATTTTTATCACTTTAAAAGTTTTAATTGTAAAAAATGATAGAGTGTATATAATTTTAATAAAGATAACTTAGTGAATTAATGTTTTTTTATTAACATACTTCACTAAAAGATATTTGTTAAAATTGAGTGGGGTGATTATTTGAAGCGTGTACGTTTGGCAACTGTTGAGGATGTAGCTGCTATGAGCTTTGTTCATGCTCAAACGTGGAGAAGTGCATATACTAATTACATTTCTGATGAGTATCTAAATAATATAACAGATGAAGGTTGGATTCCATTATTTTCAAGGGCTTTTGCTCAGAATTTGCATGAGGCTGCAGTGTTTGAAATTGATGGTAGTATTACGGGTACGGTTACCTTTGGGCGGGGACGGCCTATGAATACATGTACTACAGGGGATATGAAAAAAACGGGTAGCAGTTGTGATGCAAATAATTGTGATGAGGGTGAAATAATTTCGTTGTATGTTCTACCAGAATACTGGTCAACAAAACAAGGCTATCAGTTGACTAAATTTGCTATCGATAGACTGAAAATCCAAGACTATAAAAGCTGTTATTTGTGGGTTATAAAACAAAATGAGAGAGCTGTAAATTTCTACAAGAGATTTGGATTTACAAGCACTAATGAACTTACAACAGTAATGCTTGCTGGCCAAGCAGTTGTTGAGGAAAAATATAGAATTTATCCTCTGACTTCAAGGTAGGCTCGGCACAAGCCAAGTTTCCTTTATTATGTTTAATAGCGAGAGCACAGATTTTTTACCGTCAAAATTGTATGCTGCGATTTTTAGCATCTTTTAGCATCTGGTGTTAAAATTCTTTATATTTAATAATTTTATGTTATAATATCATCTGTATGTTATAAAATTTATTTACTAAAACTTACGTTTTATTTTTTGGAGGATGAGCTTTGAGCGACGGTAATAGAGTTACAACGAAAGTTTCTGCGGAGGAAATTGCTTTGCAGTACAAATATATAGAGGAAGTAAAGCAATACAATCAGGATGAAACTACAAAAAGTGTAAAGCCGATGAGATACAATATTGAAACCTTTGGCTGTCAAATGAATGAAAATGATTCTGAACGCCTCTCCGGTATGCTTACAGAGATGGGGTATTCAGAGTGCTCTACTAGGTCAGATAGTGATTTAGTTATATTCAACACTTGCTGTGTACGAGAAAATGCTGAGATAAAGGTATATGGACATATTGGTGCACTCAAAGAATTAAAAAAGATTAATCCAAATCTAATAATTGCCATTTGTGGTTGTATGATGCAGCAGCCAGAGATTGTTGAGTTTATTAAAAAGACCCATAAGCATGTTGACATAATATTTGGGACTCATAATTTATATAAGTTCCCGGAACTACTAAATACTGCAATAGTTACTAAAAAAACAGTTGTAGATGTTTGGAATTCTACTGGTTCAATAGCTGAAAATATGCCAATTGTCAGGAAGGACAGTCTTAAGGCTTGGGTTACAGTTATGTATGGCTGCAACAATTTTTGCTCTTATTGTATTGTCCCTTATGTCAGAGGTAGAGAACGCAGTAGAAATATTGAAGAAATACGAAATGAAGTTGAAACACTTGCTAGCGCGGGTTGTAAAGAGATCACTCTATTAGGTCAGAATGTTAATTCCTATGGTAAGGACTTAGAAGGAGACTTTTCTTTTGCTGGTCTTTTGAGAGAGTTAAATACAATTGAGGGAATAGAGCGCATTAGATTTTTTACCTCTCATCCAAAGGATTTATCTGACGAGTTGATATATGCGATACGTGATTGTGACAAGGTTTGTGAGCATTTACATTTGCCAATTCAATCCGGTAGCTCAAAAATTCTTGAAGACATGAATAGAAAGTATTCAAAAGAACAATATCAGGATTTATTAGTTAAGGTGAGGAAGCACGTGCCCAGTATTACCTTATCAACTGACATAATAGTAGGCTTTCCAGGAGAAACTGAACAGGATTTTGGTGAAACGCTGGATGTAGTTTCAAAAGCAAATTTTGATATGGCTTATACCTTCCTTTACTCAAAGAGGACAGGAACACCTGCTGCAAAAAATTCAGATCAGATATCTGAGGAAGTGAAGAAAGATAGGTTTAACAGATTGCTGACCTTACAGAATTCTATTTGTCATGAAATTAATGAGGAGCTACTTGGAAAAGAGGTAGAGGTTCTGGTTGAAGGTATTAGCAAAAACAGCAAAACAACATATACTGGTAGAACTAGAGGAAATAAGGTAGTGAATTTTATTGGTAGCCCAGAATTAGTTGGGAAATTAGTAAAGGTGAAAATTGATACTATTCACTCATTTTCACTAATGGGTAAACTAATTTAATCAGGGATATTTTTATCCGATTTCCAAGATTTAGTGAGATTATAAATTCCACTGAATCCAGGAACTCTGGTTATATGCTGTAAAGCAATAAAATTTAATATAAATTATAAATGAAAAGGATAGAAAGGTGATAAAAATGGATATTACAGAAAAGGCAAGAGAATTAGGTTTAATGTTGGCAAACTCACAAGAAATGGTATCATATAAAAATTCCGAATCCGCAATGCAATCTGACGAAAAATCAACAAAGTTAATGAGTGAATACAAGCAACTTCAAATAGATATGGTTAAACGTACTAGAGAAGGTGCTGAGGTCGAGATAATTGAAGAAACTAAACAAAAATTACTAGCAAAACAGCAAGAAATTAATGAATATGAAATAACCTACAATTTTCTTACTACTAAAGCAAATCTAGAAGCATTAATGAAAAAAGTTAATGATATAATTATTTTCTCAATAACTGGAGAATCAGCTTGTTCAGATGAGAAATGTAGCTCATGTGGTGGTGGCTGCAAAGGATAAGATGAGTAACAGCAAAAGTTAAGTTTTAGTAATTACATTTTGTAGCCGTTAGAGGCTTATCGAGGTTAATATATGGTTCCTGTAACTCCTATGATGCAGCAGTATCTCAATATAAAAGAACAATATAAGGATTGCATTTTATTTTTCCGGCTTGGTGATTTCTATGAGATGTTTTTCTCTGATGCTGAAATAGCATCAAAAGAGCTAGAAATTACACTCACGGGAAAAGATTGTGGTATGGAAGAAAGGGCGCCAATGTGTGGCGTTCCTTTTCATGCTGCCGATGGATATGTTGCGCGCCTAGTAGCAAAGGGCTTTAAGGTTGCTATATGTGAACAGGTAGAGGATCCAGCACTGGCAAAAGGCCTTGTTAAAAGAGACGTAGTCAAGGTTGTAACGCCTGGTACTATTACTGACATAGCAATGCTAGATGAAAGAAAGAACAACTATCTTATGTCAGTTTGTAGAAATGGAAATTTCTATGGAATTGCTGCTGTCGATATTACTACAGGTGATTTCTATACAACCAGAATTACCTGGGGAAATACAAAGGGTAAGCTATTAGATGAAATTGCTAAATATTTACCTTCCGAACTTGTTGTGAACAGTGAATTTAATAGTGATGTTGAGTTTATTTCAGAATTGACTAGGCGGTTTAATTCATATATTTCAACCTTTGATGACATTTCCTTTGAATATGGAAATGCACTTTGTACTCTCAAAACACATTTTAAAAATGCCAAAATAAATCTGTCTGACTATGACATTTCAGTCAATGCTTCTGGTGCGCTACTTAAATACATTGATATGACTCAAAAGGTTAGCCTTAACCATATACAGAACTTTAATTCCTATAACATAGAGGAATATATGGTTCTTGATGTTGCAACGCGCAGAAATCTAGAGCTAACTGAAACGATGAGAGAAAAATCAAAGCGTGGTTCGTTATTATGGGTTTTAGATAAAACTATGACTTCTATGGGTGGCAGGCTTCTAAGAAAATGGATTGAACAACCACTTGTAAATCTAGGTGATATAACACAACGATTAAACTCTGTTGATGAATTTAAAAATAAATTTATGGCTCGTGTTGAAGTAAGAGAGCTTCTGAGGAGAGTATATGATATTGAACGCCTTATGGGCAAGGTAATCCTTGGCAGTGTTAATTGTAGAGATTTAATAGCTCTCAAGAATTCTATTAGCCAGATTCCGTATATAAAAAATATATTAAACGATTTTGAGGCTTTATATAATAAATATTGCTTTGAGCAATTGGACTGTCTTGAAGATGTTAGTCAGCTAATTGAGACTTCAATAATTGACGATCCTCCTATTACAATAAAAGAGGGTGGAATTATTAAAGATGGTTATAATGCTGAGGTGGACAAGCTTAGGCAGGCATCTACGCAAGGTAAGGACTGGATAGCTGCTATTGAAGTGGCTGAGAGGGAAAAAACTGGTATCAAGAACCTAAAGGTTGGATTTAATAGGGTTTTTGGATATTACATAGAGGTTACCAAATCATATTATTCCCTAGTACCAGCAGATTATATAAGAAAACAAACTCTAGCAAATTGTGAAAGATATATTACGCCTGATTTAAAGGAAATAGAAGATACTATTTTAGGTGCAGAAGAAAAAATAGTTCATTTGGAGCATTGTTTATTCTTACAAATAAAAGATGCTATTGCTCTACAATTAACTAGAATTAAGATAACGGCTAAATCGTTATCGGAGTTAGACGCTTTAGCATCGTTGGCTGAGGTGGCTGATCGTGAAGACTACTGTATGCCAGAGGTAGTAGCTACTGATGAAATACATATCGTTGATGGCAGACACCCTGTAGTTGAAAAAATGATAGACAAAAGTGGTTTTGTGCCAAATGACACAGTGCTTGACATGAATGAAGATAGACTCGCCGTAATCACTGGCCCAAACATGGCCGGCAAGTCTACATATATGAGGCAAACAGCTCTCATTGTTCTGATGGCACAAATAGGTAGCTTTGTACCTGCAACTTCCGCTAAGATAGGTTTGGTAGATAGAATATTTACCAGAGTTGGAGCTTCAGATGATTTAGCTTCTGGACAAAGTACCTTTATGGTAGAAATGTCAGAAGTGGCAAATATCCTTATAAATGCCACACAGAGAAGCTTGCTCATACTTGATGAAATAGGAAGAGGTACCAGCACGTTTGACGGTCTAAGTATCGCTTGGGCTGTAATAGAGTACATAGTGAACAAAGAGAATTTGGGTTGTAGAACACTTTTTGCAACACATTATCATGAATTGACCGAGCTAGAGGGCAAGCTGACAGGCATAAAGAATTATTGCATCACCGTCAAGGAAAAAGGTGAGGATGTCATCTTCCTTCGCAAAATCATCAGAGGTGGGGCAGATGGCAGCTATGGTATTCAGGTTGCCAGACTTGCTGGCGTGCCACTACCTGTAATTGAAAGAGCAAAGGAGATACTCCTTGAGCTAGATGATGCTGATATTAACAAAAATGGTAAGGCACGCAGAGTGAAAAAGCAGATTGAAGGACAAATTGATATATTTGCAGCTGCTACCAAAGCATCAATTAACAATGATGTACTCGATGATATAAAGAAAATTGATATTTCTAGGCTAACACCTATTGATGCGATGAATATTTTGTATGAGCTACAACGAAAGATGAATAAATAGAATGACATAGAAGAAAGGGTGAATTTATTGGGACGCATAATTGTACTGGATGAAAATACTTCAAATAAAATAGCAGCGGGAGAAGTGGTTGAGAAGCCGGCTTCAGTTGTTAAAGAAATGGTGGAGAACTCTATAGATGCCGGTGCAACAAGTATCTCAGTAGATATAAGAAATGGAGGTATTTCGTACATCAAGGTCACTGACAATGGTAACGGCATGGATGAAGACGATGTTGAAATTGCTTTTGAACGTCATGCAACCAGTAAAATTAAAAGAGCAGAGGATTTGGATTCAATTATCACGATGGGCTTTAGAGGTGAAGCACTGGCAAGTATAGCTGCGGTTTCTTCTGTAGAGCTTCAAACCAAGACTGCTAGTAATACCTACGGCATGTATGTTCATATAAGTGGGGGGGTATTTAAAGAGGTAAGGCAGACAGGATGTCCTGTAGGCACAACCTTTATAATTAAGGACTTATTTTTTAATACTCCAGCCAGATATAAGTTTTTGAAAAAGGATTCCACTGAAGCTGGATATATTTCAGACACAATTTCTAGAATTGCTCTTGGAAATTCAGATATCGCTTTCAAATTAATAAGTAACAAAGCACTTCTGATACATACCCCGGGAAATAATGATTTAAAAAGTGCTATTTATAGCATATATGGCAAGGAAATCATTAAAGAGCTGATACAGGTAGAGTATGAGGACGAAAGGTATAAAATTACTGGGTATGTTGGTAAGCCTGAAGCCGCAAGATCAAACAGAAACTACCAATCACTATATATAAATAAAAGATATGTGAAAAGCAAACTGGTTTCATATGCTGTAGAGCAGGCATATTCCAGCATTCTTATGAAAAATAAGTTTCCTTTTTTTGTGCTTAATATTGAATTGAATCCACAGTCAGTTGATGCCAATGTTCATCCTGCAAAAATGGATGTACGTTTTGCTGACGAGGGCTATTTGTCCAGAGCTATACACATGGCGGTTTCAAAGGCTCTTAGCTCTAGTAGTTTATTTAATCCAGTTACTATTACAAATAAGGATAGGGAACTATTCAAGTTTAAGAACACTCAGCCTCAAACGGAGTATGTACAAGAGCAGCTTGTTCATCAAACTAATAGTGATGATAGTAATTCAGCTTTTAAAGATAAAGAGATTAGCACCAATACAGCTTACTCAGCTAAGGAGTCTAGCCATAATTCAGCATATTCAAGTAATGAACCTAGCACTAATCAGTCACAAGATTCGAATCTAGATAAAAGTAAACATTTCGGGGATAAGTATCAAGACCACAATAGCTTGGAGAAAAAAAGTTCATCTGAAATAACTTCAGATGAGATTCGTTTATTTACTAGTGCACTAGAGCCATTAGCTAGAACTGATTTGAGAGATGTTAGATCATCTGATAGAAATAACAGCAGTTCAATAAACAACAACAGTGCACCTAGTGAAAATACAAGTAGCTCAACAGGAGAGAACTTAATCCCGAAGCAAGTACCCTACAATGTTTCTGAATTTGCTAGTAATCAATTGAACACTATGCAAGTAGCTTACAGTAATTCAGAAAATAACACTGCTTCAAGTGGTTTATTTAATTCAGATATCAGTACCACGGTAAAGCAGGAAAAAGCTTCTCAGGAGCTAACAGATATGAAGTATATTGGACAAGCTTTTTCAACCTACATTATTCTTCAGAATGGCGATGAGTTGGTGCTTATTGATCAGCATGCTGCTCATGAAAGAATATTGTATGAAAAGCTAAAGACAAAATATGAGTCACAAGAGAATACAACACAATTGTTACTCGAGCCTGTGGTTATAAAGCTGCAAGCCTATGAATTAAACGCGATTAAATCTAGAGAAGAACTGTTTAATAAGATAGGATTTATATTTGATGATTTTGGAAACAATTCAATAATAATAAGAGGTATTCCATACTTAATAGAAGGTTATTCACCAAAAGATATATTCTTGGAATTAACAGATAAACTCCTAGAGTCAGTAAAACCAATAACTACCCCGCTAGCTGATGAAATAATTCATACTATTGCCTGCAAGGCTGCCATTAAAGCAAATAAAAAACTTGATGACAGAGAAGTACATCAGCTTTTAAGCGAGCTAGCCAATACTGGAAGAAGGTATACCTGTCCGCATGGCAGGCCTACAGTTATTCGACTAACAAAATATGAAATAGAAAAAATGTTTAAAAGGATTATATGATTGTGAGAGGGTATATTGATGAACCAAGTTATTGTGATAGTTGGACCTACTGCTTCAGGCAAGACTAATTTATCGATTGAGCTTGCCAAGAGCTTGAACGGTGAAATAATTTCAGCAGATTCAATGCAAATATATAAACATATGGACATTGGAACTGCAAAGCCAACTACTGAAGAGATGCAGGGAATAACGCATTATCTGATTGATGAAGTATTACCTAGTGAGGATTTTAATGTTGTTAGATTCCAGGAACTTGCCAATAAATATATTGAAGAAATTATCTCGAAAGGCAAGCAGCCAATTATAGTTGGTGGCACAGGACTATACATCAGTTCATTAATAAATAATATTAGCTTTAGTGAAAGTGAGTGTGATTGGGAGCTTCGTGAAGAATTGAAAAAAGAAGCTGAAGCTAATGGTCCTCAGTACCTTCATGATAAGCTAAAGTTAGTTGATGAAGAGGCTGCGAATAATATTCACCCAAACAACCTAAAACGTGTTATACGTGCTCTAGAAGTATATTACCAGACTCAAAAGCCAATTTCTTATCACAATGAGATTTCCAGGGGAGTGCCTTCTAAATATAAATTTATATTAATTGGGCTACAAATGGATAGACAGCTTTTATATGATAGAATAGAAAAAAGAGTGGATATAATGCTTCAAAATGGTTTGGTTAAAGAAGTGCAAAACCTAATAAATTTTGGCTTTGCTAATGCTTTAATTTCTATGCAGGGAATAGGCTACAAAGAGATACTTGCATATATTAATAATGAAAAAACCTTGGAAGAAGCTGTTGAAATTATTAAACAAGATTCTAGAAGATACGCAAAGAGACAAATTACCTGGTTCAAAAAAAATAAAGAAATAAAATGGTTTAGTATAGATAATTATGGAAATACTAATAATATTGTTGGAGATGCCATAGCCTATATAAGTAATTTCTAATATTTAGTAGACGGTTTTATATCTAAATATTAGAAATCGTTATCAAGGTCTCACCGCCGCTTATATTACCCTAATATTACCGCTTATGGGAGTGAGGGAGTATTAGATGTGGTAGACATTGGGTCAATAGCTATTTGGGCTAGTTTTGAGCTATGTTAGTACTATATTCTTATTGCAAATAATGGTATTTTCAAGTAATATGAATATATCCATTGTCTTCATAATTAATATTTGAAGACTCATAAAGTTAAATCTTTAGTATAGAGGCTAACTTAGGAAGAATTATATAAAACAAAGGAGTGGATTACTTTGGTAAAGAATACAATTAATTTGCAGGACATTTTTTTAAATCAGGTAAGGAAAGAGCATATAGCTGTTACTATATACTTAACCAATGGATTTCAACTAAAGGGAATGGTTAAGGGCTTTGATAACTTTACAGTTGTTCTTGATAGTGATGGAAAGCAGCAGTTAGTTTATAAGCATGCGATTTCTACTATTAGTCCTATGCGGATAGTAAATTTGATATTTAACGAACCAGTAAAGGAATAATTTATTTCTACATAGTTAAATACCATAACATTAAAAGGCTATCTAAAAAGAGTTTTGTATAAACCTTTTTAGATAGCCTTAGTTATTACTATTACTTTATTTGCAATATTCTCTAATTTTAATTAGTTTTTTTATTACATAAGTCTAAATACACCGATTACCTTACCTAAAATAGATACATCATCCTTTACAATAATAGGGTCCAATCTACAATTCTCAGGTTGTAATCTTATATGATCCTTTTCCTTGAAAAAAGTTTTACAAGTGGCTTCATCACCGATAAGAGCAACAACAATATCACCATTATTTGCTGAAGATTGCTGCTTAACTAATACAAAATCTCTATCGAAGATACCCGCTTCAATCATACTATCTCCTTGAACTTTAAGCATAAAGGCATTACCATTTTGAACAAATTCCACTGGAAGGGGAAAGGTATCTGTAATATTTTCAACTGCTAAAATTGGCTGTCCAGCAGCAACCCTACCAACAACAGGAACGTCAACCATTTCACGAGAAGTATAATAGCCTTCTCTAGAATTGTTAGTTGATTCTTTTCTATTTAAATTTGAGTTGTCTAAAATTTTAATGGCTCTTGGTTTGGTCGGATCTTTCTGAAGTACTCCACTATCTGTTAGTTTTTGTAGATATGCATGGACAGTAGAAGTTGACTTAAAACCAACAGCGACACATATCTCTCTAACTGATGGTGGATATCCATTTTCATTTACACATTTATATACGTACTCAAGAATCTCTTGCTGTTTAGTTGAATTCTTCTTTGCCATGTTAACCTCCATGAGCCGAAATCGGCTATAAAATATATGATGGATTTTTCTATTTCAGCCCAAAAATACAATAAAAAAATATATACTAGCTTTTGTTAATATGTAGATTTCATGGTAAGTATAGCACAATATACCCCTAAAAGCAAACTAATGTTCGAATATATTTCGAAAATCTATTGACAATGGAACGTATGTTCTGTAAAATATCACTATAAAAGAACATACGTTTGGAGTGGATAATATGTCAAAGAAAAAATACTTATTAAAGAACAAAACGAGATTTTACGGTTTTTTATTTATTATTTCTCTTGTTATATTTACAGGGATATATACAGCTTCTGTATCAGGTTTTAAAGAACCTGAGTATCAGTCTATTATTGTTAATTCTGGAGATACTCTTTGGTCTATAGCAGAGCGGTATGGGGACAATAGCAATATCAGAGAATATATCTATAATATTAAAAAAATTAATAATTTAGATTCAAGTATGGTGTATGAAAACATGGCTATTTTAATTCCTAATGATAATTAGATATATTTAGTATATCTTATAAAGCGACCTTACTTATAAAAAAATTCGATTATTTGACAATTACTGAATGCGGTAGTATCATATATGCTGTGCTTGACAAGAACTTACTAGGCTTTTGTTGGAGGGGTTTTAATTCATGACAGCGAATTATTTTATTATCTACTTTATTATATGTATAATAATATATTTGATAGGAGCATTATCTTCATTATTTACTTTCTCAGTTCCAAAGATATCAAATCGATTATCTAATACATGTGCTTTGGTTTCAAGTGGATTATTAAGCATAGCAATGATTTATAAGTTGTTTTTTTTAAAGGATATCCCATTGGCTTTTAAATTAAATACTAACATACCTTTTCTTTCTCTAAATTTCAATATTGACAATCTTGCTGCATTTTTTATTTTAATTATTACCATTGTTTCGTTCGTGGTGTCGTTGTTTTCATATACATATATGTCACGTTACTTCTATAGACGTAATGTTTCAGTCTTTGGATGCTTTTACAACTTGTTTATTCTATCAATGATTCTTTTGGTGGCAAGTAACAATTTAATCCTGTTTTTGGTGTTTTGGGAGTTCATGTCTTTAATTTCATATTTCTTAGTTATTTTTGAACATGAAAAGAAGGAAGTCCAAAGGGCTGGTAATGTATACGTTATAATGACATATACAGGTACTGCTTTTATAACCGCAGCATTCGTGTTAATCGCATATTGGACAAAGAGTTTTGATCTTAATACAATGTCCACTTCCTCCATACCAAGTAACTATGCAAATATGATATATGTTTTTTTGCTTATTGGATTTGGTACAAAAGCTGGAATTGTACCACTTCATGTATGGATGCCATATGCTTATACTGTTGCACCAAGCAATATTGCTGCAATAATGTCAGGCGTAATGAAAAAATTGTCCATTTATGGACTGCTAAGAATAGTTTTTGATGTACTACCAGGGAATCCTATGTGGTGGGGAGTTTTGACATTGATAGTCGGAACTATTTCCGCAATCTTCGGAATCATATATTCTCTTGGGTCTACTGTTAATATTAAGAAATTGCTCGCTTATTCAAGTATCGAAAATATGGGTATCATATTTTGTGGACTAGGTATGATGCTTATTGCTAGAGCAACAGATAATTCATTTCTACTTACATTAGCTTTTACTGCAACGCTTCTACACACTTTAAACCATGCTATTTTTAAATCTCTACTATTTATGAGCGCTGGTGCAATCCAATATAGCGCACATACAAAAAGCATGGAGAAGTTAGGTGGGCTAATCAAGAAAATGCCAATTGCATCGGTATTTATATTTATTGGCTGTTTGGCTATATCGGCAGTGCCTCCTTTTAACGGATTTATTAGTGAATACATCATTTTTCAGACTATAATAAATAGTATTGTTTGGTTTGCTCCATTAGGAAGATTTTCACTTGTTTTATTGTTTATGATTGTTGCAGCAGCTTTGGCACTAGCCGGTGCATTGGTAGCATTTTGCTTTGTAAAGCTTTACGGCATTTCCTTTTTAGGTATGCCACGAAGTAGCGACGCCGAAAATGTGAAGGAGCCAGGAAAACCTATGTTGGTTGCTCTTGGGATATCTGCCAGCCTTTGTTTGGCTCTGGGTATTTTCCCAAAGTATACTATTGGGCTAATTGATAATGTGAGTATGGAGTTTATTAATCAAAAACTTTTATCGACTAATTGGTCACTCACTAACTTTATGCATTATCCTCTTGCAAATAACAATTTAAATATTTCGGTGAGCTTATTATCAATTGTTGTTTTGATTTTGGCTGGTATTGTAACATTAATTGTAATTGCTATCAGAAAACGAACTTCTGTTCAACGTTATAATACATGGGACTGTGGATTTACAAAGCTTAACCCTAAAATACAATATTCAGCTACTGGTTTTTCTAAATCAATTCGAATAATTTTCCGTGGGCTATTTAAGCCTAATAGGGATTTAGTTATAACTGAAGGATATGGCCCTTATCATATAAAAAAGGGGACGTATACTCTATCAACAGAAAAGGTAATTGAAAAATACTTATATCTGCCATTTATTAAAGCAATAATCAACTTTTCTAGAAAAATGAGATTTAAGATACAAACAGGAAGTATACATACTTATTTGCTTTATTTCTTTAGTATTTTAATTTTGATGTTGCTATATTACTCATTTATGGCATGATATTTGATATATAGTTCTATGTATTTACTTTACATTAATAGCATTACTTTCAGAGCCAAATGCTAACACTATTGAAAAGGATTGAATTTATGATTGGGTTAATTTTAAAATTATTTTTTCAACTTGTATTTATATTAATAATTGCACCATTATTTACAGGTGTTATTAGGAAAATGAAGTCCAAGGTGCAGCATAAAATAGGTGCATCAGTATTTCAGCCATACTATGACTTGATTAAGTTATTTAAAAAGGATTTGGTAGTTTCAACAACTTCATCTTGGATATATAATTTGGCTCCATATATATTTTTTATTACATCTTTGGTAGCTGTGAGCTGCTTACCTGTGGTTTATCAGCTCACAGGTTTTAAATTTTATACCGATTTATTGATTATAGTATATTTACTTGTTACTGGCCGTATTTTCATGGCTTTAGCAGGGCTTGATACTGGCAGTACCTTTGGAGGAATGGGGAGTAGTAGAGAGATGCTTGTCTCTGCGTTAGTGGAACCTGCACTGTTTCTTGTAATTATTACTGTAAGCGCAAGATCTGGTGTTGCATCTACAAATGTCTCAACAATATATGAGTATGCTATAAATCATACTGAAACTGCATTTACTCCAATGAATATACTACTGTTTTTTAGTATGTTGATGATTTTAATTGCAGAGTCTTCACGAATTCCAGTTGATGATCCTTCAACACATCTGGAACTTACAATGGTACACGAGGCAATGGTATTAGAGTATTCAGGAAGGCAACTAGCATTTATCGAGTTAGGTACGCATATTAAGCAGCTTATTTTCATGACATTTATGGCAAATATTCTAATGCCTATAGGATTTAATGTTCAAAACATCTTTTTAAGCTTGGGAATCTATTTAATTAAGATATTAGTCATTACTATTCTTGTGGGCTTAGTGGAATTAAATACAGTTAAGTTTCGATTGTATAGTATACCTAATTTTGCAGCAATTGCTTTTATATTATCGGTTTTAGGATTTTTAAGTTGCTTCATTCTTAAATAGAAAGATGCTCTAAATATAAACGTGGTTCTTGTATTCTGTAGAGTTTTTACTTACTTTGAATCCAAGACAGCAGATAATTTGAGATAAATGCACATGGAGGCGCGGTTATGTACAACAATGCTTTAAACCTTTTATCAATTTTAATACTGATTTCTTCATTTACACTAATTGCAAATAAGCGTCAAAACGCTTATATAACTACATTTAGGATTCAATCAATATTGCTGGCTTTAGTATCATTGTTAGTGTCAGTCCGAAGTATGTTTTTGAATAAGAGGTTTGATGAAGTAATTATTATATTTGTCTTAATTGTTGTGTTTAAAGTATTTATAATCCCTATGGTTATGAAAAGAACATCAGATAAGGTTGAATACACTGTGGAAAAGGATTTCTTTATTGGTATTCCTTTTTCTATGCTTATTTGTTGTGGACTTGTTGTTCTGAGTTGGTATGTTATATATAATATTGAGGGCATTACAAATTCAAATGCTAAAAATTATCTTATATATTCTATGTCGGTTGTAATGATAGGATTATTTTTTATGATAAGCCGAAAGAAAGCAATAGGGCAGATAGTTGGATTTTTAGTTATAGAAAATGGAATGTTTCTTGCGGCGATGCTGACAACTGAAGGAATGCCCATGTTTGTAGAATTAGGGCTATTTTTTGACTTGCTTACAGCATTCCTTATAATGGGTATATTTGTTTTTAAAATAAATAATACATTTGAATCAATAGACATTAATAAACTCAAAAATTTAAAAGGTTAACTTTTAAACATATTTGGAGGTACATATGATTTTAGCATTTTTAGCTATCCCTGCTCTAGCAGCTGGTTTAGTTTGGACTAATAAAAATAAAATAGTAATCCATTTAACCAATTTAGTTGGATCAATGTTACTTTTAGTTTTTTCTATAATATCCCTTATTGATATTAATAAGTCAAAAGCAATTGTTAGTACTGGGGTTTTTAAAGATTTATTTTATATTGATTCATTAAGTGGATATATTATATTTATAACTACGTTGGCATTCTTCCTTGTTTCTTTATATTCTATTAGTTATTTCGGAGAAGAACTGAGAAAAAAGGTAATCACATTAAAAAAACTAAAACTTTATTATTGTCTTTCAAATGCTTTTCTTTTGTCAATGCTTTTAGCACTAACCACTCAAAATATGGGAATCATGTGGATAGCGATTGAGGCAACAACACTGGCATCTGCTTTCTTAGTAGGTTTTTATAATAATAAACGAGCAATTGAAGCCGCATGGAAGTATCTAATTATTTGTTCAGTTGGTATCGCGTTTGCAATGCTCGGTATTATACTCCTTTATTATTCATCTACTGTAACACTTGTAGGTGCAAAGAACTCAGGACTGAATTGGAATTTTTTAGTTCAAAATGCATCGTCGCTTGATCCAAGTATTTTAAAAATTGCATTTATATTTATTTTAATAGGCTTTGGCACAAAGGTTGGTTTTTCTCCGGTGCACACATGGCTACCTGATGCACATAGTCAAGCACCATCACCTGTTAGTGCACTGCTGTCAGGTGTACTACTAAATACTGCAATGTATGGTATCATAAGAGTTTTGGCTATTGTAAACAAAAGCTTGAGCAGTAGCAGGTATACAGGTAACTTGCTTATTTTGCTTGGAATACTTTCAATTGGAACTGCCGCTATATTTGTTTTAGTTCAACAAGACTATAAAAGAATTTTGGCTTACTCTAGCATTGAACATATGGGAATTATTGCTTTAGGTTTGGGTATATGTACCCCAATAAGTATTTTTGCAGCACTTTATCATACCTTTAATCATGCTATGACAAAATCAATGCTTTTCTTGGCTACTGGTAATGTGTATTTAAAGTATCATACAAAAAAAATATCTAGTATACGTGGTTTGATAAAAACAATGCCCGTAACTGGTGTCGTTTTTGTTTTAGGTGCTTTTGCCATAACAGGCATGCCACCCTTTGGTATTTTTATGAGTGAATTCAATACGGTAGTAGGTGCTATTTTTGCTAAACATTACATAATCGCGTCATTGTTTTTAATTTTCATGGCAGTAGTTTTTGCTGGGTTTATTAAACAACTGAGTAAAATGTTTTATGGCAAAAACGTAAATACTGAGATAAAAAAAGGTGAGCTAGACATAATTGGACCTACAGTTCTTATTATTTTACTTTGTATAACAATATTTATTGGTATATACATTCCAGGCCCATTCAAATCATTATTGGATGCTTCTACTAATATAATTTTAGGAATAGGGGGGAAGTAACATGGTTTCTGAAGCTATTTTTGATACTATAAACAGATTAATATCTCCAAATGTAATTGAAAGTAAGTTGCTAAATGAAAATGAGATTTATATAGAAGTTGAGCCGGTATCTGTTAAAGATGACTGTATCAGTATCTATAAAAATATTGAATGCGTACTTATAGACTTGTTTGGAAATGATACTTCTGAAATTGATAATAAATTAATTGTTTATTATACCTTTGCTGTTAGGTCATCTAATACACTAATCACTATTTATGTTAAGTTTGACAAAAGTAGTTCCGTGCAGATTAATTCTATTTCAAAAGAAATTCCTGCTGCAAGCTTATATGAAAGAGAAATACAAGACATGTTTGGTATTGTATTTAATGACTTACTAGATAGTAGGGAGCTAGTGCATCATGGTAATTTCCCAATGAATGTACATCCATTAAATAAAGATTTCAAGGTAAATACTCGGTTGGATTTCGAAAAGCGAGAACAAAAATTTGCAAGCTTTACTGGTACAGGGGTATTTGAGGTTGCTGTTGGACCAGTTCATGCCGGCATAATTGAGCCTGGACATTTTAGATTTAGTGTTGCAGGTGAACCAATTATAAATATTGAGGCAAAGCTGTATTATACTCACCGTGGATTAGAAAAGTTATCTGAGAATGAAAACTATATGAAGGTGCTTTTGATTTCTGAAAGAATATCTGGAGATGAGACATACACTAACTCTCTAGCATATTGTCAGGCAATAGAAAAAATAAATAGTATAACATATCTTCCTGAGAGAGCTCTCTACTCAAGAGTTATATTTGCCGAGCTTGAGCGGATTTGTAATCATGTGAGTGATATAGCTGGGTTGTGTGTTGACACTGCCTATGTTTTCGCTGCGGGGCAGTTTTTAATGATGAGGCGCTGGATTCAGATTCTCTGTGAACAGCTAACTGGAAGTAGATTTTTGAGGAATACCAATAAGCCAGGGGGCCTCCGTCGTGATTTTATAAGGGATAATGATAAACTTATTTTAGAATGTCTAAACAAGTTAGACAAAGAGTTTATAGAAACAGTTGCAATAATTAAGAATAATGGCATGTTTATTGATAGAGTTGAGCATACTGGAATTTTAAGCAATTCCATTGCAGTCGATTTAAATGCTGTAGGTCCTGGTGGAAGGGCAAGTGGAGTCAAAACTGATGTTAGAAAAGAATTCCCATATGCTGCCTATTCGAAGCTTAAATTCAATATTCCAGAACATGCCAATTGTGATGTTAACTGTAGAATGAATGTAAAAATAGAGGAAGTTAGTGAATCTATTGGTATTATTAAGCAGGCACTTGAGAAAATGCCCGAAGAAGGACCTTGTGCTATTGATATTGGAGATCTCAAGCCATATTCATATGCGTTTGGTATGACTGAAGCACCTAGAGGTGAGAATGTTCATTTTGTTATGACCGGTGAAAATAATACTATTTTGAGATACAAGGTTAGAACACCATCATTTTGCAATTGGCCTGCACTTTGCCACGCTGTTAAGTCAAATACTTTGACTGATTTTCCATTGATAAATAAAAGCTTCAATTTATCCTATGCAGGGAATGATCTATAAAGAGGACTAGAGTTCAGATGTAGTTTTCTGAACTCTAGAAGCTTTGTCACATATTTACACGTGCAAATTTACATGTATAATTTTATAATAGTTTGAGCCTAGCTTGCTCTTGGAGGTGGAGGTACAATGTATAATATAATAAAAAAGCTGATTCAACATGGTACTGTTACTGTTGATTACCCTAAAAAAACAATAAAAAGTTCTTACATTACTGGTGCACCTGAATTTGATTATAAAAAGTGTACAAGGTGCATGAAATGCCTTAATGCTTGTCCAACAGGCGCTATTGTCTTTGTTGACAAGGATGAGCAAAAGAAAAAGTCACCTGCAGTAAACATTGATGAATGTATTTTTTGTCGATTCTGCGAGGAGGTATGCCCCAATGGAGCAGTAAACCTTTCAAATAAATTTGAACTTGCTCAGAAAAGTAGATTAGCCTTAAGGGAGACACCACTTTTTGTACAAGAAGAGGATGTGAAGGGCTTAGAATATGAGCTTCTGGGTAAACAGCTTAAGGAAAAGGTAAATAAAATATATGGTAAAAGTTTACATATCAGAGAAGTAGATGCCGGCTCTTGCAATGGCTGTGATAATGAAATAAATGCATTAAATGGCCCTTACAATGATATAGAACGCTTTGGTATTCATTTCGTTGCATCTCCTAGGCATGCTGATATGTTGCTGGTTACTGGCTGCGTAACACGAAATATGGAGGAGGCTCTGATAAAAACATATAATTCAGCACCTTCACCAAAACTAGTTGTTGCAGTTGGTGCATGTGCATGTAGTGGAGGGATGTTCAAAAACAGCTATGCAGGTAAAAATGGTGTTGATTCAATACTGCCTGTTGATGTGTATATACCAGGATGTCCCCCTAGGCCACAAGCATTAATATATGGTATACTAAAGGCAATAGGTAAGATATAGAGATAAATAAATTAGTGTAGTGGACAATTAGATATTATATTTGACACAAATTGGTGTCATGGAGGTAAGTATGATACAGCAGTGTGAGCTTTATGATCGAGAGTGTATTAATTGTGGTGAGTGTGAAATTTGCGATTTAGACCCAGCTAAGAAATGTGATGACTGTGGATGTTGTATTGATGAGGTTAGTGAGTTTAGAAGTGTCACAATAGATGATTTCATAAATCAAAATATATCAATAGAAGAGATAGAAGAAATAACTAAAAAACTCAGAGAAAAAGAAAATAAACTGACAGAAGAGTAAAATTATAATAAAATTAGCGTCATGATTAAAATTTATTTTAAAACTTTAATTAGTATCACGATAAAATCGATAAGTTAAAGACAATGATTAATACAACATTATGATTGAAAACAAATATTTAATAAAAACATTATATTTAAAAACATTATGATTAAACAGCAATATAATTAATGAAAAACAAATTAACATTGAAGTAAGCTTGAAATTTCGAGAGGTTAGGTTGATAATGAGCAGAGAGATTTACTTGGACAATAGTGCAACAACAAAGCCCTATGACGAAGTTGTCCAATATATATATGAGGTTAGCAAAAACTTTTATGGTAATCCTTCATCAATGCATACAAAGGGAATTGAGGCAGAAAATCTTGTTAAGCGTGCGAGAGCTCAGCTTGCTGCTGCACTGAGCGTAGACACAAAAGAGATTTGCTTTACCTCAGGAGGTACAGAATCAAATAATTTGGCTATAATTGGTTTCTTAAAAGCAAATCCAAGAGCTGGCAAGCATATTATTACAAGTGAAATTGAGCATCCTTCAGTATTAGAAGTATATAAACAGCTAGCAAAAGATGGCTACAGAGTAGACTATATCCCAGTAGATAGTCAAGGTATAATTAACCTTGATGCATTAAAAAATGTTGTAGACAGTGATACAGCGCTACTAAGTTTCCTTTATACAAATAATGAAACTGGGTCAATGCAGCCTATTGAGGAAATTGATAAAATAAGAAAAGCTTTATGCCCAGCTGCAGCTCTTCATATAGATGCAGTTCAAGCCTTTGGCAAAACAGCCATTCATCCTAAAAGCTGCAACATTGACCTTTTGTCCTTTAGCTCACATAAAATTCATGGGCCAAAAGGAATGGGTGCACTTTACATTAGAAAAGGCTTAAAAGTAAAACCGATATTACTTGGTGGCGGACAAGAAACATTGTTACGATCAGGCACAGAGAATGTACCTGGTATATGCGGCTTTGGTTTGGCCGTAGAAAAAATTATTGAAAGCATTGATGAAAACTATGTCCATGTGAGTGAATTAAAAGAACATTTTGTATTGAATATAAATGAGTGCTTTGAAGATGTTGTACTTAATTCTCCAAGGCAGGCTTCACCATATATTATTAATGTTTCTTTTCCAAACTTAAAATCAGAGGTTTTGCTACATCATCTGGAGCAGAAAAACATATTTGTATCCACTGGATCAGCATGTGCCTCACGCAAAACCAGTCATAGCCACGTGTTAAAAGCTATGGGTGTCAGTGCTAAATACATTGATGGTGCTATACGATTTAGTTTATCAGCATCAAATTCAATTAGTGATATGGACGAAACTATTAATGCTTTAAAAGAAATTATACCTGTAATAAGTATTAAACGTGGAGGAAAACGATGAAAAAGATAATATTAGTCCGTTATGGAGAGATTATACTGAAAGGTTTGAATAGACCCGTTTTTGAAGAAATACTCATTGGAAATATAAAAAGTGCTATATACAAATTTGGTAAAGCCAAGGTTTCTAAATCTCAAGGTAGGATCTATATTGAACCTGTAGATGAAAACTATGATTTTGATTTGGTATTACAGAAGGTTATAAAAGTATTTGGAATTGTTTCTGTAAGTCCTGTATGGAAAATTGATACTGATTATGAGCAAATCAAGGCTTCTGCTCTGAAAATGTCTATAGAATTAGTGAATCAGTATGGACACAAGACCTTTAAGGTAGAAACCAAAAGAGGTAACAAGAGATTTCCAATGCAGTCTCCAGAGATTAGTTCTGACGTTGGGGGTTACATTTTAGAAAATATTCCTGATTTAACTGTAGATGTTAAAAATCCTGATTTCATTATGTATATTGAAGTTAGAGAGGACTCCTATATCTATTCTGAAAACATTAAGGCCTACGGTGGAATGCCTCTGGGTTCAAATGGAAAAGCAATGCTCTTATTATCAGGTGGAATTGACAGTCCAGTAGCAGGCTGGATGATGGGGAAAAGAGGCGTAGAACTGGAGGCAATTCATTTTTACAGCTATCCCTACACAAGTGAGAGAGCAAAACAGAAGGTAATTGATCTAGCACAAATTATGACTCAAAGTTGCGGAAAAATACGCCTACATGTGGTTCCCTTTACCGAGATACAATTAGAGATAAATGCGCATTGTCCTGAGGAACAAGCCACTATTATTATGAGACGTCTTATGATGAAAATTGCTGAGCAGATAGCACGTAAGACAAATGCTATGGCTCTTATAACCGGAGAAAGTATGGGACAGGTTGCCAGCCAGACTATGCATGGCCTATATTGTACTGATGCGGCTGTTAATATGCCTGTATTTAGGCCATTAATTGGCATGGATAAGGTAGAGGTTATTGATATTGCAAGAAAAATTGATACCTTTGAAACTTCAATTTTGCCTTATGAGGATTGTTGCACTGTATTTGTTGCTAAGCATCCTCAAACGAAACCAAAGCTGGATAAAATAATGTTATCGGAGTCTTCTGTTGACTTTGAACCCTTAATTAATACTGCTGTAGAAAACACTGAAGTTATTGTGATAAAACCTTAAAAGGTTATACTATTCATCTTTTACAATTATGAATAGGCTTATTGTTGTAATAAAAACACTTTCATAGATTTTTAATACAGTAATATTTTAATTAGGCACTCATTTCTTTGATTGATATATCTCTTTATAGTAGACGGTTTTATTATTCAACTGGCTAACATAAAGGTAACATGTCACTTTGATGAAAGAGTGCCTAATTATTTTGCATAGAATCTTCGTCAGCCTGCTTGTAGGGGGTGTCGCCAACATTTACTACAATGTTGGCGATACCCCTTGTGAGCTTTTTAACTACATTTTGGCTAACTTACCTTATGAATCAAAATAGATGCATTAGTCTTAGCTTGAGTTCCACATGACGAAGTTTGTAGTGTAACAGCCGCCTCACTAGAATTATTTTTTATAGATAAAGAGTCACCAGCGGATGCTGTGATAATTATCATACTTGGGCTCGATTGGTTGCCAGCCATAGAGCCATAGGTGCTTCCTAAGACTGGATTAATATTTTGATATAGAGTAAATTGGTTTGTGTTCACCCCTGTAACACTGAAAATTATTAAATAGTCGCCAGCATTTTCAAGGAAAATCAAATCTGAACTAGGAGTATGGGTGATCCCACCTGTTATAACTCCGTTATTACTGAAGGGTATATTTGCGTCTACATCTATGGTTTGACCAAGTAAATTAAAAATATAAGCGTATTCAGATAATCCTTGTGGTCTGGTAGTTTCGTCATGTCTGGAAGGTCCAGTAGCTCCAGTAGCACCGATAGCTCCAGTAGCACCGATAGCTCCAGTAGGTCCACTAGCTCCAGAAAGATCTATTTGGAAACTTGGACCTGTTTGGATATTTGGACCCGTATTGATAGCAGGACCGGTAACTAGTGTAGGGTCTACTGCGAAACTTGGACCTGTATTGATAGCAGGACCGGTAACAAGGGTAGGGTCCACTGCGAAACTTGGACCTTTATTGATAGTAGGACCGGTAACAAGGGTAGGATCCACGGCGAAACTTGGACCGGTATTGATAGCAGGACCCGTAACGAGAGTAGGATCCATTGTGACAGTAGGACCCGTTTGAATATTTGGACCTGTAACAACAGCTGGACCTGTTTCGAAATTTGAACCCGTTATGACATTAGGACCTGTTACAACTGCAGCACCTGTATCAACATTAGGACCCGTTACAACTACAGCACCTGTATCGACATTAGGACCTGTTATGACATTAGGACCCGTTATCACAGCAGGACCCGTATCGATATTTGGTCCCGTTATGACAGCAGGACTTATTTGGTTAGTAGGACCCGTTTGGATAGATGGACCAGTTTGAAGTGTTGGACTTATTTGTATTGTTTGGCCACCAGAACCCGTTTGGCTATTAGGATCCATTTGGCAAGGTGGACAAATATAACAAAAGCAATTACAGCAGCTAACACATCTGCCGTGACTACAAAAGTTTCTGTTTTTAGTGCATTTACAACAATTAAAACAGCTACAAAATTCTTCTTTGCAATCTACATTGTTTATCTTATTACTATATGAATTATCACATTTTTTATCGTGGTTTTTTTTATGACGATTTATATTTGAATAAGCAAAGCTATTAAATCCCATTAGATATAAAACCTCCTTTATTCAATAGGATGTATAATATAATACGTTTAGTTTAAATAACAAGTTACAAAATGATTATAATCAATTGATAAATCCTAGATGCCAATATTTTAAAATGAATTAGATTACTTTTTATAGTATGACTCGTTATAGACACTGGAAAAAGTGCATGAGTATGTAATGTGCAATTTCTTCATGTCAATTATTTTTAAATAAGAAATAATGTCTTGTTCGAAATAATATTATAAGATAGGACTACATCTATTTATCTTTTACAATAATAGGTTTGAAAATAATAGTGGAAGTAGCCTCTGAGATATTGCAATCACAAATAATTAAATTAACTGGTATGTAATACTATAGATTAAAGCTACTGTACTTTCTAGATTGTAAAACTAACTTATGGAGTAAATATGTACATAAAAATAAATAGTACAAATACTTATAAAAAAACGTTATATTTCTCATTAATAGCCTGTATTATCTTGTTCTTGTTGATGAGCATTTTCTTTGGTGTTTCTATACATAAGAAGCTTTCTTACAAATATTATTATAATGGTATTTATGTCGACGGTGTTAAGATTTCAAGTTTAACAAAAGAGCAAGCATTAAAAAAAATGAAATATGAATTCAATACAAATCATCATAACAAGGTAGTTTCATTAATTTATAAAGAAAAAGCATGGACCATCCCTCTTGAGATTATTAACTATCAGTATGATTTTGATTCGACTCTCAATTACGCATATAATATTGGACGCAAAGGAAGCTTAATAAATCGTATCAAAACAATTAATAGTCTAGATAATAGGCCGATTAACCTTATAGTATCAGGAAAATATGATAACGATATAATTGTAGAAAAATTAAAAATTATAAAAAAAGAAATTGATTTTTTAGGTATACCCTCCACATACACTTATAATTATGGTAAAATAAGCTATACAAATGATGTCGAAGGAAGAAAATTTGATATTGAAACGAATACAAAACTAATTAAATCACAACTTTTAAATAGAAATTTTAATGATATTTTTTTAATTGTTGAGACAATAAAACCTTCAATTACACTTGCAGATGTTAAAGATTTAAAAGATGTTCTTGCTACATATACAACTAAATTCAATATAAATAATTCTAGTAGGGCACATAACATAAAATTAGCAAGCAAAAAAATTAACAACTATTTGCTATTACCTGGAGAAGAATTTTCGATGGATTTAGCTCTTGGACCTAGAACATCAGACCAGGGCTTTATGCAGGCACCAATTATAATGAAAAATGCAATTATACCAGGAACGGGAGGTGGAGTTTGTCAGGTAGCTTCAACTTTGTATAATGCAGTTCTGCTTTCAATGCTGCAGGTTACTAACAGAGTAAACCACTCAATAACTCTTAGCTATGTGCCACCAGGGCAGGATGCAACTATATCTGAGGGATATATTGACTTGAAATTTAAAAACAATAGAGATTATACTATTTGTATTGTATCAGAAATTAATTATGAAAACTTAACTACTAAAATTATCGGCAAGAAAAGAAATGAAGATCCCTTTGCTAGATTAAGGCCAATTATTATTGAAGAATATGATCCTCCAGACCCTGAATATGTAGTTAATGAAAGTCTACGAGATGACGAAATAAAAATTAGAATTAAAGAAAAAAAAGGTTTAAAAGTGATATTATATAGAGATACATACAACAAGGAAGACGCTTTAATAAATACTGAGAAAATCAGCCAAGATATATACAAGCCAGTGCGTGGAGTACTTGCTGTGAATAAGAAATTATTTGAGGCTTTAAAAAATAAATAGTTATAATTCTAAATTTAAAATATTAAAAAGACTAGAGGTATTGCCATGAACGATTTGCTTTATAATAAGAAAATAATGTGTCCTGTATGTAATAGAGAAATTGAGGTTACAAAAGTAAAAACAAAAGCCTGCAAAGTTAGTTCAAGAGATACTGACATGTGCGTTCATTACGAAAATTTAAATATACTTTTTTATGATGTATGGGTATGTGATCATTGTGGATATGCTGCTCAACAAGACAAGTTTGAAGGCCTATTTACAAAAGATGCAAAAGTTATAAAAGATAAAATAAGCAGTCATTGGATACAGAGAAGCTTTACAGGTGAAAGAGATGTTGATAAAGCCATCGAAGCCTTTAAACTAGCGCTTCTTACATTGAAAGTCCGAAATGCTAAAAGTAGTGAATTAGCTAAGGTTTGTTTAAGAATTGCATGGCTATATAGAGATAAAGAAGACCCAAAGGAAATTGAATTTCTTAATTTTGCATTGACGTCGTATAATGATGCATACCAAAAAGAGAGATTCCCGCTGGACAAGCTTGACGAGATAACTTGTATGTACATAATCGCTGAGCTATTTAGAAGGGTGGGTAAGCTAGAGGAAGCGATTTTGTGGTTCAGCCGAATAGTTTCATCTGCTGAAGCTAGAAGAAACCCTAAATTAATTGATATGGCACGTGATCAGTATCAATTAGCAAAAGATCAGCTAGCAGCGGTAAATGTATAAAAGTCGCACTTATTTCGAAGCTTGGCGGCACTTATGCTCTGCTTGTAAAGCAGGGAATTAGTAACGCCACTGAGATAAAGAAGACTGAGTTCAGATGAAGTTTTCTGAACTCTAGTCGCACTTATTTCGAAGCTTGGCGGCACTTATGCCCTGCTTGTAAAGCAGGGAATTAGTAACGCCGCTGAGATACTAAATTCTGGAGGCAAATAATGGAGTCTGGTAAGGTACCAAATGATATTTTAAATAAAATTGTTCTTAGTAAAATTAATATGTTTAGAAAAGATGTAATTCTTCGCCCAGGAATTGGTGAAGACTGTGCTGCTATAGACTTTGGTGAATATGCTTGCGTACTATCAACAGACCCTATCACAGCGGCAGCTAATGATGTAGGTCAGCTGTCTGTTCACATTTCATGTAATGACATTGCTTCATGTGGAGTTGAGCCATTAGGACTAATGGTTACAATTTTGTGCCCAGTTGGAACAACTGAGGAAAAGCTGGAAAATGTAATGGAGCAGATATGTCTTACAGCGTCTGAGTTGAATGTTGAGATAATTGGTGGACATACTGAGGTTACGCCAGCCGTGAATAGAATAGTTATTTCCACCACCTGTATCGGTAAAGCTCTCAAAGATGACATTGTATCATCTACTGGAGCACGGCCTGGAGATAGTATAGTAATGACCAAAAGTGCTGGATTGGAAGGCACAGCGATAATTGCAAATGATTTTGAGCATAAACTTGTTGGTATAATTAATAATGATGAGCTGAACCTTGCAAAAAGCTTTATTAAATCCATAAGTGTAGTAAAAGAAGGCGTTCTAGCTGGTAAATTTGGCGCTACTTCTATGCATGATATTACAGAAGGAGGCGTATTAGGTGCAGCCTGGGAAGTTGCAGAGGCCTCAGGTGCTGGTGTAATATTAAATAAAGATATTATTCCTGTTGAAACTGTTACCAAAACAATTTGCAAGGCATTAGACTTAGACGTGCTGAAACTTATTTCCAGTGGCTGTATGTTTATCACTTGTGCTGATGGTGAAGGACTTGTAAAGCTCCTAGAAAGTAATAATATTAAAGCTACCGTTATTGGAACTATTATAGCAAATAGAAATGATAGGTTACTCATTAGTAAAAAGAACAGTACAATAGAAGATATTGAATCACCAAAAGCTGATGAGCTTTATAAAGTAAAATAAATTTTATAGTTGAAATGATTTGGCAAGATAAATAATATGAGTACAATAATCCGAACAACAAAATTTGGTGAAGATAAAATTCATGTATAAATATGTAATATTTCAAATTATTTTGTGCATTTAATTGACATATATATTACAAGTTTATTATAATTTTACTAGCGTTATTAATTAATGATAAATGTCAGACAATTGATTTGACATAGAGTGGAGGCTATTAGTGTATAACATTGATACAATAAAGAAAATGGACCCTCAAATAGCAGAGGCTATTGAACAGGAAGTTAATAGACAGAGAAATAAGATCGAGCTTATTGCTTCTGAGAACTTTGTAAGCAATGCTGTAATAGAAGCTCTTGGAACACCTTTAACAAATAAATATGCAGAAGGTTACCCTGGCAAAAGATATTATGGTGGCTGTGAGCATGTGGATGTTATTGAACAGCTTGCAATAGACAGGGCCAAAGAAATATTTGGTGCGGAGCATGCAAATGTTCAGCCACATTCTGGCGCACAAGCAAATACAGCAGTTTATTTTGCTTTTCTAAATCCTGGCGACACTATTTTAGGTATGAATTTAGCACATGGTGGTCATCTTAGTCATGGTAGTCCAGTAAATATATCAGGTAAGTATTATAAAGTAGTACCTTACGGTGTTAGCGAAGATAATTGTTATATAGATTATGATGAACTTAGAAATCTTGCAAAAGCGAATTCACCAAAGATTATTGTTGCAGGTGCAAGTGCATATCCAAGAACATTAGATTTTAAAGCTTTTAGAGAAATTGCTGATGAAGTCGGAGCTATATTGATGGTAGATATGGCACATATTGCTGGCCTAGTTGCAGCAGGTTGCCATCCAAGCCCAGTACCTTATGCGGATATAGTAACTACAACTACTCACAAAACCTTAAGAGGACCAAGGGGTGGCATGATTCTTTGTAAACAAGAGTATGCTAAGAAAATAGACAGTGCTGTATTCCCAGGAACACAAGGTGGCCCTTTGATGCACGTGATTGCAGCTAAAGCAGTTTGTTTCAAAGAAGCACTTACAAATGAATTTAAAATTTATCAACAAAACATAGTTAAGAATGCAAAAGCATTGTCAATAGCACTTATGGATAAAGGCTTTAAGCTGGTTTCTGATGGAACTGATAATCACTTGATGCTTGTTAATCTAACTAATATGAATATAACTGGTAAAGAAGCTCAGCTTAAGCTTGATGATGTATTTATCACTTGTAACAAAAACGGAATTCCTTTTGATACTCAGAGTCCATTTATAACTAGTGGTATTAGGCTTGGAACTCCTGCTGTTACTGCAAGAGGAATGAATGAAGAAGATATGAAGGAAATAGCTGATCTTATTCATCTCACCATTACTGACTTTGAGAGCTCACAGGATAGCATCAAAAAGAGGGTTGAAACCCTTTGCGGTAAATACCCATTGTATAAGTAAATTAAATAAGAGTTGATAAAGGCTGTTTTAAAATATGTACTAAAAACATATTTTAAAACAGCCTTTTTATAATTAACAGAATCGATTTTTCAACTTAATTTTTGTATCTTAGAATTAATTTGTAACTGAAAATTCATTTTAGCTGAGAATCATTTACAATTAATAATTATTCTCAATTACTTAATATTATTTATATAACTTAAAATTATTTTTACTAAAGTGTAGAATTTGTTTGACTATTTTAATATGTATATAATACAATGTAAAAAGTGATTATTTTAGATTACGCAAAAAATTTGTGATTTCAAATACATTTGTAATTTCAAATACATTTGTACATCAAATTTGAATCTATCTATACAAGTTAGGGTTTTATTAAATACTGAAGCTATTTAAATAAGTTAGTTTTATTAAATTTGAATCTACTTAAATAAGTTAGTTATATAAAATTTTGAATCTATCTAAATAAGTTAGTTATATAAAATTTTGAATCTATCTAAATAAGTTAGGGATATCAAAATTTAAACCTACTAAAATAAATTGATGTTATTAAAATAATTATAAAAAACGAATACGCATTAGAGCAGGCGATACATTTGGAATAAAAATGTCACAGAGACAGTAAACATTAATCCAAGTGTGTGGGGCTGGGCTGGTTCAATTCACTGGCAGCAGGAACAACCTGTGGGACTATATCAAAATTATAGTGTCATGGGTTTTTTATTACTCTCTTTTAGTTACTTGATTGATATTTTCTAAAAGAGCGTTCAATCATCAATCCTCAGAACACGAAATATGGAGGGAAATGGTATGACAAAAATTAATGGTTTTAATGGAGAGTTTGAAGGTTTGACAACCAAAGAGGTACAGCGCCTTCAAGAACAGTTTGGCTTGAATGAATTAACATCTAAAAAAAAGGTGACTCTTATTGCGAAAGTACTTAGTGTTTTTAAAGAACCAATGTTTTTATTACTTTTCTGTACAGCGCTAATTTACTTTATTTTAGGCGAGGCAAGAGACGGCATAATAATGGTATTTTTCGTTGCCTTTATGGCAAGTATAAACTTTATTCAGCAGTGGAGAACTGACAAGACTCTACAGGCTCTAAAAGACCTCTCAGTACCTCGTGTTCGCGTTATTAGAAACAATGTCGTAGAAAGTATTGAAAGTGTTGCACTAACTGTTGGTGATCTGATGCTTCTTGAGGAGGGCGAAAAGATATCAGCAGATGCTCAAATAATTGAAATGTTTGATTTAGGTGTCGACGAATCTACTTTAACTGGAGAATCAGAAATAGTGTGGAAAAGCTTATCATTAAATGATACTGAAAAAGATTCACACTGGAGGAAGGATTATTGCTACGCTGGAACTACTGTTACACAGGGAAGTGCTATTACAAAGGTATGTGCTATCGGAATTAATTCTGAATATGGCAAAATCGGTGTAGACATTCTGTCAGTACCAGATCATCCAACACCTCTTGAAAAACAAACAAGACACTTAATAAAGATATGCGCATTAATTGGATTTGTTTTGTTTGTTCTGGTAGCTGTTATTACATTCATGCATTCTAATAGTTTAGTACAAAGTATTTTATCAGGAATAACGCTAGCTATGGCCATGATACCAGAAGAGTTCCCTGTAATTCTAACGGTGTTTCTAGCTATGGGTGCATGGAGATTAGCAAAAAAGAATTCTTTGATCCGTAGAATGCCATCAGTTGAAACTTTAGGTTCGGTATCGGTATTATGTGTTGATAAAACAGGAACTCTAACCAAGAATCAAATGACTGTACAAGAGATCTACAGCTTTGAGAAGAATGATGAGAAGGAAATAATATATTGGGCTTCTTTAGGCTGCGAAACTGAGCCCTACGACCCAATGGAAAAGGCAATTTTGGAGCATGCTCATATTAATGGCTTTTGCAAAGAGGAGTTATTTAACAAAACTTTACTACATGAATATTCTTTTAGCTCAGAAACTAAAATGATGGGGCATATTTGGCAAACTGCTAATGGTACAGCGTCTCTTGCTGCTAAAGGCAGTCCTGAGAGCATTTTACCACTTTGCAAGCTAAAGGATGAAGACGCGAGTTTAGTATCACATGCTCAAAATAGTCTTGCAACAAAGGGTTATCGAGTAATTGCTGTGGCAAAGAGGATAAACCTGCCTAAAGATAACTTTCCGGGCAATTTACAGGATAATCAATTGCAACTTGTGGGCTTAATTGGATTGCAGGATCCACCAAGAGAATCGGTACATGAGGCAATAACTGTATGCAGCAAGGCTGGAATCAGAGTAGTCATGATTACTGGTGATAACGGTGTTACAGCAAAATCAATTGCTAGTAGTATTGGAATTAAGTGTAGTGAAAATGTTATAACTGGGCAAGAACTTGAAGCCATGAGCGACGAAGAACTCTCACAGCGGGTTAAAACAACAAATATTTTTGCACGAGTCATTCCAAGGCACAAAATGAGGATTGTAAAAGCGCTAAAGGACAATGGCGAAATTGTGGCCATGACTGGCGATGGCGTAAATGATGCTCCAGCCCTCAAATATGCAGACATTGGGATTGCAATGGGGAAAAGAGGCACAGGTGTAGCCAAAGAAGCTGCAGACATGATTCTATTAGATGATAATTTTTCAACTATTGTTGATACAATAAAGGATGGAAGAAGAATTTATGACAATATACGTAAGGCTGTAGGATATGTTTTTGTAATTCATATACCTATAGCACTATTAGCACTACTCTCGCCGTTGCTACATTTACCACTACTTCTTTTACCAATTCATGTTGTTTTACTTGAATTGATAATAGACCCAACCTGCTCAATTATTTTTGAACGTCAACCGGCAGAGAAGGACATTATGGATCGCATGCCACGTATTAGCAAAGCGCCACTAATTACAAGTGATTTGATAATTAAGTCAGTGCTACAAGGTCTATTCATATTTGCTGCTGCTTTTGGTTCCTATACTTACCTTTATAATACTGGCACTGGTGAAGCAATTGGTAGAACTTTTGCACTCATTGTAATTGGCTTTGCAAACTTGTTTTTGGTATATGTAAATCAATCCAGTAAGGGGTATGCACTAATTAGCATGATTCAGTTTAAAGACAAGGTAGTTTGGTTTGTAAACCTAGGCATTATTGCTGCACTATTAATAGTAACCTATTTACCCGCCGCAAATAGCATAGCTCAAACTTCACCACTTAACGCTGCACAATTCTTCTGTGCAATTGGAATAGCTGCTGTAGCTACTTTTTGGTGGGAGCTTGTTAAGGTCATTAAGAATATAAGAATATCGAAAAAGGCTGTAAAGGAGTATGGGCAGGGTATAAGTGGGATGTGAAAAGTGGTATGTAAAAATTGATTCGTAAAATTGACAATACTATAGAATATTATTATAGATGAGCGGAGGCTATCTAGTGTAATCAAATCTAATTCAAAGCCAACTCAAAGCCAACTAAGAGGAAGTCAATTGACTTCCTCTTTTTAATGTTACATTTTAATATTATAATTGAGAACTCTATTAGTATTAAAGCTACAAATGAGAACTGTACTCATTATAACTTATACATCATGATGATAAAGCTCAAACAAATGCTAAAAAGACTATTCTACACCTTTAAGAGAGCTAACCATATCAATACTCTTTATTTTTCTCGAAAACATACGATTAACAAGGACAGATAGCAAAAATGTTCCCATAATGCTGTAAATCAGGGATGAAGCAGAAACTATCGTCATCATATCAAAGGTATCACCCATGAAGGAAATCATATAGTAAATCAGCCATTTGCCACAAGGTATACCAAACACAATACCTACCGCAGTGAGCCATATGGTTTGTGTAAGTAGTAATTGGCGAATTTTCTTTGTTTTGAAGCCAATAACTTTCAGCGTTGCAAGCTCCCTTTGTCGTTCAGTAAAGGATAATACACCAAGATTGTAAAGTACCACAACAGCCAAAATTGATGCTCCCAAAATGAGTATGTAAACCATAATATTCATGGCTTCTGTCATAGTTTCATAGCTTTGTGTTAAATCGGCCTTTGACCAGATGCTCGTTACACCATCAATATTAGTGCTTATTTTTCGAGCAGTTATAATTGATGTCGGTACAAAAGTGTACCCGAGCTTCTCAAACCCATCTTTAGTTATCGTTATGCCCTGAGATATGGGAGTACGATAAATAGTATCAATTTTTGAGGTAACCCATAGTTCGTTACCGTAGATATGCCAAGAGATTTCATCGCCAACCTTTACTCCTAAAGCGGTAGCCATTTTATAGCTTATAGATACAGGGCCATTTGGTAATTCAATAGACTTACGCTTAGAATTTTCTGAGTGAATGAGTGTTACATTATCGGTTACAAGTAGTTCAGCAGTCTTCTTTTTTTCGTTGGCTTTGATTTCAATAGTACCCTCCATAAGTACTTCTCCGTTATATTGATCTCTAATTGAAGTAATTTGTTGACTTGTTATCTTTTCGGAAAGTGTAAATTTCGTTTCATATTGGTTTATGTCATAATACTGCCAGGTGACAACATCCTTGAGGCTATCCTGCATTCCAAAGGCACATACAAGAAGAGCGGTACATCCAAGTACACCAACAATAGCCATAATAGAACGCACCTTACTTCGGAACATATCCCTATAATTCCATTGCGTATTAAAACCTAGTTTACCCCACAAAGTTGTCTTTTCAAGGAAACCTAGTTTCATATTCTTTGGTGCTTTAGGTCTAAGCGTCTGTGAGGGTGAGTCTTTCAGAACACTTCGGCAAGCTAAGTAGGTTGCTAGAGTACATGCAATAACGGATATAAGAGCCATTACAAAAGACGACACAGAAATTGCTGGTTTCCACTCTGGTAATGTATAGCTAGTCTGCATCGCACCATAGAAAAGGTGTGGTAAAGTGAGCGGACCTACCACTACACCAATAGCAGCACCAGCAAGAGAAATCCACAAGCCATAAGAAATATAGTGGAATAGAATGCGTTTTTTCTTGAAACCCATAGCTTTGAGAGTGCCAATTTGTGTACGCTGATTACTAACGATTCGTGTCATCGTTGTGAGAATAGTTAGCATGGCGATGGCAAGAAAGGCAATAGGGAAGACCTCTCCCATAGCCTTATGTTGCTTAATTTCTTGATTAAACATGGCATAACTTCCGAAATTATCCCTTGTCAGAAATACGTTGTAATGTCCAGACAGAGCGGTATCAATTCCTTCTTCTAATTTTGAATATGTAGTCCCATCGGTAGTTACTAATAGCTCTGAGTAAATTTGTGGTAGCTCTTTAGGTAACTCCTTATAGGATAGATAAGCAAATCCAAAGTTGGCATGGTTTGGAATGACATCATTTTTGCCTGATGAAAAAACATATTCAGGGTTAAGAACAGTTCCACGAATTTTCTCTTTTAAAGTCTGGCCATAGGCAGTAAGTGAAATTGTATCTCCAACCTCAAGTCCTTTTGCTTTGGCAAACAGGCTATCAAGCCAAATCCCATCTTTATCAAAAGAAAACTCCTCACCCTCTACAAGTTTGGACTTTGAAATTTTGTTTTCTTCAATAATATGTAAGGTTATAGCTGGATTGTTTTCAAAATCAGCAATACTATCGATGGTAAGCCTCCTTTGTACTCCAGTAACGCCCTTAACCTTCAAAACCGCATTTGCATCTTCCTGAGAAAACCCACTACCATAAATCCAAATATTTGCAAAGTTTGTTTCCTTATAATAACTATTTACTGTATTTTGTAATCCATACCATTCACTGCCTATACCTGCGAAAATAAAAACGCCTAGGATAGACATTAAGAAAATTGAAATGAACTGCGTTTTGTTTAGCTTCATATCCCGAAGCATTTTTCGTATAAGCATTACCAGTTCACCTCACTTATAGCCGCAGGTGAAGCATTTAAGATTATATCCCTTACTTTACCATTCTTAATTCGAATAACCTTATCTGCAGCCTGAGCTAGTGCTGCATTATGTGTAACAATTATCACTGTTTTATTGTTCTCTTTACTCATTTGTTGAAGTAATGAAAGAATGACTACACCAGTTTCACTATCTAGTGCTCCTGTCGGTTCATCGCAAAGCAGCATGGTCGGATTTTTACAAATAGCTCTTGCGATGGACACCCTCTGTTGTTCACCACCTGAAAGTTGTGACGGGAACTTATTTAAGTGTTCACCCAAACCAACAGAAGTTAATACCTCGGTAGCATCTAGGGAACTTTTCACTACATCTTTTGTAAGAGCCACATTTTCAAGGGCAGTCAAAGTGGGGATGAGGTTATAAAATTGAAACACAAAGCCTACATTTTCTGCTCGGTATTCGGTCAATTGTTCATCATTGTAATTAGCTATATTTTTGCCATTTATAATGATTTCACCACTGGTGGCAAAATCCATACCACCTAATAAATTAAGAACTGTCGATTTGCCTGCACCGCTTGGACCAAGTAAAACAACAAATTCGCTCTCACCAATCTCAAAACTGATATTGTCTACAGCAAGTTGCTTCTTTTCGCCTAAAGCATATTCCTTTGTGACATTTATAAATTCAATTACATTTTTCATAGATCCTCCTTATAAAAACTTTTATTACTCGTATTATATCGCTTAATCTTAGAATTACTGCCAATCTAAAAATATTGCTCCTTATATGAAATATATTTCATGTTTTAGTATATTATGTTGTTTTTTACTTGTCAATACAGAATATGAAACATATTTCATATATCATTGATAACTTTATTACTAGCGAGTATAATTAAATATAGTAATCAGTTTATGGAGGTGAAAGGCTTGGGAAGTTCAGAAATTAGAGAGCCGCGGCAACAACGTTCTATTGAGAAAAAGAAGCGAATCATAGATGTTGGATTTAGACTAATGTGCGAAAAAGGCTACCATAATACAAACACAGCCGAGATTGCGAAAGAAGCAGGAGTATCCACAGGCATAGTATACAATTACTTTACTGACAAAAAGGATATTTTTATTGCTGCAGTTCAGTCTTATAACGATAATTTGATAGCACCGATGTATGATCGAATTAGTAAAATGGATAAGCGGATTGATTTAGCAGAATTGATTAAAGAATTAATTGGTGTATTTATACAATCTCATTATATATCAAAGGAGGCTCACGAAGAAATGTTGGCGATGTCTCATTCTGATCAAGATGTGGCCAAGTTGTTTCTTGATTTTGAAATCAATACCGGAAATAACATTGTTGGGTTAATGAAACAAAATGGAATTATAACTGAAAATCCATCTGAGAAGGTGTATATTGCTATCGGACTTATAGAAAATCTCTGCCATGAAATAGTTTATCATAAGCACCAGTCAATGGATTATGAAATAATGACCGATGAGATTGTGAAGATCGTAGTTGGTATGCTTGCAAATTGAATAGTCTAAGTTAAGCTACTCTTTTTCAATGAGAGTAGCTGTTTTTGTTACACCAAAATCCGCAAGAGGATTTTTACTCACTGCATCTTTTAGCTGTTGTTGATCTAGATGTGTGTATATTTCAGTGGTAGCAATGCTTTGGTGTCCTAATAATTCCTGTAATGCTCTTATATCAACTTTTCCCTACTATTCATTTTTCTTATAAAATTTTACATAAAATTACATATAAAAATAGATTTTAGCAATTTTGATGGATAATATTGATATTTATTATGATTTATTGTAAAGTAATATATAAGGATATCTGGGCATACTTCATAATTATACTATAATGTGCCAAATGATTTGCTTTTCTGCAGAATGGATTTTATAAATTCATCAGTATCTACATATGTGACTTTTGTTTTATTAGGGGGATACACATGGAACAAGAAAGATTACAAAACAAGATTCGTAGCTTTGCGCTTAGAACGCCTGAAAAAGTTGCTATAGTATACAAGAATCAGAATATTACATATTCCCAATTACATCATACTTCAACTAATATCGCAGATGCACTTCGTAAGAAATTTGCTGTAAACAAGTATGTCCTTGTTTTGATGGATAAGAGTCCATTCTTGATTGAAACTATTTTAGCCATTTTTAAATTTGGAGGAATTTTTACTCCTGTTGATCCTCATTTGCCAGAAAATAGATTAAGAAAAATTATGAGTGAAATTCAGAATTATTGTGTTTTTACCGAACCAAGATTTTTAAAAATGCTCAATAGTATTATGGAAACCAGTGGCAATAGCATTGCGGTATTTGTTGAAGGCACCTGTCAAATACATTCAAATGAGTTTCCATATTTAAAAATACATGAAATCAATATCAATGTATTAACCAATCTAACTGAAGAAATTGATCAGTATAATGATAATTGCTACATCTATTTTACATCCGGATCCACAGGAAATCCAAAAGGTGTTTTAGGAAGACATACGAGTTTAAAACACTTTATTGATTGGGAAATTGAACACTTTAAAATCAATGAGAATTTTAAAGTAAGCCAATTGATTACCCCGACCTTTGATCCTTTTCTAAGAGATATGTTCGTCCCACTCTGTTCAGGAGGTACACTATGTATCCCTGATGATCAGGATGTTATTTTAAATCCCCAAAAATTAATCCATTGGATTGATGAAAACAACATATCGTTGGTACATATGGTCCCTACTCTATTTAAAATGATGATCGGAGAATTGGAAAACCCAAATTGTTTTCGCAATCTAAAATACATACTTTTAGCTGGTGAATTACTCAAAGGTAGTGACCTTAAAAAGTTTTACCAGTTGTTTGGTTCAAGTATACAACTGGTAAATTTGTATGGACCCACGGAAACTACTCTTGCAAAAGCTTTTTATCTAATTGGGGAAAATGATGTTAACAGGATTAATATACCTATAGGAAGACCAATTGATGATACTGATATTTTTATTATGGACAGTTCAATGAAGCCATGTCCACCTGGAACTGTGGGTGAAATTTATATTCATACTTCATTTATGTCATCAGGATATTTTAACGACAGGGAATTAATGAGGAGCGTTTTTCTGAAAAACCCTTTTAGCGATGAACCGGATGATTTGATATATAAAACTGGTGACCTTGGAGTGGTACTGCCTGATGGGAATATAGAATGCCTTGGCAGAATAGATAATCAGATTAAAATCAGAGGTATGAGAATAGAATTAGGAGAAATTGAAACTCATATTTTACAAAATGAAGGTGTTAAGGAAGCGGTAGTCGTTGCCAAAGAGGACGAAAGTGGAGACAAATCCATTTATGCCTTTCTTATTGGAGACGAAAAGCTAGATATTCCAGGCATAAGAGCAGTTCTTTTAAAAGAACTGCCGGATTACATGGTACCTTCGTATTTCGCTCAAATTGACAGCTTGCCTTTACTTCCTAATGGTAAATTAGATAGAAAGGCACTGCTGAAATATGAGATTGAAATGGATTCAGGAGTGGAGTATCAGGCACCACGTAATGAAGTTGAAGAAAAACTTTTGTCTCTATGGAAAGAAGTTTTGCATGTAAAAAGAGTAAGTATTAATGATAATTTCTTTTTTATAGGTGGGAATTCTCTGAAAGCGGCAAAGTTGGCTTTAAAGATACACAGGGAATTCAATATTGAGATTCATGTAAAAGGAATATTCAGTAATAATACAATAAAAGACCTGTCAACTTATATAGAAAACTCTAAGAAAAGCAATTATTCATCTATATCTCTTGTTGAGAAAAAAGAATACTACCCTGTTTCTTCTGCTCAAAAGAGAATATTCCTTATACAATTGATTGAGAATACAGGGCTAAGTTATAACATGCCGGAGGCATTGCTTATCGAAGGTAGTCCTACCAAGGTTATGTTTGAAGAGGCGTTTCAACACATAGTGGATAGGCACGAAGCTCTCAGGACATCTTTTGAATTTATCGATGATGAGCTTGTACAACGCATACATACGGTTGTAGATTTCAAGATGGATTATATGGAAGTAGATAATCAGCCTAGGGAAACAACGGATATGCATGTAGTCATGAGTGATATTATAAAGGATTTTCTTCGTCCTTTCGATTTGGGACAAGCCCCTCTGTTTAGAGTACGCTTAGTAAAAATAGCTGAAGATAAATATATTTTACTTCGAGATATGCACCATATCATATCTGATGGAATATCTGAGGAAATTTTAAAGGCGGATTTTTACAAACTCTGTAGCGGGCAGAAATTGGCTGAATTAAAAATCCAGTACAAGGATTTTTCTCGATGGCAAAATGATATGTTTAAATCAGAATCTGTCAGGGAGCAGGAAAAGTACTGGCTTGATGTATTCTCAGGAGAATTGCCTGTACTCAACTTGCCTACGGATTTTCAAAGACCTCCGAAGAGAAGCTTTGAAGGCGAAAGTTTCAGTATGGTAATTAAACATGAGCTTTCTGAAAAATTAAACAAGGTTGCTGTTGAAAATGGAGCGACACTTTATATGCTTCTACTGGCTTCGTTTAATGTGCTGCTATCCAAATATTCTGGACAGGAGGATATTATAGTAGGCTCACCTGTGGCAGGTAGGAGCCATGCCGACCTGGATAATGTAATAGGTGTGTTTATCAATACCCTTGCACTACGGAATACCCCGTTGGGAAATATAAACTTTATAGAATTTTTGCAAAGGGTCAAGGATAATTCACTGAAGGCATTTGAAAATCAGGATTACCAATTTGAAAACTTGATAGAGAAACTGAATATAGAAAGGGACTTAAGTAGAAATCCCTTGTTTGACGTAATGTTTATCATGCAAAACATGGATTTCGAGGAGATTAGCATAGATTCTCTCAAGGTATCAAAATGTAATGCTTCCGCAAATGTTTCAAAGTTTGATCTTACTCTCACGGCAGTTGAGAGAGATGGGTGTTTGGAACTTATCTTTGAGTACTGCACAGCTCTCTTTAGAAAAGAGACAATCGAAAGACTAGGAAGGCATTTTATCAATATTTTGGAGCAGGTTATGAAATGCGCTGGGATTAAGCTTTCGGATATAGATATGCTGTCAGAAGAAGAAAAAAATCAAATTTTATACGAATTTAACAACACCTATGCACAATATCCTGAGGATAAGACTATTCACCGGATATTCGAAGAACAGGTTAAAAAGATACCCTACAAGACAGCCCTTATATTTAAGGACAAGAGGTTGACCTACAGGGAATTGAACATAAAGGCGAACCAATTGGCAGACAAGTTGAGGCAAAAAGGTGTAAAAGCAGATAGTGTTGTAGGGTTGATGGTACCACGTACTTTTGAAATGTTTATTGGAATCATGGGAGTTTTAAAATCTGGAGGAGCATATATTCCTATAGACCCTGAGTATCCGGCTGACAGGGTACATTATATGGTAAAAAACAGTGGGTGCAGAGTTATATTAACACTACGTGGAGTATGTAGTGATGCTTTTGGGGTGGAAATCCTCTATATGGATGATGAAAGCATATATACCGGGAATGTATCTAATCCAAGCAGCTGTAGCAACTCCGCAAACCTGGCGTATTTAATATATACTTCCGGTTCTACGGGCAAACCGAAAGGCGTAATGCTTGAGCACAGGAATGTAAGTAATTTTATCAAAGGAATGACGGATCAAATAGATTTTTCTTCTGATAAAACTATTCTGTGCCTAACAACGATATCTTTTGACATTTTTGTACTTGAAACATTACTTCCTTTAACAAAAGGTCTATCCATTGTCATTGCCGATGAGAGGCAACAACTTGACCCGGATTTATTATGTGATGTAATTATCAACAACAATGTGGATATGCTGCAGATTACTCCATCAAGGATGCTTATGCTTTTACAGTCCCCAAAAGTAGACTCTTGTCTTAATAAAATACAAGAATTAATTATAGGTGGAGAGGCTTTCCCAGAATCAATGCTTCAGAATTTAAAACAATTTGACAAAACAAAAATATATAATGTATATGGTCCGACAGAGACAACGGTTTGGTCGACGATGAAAGAGTTGACCAGTTATGGAGAGGTCAATATTGGCAACCCGATTGCAAATACACAGATTTACATTTTAGATCGATACAACGCCATACAACCTGTGGGAATTGCAGGAGAACTCCATATCGCTGGAGACGGCGTGGCTAGAGGATATCATCAGCGGGAGGATCTGACTAGTGAAAGATTTGTTGCCAATCCATTTTGTACATCTGATTACATAATGGGAGAAGCATCGTCACCCGCTCCACGTATGTATCGTACGGGCGACTTGGCAAGATGGCTGCCCAACGGAGATATAGAATTTCTTGGAAGAATGGACAACCAGGTAAAATTAAGAGGATACCGCATTGAGCTACCCGAGATAGAAGCATGCTTGATGGAATACAGTAGTATTGAAAAGTGTGTGTGTGTCGTCAAAGATAGTGAGTATGATGGTAGGTATTTGGCTGCTTATTATGTATCGGAGCAGGAACTATCTGTTTCTGAAATCCGTGAACATCTTTCAAAATTCCTGCCTGTATATATGGTGCCGCAAAGTTACATCCACTTAAAACAAATTCCAATGACGCCAAACGGCAAAATAGACAGGAAGGCATTGCCTGAGCCTGAAAGAGTACGTCCGAGGCTTGAAAATGAATATATAGCTGCCCAAACAGATACGGAAAAAAAGGTAGCAATGATATGGGAAAGTGTATTAAAACGCGTATCCATAGGAATACATGACAACTTTTTTGATCTTGGAGGAAATTCTCTTCTGGTGGTAATCATGCACGATAATCTCCAAAGGAACTATCCAGGAAAGATTGGTGTTGCAGATGTTTTTGCAAATCCTACGATCTCAAAGCTAGCTCAGTTTATAAATAGAAAAGAACCAAGTTTGTGCGGTATAAACATAACCTCTTTGAAACTGCCCCAGGAATTTTTTATAGACGATAACGCTTTAAATGAGGACATTGTACTAAAATACGAGATTGATGGCAATTTGTATGAAAGCTTGAAATTGATATTGCAGAAAAGCGGGGTTGAACTGAATTGTGTATTGCTTTCCGTATATACCTACCTTCTGGCAGAAGTTACGGGACAGGAAAAGATAACAATTCAGATGGTGATTGATAATAAAAATGCAGTCCAGTTAGACATGGATTTATCGGAAGCAACAGACTTTAATTCTCTTTTCAAAACTGTGAACGGGAAGCTGCAGCCAGAAACTTGGGGAGATATCTATCCTATAACTACTATAAAACGGAAAAACATGACAAGTGAAAATGATTCAGCTGTAACGGCCTTTGTATTTAAGGAAGGCGTAACACTCAAAGATTTTACTGACTGTGATTTCTTGCTGAAAGTTTACGAAAATAATAGTTGTATATATTTAGCGTTTGAATATAATGCTTCTAAAATCAGATCAGTCAAAGCAGAAGAATTTTTTCAATGGTATATAAAAATGGTAGATTTAATGGTTAATAAAATAAATGATTAGAAAATGAAGGGTGGTAAATTAACAATGAACAAGTTAGCATTACTTTTTCCAGGACAGGGCTCTCAATATGTAAAGATGGGGAAGGCTTTATTCGAACAGTTTGATTCAGCTAGGGAGGTATTTGAAGAGGCAAATGATGTCTTGGGTTTTGATTTGAAAACGTTGTGTTTTGAAGGGGATATGGATGAACTGACAAAGACACAGAATGCCCAGCCGGCAATTTTGACTTCCAGTGTAGCTGCTTTCAGGGTTTATATGGAGCAGGTAGGAATAAACCCTGTTTGTGCAGGGGGACACAGTCTTGGTGAATATTCTGCGTTAGTCTGCAGTGGAGCTTTACGGTTTACTGATGCAGTAAAAATTGTAAGACAGCGTGGAATATTTATGCAGGAGGCTGCTGCACAGGGAACTGGCGCAATGGCTGCAATAGGTGGACTTGATAAAGAAGTTATTGAAGCGGAATGCAAAAAGATTTCTGTCGATGGTCATGAAGTAGTGGTATCCAATTATAACTCACCCAGCCAGACGGTTATCTCTGGTCATAAGGAAGCTGTCGAGAAAGCCGGGCAGAAGTTCAAAGACATAGGTGGAACAGTGACTCCACTTAAGGTAAGTGCTCCTTTTCATAGTCCGTTAATGCAATCAGCAGCAGCTAAGTTAAAAGATGAACTATTGAAATATACCTTTAGTGACTTTAAATTTCCTGTTGTTTCGAATGTGACCGCTTTACCGTATGAAGGTTCTCACAAGATAATAGAAAACCTAACGACACAGATTGTATCACCGGTTCAATGGGTGGCTTCCATGCAATATATAGAAAAGCTGGGAGTGAATGTTGCAGTTGAGATTGGACCACAAACTGTTCTAAGAAATTTAATGAAGAAAAACGCATCAGAAATAAAAGCGTATTCTTATGATAAAAGTGAAGATGTTGAGGCTTTGCTCAAGGCCGTGAAAGAACAGTCGGAGGAAGGTTCCAAACCAAATGGCCCGACAGTGGTTACCAGATGTATGGCGGTTTCTGTTTGTACCCGCAACCGTAACTGGGATAATGATGAATACCAGAAGGGCGTATCGGAACCCTATAAGAAGATACAGCAAATGCAAGAAGAAATAGAGAAAAACGGCAATATACCGACTGTCGAACAAATGAAAGAGGCACTGGAAATGCTCAGAGTCATGTTCATTACAAAAAAGACACCTGTTGTAGAACAGATTGAAAGATTTAACCAGATATTTGATGAAACAGGAACTCGTTATCTTTTCCCCGATTTTAAAATGCCTGTTCAATAATAGATTTTGATAGAATTACTAGCTTTTGATAAAATCACTAGCTTTTTTGGGGGGGATATTGTTGTTGAATAAATTACTGGATTTTAATGAAATTAAAACGGCTGATGGGAATAAAAATGTAACCCTAAAGCTGGAAAAGGTTTCAAAAAAAGACATTGCCATCATAGGTATGAGCGGTAAATTTCCAGATGCGAAAAATATCGAAGAATTCTGGACTAATCTAATAAATGGAAAGGATTGCATCAGAGAGTTTCCATCCAAGAGGATGAAAGACGTTAGTCCTTTACTGCCGAACAGTTTTATGCCAGAAAATCCCCCACAACTATGTCAAGCCGGATATCTTGATGAAATTGACAATTTTGACTATGAGTTCTTTAATCTTTCGCCCAACGAAGCAAGATTGATGGACCCAAATCAGAGACTATTTCTTCAGACTGCTTGGAATGTAATTGAAGAAGCAGGTTATGGCGGAAAAAGGATACGAGGAAGTAAAACAGGTGTATATGTGGGTCACAGCAGCGATCTGAAGTTTGAATACCATATGTATGTCAATATGGCTGACCCTGATTTGTATGAACATATATCGCTCCCGGGAAATGTGAAATCCATTATTGCAAGTAGAATTTCTTATCTTTTGGATTTGAAGGGACCGAGCGTAGTGGTAGACACTGCCTGTTCCTCAGCACTGGTAGCAGTTCATCTGGCATGCCAGGGCATTATCAGCGGCGATTGTGATATGGCTATAGCAGGTGGAGTTAAGATAAACCTGATGCCAATTCAAAAAGGGATGGACGATGAAATTGGTATAAGATCTCCAGGTGACAGGGCAAAGACTTTTGACGACAGTTCGGATGGGACAGGTTCGGGTGAAGGTGTAATCGCCATTATGTTGAAGCCTTTAAGTAAAGCGGTAGCTGATAAAGACCATATTTATGCTGTAATCAAGGGAAGTGCAGTGAACCAAGATGGAAGCAGCATAGGACTGACGGCTCCAAATTCCGCAGCTCAGGAAGAAGTTATATTGGAAGCGTGGAAAAACGCAGGTATTGACCCAGAAACAATATCTTACATAGAAACTCACGGAACAGCTACAAAACTTGGGGACCCTATTGAAATAAGTGGAATCGAAAGAGCTTTTGGAAAGCATACCGATAAAAAGAATTTTTGTGCTATTGGATCTGTGAAGACAAACATAGGATATTTGGATAACATTTCTGGAATTGCTGGGCTTATAAAACTTGTAATGGCTTTAAAACAAAAGGAAATACCAGCCTCCATTCATTTTCAGAGACCAAATAGAAAAATAAATTTTATAGATTCTCCTGTATATATTAATGACAAACTATCCAAATGGGAAACAGAAGGTTTTCCCTTAAGGGGCGGAGTCAACTCCTTTGGACTTGCAGGAACAAACTGCCATGTTGTTATAGAAGCGTATAAGGAGGATGAGAAAAAACACGAAAATCAAACATTACCGTGTGCACATGTTTTGACAGTGTCCGCCCAAAGTAGAGAAGTATTGTCCGAATTGATTATTGCATATAAAAAGTATATACAAGAACATATAGAAGTGGAGTTAAAGGATATTTGCCATACGGCAAATTCCGGGAGGATGCACCATAGCCATAGACTAGCAATTGTTGTTGAAACTAGAGATGAATTGAAAAAAACTTTGGAAAGCTTGGAAAACTTCAATTTTGATACTTATGATCAAAAGAATATACATTATGGTGAGTTCAGAATTGTTTCGGGAAATAGAGAAATAAAATCAAGACATGAAATAAGTGAAGATTCCCGAAAGGAATCAAGCAGACTTGCAAATAAATTGATTCAAGAAATCTCAAGTGCTAGGAAAAACATAGTAGAAATTTTAAATGAATTAAGCACGCACTATGTCAAAGGTGCTGATATCGATTGGGATTTATTTTATGAGGGTCAAGAAACGAAAAAACAAAGTTTGCCGACATATCCATTTAAGCGTACCCGTTGTTGGATAGAACCGAAACCTATGAAGTTGGTTCCTAAGGTTATGCAAGTGAAAGAAATTGACCACCCATTAATAGACCGATGTGTCATAAAGACCTTTGGACAAGAAATTTATACAGTTGCATTCAATCTGGAACACTGGATTTTAAATGAACATCAAGTAGCTGGTCGGTGCGTGATGCCCGGAACAGCTTATTTGGAAATGATAAGACAAATATATTCAAAACATCTTGTAAATAGTTATTTGGAACTGGAAAACATTTTGTTTTTATCGCCTTTTATAGTCGAGCCAGGCGAAAATAAAGAACTACAAATTATCATAAGTGAAAAAGATGGTTACTGTGACTTTATTATAGCAAGCCAATCACTGGCAGGGCATAAATGGAATATACATGTTGAAGGCAGAGTGTTGATGGTGAAAAGAAAGAGTGTGCCTGTACAGGATATAAAGCTGATTATGCAAAATGCAGCTATGAGAGAAATTCCTGAGGATGATGGGAGGAAAATCATTGTTGATATTGGGCCGCATTGGACCAAGATAAAGAAGACTATGTACTATGGTCAAAACAGTGAATATCTGGCTTATTTTGAGCTGCTGGATGAATATGAAAGCGACTTGCAGAAGTACTATCTACACCCTCCGTTGATGGATCGCAGTATTAATGCAGCAAATACCTTGATTGGAGAAGGTTCCTACTTGCCGTTATCTTATAAAAACATTACTATTTATGGACCTACTCCGAAAGAATTTTACAGCTACCTTAAAAAGAAGGATAAAGAAAAAGATAACCTGGAGACTGCACGTTTTGACATCCAATTGATTGATAAAAACGGGATTGTCTTTGTGGAAGTCAAGGATTATGTTATCAAGAGAGTAAGAGAAGATGAGTTTAAGTTCAGACAGCTAAAAGAAAATGGGAGCATATTTCATGAGGTTGTTTGGAAAATAGACCCAAGCCACGCAGAAGAAAGAGATCTCTTAGAGGGAGATATTCTTGTGTTCAAAGGAAAAAACAAGATTAGCGGAGATTTAATCGGTCAACTAAGAGGAGCAGGGTGTAGTCTGATTGAAGTTGAATTGGGTGATGCATTCAGTAAGGATGGTAAAGACAGGTTTATCATCAAGGGAGAAGAGAAATGTTATCATCAATTATTGGAAGAATTACAGGGCAGAAGGATATCGCGTATCCTCCATCTTTCTACCTTATCCGATAGCGGAAAAATAGAAAGCACCAGTGCATTGGAAGAATATCAAAGGCTGGGAATTTATAGTCTTTTCTATCTTACAAGAGCTCTCATCGCTAAAAAGTTTAATAAGGAAATAGATCTCGTTGTAATTTCAAATCATGTTAATGAAGTGACAAAATCCGAGAAGTCTATCAATCCTCACAATGCTGCTTTGTTCGGATTCGGAAAAGTGGTATTACAGGAGTATCCTCACTTAAAGTGCAGGTGTATAGACATAGATGATAGCCTTACTCTTGAAAGTATAATGCCGGAATTGAAGTTCGGGGGTGATTCCTACCAGGTTGCTTACCGTGATGGAATCAGATATATTGACGAGTTTAAAATTTATAACATAGCTAAAGACCCTGCCACCAAGTTAGAAATTAAAGACCAGGGTGTGTATATTGTAACAGGTGGAATTGGTGGAATAGGTCTGGAGATCTGTAAATACCTTACAAATAAAAACAAGGCAAAAATAGCTTTAATTAACCGCTCCAAGATGCCTGACAGGGAAAAATGGGACGATGTGTTGGCAATGGGTGAAAACCAAAAGTTTTGCAGGGCAATCAGAACGATTCGTGAAATGGAAAATGACGGTGCACAAATATGCTGCTACAGTGCAGATGTATCAAAATATGCAGAAATGAAGGACGTAATAGATGAAATAAAAAATAGATACGGTGCAATCAACGGTGTAATTCACTGCGCAGGAGTAGCTGGTGATGGTTTTATCATCACAAAGGAAGAAGAAGCCTTTAACAGCGTTATAACTCCAAAGATGCAAGGGACCTGGATCATGGATAAATTGACTGAAGATGAAAATATGGACTTTTTTGTCATGTTTTCTTCCATTACTTCCATATTGGGGGGACAGGGACAAGGTGACTATACCGCAGCCAATGCATACATGGATTCTTTTGCCGCTTATCGAAGCAAGCTTGGTAAAAGGACCATTGCAATTAACTGGCCTGCCTGGAAGGAAACAGGAATGGCGGTGGATTATGGCGTGGACGAGTCACATAACACTTTAAAAGCTATTTCTACAGAAATAGCAATGATTGCATTCCATGAGGTTTTAGTAAGACCAATACATAGAGTTGTTGTTGGAGAAATCAATCATGATGTTTTTGCTGCTCTTGAAGACCAGTTCCCAATTAGCATAGCTGATGATATGCAGTTAATGATTAATGAGTATGCTTCAATGATTAAGAAGTATGGTCCTTCAAATGAGAAAAGTCAAGTCCAGGATATTGTCATCACCGGTAGTGACGACGAGGACATATTTAGTGAGACTAAACGCAAGATTGCAGGTATATGGGCAGAGATACTTGGATTGGATCTAGTGAATATTTATGATAACTTTAACAGCCTTGGAGGAGATTCCATATTAGCAACAAGGTTGCTCAGAAAACTTGAAAACGAATTCCCAGGTATGATGGATATTGCTGATGTTTTTGCGTATTCAACAGTCAATGATATGGCCGAATATATAGAAGGACTCATCAAGATGCAGAATGTTCAGGAGACAGTTGTTGGTAAAACAGAAGAAGATGAATTGGATGCGCTACTTGAAGGGCTTGCAAAAGGTGAGATATCTATTAGTGAAGCCGAAAAATATTATTAAAAAGATGGTGGAGTATTATGGAATTATTAAAGAACTACATTTATAAGCAGGTTGCAAATCATGGATTAACTCAGTCTGAAGCAAAGCAAATGCTACTGGAGTTAAAAGAAAAACACCCTGTTCAAGATGATGAGATTGCCATTATCGGTATGTCTGGCAAGTTCCCTCTTGCAAAAAATCTTAAAGAGTATTGGGAAAACATTAAAAATGGTGTTGTATGTATTGGTAGTTTTCCCAAGGAACGGATACAGGATGCCGAAGACTACCTTCTGAAGTTTCATCACCAACAGTTGGTAGCAGAGGATGCCATTAAGGAAGACGGCCATCTTGATGTTAATTATGAAACACGAGGCTATATGTATGAAATAGATAAATTTGATGCTGCCTTTTTTGGTATCTCGCCACGAGAAGCCAAGACAATGGACCCTGACCAAAGGCAATTTCTTGAGGTTTCCTATGAAGCTATGGAGGATGGAGGCTACGGTGGTAATAAAATGTATGGGGAAAATGTCGGAGTATTTGTAGGAATTGATCACGTATCGGAAATGAAATATAAAAAACTGGCAGGAGATGACGCTATGGTTGTAACTGGCACTTGGCCGGGGATTCTTGCCAGTCGCGTATCCTACATTTATAATTTCCATGGTCCTAGTATAGTTATTGATACAGCGTGTTCATCAGGATTGGTGTCGGTACATATGGCTTGCAATTCTTTGAAAAGCGGCGAATGCGATATGGCTATTGCCGGTGGATTGAGCAGCTTTTACTATCGCCCTGTCAAGTTTAAGGATGAATTGAAAGAACTTGATTCCGTTGAATCAAAGGATAATATGGTGAAGACCTTTGATAACAATGCTAATGGTACTGTTTGGGGTGAGGGTGTTGGTGCAGTATTACTGAAACCTTTAAGCAAGGCTTTGGAGGACGGAGATCCTATCCATGCTGTTATCAAGGCAAGCGCAATAAACAATGACGGAGCGTCCAACGGTATAACGGCACCCGATGCAGGAGCGCAGGAAAGTTTGCTACTTAAGGTATGGAATAAAGGGAATATTAACCCCGAAACCATACAATATATTGAAGCTCACGGGACTGGGACTGTTCTTGGCGACCCAATCGAAATAAAAGCAATGACCAAGGCGTTCCGGTCAGTTACCGATAAAAAGCAGTTTTGTGGTATAGGTTCTGTAAAACCAAGTATAGGTCACCTGGTAGGAGCCTCAGGATTGGCATCCTTATTAAAGGTAATACTGATGTTGAAAAACAAATCCATGCCTGCTAGTTTGAATTTCAAAGAACCTAATTCTTACATAAATTTCAGTGATTCTCCCGTTTATGTCTGTGATACTTTAAGGGAATGGGAAATGGGTGAGATGCCTCGGCGAGCAGGAATAAATTCTTTCGGCTTCAGTGGAACAAATTGCCATGTTGTACTAGAGGAAGCACCCCTCCCACGTCAAAATAAAGAATCACTGATTTGCGAATTTGAAATATTTACAATTTCCGCCAAGAGTCAAAATGCATTAAAGAATATGGTGAAGTGCTATTATGAGGAATTTTTAGAAAAAGAACTAAATTTACAAGATATTTGTTTCACTGTCAATACAGGCAGAGGAACCTATTCTCACAGGCTGATACTTCTTGTTAAGAATTATGCAGATTTAAAAGACAAGCTGAAATATATAAATGAAATAGATTTAACCGATTTAAATAAATTTGGAATTTACTATAGCGAGCATAAGATTGTTTCAGATAATAAACCAGTTCGTGAAAAAGGAGAAATTACTGAAGTTGAGCGGAGAAAATTTACCAAGTCAGCAACCATAAAACTTGAAGAGTTAATTCAAAATTATAGCTATCCAACATCAGCAGAACTGTGCGATCTTTATGTAAAAGGAGCAAAAGTGGAATGGGGTAGTTTGTATAAAGAGCGTACAAGAAAGAAGTTGCATTTACCGTTTTATCCGCTTGAAAAAACACGCTTCTGGTATGAAGAGAAAAAGGTGGATGTAAAAGCACTGATAAATACCGTAAATAAAAACACCAAGGAGATTGTCCATCCTTTGGTGGACAGGTGTCTGGCAGAATCCATGTTCCAGGATATATATGTAACTGAATTCAGCACTGATAGACAATGGGTGTTGAGTGACCATAAGATATTGGACAACTTCTTGATACCAGGGACAACTTATATAGAGATGGCTATAGAGGTATGTAAAAAGCACTATGGATACAATGTGGAAATAAAGGATGTCATTTATTATTCTCCTGTAATTGTTAAAGAAAACGATGTCAGAGAAGTTCATTCAATTTTGATAAAACATAAGGATCATATTGAACTAACCTTTGCCAGTAAAATAAATTCAAGTGAAATTGACGAAGAGTGGGTAAAACACGTTGAATGCAAAGCGTATAAATTAAGCGACTATGCCGTAAAGGTTTATGATGTTGAATTAATTCGGAACAAACTTTTGTCTGAGAAAGATGAGAGTAAGTTAATTGATATGTCCTCTCAAGGCAGTGCAATTCAATTGGGTGAAAGATGGCAGAACGAAAAAATACTTGCAGTGGGAAAAAGTGAAGCCCTTGTAGAGCTGGAATTGCCAGATCGAATTGCATATGATATAGATCAATTCTGCCTGCACGTTTCTATGCTTGATAATGCTGTAAATGCAGTCAGTCAGAAGATTGGAAAGGGTCTTTATCTTCCCTTCTACTATAAGAGCATCAAAGTATCTGGTAAAATGCAGAACAAATTCTATAGTTACATAAGAATCAATGAAAAAATGCTTAAGGGTATGGAAACCATAACTTTCGATGTATCGTTGATGGACCACGAAGGAAAGGTATTTGCCGAAGTTAATGATTATAGTCTCAAGAAAGTGAATGAAACAGAATTTAAGATGCGAGAAGCAGCAGGTAAGAATAATGCTTACTTCGAAATTGCCTGGTTAAACAGCGAGCTTTCAGTAAACAAGAAAGAATTAACAAGTGGTAATTTTCTTGTATTTAAAGACAATAAAGGTATTGGCAATAAAATGATTGAGAGGCTCAAGGCTGATGGCTGTAATGTAATAGAGGTAGATACAGGTTCCAAGTTTAAAAAGGTTAGTAATGATAAATATATAATTCAGGGTGAAGAAACAGATTATCAGTCATTGATGGCAGATTTGGCTGGTAGAGACTTGACCCATATAGTACATTTAATGACTTTGTCAGACAGCGGAGAGTTGAGAAGTTTAAGCGAGCTAGAGGAGCAGCAAAAGAGAGGGGTATACAGCTTGTTCTATTTGACAAGAGCCCTTGTTGCCAATAAGTTCAATAAAGAAATTGAACTTGTGCTGATATCCGACTATGTGAATGAAGTTACGAAGAATGAAAAATTACTTAATCCCCATCATGCGTCGATGTTTGGACTAAGTAAAATAGTGACGCAAGAACATACCAATTTGATATGCAGATGTATGGATATTGATGATAATAAATCAATTGATGCCATGATAGCTGAGATAAAATCAGACAACATCATGTATAAAGTTGCTTACCGTGAAGGCAAAAGGTTTGTTGAAGAATTCAGAAAACTTGATTTGGAAGAAGCTACTGATAATAAGTTTAGCATTAAAGAAACCGGAGTATATATCATTTCTGGAGGGACAGGTGGACTTGGGCTAGAAATGGGCAAATATCTTGCGTCTAAAAATAAAGTAAAAATTGCTTTTATCAATAGGTCGAAGCTACCCGAAAGAAATGCATGGGATGAGCTTATATCAAATGGTGAGAACAAAAAGCTTTGCAGTACCATAACAACAATACGCGATATAGAACAAACAGGAGCGGAGGTTAACAACTTCAGTGCAAATGTATCCAGCTTTGATGAAATGAAACAAATTGTTGACCAGTTAAAGAGTAAGTATGGAGCTATTAACGGAATTATTCACTGTGCTGGTGTTGCCGGTGATGGTTTTATCATGAGGAAGGGAAAAGAAATATTCGACAGCGTCTTATTACCTAAAATACAGGGAACATGGATTCTTGACAAGTTAACCAGTGAAGAAAATTTGGATTTCTTTGTCATGTTCTCATCCATCCTAACTATTTTCGGAGACCCAGGTCAGGGAGACTATACTGCAGCCAATTCCTATATGGATGCTTTTGCTGACTATAGGACGAAAAAAGGTAAGAGAACAGTATCAATTAACTGGCCTGCATGGAAAGAAGCAGGCATGGCAGTAGACTATGGAATTAAGGAATCGGACACAACTATCAAACCTATCTCTACAGGAAAAGCGTTGAGAAGCTTTGAAGAGATATTGTGTTCAAAATCTGCCAGAGCACTTCCAGGTGATATCAATTATTCCAGAATGCTTGAAAGAAAAGACGATTTGCCATTTGCATTGGCAAAACAGATTGAAGATGTTCTTCAGAAACAGAAGGCTAAGTTAAACACCGAAGGAAAAACAGAAAGTCAGGAAGTAAACACAGCAAAAGCAGAGATTAAAGGCAGGGGCGGCCAAGATTATAATGAAACCGAGAACACAATTGCCCAAATTTGGTCTAGGGTTTTAGGACTCAATGAAATAGACATCTTTGATAATTTCTCTTCCATGGGCGGGGATTCCATGATGGCAATACAATTGCTAAAACAAATAGATACGTTGTATAAAGGTATCGTAGATATTTCAGATATATTCTCCTATCCATCAGTACAACAAATGGCAGAATATATAGATCAAAAACGCGGACAGAAGAAAGAATCCAAAAAGGTTAAAAAAGACAAAGAGGAAAGCATTTCGGATGAAAGCTTGAAGAGTCTGCTAGATGGCTTAGAATCTGGAGAAACATCCATAGAAAATGCTCTTAAGTTATTAGATTACTAATCAAAATAACTGCAAGCAATTGGATAACGTATAAAAATAACGGCAAACAGCTTTGGTAAGTCTGAGGAGAGGGGTAGTATTAAAATGAGCAATAAGGATATTATCAACAGATATATATTGGAAGGCGTAAAAAATGGTAATTTCGAAAAAGAAATGTCCTTGATGATTTTAAAGGAAATCAACCAGACCAGGGAAGCTGCCAAGGAAGATGTAGCAATTGTAGGGTTAGCATGCAAATTCCCCTGTGCAGGTAATGCAAATGAATACTGGTCTAACTTAAAGAACGGGGCAGAAGTTATCGGAAATTTTCCAAAAGATAGGGAAAGGGATATAGGAGAAAAAGTAGCCATGCAGGCAGGTTGGTTGGATAATATAGGTGATTTTGATGCAGGATTTTTCCGTATCTCGCCCAAGGAAGCTATATTAATGCACCCCTCACAAAGACTTTTCCTTGAAACAGCCTGGGAAGCAATTGAAGATGCAGGCTATGCAAATGACGGAATATATGGCTCGAAAACTGGAGTCTACGTAGGAATAGATCATACCTATCAGATGGAATACAATAAAATGACCGAACAACAGGATTTGCTGGCGATGACTGGCTCCATGACATCCGTACTTGCAGGCCGTATAGCGTACATATTGAATCTCCATGGTCCCAACTTGGTGGTAGATACGGCGTGTTCCTCAGGGTTGGTAGCCACCCATCTTGCATACAAAGCTATAAGAAATAAAGAATGCACAATGGCTCTTGCAGGAGGAATCAATATATTACGTTTGATCAATAGAGATTTTGGGGGCGTGGAATCAGACAATGGAAAATTATGTTCCTTTGACAAAAATTCAAACGGTACTGTATGGGGCGAAGGCATAGGTTTTATTCTAATGAAACCATACGAGCAAGCTCTTAAAGATAAGGACAATATCTATGCAATTATAAAAGGAAGTGCTGTTAATAACGACGGTGCCACAAACGGTATCACTGCGCCGAGTGCAGAGACCCAATCTGAAGCTATTGTCAGTGCCTGGGAGGATGCAGGAATAGACCCGGAAACAATATCCTACATGGAGGCCCATGCTACAGGGACTGTGCTGGGTGATCCCATTGAGGTAAAGGGAATAAAGACGGCTTTTGAAAAGTATACCGATAGGAAACAGTTTTGTGGAATCGGCTCAGTAAAGCCTAATATTGGACATGGAGTGAGTGCTGCTGCAATATCATCTCTTATCAAAGTAATACTTGCAATGAGAAATAAACAGTTACCTCCAAATATAAACTTTTCTAGGCCGAATCCATTTATAGAGTTTTTTAATTCACCCTTGTATGTAAATGATCAGTTGAAGGACTGGGAAACAGATGGTATTCCGCGTAGGGCTGGGATAAGCTCGTTCGGTTTCAGTAGGACAAACTGCCATATGGTGTTGGAAGAAGCACCTGAAATTAAAAAGCCTGGCGACTCGACTACAAAAGAGGACAAGCCCTGTATATTTACTTTATCAGCAAGAAGTGAAAATGCATTAAAGGAATATATAGAAAATTACAACATTTTTGTGAACGAAAACAGTGAGTTTAACCTTATGGATTTGTGCTATACAGCCAATACAGGAAGAATGCATTACAGCAATAGATTGGCGCTGGTTCTTGAAGATAAACAGGATTTTATTAATAAGCTTAGAAAATTACGCGATATTAATTTGAAAGAAATAAATGATGCAAATATTGTATATAAAGAACATAGAGTAATTGCAGACAATATGCAAAATAATCTGCAAGGAGAAATTAACAAGAAAGAGAAGAGAGAAATTGATAATAAATGTGCAGAAAAGTTATCGGAATTAGGTAGAACAAATATAGAAAATCATAAAAAGGTTCTTAATGAAATCTGCGCAATGTATGTATCAGGGGCTGATGTTCATTGGGTAGAGCTCTATCATAATGAAGCTTGCAGAAAAATAAGCCTCCCTACATATCCATTTGAACATAAACATTACTGGATGAAACAACCAGAAACCAAAACACAGGCAAATACATTTTCAAAAGAATTAGCTCATCCACTAATAGATAAAAGGCTTATAAGTACTCTGGACCAAGAGGTATACATGACGGAATTCAGTGTGGAAAGACATTGGATTTTAACAGATCACATCATCATGGATCTTAATGTAGTACCCGGTGTTACCTATCTTGAAATGGCAAGGGAAGCCTGCAGTAATTTTTGCAGAAGCAGTATTATGGAACTTAAGGATGTGGTGTTTTTAACACCCTTGTTAATAGATAAGCAAGAATCCAAAGAGGTACATACGATTGTAAGTAGAGAAGATACATATACCAGTTTTAAAATAGCCAGCAAGATTAATTCGGAAAATGATGAAGAAGAACCTATTTGGGCTGTTCATGCTGAAGGAAAAGCATATTCATTAGCAAAAGAGGATTTAAAAATTGTAGATGTGGCGCAGTTCCGCAGTAGGTGTAATAAAGGGGAACTTATTGTTGATACGAGAGCTCCTATGGGAGGATTTAAATTTGGTCCCAGGTGGAGAAATGTTTCAAAAATTTATGTAGGTGAGAATGAAATTTTCACTGAACTTGGACTACATGAAAGTTTTGCGGACGATATAAAGGAATTTGTTTTACATCCTTCACTGTTGGACAACTCTATTAACCTAGCTATTGAAAACTTGGTACAGAATGTAGAAGAAGGTATGTACCTGCCCTTATCCTACAAGAGCTTAAAAATATATGGTTCTATGCCAGCTAAATTCTATAGCTACCAAAAAATAAACAGCCAGATGGTTAAAAACATACAGACCGTGTCATTGGACGTTACACTAATAAACGAAGCAGGAGAAGTCTTTGTGGAGGTACAAGGCTATGTTATCAAGAAAGTGCATAAAGATACCTTTAGCTCCCGAGAAGCTCGCGGAAACGCCGAACAATACAATGAAGTAAGTTGGGCGCTGCAGGATATAACGCAAGAGGAAACTAAGTCTAATTTAGGGAATGTTCTGGTAATAAAAGATGATACTGGCATAGCTGATAAAGTGATTGAGAAGCTAAAAGCAGAGAATATTAACGTAATGGAAGTAAGTTATGGAGATCGCTTCAGGAAGATAGATTCCGGCAAGTTCCAAGTGAATTCAAATGAAGAAGATTTTATTAAACTTGTAGAAGAGCTCAAAAATTCAAGGTTAACTCAGATTATACACATGATGAGTATTGTACAAAACAGCGAAGTGAACTCACTTGAGGAACTGGAGGATAGTAAGAACAGGGGAATTTACAGCCTCTTCTACCTAACCAGGGCTTTAGTTGCCAACAAAGTAAGTAATGATCTTGAAATAGTGCTGGTTTCGAAATATGTGAATGAGGTTACGAAACGAGAAAAAATAATACATCCCCACAATGCGCCGTTGTTTGTTCTTGGTAAAGTTGTAGGAAACGAATACAATGGAATATCCTGTAGGGCAATAGATATTGATGACAGCACAACAACAGAGCAAATTATAAAAGAATTTTCATCTTCAACCGAAATATACCAGGTGGCTTACCGTGATAGAAACAGGTATGTTGAGGAATTCAGAGAATTCAATATGGAAGCTGCTACTATTGTGGAAGTTGATATCAAGGACTCAGGTGTATATTTAATTACAGGCGGTACAGGGGGTATCGGACTTGAAGTTGCCAAGTACCTAGCTTCCAGGAATAAGGTGAATATTGCTTTTATCAACCGTTCAAAGCTGCCGGAAAGAGAAACCTGGGATGATATTCTAGCAAGCAATGATGACAAAAAGCTATGCAGCAAACTGAAAGCGATAAAAGAAGTAGAAAGCACAGGGTCTAAAGTGGTTTGCTGCAGTTCAGATGTAACTTCCGCTGAGGAAATGAAGACAGTTATAGAGGGACTTAGGGTGGAATTCGGGAGAATAAACGGAATCATTCATAGTGCCGGAGTTGCTGGAGAAGGCGTCATCATAAGAACAGATATAGACAAATTCAAACAAGTTATTGCCCCAAAGATCGAGGGAACTTGGCTTCTTGACAGGTTAACCCAGGAGGATCAGCCGGATTTCTTTATTATGTTCTCTTCCATATTGGCAATTGTAGGTGTTATGGGACAGAGTGCCTACGCATCTGGAAATGCATATATGGATTCTTTTGCAGCCTATAGGAAAATAAAAGGTGGAAAGACTTCAACTATCAATTGGACCGTTTGGAATGAGACAGGAATGGCCCTTGAATATAACACCAACGAGGTAAGAGGTGTGTTCAAACCGGTAACCAATGCAAGAGGTATTGAAGCTTTCGTGAATGTACTAAATAAGGACATAACAAGGCTGACGGTAGGTGGTCTGGATTATGAAAGAATCAATTCTGTAGAAAGTGACATTGGGATAAACCTGTCACCAGAGTTCAAAGTAAAAGTTGAAAAAAAATGTGCACGCATAAAAGCAAGTAAAGCTCAGGATAAAAAACAATCGATAAATGTAGTTATCAAAGGTGAAGTTGGAGCAAATGAAATTGAAATGCAACTTGCACAAATTTGGGCGGAAGTTCTCGGCGTAGAAGAATTAAATCTCTACGACAGTTTTAATGAACTTGGAGGAGATTCCATTATTGCGGCCAACCTTCTCAAAGGAATGGAAAAAGTATATCCAGGATTGCTTGATATATCCGATATGTTTACTTACCCTACAATAAAACAGATGGCTACGCAAATCAGCAAAAGGTCAGGATTGGATAATATAGACGGTAGCAGTATGGAATCTGAAAGCGCAGCCATTGCTGCCCAGACTGAAGCGTCAATAGAGGAAGTAATGGTGCGTCTTGCAAAAGGCGAGATTTCACCGGAAGAGGCTGAAAAATTAATCGAGAAATATAGCTCGGGAATAAAATAGTTTTCTTGCTTTTATGATATTGAAGGGACGGTAAAATAATGAGGTCAGTAAAAAATCTTTTATACAATTTAATTTCAGAACAAAAGATAGCACCTAAAGATGCTATGCTAATATTTAAAGAACTTCAAATAAATGAAAAATATTTAGATGATGATATCGCCATTATTGGTATGTCTGGTAGGTTGCCTAATGCCAAAAACCCGGATGAGTACTGGCAGAATTTAAGGGAAGGAATAAATTGTATAACCGATATTCCTGCTGGCAGGAAGGAAGATATAGAGCGAATATTGACTGAAGAGCAGAAAAAGAAAGTGACCTACAGTTCAAGTGGATTTTTGGATAATGTAGACAAATTTGATGCATCGTTTTTCAGAATATCCCCTAAGGAAGCAAAGTTTATGGAACCAGAACACAGATTGTTCATGGAGGTAGTGTGGGAAGCTATCGAGGATGCCGGTTACCCCAATATGATTAATGGAACCATGACGGGAGTGTATGTGGGTCATGACCATGTGGCGGGATCGGTATACAAGAATTATACCGGAGGATTGGATAATGGAGACACTCTTGCTTTAACCGGAGTGTACCCATCTATTTTGCCAAGCCGTATATCCTACTTTCTGGACCTGCATGGTCCCAGTATTGTTTATGACACCGCATGTTCATCAGGTTTTGTAGCACTACATCAGGCATGTCTCGCAATTAAAAACAAAGAGTGTGAAATGGCTATAGCTGGAGGAGTGTACCTACAGTTGTGGCCTATACAGTTCCAATCCTTTAAAATGGTTGAAACCAGCAGTAATATAGTTAGAACTTTTGATAAAAATTCAAGTGGCACCGTATGGGGAGAAGGTGTGTGTGCATTTTTACTGAAACCGCTTACGAAAGCTATGGAGGATGGAGATAATATTCACGCCGTCATCAAGGGCAGTGCAATCAATAACGATGGAATATCGAGTGGTATCACAGCTCCGAATGCAGAAGCACAGGAAAGCGTTATTACAAAAGCCTGGGAGGACTCCAAAGTAGATGTTGAGACAATTACATATATCGAGGCTCACGGTACCGGTACGGTGATGGGTGATCCCTTGGAAGTAAAGGCACTGAGAAATGCATTTTCGAAGTTTACCAGCAAAAAGCAATTTTGCGGTATTGGATCGTTAAAACCAAGCATTGGTCATCTTGTAAGTGCTTCAGGAACAGCCTCCTTATTGAAAGTTATCCTTGCTATGAAACATAAAGAAATCCCTGCAACAATCAATTTTATGGAGCCAAATGCTTATATTAACTTTTCCGATTCACAGCTCTATGTAAATGATAAACTTCAGAAATGGGAGGATGAAAGTTATCCCAGAAGGGCAGGAATCAGCAGCTTTGGTTTCAGCGGAACAAACTGCCACATGGTTATTGAAGAGTCACCTGAAGTTGTAAATAAATCAACTGCTGAAGAGACAGGACCCTATATACTGGTATTATCCGCTAAAAACAGAGATGTTCTGAAAAGGATGGTTCAGAGGTACCGTAAATTTTTGGAGAAAAATCCTTTATCAGACTTGAAAAACATATGTTTTACTGCAACCGCAGGAAGATGCCACTATGAAAACAGGCTTGCATTTATTATCAATAGCAGGACCGAGTTGAAAGAAAAATTGGACTTGTTATCAATAGGTAATTTTTCGGAATTTAAAGAAAAAGGAATTTATTTCGGTACCCATAAGATTGTCAATAAACATAGTCGTGAGAATGCGGAAGGTGAACTTACTCAAAATGAGAAAGAGCAACTTGCAAGGGATATAAATAGCAAAATAGCAGAAATGCTAAAGTCCAAGGAAGATAATGAAACTATATTGGATTTGGTTTGCCAGTATTATATAAAAGGTACAGATATAAAATGGGTTGAACTCATTTACCAAGGTATGGAAGTAAGGAAAATCAGTTTACCGACATATCCTTTTGAGAAGACAAGATATTGGTATTTCCCTGAAAAGGTTGAAAGTAATGAGCAGGATTTAAATAATGTTAACCTAGAAGTTAAGGATAATATAACACATCCTTTGAACAGCGGTATGGACAACAAGAAAAATATTAATCATGTGGTTCTTTTAGGAAAGACTGCTAGTGAGTTTACTGAAACTGAAACAGTTGTGGGACATATATGGGCTAATATTCTTGGTATATATGAAATTGATATTTATGATTCATTTTATAACCTTGGGGGTGATTCTATTCTCGCTACTCAAATGGTGTATACAATAAATTCTGAATATACGGGTGCTATTAGTATATCTGATATATTTACATATCCAACAGTATCAGAATTATCAATATTTATAGATGAACAAAGTAAAAAAAATGCAAGTCATTATCTTACTTTAGTCCCGGTGAAAGAATCAGAGTACTACCCGTTATTATCAGCACAGAGAAGATTGTTTATAATAAATGAAATATCTGATGTAGGAATTTGCTATAACATTCCTGTGATGATTCCCATAGATTCCAAAATAAAAACAAATAAGGAGCAACTGGAAGGGATTTTTAATGACCTTATAAAAAGGCATGAGGCATTAAGGACATCTATCACAGTAATAGATGGAGAACCTGTGCAGGTGGTGCATAATTCAGTTGACTTCAAACTTCAATATGTTGAAGCTGAGGAGTGCTTGTTGGGAACCCTGATAGATAGTTTTATTCAGCCCTTTGATTTAAGCAAAGCACCTCTTTTCAGAGCGATACTAATAAATTTGTCAAGTAATAGACAAATAATTATGACTGACATGCATCATATAGTATCTGATGGTACCTCTGTAAATATTTTAATGAATGAAGTAAGGCGTTTAGCATCCGGTGATAAGTTGCCGGAATTAAAACTACAATACAAAGATTTTGCAGTTTGGCATAATCAGTTATTAAAATCTGAGATGATTGCTGCGCAGGAAAAGTATTGGCTGGAAGTTTTCGCAGGAGATATTCCTATACTTAACCTACAAACCGACTATCCCAGACCTCCATTCCAACAGTATGACGGAGGACGGGTAAGGGTTAGGGCTGAAAAGGAACTGACACAAAAACTTAAAAAGATTACAACCGCAGCAGGTGTGACCATGTATATGGCTTTATTTGCAGCATATAATACACTGCTTTACAAATATACTGATCAAGAGGATATTATCGTAGGTTCTCCTATTGCCGGACGACAGAATCCAGGAACAGAGAATATTATCGGTCTATTTGTTAACACACTCGTAATGAGAAACTATCCTGAAGGAAACAAGACATTCCTGGAATTTTTACAGGAAGTGAAGCGAAATGCCTTAAAAGCTTTTGAAAATCAGGACTATCAATATGAAGAAATGGTCAACAAACTGGATTTTCAGAGGGATTTTAGTAGGAATCCGCTTTTTGATACTGTTTTCATATTACAGAACCATATTAAAGAAGAAATGACAAACTTTTTGGAATTTGAAAACAATACATCTAAATTTGATATCACTTTGGAAGCGTTGGAAGCAGATGGGGAAATTAGCTTTGAGTTTGAATACTGTACCAGACTTTTCAAAGAAGATACCATGTTGAGATTTGCAGAACATTATATCAATATCCTTAAACAGATTACGGAAGATCCGGAAATAAAGCTTATAAATATTGACATGTTGTCGGAGAAAGAAAAAAGCCAAATACTTGTTGAATTCAATAACACAAACGCAGACTATCCAAAGGAAAAGACCATTCACCAGATGTTCGAAGAACAGGCTCAAAACAATCCAGATAGAATTGCATTAATATTTGAAGGAAAACAGCTCACTTACAGTGAGCTAAATGCAAAGGTAAACCAGCTTGCGAGGATTTTAAAAGAAAAAGGAGTAGAAAGAAACAGTATTGTTGGTATTATGGAAGAACGCTCTCCAGAAATGATGATAAGTATTATGGGTGTTCTAAAAGCAGGTGGTGCTTATTTGCCGATAGATCCCACATATCCTCGGGAGCGAATTCAGTATATGCTTAATGATAGCGGAACGAAATTATTACTGTCCCAAGTCAGATTTTCTGAAATGGTATCTGAATTTCAGGTAGAAACTATTTTTACTGATGAAGAGCAACTCTATCTGGGAGATACGTCAAATCCTATACATACCAATACTTCCACAGACTTGGCATATGTAATCTACACATCAGGATCTACAGGAAAACCTAAAGGTGTAATGATAGAACACTTTTCTCTTATCAATAGGTTGAACTGGATGCAGAAAAAATACCCTATAGGTGAAGACGATGTAATATTACAAAAGACGCCATTTACGTTTGATGTTTCAGTATGGGAGTTGTTTTGGTGGGGAATACAGGGCGCAAAAGTTTGCTTTTTGAAACCGGGGGGAGAAAAGGAGCCTGAAGAGATTATCATAGCCATAGAGAAACATAAAGTAACTACTATGCACTTTGTTCCGTCTATGCTCAATACCTTCCTTGAATATATAGCAGAAAGACAGGAGCTGGACAGGATGAAATCCTTAAGGCAGGTGTTTGCAAGTGGAGAAGCATTGAGAGTACAGCAGGTTATAAAGTTTAATGAAATACTCTATGAAAGATTCACAACGCAGCTTCATAATTTGTATGGACCAACAGAAGCTGCGATAGATGTATCCTATTTTGATTGTCTTCCAGAGGATGATTTTATATCTATTCCTATAGGTAAGCCTATAGACAATATAAAGCTGTATGTTTTAAATAAAAGTAATAAGCTTCAGCCCATTGGAGTTACAGGAGAGCTGTATATCGCTGGAGACGGGCTGGCAAGAGGATACCTTAACAAGCCTGATTTAACAGCTGAAAAATTTGTGGCAAGTCCATTTTTAAACGGGGAAAGGATGTACAGAACAGGGGACCTTGCTAGATGGCTGCCTGATGGAAATATAGAGTATTTAGGAAGAATGGATTATCAAGTAAAAGTAAGAGGCTTTAGAATAGAACTAGGAGAGATAGAGTCAGAATTATTGACGCATAAAATGATACAAGAGGCGGCTGTGACTGTTCAAGAAGATAATAATGGGAATAAATATCTATGTGCATATCTGGTTTCAAGCAGAGTATTGGAATCATTAGAACTAAGGCGACACCTTGGGGAAAATCTACCTGATTATATGATTCCACAGTACTTTGTGCAGCTTGAAAAGATTCCTTTGACGTCTAATGGTAAAGTAGACAGGAAGGCATTAAAAGCAGTAGAAGGTTCAATGAAGGTAAGGTCTGAATATGTTGAACCAAGAAATGAAATTGAGAGGGAATTGGCTGAAGTATGGCAGCAAATCCTTGGAATAGACAGAGTTAGTGTAAACGACAATTTCTTCGAGTTAGGGGGAAATTCACTAAAGGCAATTCAAGTCGTAGGCAAACTCAAAGGTTATTATTTAAATACTAACCATATCCTTCAGAATCCCACAATAGCACAATTGCAGTCTTGTATTGTGACCTTGGAATATGATAATGTCGAGATACCTAAGCTGATGAGAGAAAACCTCGAAATAGAATATCACTTTTTAAAGAACGGTGATACGGATCCTTTAACAACCGCATTGGACTGCGGCAGCGATATGATTTATTTTGCACTAAAGAAAAATATAAAAAATATGAAAAATTTTAGTCAGTACTTCCTGGATGGTTTTGTTCCCTTACTGACTCAGAATACGGATGGAAGCATTTTTGATATCAACAGTGTGAAATTTCACCAAGAAGAGAGTGATAACATTAACTACTTTATAAAAGGAAATGGATTTGAATCCATTTCTCAAATTGAGGACTTGCTGGATAAGGGAGAGCAGGTTATGGTAATGACGACTAACGACAGATTACCCTTCCACGTGGACTTCAAGGGCTTTGACCTTCCTGCTGATCAGTTTAAGATTAATGGTCACACTTTCATGTTTGTTGCTCATGACAAAACAAGATTTTATTATGTTGATATGCCTTCGATGATTAATACAGAAAACTTTATACCCTATCCTGGGAATAAATCGGTGGGAATGGTTAAAAAGGAGGATCTACGAGCCGCCTTCGATATATTTCTTCAATATGCCACTATTCCTATTACTGAGGATGGAGGAGATAAAAGTGTTAATATTAGAGATTTGGTTCAGATGTCAAAAGATTATTACTATAAAGATAAAGTCAGTGAGAATGGTTTTACATACTCCTATGGAATAAATGCACTCAATACAATGTTGGAGCTATGCAAAAAGAATGTTTTAGTATTAACTGACATGAATAATATAGACCCTTATAAGAATTTTCGAGATTTAATCGGATGGAGATTCTGGCATTTAGCTGGGCGGAGAAGGATTTTCAGGCTTGCCTTGATGGATTATAAGGAAACATCAAATCAGGATGTGAAAATCAAACTGATGGATATCCTAGACTGCCTTGATGATATGTGGATTTATACCAGTGACTATATGACGGTCAAATACAACAATAGGGAACTCATTTTTGGTTCTGATTATGTCGAATGTTTAGAACAAATCAAGGACAAGGAAGAAGAATTGATTTACTACTTAGATAAGTTATGGGATTAGCCTTAAAGTAAAATTAATTTATGAAAGGAAGGTTACAATTGGACCAAATAAAATCATCTTCCACACCAAACCCAATGAAATGGTTGTTTCTCTCCATTAAAGCACAGGGGAACTGGCTATATTTAAACATTACTGGGGGTTTGTTAGATTCCGTAATCGCGCTTTTCATTGCTTATTATATGAGTAAGTTAATAGATACAGCGTTATCTTCTTATAAGGGACAGGATTTAGTAATAACTGCAATTATTTTTGCAACTTTGATTCCTTTTGCGGTATCTATCGTATATTTACGGACTTACAGTGCGGGACGTATCAGTGCGAATATTATGTACGCTTTACGCAGCCGATTATATTCACATATAGAAAAGTTACCCATTTCCTATCTGGAAAATAATGATTCTGCAAAAATGATTTCCAGTGCGACAAACGATACCTCAAAAATCGAAAACTTTTTTAGTTTCAAGCTTTCCCGAATTATATATGTACCAGTAGGATTTATAACCACCTTCATTTTCATGCTATTTGTTAAGTGGAACTTGCTTCTGTTCAGTTTCATAGTTATACCTGTAGTTATGACAATATCCTTTTTTATAGTCAAGTCGTTAGGGCAGTTATCCCACCAGCTACAAGGACTAATAGGAGACAGTAATTCTATTGTATATGATACCATTTCAGGAATGCCTATTTTAAAATCCTTTAATCTCAAAGGGAGGCTGTTTACCAAATATAGTGAAGTAGTAAACTTAACTGTCAAAAAAGGTATGCGTATTGTTTTGAGAATCGCTTCCATTACCCCGCTACTCTATATATTGAGGCAAGCGCCTTCTATACTATGCATTATATATGGTGGCTATCTCATCGTCCAAAAACAAATGACGCCGGGAGAGTTACTGGCATTTATATACCTTCTGAATATACTGGTAGGTATTATAGTTGATATACCTGATTTAATGGGAGAGATGAGTAAAGTCGCAGGAGTTGCAAGGCATGTACTTGAAATATTGGAGCTACCCCTTGAAAATGAAGAGGAATCTACCGGACTCACGGATTTTAATAAGGATGCTATTGTCGTAAAGGATGTTTCTTTTAGTTATGACGAAAATACAAATGTCCTGGATAATCTAAATTTCAATATTAGTAGAGGAAGTATTGTAGCGCTGGTAGGACCAAGCGGCAGCGGAAAAAGTACTCTTTTTAAACTACTATGCGGATATTATGCACCTCAAAAAGGTAGGATTGAAATGTTCGGTAACAAAATAAACGGATGCAACCTTTCTTTCTGCAGAGAGCAAATCTCATTAGTTACACAGGATTCTTACCTCTTTCCTGTGAGTTTGGCTGAAAATATCTCCTACGGGCGTCCAGGCGCTGGAATAGATGAAATCATTGCTGCTTCAAAAGCTGCCAATATACATGAATTTATAATGGAATTGCCTGAAGGTTATGATACCGTAGCAGGTGAGAGGGGAGCAAGACTCTCTGGAGGGCAGAAGCAGCGTATTGCTATAGCAAGGGCTATTTTAAAAGGTTCTCCCATTCTCATGCTAGATGAGCCTACGTCTGCTTTGGATAACCAATCTGAAGCACTTATTCAAGATGCAATCGAAAACCTTAAGGGTGATAGAACCATACTGATTATAGCTCATAGGTTGACCACTATAAAAAATGCTGATGAAATACTTGTTCTCAAAAGTGGAAATATCGTAGAAAGAGGAACCCACGAAGAATTGGTAGAGAAAGGCGGTTTTTATAAGCAGCTTTATATGAAACAGTATGTATTTAACGAGATTTTAGAATAAATTAAGTAAAGGGTGAGTTTATTGTCTAAAAAACCTTACAAAGCAACTTCATTTCAGCAGATTTTTAGGTTAATGTCATTTATGAAAAATAGAATATGGCTTTACGTTGGAAGTATGATAGGTATGGCTATTGTTTTTGCACTGAGTCTAAATCTTATTATGTCTTACAAATCCAAAATTCTTTTTGATGCAGCTGTTGTTGGAAACACATTGCTTGTAAAGAGCACAGTTGTAGAAATTATAATTTTATTACTTATTCCGTGCGCGTTATGTCCCATTTTTAGCTACGGAATATTTTACTGTATCCAAAAAACTATTGCAGAAGTTCGCCTCATGCTTTTTCAGCATATATCGGAACTACCTATGAGCTATTATGATAAAAATCATAGCGGTGAGGTTATATCCTGTCTGAATAATGACTTAAATGCACTTGAAAATGCATACTTCTGGCCAATATTTTTGACTGCATTGTCAATTATCATGGGTGTTGGGTCTTGTTTCATCATGTTTTATTTGAATTGGAAGATTGCTGTTTTCACAATAATTATGGGCATAGTTACTAGTTTTGTTAATACAAGGTTTGCACCATTTATACGAATAGTAAGTAATGAAATTCAGCAGCATTTAGGTGTGATATCCCAACATTTAGTGGATTTACTTTCCGGTTTTTATGTAATCAAGATGTTTGGAATAGGCAATATCCTTGGTAAACGTTTTAACAATAAAAATAGGGAGCTTGCAGATGCATCGGTAAAGTATGCTAAAATAAATGCTGCTCTTGAGGGGAGTAATAGCCTATTAAATAATGTAAGCTTTTTAGGCGTATTTATCTTAGGGGCTTTTCTTATAGCATATTATGACCTGAGTGTCGGCACAGCGGTAGCATGTACTCAGCTTTTCGGTGGAATAAGCTTTATGTTTGCGCAGTTGGGAGGATTTGTATCACAGATGCAGCGCTCACTTGCAGGGGCAAGCCGTGTTTTTAAGCTTTTGGACGAACAAACGGAGATGGAAAGGTCTGCTGCTGTTTCGACTTCAAGTGATGCCATAATAAAATTTGAAAACCTGGTTTTTTCGTATGATGATGAACGAAAGGTGTTAGACGGTATCAACATATCGATTCCCAAAGGAAACATATCAGCACTCGTAGGACCCAGCGGAAGTGGAAAGAGTACCATTGTAAAACTCCTGCTTGGCTTTTATCAGCAGGATGCAGGCACTTTATTTATTAATGGGGAGCCTGTAAATAACTATACATTGGAGCAATTGAGGAATTTAACCGCTTATGTTCCACAAGATTCATACTTGTTTCATGGAACTATTGAAGAAAACATAAAAATGGGGAATGAAAAAGCTACCAGAGAAGAAATCATTTCTGCTGCTAAAGCTGCAAATGCCCATGACTTTATCATGGAATTACCTCAGGGTTACGAAAGCCTAGTTGGGGAAAGAGGTGCCAGACTTTCGGGAGGTCAAAGACAGAGAATCTCAATTGCAAGGGCATTGGTTAAGAATGCGCCCATACTATTATTGGATGAAGCCACATCAGCCCTTGATTCGGAATCTGAGCAACTTGTACAGCAGGCATTGAGTGAATTGATGAAAAACCGCACCGTTATTGTCATCGCCCACAGGTTATCTACCATTGAACAAGCAGATGTTATCTATGTACTTGAAGAAGGAAAAATAGTGGAGCAAGGTAGCCACAAGGAACTCATCGGCGCCGGAGGGATTTATAATCACTTATATGAAATGCAATTTTCATAATATGCTGATTTATCTATCACCCATGAAGTACAAAGCAACAGCTAACGACATCTGATTAATGTAATAAATTGCAGCTTTCTTTTGCCGTATGCACAAAATAAGATTTAACTCGCTGGCTTTTGCTTGTTACTTCTATGGATTAGAATTACTATATCATGGACTAAAATTACTAAAAATAGAAAATTTATTTAAATAAGTAAAAGATGTCAATATATTAAATAGATATTATAATTATAGTGCATATTATCTACATATTAAATGTTCTATAATTAACTTAGTAGAAGCATCAATAATGGTTTTATAGAAGTACTTCTAGTACAATTATGATCTCAATGAGTAAAATCTTTTTACATTCAATGTATTTAAATGTTATTCATTCTCAAAAAAACCCTAATATCTTTATGATACCTCTATAAAACTCCTCAGATTTTGATGATATTTACTTCATTAGCTAGAACTACAGGAAGGAGGTTAATAAGCGATTCTCTAAAAAATTATTGTGAAAGGGGATAATTGTATGACAAAAAAGTTTGTCAAACTATCAAAAGTTAAGTGTATAGTATTATCATTAGTACTTGTGATGATGCTTGTAGGAACTACACCGTTTTCATTGACTTCATATGCAGCATCAACAAATGTAGCGGCTGGGAAGGCTATCACTGCCAGTGATACAATATTTGGCTCTGCATCGCTTATGACCGACGGTGATAAGAACACCGATAACTTTGCTGGAATCACTCAGAACTTACAATGGGCACAGATTGACTTGGGAACAAACTATAGTATAAACAAGATAAACCTTTGGCACTATTTTGGAGACGGAAGAACGTATCATGATGTAATAGTAAGAACTTCTAATACAGCAGATTTCAGCAATGGGGTAAATACAGTATTTAATAATGATACAAACAACAGTGCTGGATTGGGTACAGGTACCGCTGCTGAATATTCAGAAACCAGTGCAGGAAAATCAATTACATTTACTGCTATAAATGCAAGATATGTAAGGTTCTATACAAATGGAAGCAGTTCAAATATGTATAACCACTATGTAGAGGCTGAAGTGTGGACTGATGGAGGAACTACTCCACCACCTACTGGAGGGGCTATTTTCTATCAAGATATCAATTATGGAGGATCTGCGGTCTCACTGCAGCTTGGAAACTATACACAGGCACAATTGAATTCAGCAGGAATTCCTGATAACTGGATGTCATCTTTAAAGGTTCCAAGCGGTTGGACAGTAGAGGTATATCAAAATGATAATTTCGCAGGTACAAAATGGACATATACTATAGATACTTCATGGGTTGGTACAAATGCTAATGATCAAATGTCATCTGTTAAGATTTTTACAGGTACAACGCCACCACCCGTAAGTAAGGCTATGTTTGATGATTTCAATTATACAGGGATAAATGACAGTAATATAGGAGCACATGGCTGGACCCTTAGAAATGAACAATCAGGACCAGGACCAGCTGGTTGCAATTTTTCACCAAACAATATTTCATTCTTAAGTGATCCACAAAATTCTTCAAATAAATTAATGCGTCTGACTGCCAGTACAAACGGAACAGGCGCAGGAACAAGCCAAGCTGAGGTATATACATCAAACAGAAAATATAATAGAGGAACTTACGCAGCCAGAGTCAAGTTCTATGATACACCTACTTCAGGAACTGATGGAGCTGGAATTAATGAAACCTTCTTTACAATTTCTCCTTTGGAGGGATATAGAGATCCTACATACAGCGAATGCGACTTCGAGTATCTTCCAAATGGAGGCTGGGGAGACGGACAAGGTATGTGGACAACTTCGTGGCATACATATACTGCTGATCCTTGGTATAAAGATGGAAGCTCAAAATTTAGTGGAGGCTCGTATGCCGGTTGGCATACCCTGGTTATTAACGTAGCCAGCGACGGAACTACTACTTATTTTATCGATGGTTCGCAGTTTACACAAGACACACCGTATTATGGCCCAAGAAAGAATATGACAATAAATTTTAACTTATGGTTCATAACCGGTTCAGGGGAGAATCCGCTAAATTCCAGTACATATATTGAAGATGTTGACTGGGTATACCATGCGAAGGATAATATACTTACTCCTACGCAGGTAGATACGGCGGTACAAAGCTACCGTACACAAAATATTACCTTTACGGATTCTGTAAACTAAAGTTGATTTCAATAAAAATTTTCCATTAGGATATGCGACTTTATAATAAACGTACAAAAGGGGCCGTTGCACTAAAATAAAAAAGTGCGCGGCTCCTTTTTTGCAAATTATAAATCCCAAACTCCTGAAAGAATTGGATTTAGGGTAAAATATATGTATGTAGAAACAAAACATTTTATATAAAAATTATACATATGGTTTTTCCCTTTAATTTTTTTCTATTTATTAATGAACACCAAAATCCGCAAGAGGATTTTTACTCACTGCATCTTTTAGCTGTTGTTGATCTAGATGCGTATATATTTCAGTGGTAGCAATGCTTTGATGTCCTAATAATTCCTGTAATGCTCTTATATCAACTTTTCCATACTTATACATAAGTGTTGCTGCAGTGTGCCTTAGCTTATGAGTTGAATATCTCTGTGGGTCGAGTCCAGCTTCTTTTATATACTTTTTAACGATTTGTTGCACTGATTCCTTGCTTATACGTTGTTTTCGTTTGCTAATAAATAATGCATTTCTATCCTTAATACCATTAACAGGACGAACTTTCATATATGCATCAATAGCTTGCAAACATGCATTATTAAGGGGGATGCTTCGTTCCTTGTCACCCTTACCAATAACTGTTAGGCTTTCGTTTTTTATATTGATTAAATTTATTCCGACTAATTCAGATAATCGTATTCCGCAATTCAAAAACAGAGTAATTATTGCAAAATCACGAACTGAATACTCACTATTAACTACACTTACAGAAGAAAGTAAATTCTTACTTTCCTCAACATTCAAATATCTAGGCAATCTTTTTATGATTTTTGGTGACTCCAATTCACTTGTAGGATTAAGGTCAAGAAGCTTTGCCTTCGTTGTTAGGTAACTGAAGAAAGATTTCAAGCTGGCAACCTTTCTAGCACGAGCTTGAGAGGTGTTATCGCGGTTATTACTCACGAAGGACATATAGGAGTATAAGTCACTCAACGTAACAGTTTTTAGAAGAGGCATATCAACATCTGATATATGTATTTCATCAAATTCAATTTTCTTATCAACAAGCTGTCTATGAAGCTTTAAAAAACGTAAAAATACCCTTAGATCATAGAAATACACCTGAACAGTATTTATAGATTTTCCTTTAATTGTTTGAAGATAATTTAAAAAGTCTCTTAAAACTGTAGGCATTTCGAATTCTGAAATATTTTTCATATGTAAAAACTCCAATACAATTTGATATATAATAATATAATCCTAATGATAGATTTATCTTTTCTAAATTTGTTTATTAGCTATACTACTATAATACTCTACTATCAGTGATTTTCAAATATTAATTATTTAATGAGTTTCAGTAGTTTTCATTATCATACAATGACTAATTCTCATTTCAACAAATTACAGTTAATCTAGCTACCAATTTACAAAACTAGCCAAAATGGATATTTTTGATTAATATTATTAAAATTTTAATGATTTTAACTTTTTAATTGACACATACAAATATAGGCTCTATAATAAACATATTAATCCTATATAAATACTATGGTTTTACATGAAACAGTAAAAGCACTATGATTTCACATATATAAGGATTTATTTAAACTAATAATAGACTAACATATATGAATAGTCTCAGAAAGGA
>Ga0123336_10000106_pt1 | contig 82959 bp, 73 predicted proteins | sample SSSSmetaG_FD_96466 | JGI IMG/M metagenome (GOLD analysis project Ga0123336, IMG submission 96466) | Glacier valley bacterial and archeal communities from Borup Fiord, Nunavut, Canada, to study Microbial Dark Matter (Phase II) - ​SSSS metaG | ecosystem: Environmental > Aquatic > Freshwater > Ice...
ACGTAGGCCGGACCTCCGCATGGCCACAGGGGACGATGAGCCCAAAGCGGGTCAGATCGGTGGAGACATTGAGCGCCAGGCCATGGGTCGCCACCCGTCGCTGAACATGGACCCCGATGGCCGCCAGCTTGCGGTCGGCGACGAAGACGCCCAAGGGATCGCGCCGCAGCCTCGCCTCGACGCCGACGCTGGAGGCCACGGCCACCGCGCCTTCGCTCAGCGCCGCCACATGGGTCAACACCGACGACAATCGCACCACGGCATAGGCCACGAGCTGGCCGGGCCCGTGGTAGGTCACGTCGCCCCCGCGCGCCACCTGCCGCACACTCACTCCCAGCGCTGCCAGCTGGACATCATCGGCCAGCACGTCCGTCCGCACCGCGCTGCGGCCCAGGGTGATCACATCGGGATGTTCGAGATACAACACCAGCTCGCCGCCGGTGCCGTCGAGAATCTGGGTCCGCAGGCGCTCTTGCAGCCCAAGCCCTTCATCGTAGCCGACGCGCCCCAGCCAAACTCCTGGCAGTGGGCGCGTCACAACTAAGCTTCGGAGAGCTCGTGCAGCAGCTCGAGATCGAGGTAGTCGACCGGCAACAGCAGCCGGCGCACTCCGAGACCATGCTTCTGCAGCAACTGCGCGACGGAGAGGCCATCGTGAATCTGCAGGCCGCCGACGCTCTTGACCTCGGCACTGGCCTCGGGGGACGGCCGGCCGGCGCACAACAGGATGCCCTCGTCGTAGCCGCGCACCTGCATGCCGGCCTTGAGCTCGGCAATGGCCCTCGCAGAGATCTCGGCATCACCGGAGCGGATGCCAATCAGGATCTTGAGGCTGGCCATACCCACGGGCCTCTGCGCGCCAAAGTAGGCCACACCATCGCCACGACGGACCAGCTCGACCTGTTGTAAACCGAGCTTGTCGAGGAGCGCACGGTTGAGCGCTTCGAACGCCGCCGGTGCCAGCTTCGGCAGCCGACGCCGCAGCGTGGCCTTGGTGGCGTCGCGCAGACGGGCGGCGCGCTCGGCGAGCTCGCGCTCGATCGGCAAGAGCTCCGATTCCAGACGTTTTTCGACCGAGGCGAACAAGCCGCCGCCGAGGTTGAGGAACCGCGCGCGCAGGCCTTCCGACTCCCGCTCGCGTCCGTCGCGGACCAGCGCCGCGCGCACCTGGCGCACCAGCTCCGGCTGACCACCGCGGGCATCGACACGCCCATTTTTCATGAGCGCCTCGGCGAGCTGGGTCACCGACTGAGGACGCACGTCGCCTTGACGGAACAGCTCCGCCACGGCGTCGAGCACCGGCACCACCTTGCCCGACGACGGCGCCACTGGCATGGGCTTGTGGTGTGGCTCGGCGTGCGGCTTCGGCGCAGGCTGGGGCCGAGATTCTTGGGGCCGAGATTCTTGCGGACGCGCCTCGTGGGGGCGTGCCTCACGGGGACCATCCGGACGTTTGCCGTCGCGGTTGCGGCCGCGATCCGGCCCGCCCCGACGACCACGCTCGCGACGGTGCCGGCCGTGGTCACGATCGTCGCCGATCGGCCGGCCAGGGATCTCTTCGCGCAACACACGATCGTCGTCGCTGCGGAAGCTCTCTTCGCTACCGGCGGTGGGAGCGATGACCGGTCCCGACGACAACTCGAACTCTTCGTCGAGCTGCTCCATCTCGGCGAGCTCATCCGGGCTCGCAGTCGTCTCGGCGACGACGACCGGCTCGGCCGGCGTGGTCGGATCTTCTTCGCGACGCCCACGCGCCCCACGCCGACTGCGGCGACGGGCGCGACGCTCACCCTCCGCAGGCTCGGCCTCGCCCTCGGTGCTGGCCTCGCCCTCGACGGGCGCCGCCTTCTTCGTCTTGGCTGGGTCGGCCGGCGCGGCCTTGGGCTCATCGGCTTTCACGCCGAGCTCGAGCTGCGCGCCATTCGGCTCCGGCTTCGCCTCGCTCGCGCCACTGGCCACGGCAATCGGCTTCTTGCCCCGCTGGCGGCGACGACTCCGACCCCGACGCGGACCGTCCACGGCTGCCTCAGCCGCCTCGGCCGCATCCTCGGGCCCCTCAGGCCCATCGGCTTCGGCTTCGGGCGCTTCGGGCTCGACCACCACCTCGGACTTGGGCGGATAGATCTTGAGCCCATATAGCCCCGCCTGCAGCCGGACCAGGTCGGACCGAAAGGCGTCCTTGGCCAGATGCGCGTCGAGCCGCTCGGCCATGGTGCCCTCAGGATCCCGGCCTACCACCGACAAGAGGTTGTGCTTGACCGCCAGCTCCGCCAACCGCTTGGGGGGCAGCGGCCGGCCCTCCCGCCGCAAGACTTCTATTGCTGCCTCAAGAAACGTCATGAATGCAGGCTTTTACACTCTCTGGCCCGGTTCCGCAACGACCGCCCACGGATGTCCGAAAATTTGCGCACTCCGACGGAGGGCCATAAAACCGAAGCACCACTACGAAACCGATACGAAAATCGACACGAAATCCGTGTCTCAAGCGACACCAACGGCCCGAAGTCGAGGCCCGCCACCCTGTTCGAAGCGGCACGGAGATTGCGATGCACCGACGGCAAGGAGTGAACGATATGTGGATCGGGCGGCGCATCGGCGTACTGATGGGTGGATTGTCGAGTGAACGGGATGTGTCGCTGGCGTCTGGAGACGCGGTGGCCAAAGCGCTGACGGAGCGCGGGCATGAAGTGGTCAAGATCTTTGTCGACCACGACCTCGATCTGGTGCTGCGGGCGGAGCGCGTCGAGGTGGCCTTCCTGGCGCTACACGGCCGTTATGGCGAGGACGGCTGCGTGCAGGGCCTCCTCGAAATGATGGGCATTCCCTATACTGGCTCGACGGTGCTGGCCTCGGCGCTGGCCATGGACAAGCTCAAGACCAAGGAGCTTCTGCGCCAGCACAATCTGCCGACGCCGGCACACTATGTGTATCGCCGCGGCCACGGCAACGCCGTCGAGCAGCACCGTTCGTTCGGATTTCCGGCGGTGGTCAAGCCCCGCGCGGAGGGTTCGTCGCTGGGCGTCAGCCGTGTCGCCGATGAAGACGAGCTCGTCGAAGCCATCGAGCGCGCCGCCAACTTCGACGACGATGTGCTGGTCGAGCGCTACATCGAGGGCGTCGAAATGCACGTCGCGGTGCTGCGCGGCCAGGCGCTCGGAGCGATCGAGGTCGCCTCGCGCGGCGCCATCTACGACTACGCCGCACGTCGGGGCCACGGTACGGTCACGCTGGTCATCCCGCCCCGTCTGTCGCCGGAACGGCTGCGCGGCGTGCTCACCGTCGCCGAGCGGGCCGCGGCCGCGCTGGAAACCGACGGTCTCGTCGAGGTCGACCTCATTCTGTCATCGCGGGGCAACGAATTCGTGCTCGAGGTCGACACCTTGCCGCAACTGTCGGCGCAAGGTCTCATGGCCAAGGTCGCCTTCGCCGCCGGGCTCGACTTTGCCACGCTCGTCGACGAAGTCCTCGCTGGGGCCAGCCTGCACATCGGCGGCGCACAAGGCCGCGGTCGCCTGCGTCGTCATGAGCGCGACCGGGTCGTGCCCACCCAGCGCGTCGAGCATCCCGAGCACCACTAGATGCCACGATGACCAAGCTCGGCCGGACAGTGGCCGCGGTGGCGGTATCGGCGGGTATTGGCCTGCCGATCGCCGTCGAGCGCTGGCTCGAGCCCAACTTGGCAGGCGATCTGAGCCGCGCGCTGTCGCAAGCGCTGCACCTGCCGGCGAGCGCGGTCTCCGTCGCTGACGCACGACTCCGGGCCCCGGCCAGGCTCACCGTGCGCGATGTTCGAATTGGGCGCACGCGTCTTGCCAAGCTGGAGCTACGCGCCGATCCCTGGGACGCCTTGAAGGCAGTGGCTCAGGGTCACCGGCCGACGGTGATTGGCGTGACGATCGAGGGTCTCGACGTGCCGGGCATCGCGCATGCCGCCAGCGCAGAAATCACTCGCGAGCTGCTGCATCACAGAGCCCGCCTCATCGTGAAGAAGGCCGAGCTCGCCGCCGTCGGCAGGCTGCCGTGGGCGATCTCCAGCGACGAGGCCGCCGTCGACTTCGAGGACAATCGGCCATCGCGAGTGGCCTTCACCGGCGCAGCGCTGAGCAGATCCGACCCCGGCGCCAGGCTTGACGGCTTGTCCGGCAGCGCCAGTCGACACGACGATGGCTGGCATGTCCGCGCGGCGCGACCAGGCCTCACGGTCGCTGGTACCTTGGGATGGCCTGAATCGGTCGAACCCGCCGGTACCACAAGGCCAGCCTGCCCCACCCGTCTAACCGCCAGGCTCGAGGAGCTTCCCCTCGCCGGCATCCTCGGGCTCCTGCACGCGCCAGCGGTCACCTCCCCGAATGGCACCATCGACGGCACCGTCAGCCTCGAGCGCGATGCGGCCGGAGACGCCACCGCCCAGCTCGACGTCGAGCTCACGCAGGTGACCTTGCACCATCGCATCGTTGCCCAGGCGCCCATCCCGCTGGGGCGCGTCCACGTCGACGCCAAGGCAAGGCTGGCCCGCGGCATCTTGTCCCTCGACCACGCCACCGTCGACTCCGGTGACCTGCACGTACAGATGTCCGGCTCGGGCTCGGCCGGGGGCGCGGTCGTTGCCGAGCTCCGTCTCGGCAAGGTCGGCTGTGGCGCCCTGTTGCGGTCGTTGCCCACGGCGGCGTTGCCATCGCTGGAAGGTCTCGGCGTCGACGGAGATTTTGCCGGCAAGGCCTCCTTGCGTGGTGATCTCGCCCACCTACCCGACGTCCAGCTCGACGTGGATCTCGATGTCGGCTGCCATGTTCTCTCCGACCCACCGCTGGCCGAAGTGGCGGCGCTCAACGGACCCGTCGTCGGCCGGGCTACGACTGCGGATGGCACCGCGCGGCCGCTGGCGCTCTCGTCGAGCAACCCCAGCTTTCGCAGCTTCGAGACCCTGCCCGCGTCGGTGGTCAGGCCATTTCTGGCCGCCGAGGACGTCCGCTTCTGGCAACACCACGGCTTCGACGTGGAGATGATCCGTCGTGCCTTGGCCATCGATCTCGACGAGGGACGCGTCGATCGCGGCGCGTCGACCATCTCGCAGCAGCTGGTCAAGAACCTGTTTCTGTCGCAAGAGCGCACGCTGTGCCGCAAGGTCGAAGAGGCAGTCCTGACCTGGCGCCTCGAACAGAAGGTCAAAAAGACCCGCATTCTCGAGCTGTACCTCAACCTCGTCGAGCTGGGTCCAGGCATTTACGGCCTCGGGGAAGGCGCCGAGCGTTACTTCGGCAAGGAGCCGGAAGAGCTCTCCAGCGACGAGGCCGCTCAACTGGCGGCGCTGCTGCCAGCGCCGAAGCGCGGCATGGATGACGCCTGGCGACGTCGCTATGACGCTCTACGCGCCCGCATCTCGCGTGCCAGTCATCCGACGGAGCCGGTACGCGCCGGCCGGCTGCCTAGACGCCGATAAACAACCGGCGGCCGAAGTTCTGCTCCAGCCGCCCGTTGTCGAAGATCTTCTGCGCCGACGACTCGATGTCGTAGGCCACGCGCTTGAACTCGAACATGCGCGACTCGGTGTCGTAGACGGTGTAGCTGGCGCGGTTGTCGTAATCGCGCGGCTGACCGACCGACCCGACGCTGATGATGTACTTGAGCCCGGGCCGCAGCTGGAACGACTGCGCGACCACCTCGTGCACTTCGCCCGTCGACAGCGCAAACGATTTGCACAGATGCGAGTGCCCGATGAAGGTCACATCCGAGAGCTTGTCCCACATGGGCAGGCAGCGCGCGGCCTGTTCAGGGGCGAAGATGTACTCGAACTCCTCGAGATTTACCGGCGAGCCGTGACAGTAGGTGACGTGCCCTTCTTTGACCTCGTACGGCAGCGACTGGAGCCACTTGAGATTCTCGCCGGACAAGATCGACGCATGCAGGTCGAGGGCCTGCCGGGCAGCGTCGTAGTAGTAGCTGTAGTCCATGCGCCCAGCGACGGCGGCGTCGTGGTTGCCGAGGATGGTGAAGGCCGAAACCTTGCGCACCATGTCGCAGCACTCGTTGGGACTGGCCCCATAACCGACGGTATCGCCGAGGCACACATAGCGGTCGAGCCGCTCTTTTTCGAGCGCGCCGAGCACCGACGTCAGGGCCTCGACGTTGGCGTGCGTATCCGAAAAGATGCCGACGCGCATGGTCGCTCAGCCTACCTTCATCGGCCGCTGCCGGGCAAGGAACGGGGATGGGGAGAGGTACTATCTTCACCGGGCAGCTTGGCCTTGGGACGGTTGCGACCGCGTTCGGGAGGCAGATCCAGGAGGGCACTGTCCGACGCCTCGTCATCGTCGCTGTCGGCGTCCAGGTCCAGTTCTTCGAGATCGTCGGCGTCGAGCTCGATGGCCCCTGCTCCACCCCGCAACGCCTCATAAAAGCGCCGCGAGAAGCCGCGCACCACGGTGTGCTCGGCGGTGGGCTGGGCGCCGTCCTCTTCGCGCACGGCGGCATCGAGCGCGCTGACCTCGGTCTTCATGGACAGCGCGCGCTCGCCGGCGGCAGAGACGACCGGATCGCGCACTTTGGCCAGCTTGCCGACGGCAGCCACGCCTTCTTCGTCGCGCGAGGCGACATGCGCCAGCGCCTGGATCACCCGCGTGCGACGCTCGGAGTCAACCTCACGGAGACGGGCACCGAGACGCGGTACGACCGAAGCGCCCAGATCGCCGATGGCGCGGGCGACCTCGCTCCAGATCTCGGTGGGCTCGGTGACCAAGAGGTCGACGAGACCATCCATCGCGTTGGGCGTCCCGAGGACCCCCAGCGACAGCGCCGAACCCTGGCGAATGTACGATTTCTTCGAGCGCAGCCCCTCCAACAGCCACGGCTCGGCGGCCTCACCAAACGCGGTCAGCGACGGCAAAATCAGATTGGCCTCGGCCCGCGGCAGCTTCTTCACCACCGAAAACAGCTTGTCGAGGCTGCTCGACTCGGCGCGCTCACAGAGGATGAGGGCGGCCTCGCGACGGAGATCCTTCTGCTCGAGGAGGTTGATGAGCTCGCTGGTGGGCAGAGCGCGCAGGTCCACTCCGCCCCCCGTCCCCGCCCGCGCCCGTCGCTGCGCCGCATCGGCCAGGCGCCGCGCGCGCTCGTCGACCACCACGCCCGACTGCTCTGCCTCGTGAAACAGCTTGTGCCAGTTTTCTGCCTCTTCCGACGCTGACAGATCGTTGGTACGGGTACGGGTCGACACCTCGGCGAACCGCCGCATCGACTGGGCGACGACCTCGCCCCACGGCGGCAACGAACGGCCCTTGCCGGCCAGATCCGGGGCCAGCCGCTCGGCCCAGCCCCGCGACGGGGAAATACCCCACTCGAGGGCTTTGTCGAGGACCAAGAGGCGCGCCGCCCGCAGCTTCGACAGCGGCACCGAGCGAATCTCGAGCAGATAGGCCTCGGCGCTCGGCTCCGACCAGCGGGTCACGGCGGCCAGCGCGGTCAACACCGCACTCGGTCGGTCGAGCGTGGCGGCGTCGTCGGGCAGCGTGACCGGGGTGCGGCCCAGCCGATCGTACGAGGCATGAAACAGCGCTGTCCGCGCACGATCCCAGCTCCGCGTCGCCGGCGCCAGCCGCTCGTAGACATCCTTGGCGTCGGCCAGGAGGCGCCGCACGTTCTCCTCGAGCGGGCGCTTGACGTCCTCCGTCGCCACCTCGAGATACTGGCCATCATAAAACGCGACCTTGAGCTCGAAAGTGCGCGCCAGCGACTCCAGCACCGCACGATGGGCCTGACGGGCCACGTCGAGCGGCACCACCAGGGTCCGCTCGACATCGTTGCGCGATGGGCCGTCCTCGTCGGAGGCGCCGATGATGGTCAGCGCCAAGATGGGATAGGTGGGCATGCGGTGCAACTGCACCCGGAGCTCGATGGGCTTGCCCACGAGCGCACCAAGCAAGGTCGGCGGGCACGCCGCCAGCAGAAGCACTTTACCGTCGCTGACAAAGGCATTGGGACCTTCGTGTGCGGCGATCCAGCGCGTGATGATCTGGGCCTGTGAGTCGGCTGGCGCCGCCGGTTGGGCCTGGGGCTCCTCGGGCCGGCTCGGCGGCAACACCACCGGGCCGGTGATTTCTTCGTCGGCAAACCCGCTGTCTTCACGTTCGGGAGCCGTGCCAAGCCCGCGCACCCCGAAGCGAACCTCGAGGCCGTCGAGGACATAGTGCGTCGGCGGCTCCAGATCGGCCGCCAGCCTCGCCAGCAACGCGGCGCGCTCGGCCATCTCGCGGTGACGCAACGAGTCCGGTAGGACCAGCACCAGCCGACGGGCCGCACCGTCGTGGAACGTCACCGGCACGTCGATCGCCGCCACCATGCTACAGGCCGGACAGGCGGCGCGATTGAGGCGTCCTTCCATCAGCTCCGCCGCCAGCCGTGTGTCCTTGGCGTCGACGGCAACATGCACCTCGGTCCGGAAGCGTTCGCCGCACGGGCAGGAATAGATCACGGGCTCGGTGCGAGCACGTACGGAGCTGCCCGCATAGACAGTCGTCGCCATCTTCTACATCTTACCATTGCCGGACGTGTTTATGATGCGGCAACCATGAGCGAACATTCAGGCGATTCACCGGACTCAGGCAATTCGGGCAATTCGGGCAATTCGGGCAATTCGGGCGATGCGACCCCGCCACGCATCGAAGCCTTCATCCACGCCGCGGCCGATTATGTCCGTCGCAGCCTCGGCGGAGTCGAGCTGCCGGCTGATCTGCCGGCCGCGCTGGCCTATGTCGACCATTACCTCACCAAGACCCGCTCTGCCGGGCCGGTCACCGACGAGATCCTGCTGCTGGTGGCCACCGCCATCGGCGCCTGGTTCGGCGAGCGCGCGCGTCAGGAGCTTGGCGGACACTGGGAGCTGGACGGCGAGCCGGCCAACTGGCGCGTGGCTCTCGACGCGGTCGAGCTCCGTTTTGCGCCGGTCGGTATGGCGGCCGAGGCCCTGCGCGGTGCCGAGGTCGACGGCTTTCCCGCGTCGTTGGCCACCCGGAAAGCCTTCACCCCGCAGCTCGAAGCGGCCTTCGAGGCCGTCGGCCCCGTCGACGAGGCCTATTACTACTCGCTCACCGGCCGCTACGAGACCATCCTGCACGCCCTCGAGGTCGTCGCCGAGCTGACCAAGCGGGCCACCGAGAAGAACTAGGGCGTCCCTAGAGCTTGGGACGGTCGATCTGGATGTTGCCGTGATCGGCGCGTAGGTCCAAAAGGGGCCCGCCACCGTCGAGCTCCAGGGCGAGCGTCGCGGCCGGGGCGACGCCGGTGAGGCGGACCTGGCCTTTGGGGGCGCTGGCGTGGAGGGTGAGCGGCGCGGGTTTACCGAGCTCGACGCGGACGTCGCCTTCGTTGGCACCGAGGTCGTAACGGCCGCCGAGACGCAGGCTGCCAACGAGCACGACGCCACCCGAGGTCGCCCACAGACGGACCACGGGAGTGCGGATTTCGCGTGCAGTGATCTGGCCATGCTCGACCTTGGCCACGAGAACCTGACCGTCGATGGAGACGAGCTCGAGGTCGCCGGTGATGCCGTCGGCCTCGACGTCGCCGCGGATGGCCGACAGGTGCTGGGCGCCGGCCAAGGCGTGGCTCTTGACGGTGCCGGACATGTCGCTGACGCGGACTGCGCCCGACTTCGACGACAGATCGGCGCCGGCTCGGAAGCCGGACACGTCGAGGTCGCCGGCCCAGGTGTTGGCGGTGACCTGCATGCCGCGCGGTGCGTCGATGCTGAGGTCGATGCCCATCGCCGAGTCACGGGGCGCGGGGACGGCGCGGAAGCCCTCGGCCATGCGCACGCCACTGCGCACGCGCACCCGCCCGTCGACCAGCTCGACGTTGACCTTGAGTCGGTCGAGGGCGGCGCTCGACGGCGCGCGCTTTCTGGCGACGATCTTGACCTCGGCCCGATCCCAGGCGCGGACGACCAGTCGCCCAATAGGCTGCTCGACGGTGAGCGCCTCGGCCTGCGCTGCTGGGACATAGGCGATGTTGACTTCCAGCTCCTCGGCCAGGGCCACACCGGACACGACCAGCCCGACGGCAACAGCGACGATCTGCAGCTTGCGAGTTGGCATCACGGGCGCCCTCCACGCTGCAGCTCTTCTTGGAAGAACGCAATCTGCTTGCGATAGGCGTCGAACAAGAGCTCCTCGGCCTCGGGGTCATTGGGACGGGCGCGGGCGGCCTCGGCGCAGGCGCGAGTGGCCTTGTCGAGGGCCGCGGCAGCGACGGCGTGGGCCTTGAGTTGCTCGGGGGACCAGTCGGCGCGGGTGCTGACCGTCACCGACGACAGATGTTCGAGCGCACGCCGATAGTGCTCACCGGCTTCGCGAAACTCCTGGCTGGCCTGGCGCAACAGCTGATCGTCCGAAGGGCCACGGCGATGCACGAACAGCACCACGCCCGCCGCTGCCGCGCTCAAGGTCAGCACGAAGGCAGGAGCCAACCGCCAGCGACGGGAGGGAGCGACGGGCCGTGCTGGCAGCTTGGACGCCAGCTGAGCCCAGCCCGCCTCGGCGTCAGGTGCAACCGGCTCGGGTGACGCAGACAGCGTGGTGCGCAGGCTGCGCAGCCACGACACCGACGCGGTGCATTGCGGGCAGGTCCCAAGGTGCCGCCCGAGGCGCCGGGTGCGAAAGCCGCCCAGCTCGCCGTCGAGGAACGCCGACCACATCTCGTCCGGCGGGCAGCTCATGCGTTGCCTTCGTCTGCGGCCAAAAGCGGTGCCTCGGCAGCGACGGCAACGGGGCCGAAGCCGACGTCGCCGAGGCGCTTGCGCATCTGCGCCCGCGCCTTGTGAAGCTGCGACTTGGAAGTGCCCACTCTGCACCCCAAGATTTCCGCGATTTCATCGTGTTGCAAGCCTTCCACGTCGTGCAGCACGAGCACCGCGCGATAGCCGGCTGGCAACGCCAGGAGCGCCTCGTTGAGGCGCGCCCGCAGCCGCGGATCACCACTCGGCACGCCCGTGGGTGCCGGCAGCTCGGCCAGGGCGTCGTCGGAGAGCGTGCGACGGGCGCGGCTCATGGAGCGGGTGGCGTGCGACAGCGCGGCGTTCACCGCCAGCCGATACATCCACGTCGACACCTGCGACTCGCCGCGAAACTTGCCGATGGCGGCAAAGGCCCTCAGGAACACGTCCTGGGCCAGCTCCTCCGCCTCTTGCGGCCCACAGATGCGCGCAATCAGCGTTAACACTCGACGGTGGAACCGCACATAAAACGTGTGCTGGGCGCCACGATCACCGGCCTGGCAACCGCGCACCAGCTCGGCCTCGTCGGCCCAGCGTTGCTCGGCGCTACGGGGCATGGGTAACAAAGGTTTGTCCGTCGGCATGAACCAGGTCACTGACGTGCTCACCTCGGAATCGACCCCGCTCGACCCCATCGGGTTGCCCACGTTGTACCACTTGGGACCCCGCCGGTGTATGAGAGAGGTCACATGAAGGGGTCCTGATGGCTTCCGTCGTGGTCATGCTGTGTTTCTTCGCCTCCGGCGCATCGGGCCTGGTGTTCGAGCAGGTCTGGACCCGCGAGCTGACGTTGGTCTTTGGGTCGACGACGCTGGCCTTGTCGACGGTGTTGTCGGTCTTCATGGCCGGTCTGGCGCTCGGCAGCAGGATCGGCGGGCGCTATGCCGATCGGTTGACCGATCGCCTGAGGGCCTATGCGCTCGCCGAGGCTGCGGTCGGCCTTTACGGCTTGGTCGTGCCGATCTTGCTGACCTACTACCCTCGGCTCAACGCGGCGCTCTACCACACGCTCGGGGATCGTTCGGTCATGCTGTCGCTGGGACGCTTCGTCGCTGCGGCGCTGTTGCTGTTCATTCCGACGACCATGATGGGCGCCACCTTGCCGGTCCTGGCGCGACACTTCGTGCGCGCCGACGAAAGCCGGCAGAATCTCGGCGCCACCGTCGGGTGGCTCTATGCGCTCAATACGTTTGGCGCGGTGGTGGGCACGTTCATCGGTGGCTTCGTGTTGCTGCCGCGCGTCGGTGTGCTGACGACCAACTACATTGCTGCGGCGACCAATCTGATTCTGGCGACCTTGGTCATGCTGGCGCGGCCGCGCCCGGGCCAGGTGGTCGCCGACAGCCTGCCGTCGGTGCCACGCGCGCCGGAGGCCGAGCCGGCGCTGTCGACGCCGTTGCAGCGACGGCTGGCGTTGTGGGGCTTTGCGGTCTCGGGCGCGGTGGCGATGGTCTATCAGGTCCTGTGGACGCGCTCTTTGGCCATCGTGATCGGCTCATCGGTTTACAGCTTTACGTTGATCTTGCTCGCCTTTCTCGTCGGGCTTGGCGGAGGCGCAGCGGTGATCTCGCGCTTGTCGGTTCGGGCCCGCCGGCCCATGACCTGGCTCGGCGTGGTTCATCTTTTGACGGCGGCGATGATTGGCCTGTCGCTCTTGGTCATGGACAAGCTGCCGCTGGCGTTTCTGGCGCTGCTGCGCGGCAACACGCTCTCCGTCGACGGCATCTTGTTCTGCCAGTTCCTGCTGGCGGCGCTGGCCGTGCTGCCGGCGACGCTGTGCATGGGTGCGGTGCTGCCGCTGACCGTGCGGGTGTATGCGTCGGGCGCGGCCGAGGTGGGCAAGGATGTCGGGACGGCCTATTCGGTCAACACGCTCGGCGCCATCATCGGCAGCTTCGCCGCGGGGTTCGTGGTGCTGCCGTCGATCGGGCTCGAGTTTGGCCTGCGCGGGTTTGCAGTCGCGACCGCGGTCCTCGGCGCAGTCTTCGTCATGGCCGGCAAAGACGCCGCCCAAGATGAGCCCGCAAAACGATCGCACCGACGGGTGATCGTGGCCGCCGGCTGCGCCATCGCCGTCGCCGCAGGGCTCGTCTTCATGCCGCGCTGGAGCCTGGCCCATTTTTCGGCAGGCCTGTTCCGCGTCTCCATCGCCAAGGACATCATCGAACGCGACCACTGGGCGCTGCCCATCCTCGAGTACTACCACGACGGCATCGCCACCACCGTCAGCGTCGAGCGCTGGAAAAAGACCATCGCCCTCAAGAACAACGGCAAGGTCGACGCCTCGAACGGCGACGACATGGCCACCCAGATCATGGTCGGCCTCATGCCGCTCGTCTTTCACCCGACCGCGCTCGTCAAGCCGCCGCGGGTGGCCGTCATCGGTTACGGATCCGGCGTCACCGTCGGTGCGGTGACGCAGTTCCCCATCGCGCATGCGGACGTCGTCGAGCTCGAGCCCAGCATCGTCGAGGCCGGCTCGCGCTTCTTCGGCGAGTACAACCACCACCCCGAGCTCAACCCCAAGGTCAAGATCATCATCGGTGACGGGCGTAATTTTCTGACCCAGTCGTCGCGTCCGCAGGACCTCTACGACGTCATCGTGTCCGAGCCGTCCAACCCGTGGATCACGGGCGTCTCCAACCTGTTCACCGTCGACTACTGGAAGCTGGCGCGGGCACGGCTACGCGACGACGGCGTGTTTTGCCAGTGGGCGCAGCTCTACGAGATGAGCTCGGTCAACATCAAGACCATCTTGCGGTCGTTCTCCGAGGTCTTTCCGTACACGTATGTTTTCTCGGCGGAGGATCTGTCGTCGGACGTGATTCTCGTCGCTGCCAACCATCCGTTACCGCTCAACTTGGAGCATCTCGGGCGCAACTTCACCGGCGAGGTTCTGCGCAACGAGCTCAAGCGTGGTGGCGTGACCCGCGCCGAAGATCTGGCAGCGCAGCTTCTTTTGACGCCCGACGAGATCCCGGCGTTTACGGCTGGCGCGCCGCTCAACACCGACGACAATGCCCGCATCGAGTTCTCTGCGCCGCGCGATCTGCTTGGCTCGGCGCGCACCGCTGATCCCTATCTGGCGCGGGTCTATGGAGCGGAATGGCCCTATGGCCGCTTCGATCGTTATCTCGACTGGAGTGGGCCCAACAACCCGCGCGCCGACGGTGAGCTGAGGCTGGCCAAGGCGCTGTTGCGACACGGCAAGCGTCCGGCCGCCGAGCGGTTCTTGCGGGCTGCGCGACGTCATGGTGCGCCCGAGGGCTCGGAGGCGCAGCTCCTCGTGGAGGCCTTTGGCGAACGGATCCTCGACGATCGCGAGGTGCCGTTGTCACAGGGTGGCGATCTGCCGGCGGCCGAGGACGGCGGACTTTCGGGCCTGGAGCCGCCCCGGTTGCCCAAGAACGTCACCGACGCCGAAGCGGCCAAGATCGCGGGCGAATACATGATCGTGGAACGGGCCATGCGTGGCAAAGCCTGGGCCCACGCGCTCGTCGCCTTCAAGCGTTGGCCGGAGAGCTATTTCGACGAGGGCGGGCCCGATCTGGAGCTATTGGTCGGGTTTTTGCTCTACAAGACCGATTTTGACGACCTTGCCGTGGACCGCTTGAAGCCGCTCACCGAGCTGCCCGGCTTCGTCGAGAAACGGCCGGCGGTGCTGTATTACCTGGCGCGGGCCGAATACCAGGGCGCGATGTTCGAGGCCGCGGTTCGCAACATGGAGCGATATTTGGCGCTACGCTCCAAACCATGAGGCCCTGGTGTCGATGAGATGGCTGTTGGCCCTTGGCTTGGCTGCGTGTGCCAACCCGCCCATCCCAGCGGGGACCTCCTGGCCGACGAGAGACATCCCGTCGTGGGCGGCGGAGACGCGCTTTGCCGTCACGGTGAACCTGTCCGATGTGGTGGCCTTCGTGGGCACCGATCCCGCGCACGCGACGCATTTTGGCGACGAGCCAGTCGGCGACGTTCCCGTCGAGCTGGAGGGCCCACACCACATCGCTGCGTCGCCGGACAAAAACTTCCTCTACGTCAACCTCAGCAACTACGTCCCCGGCACCGGCTCCGGCCCGCATGGCTCACACGGCACGGGCACCGTCCCCGGCTCGCTCCTCAAGCTCGACGCGCGCAACGCCGCGCTCGTCGCCGAGGTCCTAGTCGATCGCAACCCAGGCGACGTCGTGGTCTCGCGGGACGGCTCACGCGCCTACGTGAGCCACTACGATCTACTGCGCTTACAAAACCAGCTCACCGTCGGTGACCCACCCGAAAGCGGCTGGTCGGGCATCGCCGTCGTCGACACCGACAAGATGACCCGGCTGGCGTTGCCCATGGTGTGCCCGACGGCGCACGGTCTCGGCCTGTCACCCGATGGCAAGACGCTCTATGTCACTTGCTCGCTTTCCGACGAGCTGGCCATCGTCGACGTCAGCACCGACCAGCCCAAGGTCCTCGCCAAGCTGCCCGTGGGTCCGTCGCCTGGCCCGCTCGGCAACCCGGTGTACATGCCCTACGCGCTGACCGTCGCCCCCGACGGCAATGTCTGGGTCAGCGACAACGGTTCCGGCGACGTGCGCGTCTATTCGCCCACCCTCGGCGCCATGGATCCCGCCAAGGTCTATCCCGTCGGTGGCGTGGCCATGTTCGGCGCCTTCACCGATGGTGGAAACACCTACTGGGTGCCGCACCAGGGCGACGACAAGGTCACCCGCATCGACGCCGCCACCGGCCAGATGGCCGTCATCGCGCTGCCCAAAGACGGCTGCCTCAACGCCCACGCGCTCGTCCCTACCCCCGACGAAAAAGCCGCAGTGGTCATCTGCGAAGGCGACCACCGTCTCATCCCCGGCACGGCCCTCTTCCTCGATCTCGGCGCCAGCTCGGTCGGTGGCTCGGTCCCCATCGGCATCTTTCCCGACGGCGCCGCCTGGTTACCGCCAGCGAAGTAGCGCTACTCGAGCTCGTCGGCCCAGGCAGGCCTCGGATCGGTGACCACACCCCAGACGGCTTTGTGCCAGTCGGCCTCGTAGGTTTGTTCGAGGAGAAAGGCGTCCCGTAGCGCGCGTTGAGTGACCGGCAGCGACGAGGGCTCGAGCGGGTGTTGCTCGTGCGGATCGTCGTCTAGATCGAAGAGCTGGGCCCGGCCCGGCCCGAGATGGAGCTTGTAGCGGCCTACACGCAACGCGCGGACCTCGCCGTGGCGTGACACGAGTGGGCGCGGCATGGCGGCTCCGCGCGGCAGGCCGAGCATGCTCTGGCCTTGCAGCTCGGGCCAGAGCGGCGCGCCGCCGAGCTCGAGCAGCGTCGGGGCGACATCCACGAGCTCGACGTCGCCCACACGGCCCCGGATACCCGGCGCACGCAGGCCCATCGGCACGGCGACCAGCTCCTCGTACACCGAATGACCATGCCCGACGCTGCCGTGATCGAAGAGCTCCTCGCCGTGATCGGACAACACCAGGATCGCGGTGCGATTGCCGAGGCCCATCGACTCGATGTCGGCCAGCGCCTGGCTGAGCGCGGCGTCGTCATCGGCCGCGGCAGCCTCGTAGAGCGCCTCCAGATACTGGCGATCTTCGCCGTCAAAATGGAGCTGGCCACGCTTGAAGGCGCCAAGCTGCAGCGCCGTCTGCGTCGGGCGAATGGGTCCAGTGTAGGGCTTCGACCAGAAACCACGCAGCCGTTCTGCCGTCGGTGTGTACGGAACGTGCGGGCCAGCGCTGACCACATAAACGAAGGTTCGACCGCCGGCATGGGTCTGCAGAAAGGCGCGCGCGGTCTTCCACAACTCGGCCGCATTGACCGTGCGGCCTTCGCGGACGAAGTTGCGCTGTAGATCCCAGCCGCGACCGAGTCCCCATTTTTCGCTGACATATCCGACGGCGGAGATGAGCGCGGTGGCACGGCCTTGGGCCTTCAAGCGCTCCGACACCAGCGGCACCCGGTCGGGTACCCGCGCCGTCTCCGTCAAGGCGCCGTGCACCGACGGATACACTCCGCCCAAGATCGTGGCGTGCGAAGCCAGGGAGAAGTTGGCCGGTGCGGTGGCACGCTCGGTGCTCAGTCCTTCATCGACGAGGCGGGCCAGGGTCGGCGTCACCCGCGCGGTGGCGCGATCTCGCCGCAGGGAATCGACCACCCACACGATGAGGTGATCGATGGAGTGCGTGCTGCCAGCGTCGGTGGCGCTTGCAAAGGTTGCCGATGGGAGATCGACGATGGCCTCCGGCTGGGCAGTGACCAGGCGCGGCTCGGCAAACGCGCCGCCGCCACCGCGGAGCTCGAGCTCGAGACGAACGGCGTGGCCCGCCCAGGGCGACAGATCGGCCTCGACCTCCTGCCACAACGCGCGGGCCGGTCGGGTGAGCAACTGTTGCGCCGGCTTTCCGTCCACAGCGACGGCAATGTGCGCTTCGATCGGCGCCGAGCCAGGCGACGCCGACTGCGACCCCAGCGCCACCCGCAGACGCACCGGTGTCGACGGCAGCACCACATGATAAACGAAGCGGGCCGGTCGCTCGGCACCCAGCGCGCGCCGCACGTCGCCGCCGAGCCCATAAGCCTGGCCCAGCCTCGGTGGCACGCCCGGATCACGGAGGCCGCCCGGCGCACCCAGCACCACGCGCTCGACGACGGCAGCAACCCGTTTGCCATCGAGCTCGCCGATCAGTCGAAAATGTAAGCGGATCTGGTTGTCGCCCGGATGCAACAGCGCCGCCGGAAGGTTCAGCTCGACGGTGCCGCCGCCGTCGCTGATGGCCAGGTTGCCGGCCGGTCGCTCGTTGACGAAGACAGAGAGTGCCTGACCGGGTGGCGTGCGCAGGCGGACCAAGAGGCGCCGATCTCCGCCTCCGTCGACGGGAAGTCGCAGATAGGCCGCCATCCCCGTCACCGTCGCCGGGCGCACCCCGGACTGCCACGCGCGACCCTCGGCATATTTCCAAAAGCCCACCGCGGCCCCATCGAGCACCAGCGCCCCGTCGAGATACAGGTGACACAGCGGCCGCGCTGCAACCAGATCGAAGAGCACCCGCTCGCGCACCGGCGCCTGTGCCGGCGCCACGTCGACGTGGCTGCCACCGCAACCGGCCAACATCAGGCACACCAACCAGCGACGAGACATCAGGCGTGGGACAGGCACTAGAACAGGACGATGTTGGCGCCGAGATGGAACGAAATCGGCGCCGCCACGGGAAGGTAGTCGTAAGAAAATGCGACCGTGACCGCCACCCGGCCAAGCCAGGCGTCGACGCCCACCTTGACCCCGCCGGTGCCAAACGGAGCCAGCCGCGGACAGGATGCGTCGCTGGGCCCGCCGGCGCGCTGTCCGCCCACGCCGCCATGCACCTCCAAAAACGGCGTCGGCCAGGGCGAGCTCTTGCCGTTCCACAGATCGCCCCGCAACCCCACCGTCCCCAGCGCGGCATGGGGCGCGCGCACCACGCCACAGCCGTCCACCGGCGTCGTCGACAAGATACCTTCCGCGGCGGCCGTCACCGACAGATAGCGCCAGACCTGCACACCGAGCTCGAGGGTGGCCGGAAACACCGTCACCACCTGACCCTGTCCGTCACCAGCACCGCCTGCGCCCGCCTCGACGGCCAGTCGGGCACGCCAGCGCGCCGGATCGGGACGTGCGGCCACCGGCGCTTCCAACAAAGGCGCCACCACCGCCCAACACGCCATGATCGCGAACGCCCGCACGCTGAGAGCTTACCAGCGCCTGGAGGACTCCGCGCGGCGGGGACGACGATATGCTATTTGAGGAGCGATGCCCGATCCAGCCCCGCGTCCCCCTCAGCGTCCTTTGGGTCGCGTCCTTGGTGCCGCCCTGGCTGGCGCCCTGGGTGCCGCCGTTGTCGATCTAGCGGTTGCCGCAGTTGGCTCGTCGACACCCACGCCCGGCTTCGCCTGGGTGAGGGCGTTACAGGCCGCAGTGGGCCTCTATGGAACCGCCGGCCTCGTCGCTGGCGTGTGCCTCGGTTTGGTCGCCCTCGGCCTCACGCGGACGCTCGGGCCCGATCTCGCTGCGCGGCTGGCAGATCTGCGGCGCGATCCCGACGCAGATCGCGCCGCGGCCGGTGGCGTGTTGGCCGGCGCCGGTAGCTTTTTGTTGTTGCTGGCGGGCGTGTTCGGCTACGCGCTCAGCATCGGCTTCGAGATGGCCAACAAGCGCAACGGCGCCCTCACCACGGCGCTCGTCGCCGCGGTCATGGTCTTCGTCGCTGCGCTGGCCTGGTTCCCGATCTTCCGGGTGACGCGACGGCTGGCCGTGCTGGTGCCGCGTCCGCGTCTGTTGATCGTGCTCGGCTTGTTCGGCGCGCTCGTGGTGCTGGGCCTCGTTGCTGCGGTGTTGTCGGTGGACTGGCGGGTGCTCGACTTTGGGCCAGGCAAAGCGCTCTTGGTCGCCATCGTGCTCGGTCTCGGCCATGCCTGGTTCTGGCGCCGCCGCGCGCTGGCGTTGTCGTCGCGGCGCTTGTTGCTCGTCGGTGCGTCGGTGGTGGCGTTGGCCTGCATGGGGGTCACCTGGCTGCGTTTTGGCGACGAGCCGCGCTCCCTGCAGCTCGTCGGCGAGGAGACCTGGGGCGCCAAGACACTGCTCAAGATCACGCGGCGCTTTGCCGACCATGACCACGACGGCTATGCCGGACGTCTTGGCGGCGGCGACTGCAACGATCACGACGGCACCATCTATCCGGGCGCCGAGGAGATCGCCGGCGATCACATCGACCAGGACTGCGACGGGGTCGACCCGCCGGCGCCCCCGCCCGAGGTGATCCCGCCTCTGCCCGCGCCGATCAAGGCACCCGGTGACCTCGTCACCGCGCCCGCCGGCGAAGAGCGCAGCCCCGAGGCCGACGCTTTCACCTGGAAGGGCAATATCCTTGTCGTCACCATCGACACCCTGCGCGCCGATCGTCTCGACGAAAAACACATGCCGCACCTCATGAAGCTGGCCAAGGACGCCGTCGTCTTTCCGCACACCTATTCCCAGGCTCCCAACACGCCGCGCAGCTTTCCGTCGTTCTTGACCTCCAGGCTGCCGTCGCATGTGCACTGGCTCAAGCCCATCATGAACTTCCCGCCCTTCGTCGCTGTGCCGGAAAACACGACCTTCTTTCAGGTGTTCCATGACCAGGGCCTGCGCACTGTCGGCGTGTTTTCACACTTCTATATGAAGAAGGAATATGGCCTGACCCGCGGCTTCGACGAGTGGGACAACGCCGGCGCGCTGCAGCTGCTCGAGTCCAACACCGACATCGCTGCGCCACGGATCGCCGACCGAGTCATTGCGCGACTGCAGAAGCTCGGCAAGGACAAGACGCGGTTTGCGCTCTGGACGCATCTGTTCGATCCGCACAGCTCGTACATGACCCACCCCGAGTTTCCCATTCATCGCTCGGGGTTTGCCGCCGTCGAGGAGAAATACGACGGCGAGGTCGCCTTCACCGATCTGCACCTTGGGCGCATCCTCGACGCGCTCGAAAAAGCGGGCCTGGCCGAGACGACGATGGTCGTGGTGTTCTCCGATCACGGCGAGGCCTTCGGCGAGCACAAGTTCGGTGGCGAGCGGATGTATTTTCACGGCCAGACCATCTACGACGAGCTCCTCAAGGTGCCGTTGGTGATTCGGGTTCCGGGCGTCGCGCCGCGAATTGTCGAGCCGCGGGTGGCCCTGCTGGATCTGGCGCCAACGCTGGCAGACATCGTCAAGGGCGCCCGGCCGCCGTCGTGGCGGGGCCGGTCACTGTTGCCGGCCATGCTGGGGGCAACCCTGGTGCCACGGCCAGTGGTGGCCGAGCTGATGCCTGCCCCCTCGTGGAACCACGCGTGGCGGAGTATCATCGACGGCGATATGAAGCTGTTACAAAAACTCTCGGAGAGCTCTACCGAGCTTTATGATCTGGCGACCGACCCCACCGAGCAGAAAAACCTCGGTGCCAGCGACCCCCGCGCGGCCAAGCTCGTCGATCTACTGCGCGCCACAATCGAGAAAAAATAATGAGTGGGAAACCAGTAACGCCTTTATTGGCCGTGGACATCCTCATCGAGGTCGCCGGCGGCATCGTCTTCATCGAGCGCAAGAATCCGCCGCCGGGCTGGGCGTTGCCGGGCGGCTTTGTCGACGTGGGCGAGTCGGTTTCGCATGCGGCCGTGCGCGAGGCGCTCGAGGAGACGTCGCTGCACGTCGAGCTGACGGAGCAGTTCTTCACCTACTCCGACCCCACGCGCGATCCACGCGGCGCGACGGTCTCGGTGGTCTTTCTGGCGACGGCCAAAGGCACGCCGCGCGCCGCCGACGACGCCAAGAACCTGGCCATCTACACCCTCGACAACCTGCCCAAGCTCGCCTTCGATCATCAGCAGATCCTCGACGATTACCGGATCTATCGGACCACCCAGCGCCGACCGCCGGTTCTCCGATGACGCCGATGACAGACGAGCTGCCGTCGCTGAGCGAGCCCGATCGGGCAGAGCTGTTGCGCATCGCGCGGGTCACGTTGGTCGAATTTCTGACGTCGGGGTTTCCGCCGCCGGGTCGGCCGCACCACGCGGCGTTGTTGCGAAAGTCCGGTGCCGCCGTCGAGCTGTGGCGCGATTCAGCCTTGGTCGGTAGCGCCGTCGACGTGGAGCCGTCTGCGGAGCTATTCCAGCAAGTGGTGTCGCTGGTGATGGCCGCAGCGCGCTCGGCCCGGCTCGAAGACCTGCCACAGATGCGAGTGGCCGTCGCTGTGTTGTCCGCGCCCGAGTCTGTCGACGTCGCCCTGCCGGCTGCGCGCGCCATGTTGCGGCCCAGTGTCGACGGCGTGGTGGTCACCCGCGGCCCGCGACGTGGCGTGGCGCTTCCCGACGCTGGCGCCGATCGCATCGAGTCGTTGCTCGACCTCGCCGCCGGACGTGCCGGCCTGTTTGCCGGCGCCTGGACCGACAGCCAGACCCAGGTCGGCCGCTTCGCGGCACTGCGGTTCAGCGAATGACGACCCATTTTCGTGCCTGCAATCTCTGCGAGGCGATGTGCGGCATCCGCGTTGACGTGAGCGACGGAAAAGTCACGGCCATCCGCCCCGACGAAGACGACCCATTTTCGCGCGGCTACATGTGTCCCAAGGCCGTCGGGCTCAAGGATCTCCACGAGGATCCGGACCGGCTGCGTCACCCCATGCGCCGCACCGCGACGGGCTGGGAGAAGCTCGGCTGGGACGAGGCGCTCGACTACGCCGCCGAGGGCCTCCTCGGCGTACAAGCCAAGCACGGTCACGATGCCGTTGGTGTGTATCTCGGCAATCCCACCGTGCACAACACCGGCGCGTTGTTGTTCGGCCCGAGCTTCTTGCGCGCGCTCCGCACCAAGAATCGTTTCTCGGCGACGTCGGTCGACCAGCTCCCGCACATGCTGGCCGCGTTCTGGATGTTCGGGCATCAGTTCGTCCTGCCCATCCCCGATCTCGATCGCACCCAGCACTTTCTCATCGTCGGCGCCAACCCACTTGCGTCCAACGGCAGCCTGATGACCGCGCCGGGCATGCGTCGCCGCATCGACGACATTCGGGCGCGCGGCGGTCGTGTGGTGGTGGTCGATCCGCGTCGCACCGAGACCGCCGAGCGCGCCGACGAGCATGTCTTCATCCGACCCGGTACCGATGCGCTGTTTCTGGCGGCGCTGGTCAAAGTCATCCTGGAGGATACGAAGGCTCCGCGCCTCGGTGCCGTGGCCGGCTTCACCGACGGGGTCGAGCTCTTGAAAGCGGCCCTCGTCGACGCCACACCGGAGCGCGCAGCGGCCCACACCGGCGTCGCCGCAGACACCATTCGCCGACTGGCGGCCGAGTTTGCAGCGTCCCCCGCCGCCGTCGCCTACGGCCGGGTGGGCACCTCCACGCAACCGTTCGGCACCGTGTGCCAGTGGCTCATCAACGTCCTCAACATCGTCACCGGCAACCTCGATCGCCAGGGCGGCGCCATGTTCCCCAAGCCCGCCCTCGACCCGCGCCTCTTGCCGAAAGGCTTTGGCCTGTCGCGCGGCAGCTTCGGGCGCTGGAAGAGCCGCGTGCGCGGCCTGCCGGAGTTCGGCGGCGAGCTGCCGGTGGTCACCATGGCCGAGGATATTCTCGACGACAGCGACGGTGGCAAAGGCCGTATCCGCGCCATGGTCACCATCGCCGGCAACCCGGTCCTGTCCAATCCCAATGGTGCCCGCACCGACGAGGCCTACGCCTCACTCGACTTCGCTGTCTCCATCGATTTCTACCTCAACGAGACCTCGCGCCACGCAAACATCATCCTGCCGCCACCGTCGCCGCTCGAGCGCAGCCACTTCGATGTGGTCTTTCACTTGCTGGCCGTCCGCGAGACCGTCCGCTTCGCCCCCGCCGTCTTCGACCTGGGTCCCGAGGCGCGCCATGACTGGCAGATCTTGCATGGCCTCACCACGCGCATCGAAGACCGTCGCTACGGCCACGATCTGCGGAAAAACTGGAAGCGAAAGCTAAAGGACCGGGCGTTGGCACGCTTTGGCCCCGAGGGCCTTCTGGATGCCGGCCTGCGCCTCGGCAGACGCGGGATGCGTCGCTGGCCACCGCGCATAGGCTTGACGCTCAAAGAGGTCAAACAGCACCCGCACGGGCTCGATCTGGGCCCGCTGACCCCATCGCTGCCGGACCTCCTCGGTCACAAAGATCGTCGCATCCAGCTCGCGCCGCCGCCGCTGCTGGCCGATCTGCAGCGCCTCTGGGCCACCTTTCCACTCGCCTCAGCGACGACAAATGGTCTGGTATTGATCGGGCGTCGTCATCTGCGCGACAACAACTCCTGGATGCACAACGTGCCGCAGCTCATGCGTGGCAAACCGCGTTGCACGTTGATGGTGCACCCCGACGATGCGAATCGCCTGGGCCTGAGTCAGGACGGTGAGGCCATCGTCCGCTCACGCGTCGGTCAGGTGCGCGTTCCTGTCCACGTCACCGACGAGATCATGCCCGGCGTGGTCAGCCTTCCGCATGGCTACGGTCATGCCCGCGGCCGCTCCAAGCTGGCCGTCGCCGAAGCCCACGCGGGGGTCAGCATCAACGATCTCACCGACGAGCAGTTGATTGACCCGCTGTCGGGCAACGCCGCCTTCTGCGGCGTCCCTGTCGACGTGTCCGCCATCTGATGCGCTGGTTGTGGGGAGCCGCCATCGGCCTCGTGGTCGGGCTCGTCGCCGGCTACGGCGCCGGCATGGTGTGGAATCCGGATTCGTACGAAAAGATCCTGCCGCTCATGTTGGGCGGCATGGTCTTTGGCGCCGTCGCTGGCGCGGTGTTGGTCGTAAAAGGCGGCCGTAAAAAACGCTAGAAGATCTCGGCGCCACCGCCGTTGTGCTGGCGACGGATGGTGTTGACGCGATTGAGGCCGTCCTGCGCCTCTTTGTGCCAGCGCGGCAGCCGGTTGGCCCAGGTACCCGCCGGCTGCATGGCCAACACCGCCTGGTACATCCGCTCGGCGTCCTCGAGCTTCTTGCTGACCCGATAGGCATCGCCGAGGAGGAGCTGGTTCTCGGGATAGCTCGGGTCGAGCTTGACCGCACGCTCGAGGAGCTTGATGCCTTCTTCGTGATCTCCGACGGAGACGGGCGGCTCGGGCGCCTGGGCGTACACCGACCCGAGGATGCGCAGCGGCCCGGCCGAGTCGAATTTCTCGTCGATCTTGGCCGCCGCTTTGGCGGCCTCGACGACGCCCGGCACCCGATCGCGCGCCTTGTCCTTCTTCAGCTGCACGTACTGCCCGCGACAGATGGCCAGATAATAGAAGCCCTCCGAGCGCTTGGCGTCGGCAGCGACGGCTTTCTCGCCGGCCTCCATGCCCTTGGTGGCATTGGCCTCACGCCGATCGCTGTCTGGATATTCGCCGGCGAGCCAGGCATAGGCGCGCGCCAGCCGCCACAGGGTCTCGATGGTGCCACCCGCGGCCGCCGCCTTGCGCAGCGCCACGGCGGCGTTTTCAGCGCCCTCCAGGCTCTGTTTGGCATACTGCTGGTCGGCGTACTCCATGAGCGCTTTCTCGTCGGTGGGCAGCTGGGCCTCTTGCACCGTGGCCGCCGACGCCGCCGGCTTGGCAGGCGGACACGCAGCGCAACCCAACACCAGGCTGAAGAGAGCTGCACCGGACAATGCGTTGTTGACGGTCATGGGCGATCAAACTTCTTCTGCGCGACGTCGTAGTCGGCGGGCGGGGTGAACTTCACGATATCGAGCTCTTTACAGACGGGAGCGCCCTTGGGATCGGCGCACATCTTGAGCAGCATCTTGCCAAAGGCGTCCTTGTCCTTGGCCTGCACATTCTTGCCAAAGGCGACCACTGCCGTCGGTGGCAGCGTCTCCGAGGACCAGATGACATGGAGGTCGGGATAAGCCATGCCTTTCAGAGCCACGAGCTCTTCTTCGGACAACAGCGTCGCATCTGCCTCGCCACGGTCCACCGATTTGACGCCCTTCAGCATCCCTGGCGCCTCGGTCAGCTTGGCAAAGTGGGTCTTGACGTCGATCTTGCCGTCAAAGACCACTTTCGACAAAAACCGCGCGGACTGTAGATGGTTGGAGACTACGGTCTTGCCCTTCAGATCTGCCAGCGTCTTGTAGGCCGGATTCTTGACCACGAGGTGGAGCTTGCCGAGCTGGTTCTTTCCCGTCGCTGACGCCAGGACCTCGACGCTCTCTTTCTTGCGCAGCTCGAGGAGCTGGTCGGGATCGAGCATGCCAAAACCGGGCTTTTTTGCCGCAATGGCAGAGAGCGCGTCAGCCGGCTCGGAGAAGAAGTCGCCGTTGACCGAGTTGGCCGGCCAGCCGAGAGCCGCCTCGGCGTAGCGTAAAAACTTGGCCACGAACGGCGCTGCCTGTTGCTGCGTCCCGCCGGAGCCAGCGTGCTCGATGAGAAAATCACGAGATCCGGCCAGAGCCAACTGTGGAACCAGAAGCACCAAACCAACAGAAGCGAGCGTTCTCATAGACTCTCCGACGCGACGGCGCGCAGTATTATTGTCCTACGCACAAAACGTCAAGATTCAGTAGGTGAACTTCGCTTTTACAAATACCTCGGTCGCACCGGCGGCCGGATCGCCGAATTTGGTCGACCGATCGCCGAGGAATACGAAGGCGCCGGCGCTAAGCTCGGTGGCATCCCAGACCGTCCAGGCGATCTGCGGAAACAAGACGGCAGTGAACGGCTTGCCCTCGTCCTCGATGTGGGGAATCTTGAAGGCGCCGAAAAAACGGATCAAGAGCGCGTCGGAGAAGAATTTCAGATCGGCGCCGACGACGAAATAAGAGCCGAGGCGGGCCTCGGTGCGCGGGTTGTCGCCCATTTTCGCGCCCGGCCGCGCCTGTACGCCGGCGCCGAACTCGTCGATGAAGCCGTAGACATACTGGAAGTTTGTATAGAGATACTTGTTCCAGGTCATGTCGAAGCCGGCGGTGACCTTGGCGAAGGGCGTCGACGGGATGACCGTCGCCCGTGTGCCCTCGGGGTAGCCCATCTTGAGCTGCGAGCCGCCCATGTTGTCGAACATGAAGGTGATGGGCGTGCGGACGCCGTTGGTCTGGTCGTTGTAGAGGCCGTATCTGACCTCCTGCGGGAAGAAGACCGCGGCCTCGACCCAGTAGCCGAGGCCCCTCAGCTTGGCGATGCTGCCTGCGATGTCGACGCCGATGACGTCCATCTTGGGCCACATGACGGCCACGTCGACGGTGCGATCGGGCTTGTTGACGGTGAAGGCCGGTGTAGGGATGCCGAAGCGGCCGTGATAGTACGACAGCGACACGTCCTGCTTGAGCAGGCGGCTGGCGATGCGGAAGCCGACCTGCGAGTTCTCGATGCTGGGGTCGGGCTGCATGGCGAAGACATTGACCTGGGTCGGCTGGACGATCTGCGCGAGGCTGTTCAGCGTGTCGCGCGCGCCCTGCTCTTGGACCGGTGCTGGTCGATCGATCTGCGTCAGCGCGTATGGCGCGGTGCGCGGCAGCTGAGCTGGCCTAAAGATCGGCACCCACACCGCCGTCAGAATGAGATCCTTCCACGGGTTGTAGTCGAGGCGGATCATCTGGTTGCCGAGCGCGCGCCCGAACAGCAAGGCGTCGGAGTAGTCGAGCGAGTTGAGGTTGTTGGTGGGGTTGAACTTGTCCGCCGTGCCCCAGACCACGACCTGGCGGCCGATCCGGAGATCGAGATGCGGCAGCAGATTGTAGACATCCAGATACGCCGAATACGCGTCGATCCGATATGGATCGATCTTCTCGCGCAACGTCGCCATGTCGATATCGTTTACGTCCGAATATCCGTACCAGTAGAAATCGACGTCAGCGACGGCCTTGACCTTCTCGCCGGCCCGCAACGTCAGCTGCGTCTTGATGATGTTTTCGTTGCGTGAAAATCCGTTTTTCAGCAGGCGATATTGCGACGGATAAGGTGCCGGCGTAGAGGCTGGCACCACCTCGCCGCCGCCCAGACGAAAACGGATGTCGCTGGAGATCGACCCACCGAATTTGAGATCCACGTCGGCGCGGGCCACCCCGCTCCAGCCCAGACCAAAAAACAGCGACAGCAGCACCGTGCGTGACAGATTCACGTAGGGATCTCCTCGACGAGAATGGAGCAAAAAGAGCTAGTTGCCGCGGATGAGAGAGCGCTGGCTGAACAGATCGTCGCTCAGGTTGGTGTTGAGCTTCGACGACAGGAAGAGAATTTCCGAGGTGTGGTCATTGCGACGGTGGTCGGTGATGGCCACGCGGCCGGGCTGCCAGTGCTCGGGGCTGTCCTGCTTGTACTGATCGCGGATCTGGGTCTTCATCTTGGTGCCGTTGGTGTCGTAGTACTCGACCTTGGCCATGGTGAAGTGGTCCTTGTTCACCCACAGCTTGAGCTTGCCGTACTCGATTTCCTTGATCTTGGGCATCAGCTCGAGCTCGTACTGCTCGGCGGTCTGACCGACGAGCTTGGCGTTGAAGGCGCTGGCGAAAGACAGGGTCGCCATGTCGTCGAAGCCGAAGTCGGAGCCCATGAAGGTCTGGTTGCGGATGTGCGTGCCCATGCGGCGGATGCGCTGAAAGCCGGGCAAGTAGACGTACATCGTCTCGGCGTTTTCGATGAGGACGCCCATGCCTTTGACGTCGCCGGGCGACGTGAAGCGGACCAAGCGCTTGTCGGGATTTTTCTGGAAGGTGGTGAAGCCATACTCGCGGGCCGAGCCGTCGGACTGCTTCATGACCAGCTTGGACTCGAAGGTGCCGTCTTTGAAGGCGTTGAGCTGGGTATCGGCCTTGACCAGGATTTCCTGGCCGGTCGGGTCACCAGCGACGGCAGACGCTGCCCACAGACTTACCGACGTGATGGCCAACGCAGAGAGTGAAACGCGCATGAGATCTCCTAGTGATGAGCTTCGGTTGGATCGACGTCCGGCCCGACTTTATTCAGGAGTGCGGGAACGAGCAAGCATGTGAATAAAGCGGAGAGGATCATGGACAGGCCGGCCAGGGTGCCAAACAGGCGCATGACCGGGGAATTTCCGAGTGCGAGGATCAGAAAGCCGAGGCCGACCAGCAGGACCGAGACGGCCATGACCGGTCCCACCGTCCTCGTGACCTCGTCGGCTTCTTCGAAGCGCAAATACCACAGATAGTGCATGGCGAAGTCGGCGCCAGCGCCGGTACAGATGCCGGATACCAACGATGTGCCGAGATCGATGTGAAGGTTGAGGAGGCCCATCACACCGAAGATGAGCACCATGGTAAACAGCGACGGCACGACACAGACAAAGCCTCGCCAGAACGACCGGAACAGCCCCACCATCAAGAGAAAGACGATCACCACCGAGATGCCGAGGCTGCGCAGCTGGTTGTGCTCGACGGAGCGCGAGAAGCCGCGATCCAAGATGGGCTCGCCGGAGACCTTGGCCACCATGGGCTGGCGTGCGCTCGGCTGGGACTCGGGCGGCAGGAAGCGATCGTCGAGGACGACGGTGAGCTGCTTGGCCAGCAGCTCCGACTCCGGCGCCGCCACCGACGACAGACCGGCCGCTTCGATCACCAGCGGCAGGGCGCGGGCGACGGCCAGATCGCGGTGCGCGTCAGAGAGACGCGATTTGAGATTGGCCACTGCCAGCTTGCCCTCCTCGGGGCTGGGCGCGGCGGCGGCCAGATCGGCGGACCAGTCGGCGCTACTTTCGAGCTTCTGCAAGATGATGCGTTGTTGCTCGGGCGTCAGCGGCGGGAGCTCGTCGGTGGCGAAGAGTTGTTTGGCGAGCTCCAGGCGTTTCTGCGTCCACTCTTTGTCACCCTCGGTAGGCAGCGCCACGAGATTGAGCGCGTTGAGCAGGCGGGGCCGCGTGACGAGGACATGGGGCGCGTTCCGCAGCACCGCCTCGGCCACCCAGCCGATGCGGTCCGCGAGGTCTTCGATCGATGGACGCGGCGGCTGCGGCCGGATGGTCTTGACGAAGCGCTCCAGCGCCTCCACCGTCGCTGCTGGCGTGGCTTCGACCGCCCCCGTCTTGCGCTCGTGCGGGTGCGCGCCGCGCAGCCGAACCTGGACCAGCGCTTCCTTGCGACCCGGCTGTAGCAGCTGCGAGGTGCCGGCTTCGCCTTCCAGAAAAAAGAACAGATTCGCCGACTGCGCCGTCGTCGCTGGCAGCCGCTTGCCGCCGCCCATGACGTCGTTGACGAGAGCCAGGATGCCCGTGATGCTCTGCACCTGCGACACCGCTGGCAACGACCGCGTGTAGTCGGTGAGCCGGTTCAGCTCACGCAGGGTCATCGGATCGTCGAAGTCGCCGCTGACTGCGAGCTGAATGAAGTGGGCGCCGCCGAATTCTTTTTCCATGAAGCGCTCGGCGCGCCACGGCTCGGAGCCTGGACGGAAAAACACCGTTGGGTCCATGCGGACCTTGACGTGAAAGGCCGGGATGATCATCGCCAGCGTGATGACAGCGACGGCAACGCGAATGCCAGTGCGATGACGGCGCGACCAGCCCCAGATGGCCACCATGCCGCGACCGAGTGTCTCGAGGCGCGCTGGCTTGGCCGCGCGCGGCCACAACACCAGCACCGCTGGCACTAGCAACAGCGACGTGACCCAGCACAAGAGCACCCCGGCGCCGCAGGCAATTCCGAACGCGCGCATGGGCCTCACGTCGGTGGCGACGAACGAGAAGAAACCGACCGACGTCGTCGCTGCGGCGATGAAGAGCGGCGGCCCGACGATCTTGAGCGCGCGGGCCAAGACCTCGGGGATGGTGCCTTTGCCGCGCAACAGATAGTACCGGCCGAGCACATGGATGGCATACGAGCTGCCGGAGGCGAACAAGATGACCGGCAGCGTCGAGCTGGCGACGGTGAACTTCTCGCCCCACCAGCCCATGCCGCCCATGACCACCAGCATGGCGAACGCCACCGACGCGATGGTCAGCACCACGCCCACCGGATCGCGGAAGGCGAGCACCACCACCAGCATCAGCATCAGGGCCGCGAACGGCGACAGCTTCCACACGTCGCGCTGCGCCTCTTCGTAGATCGCGCGACCGGCAAACGGCGCGCCGCCATAGTAAACGCCGAGGCCGCCGAGCTTGTCTCTAGCGACGGCACGCAGGCTCTCCGTGACCTGGCGATCGCGGGCACCCTCGGCGAGAAAGACCAGGATGAGCGCGGCGCGGCCGTCTTTGGAGACGAGGTTGCCGACGATGTGATCGCGCGACAGCACCTTGGCCTTGGTCGCCACCGACTCGTTGGCGTTGGTCGGCAGGGTCTCGATGAGGAGGCGCACCTCGGCACCAGCGGGCCCGGCCACCACGTCGCTGACGTGGGTCAACGATAGGACGCGCGGATCGACACCGTGCACGTTGCGCATGGCCTCGGACGCCGCCTTGAGCTTGCCGAGCGCGTCCGGCGTAAACATGTCTTGGCCTGGCGGCGCTTCGACGCCGATGAGGGCCACACGCAGGCCACCGAAGCGGTGATTGACCTCGGTGAAGAGCTGCACGTCGGGATCCGACGACGGCAGGAAGACCATGAGGTCCTCCTCTTCTTGCAGTCGAAACAATCCTGAAACACTCAGGCCGGTGACGATGAAAAAGCCGAGCACCACCAGCCAGGGATGCCGGGTGACGAACGAAGAGGGTGGAGAAGCCACAGAAGAAGCCACGACTGCATTTCGTCGTGTGACGACGGAGGACGCAAGCAGAGTCTCGCTGACAGGTGTCGCTGACAAATGTCATCGAGCTTCGTGGAGTGCCCGTCGGAGTTTGACTTTGCGTCGCTGGCGGGCCAACCTGCCCCTATGCGTGTACAGCGTCCCCGCGACCTCAAGAGGGAGGAGACCCGGCGTCGCCTCCTCGAGGCTGCGTTGGAGACGTTCCGGCAGGATGGCATGGCCGGCGCCCGCATCGACGACATCGCCCAGAAGGTGGGTGTCAGCCGTGGCACGTTTTACTTTCACTTTCCGACCAAAGAAGATGTCGTCCTCGAGCACATCTCCCGCACCGAGGCCGAGGTGGCCGCGGCCGTGGATGCCTTGCCAGCGGAGACCCTGATCGGCGAGGTCCTCGACCGCGTGGCGGTGGCCATGGCCGAGGCGTGGCAAGGCGATCCACGCCTGGTACCCGAGGTAGCGGCCGTTGGCCTCCGTCTGGCAGCGACGGCGCCTCTCGAACAGCAAGTCTTCCGCCTGCGCGTCGCCGTCGCCGCCCGTTTCCGCCTGGCCGTCGAGCGCGGCGAGGTCGGCAACGCCCCTCTCACCCCCGAAATCCTGTCCGACCTTTATCTGGCCAACGTCCTTGCCGGCCTACTCGCCTGGTGCAGCCGCCCCGAGATGCCAGCCGCCGAAATCCTCCGCGGCGTGACCACCCTCTTTCTACGAGGCGCCGGGCGCTAGGGACAGCCTAATGCATGAAGCTGGCGGCTCGGGCAGTCTCGATGGCCTTGGTCGCTTCGGCCTGGCTCAAGATCTCGTTGTTGAGAAGCAGGTCGAACTCCTGGCGTAGCGTGGTGCCGAGGAGGTACGTGCCGTCGGTATTGATGGTGGTGCGGACGCCGAATTTGCGGAACTGCTGCACGATGTGACCGAACTCGCCGAGGTTCTCGACGGCGTGGGTGCGCAGGTTCGATGACGGGCAGAGCTCGAGGACGATGTCGCGCTCGACGAGCTTGCGCATCGCCTCCTCGCTCTTGGCGGCCGCGATGCCATGGCCGATGCGGGTGGGCTGCAGCTTCTCGATGACCGCCAGCACGCCTTCTGGGCCCGTTGCCGCGGTCTCACCGGTGTGGATGGTGGTGCCAAGCCCGGCGTGGCGGGCGCGGGCGTAGAGGTCGCGGTAGCGCTCCACGTCGCCGCCGAACTCGAGCGTGTGTTTCTCGGGGCCGGCGAGGTCGATGCCGATGACGCCCTGCGTTTTGTACTTCTCGGCCTTCTTGACGATGATCTCGTTGAGCTCGTACTCGAACTCGCGCGCCAGGCAGAAGATGAGCCCGGCCTTGATGCCATAGGCGAGGCAGGCGCGCTCCATGCCGCGAATGGCAGCGGCGATGATGTAGTCGAGGTCGCGCTCACCGCCGAGGTTGCGCTTCATGGGGTTGAAGCGCAGCTCGATCTGCGAAACGCGCGAGCTGCGATATTCCTTGCCGATGATCTCGTAGACCGAGCGCTCGATCGCCGATGGGGACGACTGAATTTTCTCGGTCCACAAGTGCATGATGTCGAGGTAGTCCCCGAGCGAGCTGACCTTGGCCGGGTCGGCGTAGACCAGGTCGCAGAAGTCCCAGTAGGACTTGACCGGCAACTTGAAGCCGTGGTCGTGGGCGATGGCCCAAAGGACGTGGGGGGCGACGGCGCCACCGACGTGAAGGTGCAATTCGATGAGCTCGGTGCGCGGGTCTAAAGAGGCGGCCATGGCGGAATATGGCCCGGGAACGTAAGGACGTCAATTCACGCGATCCAAAGCTCTCTCCGTAGCGGAGCGTCGGGCTTTGCCCGCGCGTAGCGTCGGAGGTTCGGAACCCTCTCAGGGTTCCGAACTACAATAGTAGCTGGCGCGCTTCGGCCAGGGTGGCCACTTTGCGGCCGCGTTTTTGGCACATCTCGACGGCGCGGGCGACGAGCGGCGCCGAGCCTTCGGCGAGGACGCCTTTGTCGAGGTAGATGTTGTCTTCGAGGCCAACGCGCGCGTTGCCGCCGAGCTCGACGGCGAGGTCGGCCATCGGCAACTGGTGACGCCCGATGCCAGCTGCGCCCCAACTGAACGGCACGCCGAGGCCTTGCATGCGCTCGATGAGGAACTCGAGGTTGCGTCGCGAGGCCGACAGCGCGCCGCGGACACCGAGGACGAATTGAACGTGGAGCGGCGCCGAGATGTGGCCGTCTTTCAGGAGCTGCGCGGCGATGTCGATGTGGCCCGCATCGTAGAGCTCGATCTCCGGCACGGCGCCGTGGGCCCGGATCCGCGCGGCCATCTCGACGGTGTCGGCGGCTTTGTTCATGAAGACGTCGTCGCCGAAGTTGATGGTGCCCACGTTGAGTGAGGCCATGTCGGGGGCCTCGGCGCCGACGCAACCGAGTGGCCCAGCGCGCTCGGCGACGCTCATGCCGACCGCGCCGCCGGTGGAAGTCTGGATGATGACGCCGTCGCTGGTGGCAGCGCGAATGGCGGCGATGGCGGCACCGAAATGCGCCGTGGTCTGTGACGCCTGACCGTGCTCGTCGCGCGCGTGGAGGTGAATCACCGTCGCGCCGGCCTGCATGCAGCGCAGCGCTTCGGCGGCGAGCTCGTCAGCGCTGAGTGGCAGATGCGGGTTCTGCGCGCGGGTGGTCTCGGCACCCACGATGGCCGCAGTGACGATGCACGGCGACGGGCGGGCCCCGGGACGGCGCACGTTGGCCGGTACCACGCAGGTACCGGTGGCCCGACAGACCACGATCGGCGCGTGCACCTGGGCGGACGACTCGAACGCGCCAGCGACGGGAGAGATGACCTTGCGGGCTTCGAACTCCATCTTGATCGAGGTCTTGCCCCAGCCGACGATCCGCCCCTCGGCCTCGATGAAATCGCCCGCGCGCACCGGCGCCAAAAACTCCACCGAGTCGTAGGCGCGAAACAGCCCTTCGTCTCCGTCGGCAAGGATGCACAGCTCGGTGGCCACGTCGCCGAACAGCGCAAGCATCCGCGCACCGTCGACGAGCTGGCCGGCGTAATGCGCATCGTGATGACCCATCCGGAGTCGCAGCACCGATTTCATGCGGGTGATCTAACACGACGTGAATTCGTTGGTGTTCGGCGGAAAATGTTGGTATTTTGAATTACAGGATTTCCGCGGGGGAACTGCAGGAGTCTGATGAGCGAATGGAGTGGTAGAAAGCCGCAAGGTGCCGCTGTCGTGTCCCGTCACGGACCGACTTGCCGTCGCGCAGCGCAGTCGCTCGGTGCAGCGGGGCTGCACGTTCGGTCCACCGCGCTGCCCTCTGAGCTGCCGCTGCCCGATCTGGCCGATGTGGTCGCGGTGCTGGTCGATCTCGATGTCGCCATCGGCTCGGCGTCGGCTCTCGTCGACGAAGCGCGCGCCGGTTATCCCGGCGTGCCACTTCTGTGCACGGCCGGCATCGATGCCCGCCTCAGACTCCTCGATGCCTTTTGCGTCGCCCGCGTCGACCATGTCCTGCCGAAGCGCGGCGCCCTCACCCTCCCCCGTGGCGGCATGCCGGTGCTCGGCAGCCTCGAGGGTCCCGACGAGCACGATCTCTTTGCGGCCGTGCGCAGGCTCATCGAAGGGCCGGATTCGCCGGGCGTCGCCCCGTACCTCCTCTCGGGCGCGCCGGTGCACGCGGTGCAGATTCGCTCGACGACCGACAAAGACGCCGCGCTCGATCAGATAGTCCGCTTCGCCGAGTCGATGGATCTCGGCGGCGAAAAGCTACGTCGGCTCGAGCTGGCTGCCGAAGAGCTGATGATGAACGCGCTCTACGATGCGCCGCGCACCGAGGACGGCTCCGCACGACACGCGCACCTCGATCGCCGGCTGCCGGTCTTGTTGGCGCCGAGCGAGAGCATCACCCTGCGCTTCGGTTGCGACGGCCAGACCGTCGCTGTGGCGGTCTGCGATCCCTTTGGCGCGCTCGACCGACTGGCCGTCGCCGACAGGCTGGGCCGTGTCAAAGATGGGCTGCCACGGCCACAGCCCGGCCTCGGCGGCGTGGGTCTGGGCCTCGTCATGACCTATTCCGTCGCCAACCAGCTCGTATTCTGCGTGTCGCCTGGCCGCTCGACGGAGGTCACCGCCGTCCTGCACGTCGGTGGCTCCAACCGCGCCGCGCAAGAACGCGGCACTGCCGTCCACTACTACGAGCAACCATGATGATCTCCGTCGACGTACGCGCCGCCAACGGCATCTGCGAGATCTACCTATCGGGCAAGATCGACGAAAAGCTCGACGTCGCGGCCATCGCCTCACAAGCCGGCCAGGCCACCAAAGTGCGCCTGTCGCTCGCCCAGGTCCGCTCCATCTCGTCGATGGGCCTGCGCAGCGTCGAGTCCCTGGTAGAGGCGCTCGGCCGCGGTCGCGATCTGGTCTTGAGCGACATCTCACCGGCGCTGGCGACGCAGATGGCGGTCATCCCCAACCTGTGCGGTGGCGTCGCCGTCGAGGCAGCGCGCTTGCCGTTCGTGTGCCCAGCCTGCAGCGCCGAGGCCAGCCACATGGTTCCCTGGAAAGCCAACGCGCTGGCGACCCTGTCCCCGAAATGTACCTGCGGCGCGGTCATGGAGCTCGACGGACTCGCCGAGCAGTACCTGCCGAGCTAGAGCCGCTTGAGCAGGGTATCGAGAATCAGCGACGCCACTTGCGACGGTTTGGTACCTGGTCCGAAGCCGGCGTCGAAGCCGAGCTCGCGCGCCAGCTTGTGATCGATGCGCGGGCCACCGAGGAGAAACAGGGTGCCGCGCATGCCCTGTTTGTTGGCAAGGTCGATGAGTTGCCGCGAGTTGTCGATGTGCAGATCGCGCTGAGTCATGATCTGCGAGACCAAGATGGCGTCGGCGCCGACCTCTTTGGCGCGGGTGAGCAGCGCAGCGTTGTCCACCTGCGCGCCCATGTTGTAGGCGTCGATCCACGGGTAGGCCTCGAGCCCCTTGTCGCCCGCGTAGCCCTTCATGTTCAAGATGGCGTCGATGCCGACGGTGTGGGCATCGGATCCCGTGCACGCGCCGACGACGACGATGCGACGCTGCAAGCGTTCTTCGATGAGGTGATTGATCTCTTTGAACGACCATTCCGGCGCCTCGACCTCGGGCACCTCGATGACCGAAAAATCGAGGCTGGGCTCGGCTGAGCCGTAGGCGACGAAGAACGAAAACTGGCTGCCCGCCGGTTCCATGGTGGCGATGAAGACGGTACGAAAGCCGAGCTTCTCGACGTAGCGCAGCGCAGCTTCCTTGGCGCGCGCCGACGCGGGCACCGGCAAGGTGAAGCTGAGCTGCATGCGCCCGTCGTCTTTGCGGTCGCCATACGGCTTGATGAGGTGCTTTTCAGACACGGTCGCCGCCGTCGCTGTCACTCTCCAAGGCGCTCAAGATCGGATTGAGATAGTCGGGCCGTTTGTCGATGACGCCATGCAGGCCGCGACCGCCGAGCTCGGGCCGTTTCACGTCGGCAAACGCGCCGCGAGCGATGGCGGCGAACATGCCTTCCTGGGCCACTTCGGCGAGCAGGGTCCGCGCCTCGCCGAGGACTTCTTTGGCGCGGGCCACGATCTTGCCGGCCGGATTCCAGTGGATCTCGTCGCCGAGATGGCGGGCGGCGTTGAAGACATAATCGGCGCCCTTGATGGCCACGAAGCGGTCTTGCAACAGCGGCGTATGCACGCTCTCGGTCATCATGCCGAGGAGCTCGATGGACTGGTTGGTCATCACGCTGATCAGATCGAACAGCCCGTCGACGCGGTGCGACCAGAAGATGTCGCCGGTCTTGTGCTTGGTGGCGGGCATCCACTTGATGGGATGGCGCGGAAAGATCTGGCGCACCAGCTGCGCCTGCGAGAGCTCGAGGACGAAGCTGTCCTCGAGGGACTTGTCGATCTCGAACGCATGACCGAGGCCCATCAGGCTGTCGGGCATGCCGGCCTGGTGCGCGAAGGCCTCGTTGATGAACTGCGAGGCCAGGACGGTGTGCGCTTTGTCGACGGCGTCGGCGGTGGTGAGGTAGTTATCCTCGCCGGTGTTGATGATGATGCCGGCCCGGGTGGTGACCAGGCGAGAGAAGTATTGATCACACAGGGTGCGGCGCGGGTTGATGTCGCGGAACAAGATGCCGTACATGGCGTCGTTGAGGACCATGTCCAGGCGTTCGATAGCCGCCAGATATGCGATCTCCGGCATACATAGACCGGAGCTATAGTTAACCTGGCACAGATAGCGGCCCAGTTTTTCTTGCTGGTCGTCGAGAGCGGCGCGGACGACGCGGAAGTTTTCCTGCGTGGCCCAGGTGCCGCCAAAGCCTTCGGTGGTGGCGCCGTAGGGCACGTAGTCGATGAGCGACTGTGCCGTGGAGCGGATGACGGCGATGATGTCGGCGCCGGCTTCGGCGGCGGCGCGGGCCTGGTCGGCGTCGTCGTAGATGTTGCCGGTGGCGACGATGACGTACTTCCACGGCGTCGGGCCAACCCCGAGGCGGGCGCGGGCGGCTTCTCGTTGCCGGCGAGCGCCGTCGAGTCGGGCGAGGGCGTCGTCGGTGTGCGGTTGCAGCGCCTCTGCAATCTGCGCGTCGGTGATCGCAACGTCGGCCGAGGCACTGCCGTAGGCCAGCGCCTCGGCCGCCTCTTGCGGCGACGCAGCACCGGCAGCGATGGCGCGTCCCAGCGACCAAGCAATCCCGCGACCGAGCTCGCCGGCTTTGAGCACGTTGTCGACGCAAGTATTGACGAGAGGGGTGCCGTTGCCGTCGGCGCCGTCGATAGCGTAGGCGCGTAGGACCGTGCGCTCGATGGAGACGGTCGTATGCGCGTCGATGAAGCTCTGCATGCGCTCGGCGACGGTGGCCGCCAGGGCGCGGCAGTCAGCGACCACGCTCTCGTCGATGGGAAGGGGCTGCATCAGCGACGCCGCACGAGGCCGAGCTCGTCCATGCGCGCCATGACCTCTTTGAGGTCGTCCCACACCACACGCTTGGCCTCCGGCGTGCGCAAGAGATATGCCGGATGAAAGGTCGGCATCAGCGGGATGCCTTCGTAGGTCTTCCACTGACCGCGCAGGGAGCTCACCGCCGCATTCGACTGCAACAGCGTCTGCGCGGCAAATTTGCCGAGGCAAACGATGAGGCGCGGCTTGATGGCGCCGAGCTGCTCCTTCAAGAACGGCTCGCAGGCGGCGATCTCGTCGGGTTCGGGGTTGCGGTTGCCGGGCGGGCGACACTTGATGATGTTGGCGATGTAGACCTCGGCGCGGGACAGGCCCATGGCCACGATCATGCGGTCGAGGAGCTGGCCTGCCGCGCCCACGAAGGGCTCACCGACGCGATCCTCGTCGGCACCCGGCGCTTCACCGACGAAGACCAGGGCCGCGTTGGGGTCGCCGACGCCGAAGACGATCTGTTTGCGCTTCTCGGAGAGCTTGCAGCGGGTGCATTCGCCGAGGTGTTCGCGGATGACGGCGAGCGGCGAGCCGGGGGTAAGCGCGGCGACAACGGGGCGTGATGTTTGAGGTGCGGGACGCTCCGCCGGACGATCCATCTGTGGCGCGCGCAAAACCGCCCGCTCAGCGACGGCAACGCGGGGCTTTTCGGCTTCGGGCGGCGCCGCCGGTATCGTCTGAACACCCCCACGCTGCAGCCACTCGAGATGCTGACGCACCTGATTGGTGAGGAGGATGAGCTCGTCGCGTGGGTCCAGATCGCTCATGAGAAACACATCGCCTCCCGCACACAGCTCGGCAGACCTCGCTCAGCGCCGATGCTCATGCCACACCCCGCAACGCCAGCACCTTGGTCCACAGCCGATCGGCCACCTGGTCCTTGGTCAACATGGGCAGCCGCTCTACTCCGCCGTCGTCGACGAAGAGCACCCGATTGGTGTCGGTGCCGAAGCCAGACCCGGGCTCGCTGACGTCGTTGGCCACCAAGAGCTCACAGCCTTTGTGGCGGCGTTTGTCGACGGCGCGGCGTTCTACGTCGTCGGTCTCGGCGGCGAAGCCAACCAGCATCGGCCGCGGCTGCGGCTCTTGCCCGAGCTCGGCCAAAATATCCGGATTGGCCACCAGGGCCACCGACGGGGTAGCGCCCAGCACGTCGCGCTTGAGCTTGGTCGTGGCCGGCTCGGCCGCGCGATAGTCGGCGACCGCCGCAGTCATCACCACCACCGCCTGCGCCGAGAAGCGCGTCCGCACCGCTTCACGCATCTCGAGCGCAGTCTCCACGTCGACGCGAGTCACGCCAAGCGGCGTCGGCAAGGCAGTCGGCCCGGCCACCAGCGTCACCTGCGCGCCGCGTTTTTGCGCCGCACGCGCGATGGCAAAACCCATTTTTCCCGTCGAGCGATTGCCCAAAAATCGCACCGGATCGAGGGCCTCGAACGTCGGCCCGGCCGTCACGAGGACCGACAGCCCGGCCAGATCTCCGCCGCCCAGCACGCGCGAAATCTCGCCCACCACTGCCACCGCCTCCACCATCCGGCCCGCGCCCACCCAGCCACACGCAAGGTCGCCCGAGTCCGGCCCGACGATCTCGACGCCGCGTGATCGCAACGTCGCGATATTGGTCACCGTCGCTGGATGGCCCCACATGTTGACGTTCATGGCCGGCACCACCATGAGCGGCGCACGACAGGCCAGCGCGATGGTGGTCAGCACATCATCCGCAAGGCCCAACGCCAAGCGCGCAACCACATTCGCCGTCGCTGGCGCCACCACCATCAGCTCCGCCCAGTCGGCCAAGCCAATGTGACCGATGGCCTGTTCTTCATGCAGATCGAAGGTGTCGGTGGCCACCGCGTGCTGCGACAGCGACTGAAAGGTCAGCGGCGTGATGAACTTCTGCGCGTTGGCAGTCATCACCACGCGCACCTCGGCCTCGGCGCGGATGAGCGCGCGGACCAGCTCGGCGGCCTTGTATGCGGCGATTCCGCCGGACACACCGACGAGGATCCGGCGCGAGCGCAGCGACACTACGGGATCCGCTGCTGGGCGTTGTTGAACGAGCGCTCACGCACGCGCTGCTGGCGCTCGGTCCAGATCCGATACTGGTCCTCGATCGCCGGGCCGGCCCAGACCACGATCTGGTGCTGCGGATTGAGCGTCTTGAGCTTCTGGTACTCGCCATAGGTAGCGACGATGTCGGTCTGCAAGAGCAACAGTTGCACCTGGGCGCGCACGAACTGCGGATCGTGGGCCAGCGCCTGTCGGAAGAAGTTGGCCGCCTTCTCGCGGTCTTCATGGCGCTCGAGTGCCTCGAGGCCGCGCAGGAACAGGCCGCCGTTCGACTTGGGGTGCTTGGCCTCGAGCTCGGTCATCATGAGGTCGAACTTGGTCCAGTCGCCCTTCAGACGGTGATAGTCGGCGGCGATGCGGTAGCCGACATAGTCTTGCGGCGCGGTCGCGATGAGCTGCTGGGCCTCCGAGACGCCCTCGGCCAAATGCTGGGCGCCGACTTTTTCGAGCGCCTTTTCGATGCCGCCGAGCTCTTCGAGCAGCGTGGTGAGGCGCTTCTTGCGGGCGGACTCTTCCGACGACAACGGCCGCGCTGCGGCCTTGCGCTCGAGAGCGACATCCTCCTGATGCAGACTCTCCGACGCCTTGGCGAGAAGGTCACCGAGGATCTGATTGGCCTCGCCCCAGGCAATCTGGGTCTGCGCGCCGAGCGCTGTGGCCCTGGGGCTCGGGTTGGCTTTCGCCCAGCGCACACCATCGGGGAAGAGGTCGATCTGATCGCGCTTGAGGATGGTCAACAGATCCTCGTCGTTCTTGGGCTGATGCATCGGATCATTGGCGCTGGCCACCCGCAACGCCCGTCGCTGCTCGTAGGCCGAAACGAGCTGCTCGGCCTGCGCCGCAGTAAGCTGACTCTTCTCGGCCACGCGCTCGACCGACGACCCCGTTGCACAGCCGGCGACACCCAGAGCAGCAACGACGTACAGCAGATGAGATCTCATGGCGAAGGTGTACGAAGTTACGGACCGTCAGTCAATCGCCGACGGGCTGTCGACGGTCCAGCACCAGCGCGATCGCAGTCCAGAACATACCGATGGCGACGACGGCGGTCACCAGCAGGAAGAAGGGATCGTGGGTGTAGGCGAACAGTCCCACCAAGAGGCCCACAAGGACCACGCGCACGGCGACGATGGTCGAATAGAGGACGTCGAGGTCGTGGCGAATGATCTGGACGACGATGATGCCGAGCGCCAAGGCGAGCCCACCGGCCATGCGTGGAATCACGTCGCCGTATTGCCCCGTCGACTGCATCATCTTGAAGATCAACGCCGGAAAGAAGATGAGGCCAAGTGCCGTCGGAAACAGATAGGCGGCAAGGTAGTACAGGCTGAAGCGCGACCGTTTCATGAGCGGCATGGGTCCCCCGGCGTTGTGTCTTTCCAATCAGTCGCGCGGGGGCGCGTGGCGTTACAGCGAGTTATTCGGGGCGGGCGCCCTGACGCTGAGTCGACGTTAAACCAAAGCCGCCGCGGACGGCGAGCAGCAGCCGATAGGCGGGCGCGGTGACGTCGTGATTGAGGCCGCCGCCAGCGCCGAGATCGATGCTGACCGCGCCGACACCGAGCCGAAATGCGCCGCGCGCCTCGGCAGGATGGATGTCGCCACCGACGGCACCGGCCGCCTCGGCCACCAGCGCGCCGGAGATGCGGCCACGCGCAAAGAGCTGCAGCGAGCCGCCCACCAGCCAGGTCAGCTCGTCGCCAAACTGGGTCGCGAACACCTGCCGGTCAGGCGCGAACCGCACGCCGACCGCGCCGACCAACAGGAGGCGCGGGGTCGGCGACAGATCCAAGGTCAGCCGTGGCTCGACGGTCACACCGTCGGTGGCGGCAAAATCAGACTGGCCACCGAGCGGCACTGTGAGCTGGAGCTGAACGGCCAGATGGATATTGAGACCGCCCGCCCGGCCCTCGCCAGGGCCGACCAGCATGGCCTTCAAGCGGATGCGCAGATCGCCGCCAGCGGCCGCGGCCAGCGGACGATCATCGTCGCTGACGCCGCGCAGACGATCCCCGGACGCGGCTACAACCACCGGCACGCCAACCGCCAGCGCCAGACGCTTCCACAGGCCCGCTTCGACGCCGAGATCGAGCGTGAGCTGCTGCGCCACTGGTGTCGAAACCACCTCACCAGAAAAGCGATTTTGCAGCCGCAGCGGTTCCGACACATAGGTCATCGCCACCGCCCAGGCCATCCAGCCAAACGGCGTCGTCGCTGCGGCCTCGCCGCCGAGGAGCACACTCGGACCGATACCCGGCGCAAACCGATCGGCTGCCACCCCCGTCGACGGCGCAGCCCAGGCGGCCTGGGTCACGCTCAGCACCGCCAGCATCACCAGCTGGGCGGCAAATCGTCTCACGGCTCGTCCGACCCGATGCCGTCGTAGACCTGCTCGGCGGGCACATGCGCCCAGCGCTGCGCCTTCCAGCGCAGATGCGCGAAGCGAAACAAGATCTCCTCACGCGTTGCGCCTTCGGCGGCCAAGACTTTGACACGCCGTTTGATGACCTTCGCCGCCTCACGCGGATGAAACTGGAACGCACGGCTGAAGAGAAGCTGCGGCGGCGTGGCCACATTGGCGATGATGCGCGCCTCGAAGACGTCACCCTCGGCCAGCCCCGGCAGGCGCCGTCGCTCGGTGACCTGAAACTGGGCCCGGCCGAGCAGGTCCTGGACCAGCACTTCGCCGTCGAGCTTCTCGACGAGCTCGAAGAGCGCACGGTGCGATCGCGCCAGCGCAAAGCCCCAGCGACCCTCGAGATCCGACAGCGGCTCCGACGCCAGGAAGCGCTCCACCGGCCGCCGGCCCGTCTGGCCCAAGCGGTCGAGAGCGACCCATTCCAGAAACGCAGTCGCCCGCTCTTCGTAGAGTGGGTCGTCGTCGAAGACCTTGCCGGCCAGCTCGGCCCACTCTTTTTGCGCAGCCAGCAGTGATTCTTCGTCGCTGGCAGCGAAAGCAATAATGCGGTCGAGGACCTCGGCGAGCACTACTTGGACTCGATGAGCTCGACAAAGCGCCGGAACAGATAGGCGCTGTCGTGCGGTCCCGGCGAGGCCTCGGGATGGTATTGCACCGAAAACGCTTTCTTGCCGACCACGCGCAGGCCCTCGACGGTTTGGTCGTTGAGGTTGATGTGGCTCAGCTCGGCGACGTTTTTCAGCGCCGCAACGTCGACGGCAAACCCATGGTTCTGCGACGTGATCTCGACCTTGCGCGTCGCCAGATCCATGACCGGCTGGTTGGCGCCGTGGTGGCCGAACTTGAGCTTGTAGGTCGTCCCACCGAGGGCGAGGCCGAGGATCTGATGGCCGAGGCAGATGCCAAAGAGCGGCAACCCCGACTGCAAAAGCTGCCGGCAGGCCTCGACGCCGTAGCCGACCGCGGCCGGATCGCCGGGCCCGTTGGACAGAAAGATCCCCGACGGAGACAGCGCCAAGACCTCGGCGGCCGGCGTGGTGGCCGGGACGACCGTGACCCGGCAGCCAGCGTCGACGAGACGGTGCAAGATGTTGCGCTTGAGTCCGAAGTCATAGGCGACGACATGGTGATCGAGGGGCCGGCGCGCCTCCAGGCGACCGAGGCTTTCGGAGCCTTTGGACCAGGTGTAGCTGTTTGGCGTGGTGACCTCGCGGACCAGATCTTGGCCCTCCATGCTCGGCGTGGCGCGCACTTTCTCGACGAGGGCGCGGTCGAAAAGGGTCGCTTCGGGCGCGCAGGTCAGGATGCCGCGTAGGTTGCCCTGGTCGCGGAGCTTGTGCGTGAGCGCGCGGGTGTCGACGCCGGCGATGCCGGGCACGCCCGCCTGGGCCAGCGCCTCGTCGAGGGACTGCTTGGCGCGCCAGTTGGACACCACCGGCGACAGCGAGCGCACCACCATGGCCGAGAGCCAAGGCCGTGCCGACTCCATGTCTTCGTCGTTCCAGCCGACGTTGCCGATCTCCGGCGCGGTCATGATCACGATCTGGCCGCGATACGACGGATCGGTGACCACTTCTTGATAGCCGCTCAGCGCGGTGCAGAAGACGACTTCGCCCGCGGCGCCGTCGCTGCCGTCGGCCCCGATGCGCGCGCCAAAGGCCTGGCCGCGGACGACGGTTCCGTCTTCGAGCGCCAGCCTGGCGATCACGACTGCGCCTCCGGCATCGGCGCCAAGCCATGAACGACGCGGCCCTCGACGAGAGTCCACACCACCTGACCACGAAGTGACCACCCGGCAAACGGCGTGTTGCGGCTCTTGGACATCATCTTGGCGGGGTCGACTTTCCACTCTGTGGCCGGGTTGAAGACGACAATGTCGGCCGCGGCACCGCGGGCCAGAGTCCCGGCCGGCAGCTCGAAGACCCGCGCCGCACCGACGGTGAGCCGCTCGATGAGCGCCGGCAACGTCAGCACGCCTTCTTCGACCAGCTTCAGCGACAAGCCGAGTGCCGTCTCGAGGCCGATCATGCCGAAGGCCGCCTGATCGAACTCGACTTCTTTGTCCTGCGCGGCATGCGGCGCGTGATCGGTGGCGATGCAGTCGATTGTTCCGTCGGCCAGGCCCTCTTTGAGCGCAACGATGTCGGCCGCCGTACGCAGCGGTGGCGCGCACTTGGTGGCCGTGTCGTAGGAGCAGCAAGCCACGTCGGTGAGCGTGAAGTGGTGCGGCGTGACCTCGGCCGTCACCGGCAGCCCCCGCCGCTTGGCCTCGCGCACCGCACGCACCGACGCTGCGGTCGAAATATGGGCCACGTGATAGCGCGCGCCGGTGAAGGCCACCAGCTCGATGTCGCGCGCCACCATGACCGACTCGGCCATGACCGGCTGACCCCGCAAGCCAGCCCGCGTCGACGCCTCACCTTCATTCATGACCCCGCCCTGCGACAGCGCCAGATCTTCGGCGTGCTGTACGACCACGAGGCCAAACGTCCGCGCATACTCGAGCGCGCGCCGCATGAGGCCGGCGTTCATGACCGGATGCCCGTCGTCGCTGACCGCGACGATGCCGGCGTCTTTCATCTCTGCCATTTCGGCCAGCGCCTGGCCGAGCAGGCCCTGGGAGATCGCGCCAATCGGCAAGATCCTGGCCGGCGACGCCTCACGGGCCCGTCGCACGATGAGCTCGGTGACCGCGCGGCAGTCGTTGACCGGCTTGGTGTTGGGCATGCAGCACACCGTCGTGAAACCGCCCGCCACCGCCGCCCGCCCACCGGAGACGATGTCTTCCTTGTACTCGTGACCTGGCTCGCGCAGATGGGTATGCAGGTCCACGAAGCCCGGGGCGACGACGAGGCCCGTGCAGTCGAGCACGCGGTCATTGGTAGCGTCCCCCGCTCCGGGCTCGACAGCGACGATCCGGCCGTCCTTGATCACCACGTCGGCCACCGCATCGAGCTTCGATGCGGGATCGATGACCCGGCCACCCTTCAGCACCAGCGTCGGCACGCCGAATCCTTACCAGATGCCGACGGGCGGCAAAAGCACAATCACCCGTTTCGGACCACGCGCGATCCGAGAGCCGCCACCAGCGCCGCCGCCGCCGCCTCGACCGCCGCCGCGTCCTTCGACTCCAGGGTCACCTTGACCGAGTAGCCGACCGACTGCACGTCGAATTTGGGATAACTGCCAATCTGCACCGTAGGATACGCCGCCACCACGCGATCGAGATCGGCGGCAATGCTGCCCTCCTCCGCCGAGGTGTAGATCTGGCGCAAAACGTACGGCGCCCGTCGAAACTGCTCGCGAATCGACAAAAACTTGGCCCGGAAGATCTCCGGCACCCCTGGCAACACATACACGTTCTCGACGGCAACCACTGGCCAGTTGGGATGACCGGCCGCGACCAGCCGCGCCCCCGACGGCACGTCGCACATGCGCAGGTTGCGCGGCTCCAGGCGCTCGCCGTAATAGCCACGCATCAGCGCCTCCAGCTCCGGATGCCGGACGAGCTTCTGCCCAAAGGCCAAGGCCACGCCGTCCATCGTCAGATCATCGTGCGTCGGCCCCACACCGCCCGACGTGAAGACCTGCCCGAACCGCGACGAAAACTCGCGCACGGTGGCCGCGATCTCGTCGAGCACGTCGGGGATCACCGTGATGCGCCGCAAGCCCACGCCCAGCTGCCTGAGCTCGTCGATGAGAAAGCGCGCGTTCTCGTCGACGACCTTGCCGGACAAGATCTCGTCCCCGATGAGCACGATGCCCGCGGTGTCTTTGACCGTCTCTTGTGGTGCGGCTGGTAGTGCGGCTGGTAGTGCGTCTGGTAGTGCGTCTTGTGGTGCCGCCACGATGCGCCAGCATAGGCCAACCGTGATTGTCCGGCAACGCCCGGTTGTGTTACGCCTCTATCCAGTGGCCCATCACGACGAACCGAGTGTTCCTGGCCTGCGCGCCGCCTCCGAGGCCAAGCTGGTCGAGCGTCGTGAGCTGCTCGACGCGGCCGGCATCCAACGCGTCTTGCGCCGCATGGCCCACGAGATCGTCGAACGCAACGCTGGCGGCCCGCTGGTCCTCGTCGGCATTCGCTCGGCTGGGGCGCCGCTATCGGAACGGCTCCTCGGGCTGGTGCTGGCGACGGGGGAAGCGCCCACCGCCAGCCGCGGCGTCATCGACATCACCCTCTATCGCGACGATGTCTTCGTGGGCCTCCCCAAGCCCGAGGTCGGCAAGACCGAGCTGCCAGGCCACTCCATCGCCGGCAAAACCGTCGTCCTCATCGACGACGTCCTCTACACCGGCCGCACCATTCGCGCCGCGCTCGACGCGCTCATGGACTATGGCCGCCCACGCGCCGTGCAGCTGGCAGTGCTCATCGACCGCGGTCATCGCGAGCTGCCCATCCAGCCTGACTACATTGGTCTCGCAGTCCAGACCGCGCGCGACGAGTCGGTCAAGGTCGCGCTCACCGAGCTCGGCGCCCCCGTCGACCGCGCCGTTCTGCGCGGCAAGGAGATCCGGTGAACGCCTGGCCTCATCGTCACCTCCTCGGCATCGAACAACTGTCCGCGACGGACATCATCACCGTCCTCGATCTGGCCGACACGTTCCTCGAGATCAACGCGCGCCCGATCAAGAAGGTGCCGACCCTGCGCGGCAAGACGGTGATCAATCTATTTCTCGAGCCGTCGACGCGCACCCGGACCTCGTTCGAGATTGCCGCCAAGCGCCTGTCAGCCGACGCGGTCAATATCTCCGGGACGACTTCGTCGACGGTAAAAGGCGAGACGCTGCTCGACACTGCGCGCAATCTGCAGGCGATGGCCCCCGACGTGGTCGTGCTGCGCCACGCCAGCTCGGGCGCGCCGCACCTCATCGCGCGCCACATCGACGCCGCGGTCATCAACGCCGGCGACGGCACCCACGAGCACCCGACACAGGCGCTCCTCGACTGCGCCACCATCCGCAAGCACAAGGGCCGCATCGCTGGCCTGGTCGTCGCCATCGTCGGTGACATCGCCCACTCGCGCGTGGCCCGATCCGATCTACTTGCCCTCACGCTGCTCGGCGCCAAGGTTCGTCTGGCCGCGCCGCGCACCATGCTGCCGGCGGGCATCGAAGGCTATGGCGCCGAGGTGTTCGAGCGTCTCGAGCCGGCGCTCGACGGGGCCGACGTGGTGATGATGCTGCGCATCCAAAAAGAACGGCTCGACCACGCCCCGCTCTTTCCCAACACACGCGAATACAGCCGCTACTTCGGCCTCGGAGCGCGCGCGGCTTCCCGCCTCAAAGAAGACGCCATCATCATGCATCCTGGCCCGATCAATCGGGGTGTCGAGATCGATCCCACCGTCGCTGACGGCCCGCGTTCGGTGATCCTCGACCAGGTCACCTACGGCGTCGCCGTCCGCATGGCCCTCCTCTATCTGCACGGTGGCGGCGAAGCCCCAACGTAGCGTGGTACGCTGGGCCGGATGTCCGCCAACGAGGAGGAGCTCGAACCTCATGATGCGACGCCTGCCGAGGCTGCCAAGTGGCGCTTCATCCGCAAGCGCGCTTTTGCGGCCTTCACCGGCTATGGCTTTCGCGAGGTGCAGACCTCGCCGCTCGAGCCCAATGGCACCGCGCCGCGCACGCTGAACGGCCCGGCCATGCAGACCGGCCAGGCGTTCGAGCTACGTCAAGATCTGCTGGCGTCGCTGGCGCGGGTCTTCGTCGCCAAGGGCGACCCCGACGAGCGCTTCGTGCGCTGGATGACCTCCGGCAATCTGTTCGATCCGCGACCCCTTGGGGCGTTGCGCTGGCCGACCTGGCACGGCGTGGGCGGTCTCGTGCTCGGTGCGGGTGAGCCGGCGGCCGAGGCGGAGATGGCGGGCCTGCTCTTGACGCTGGCGGCCGACGTGGGGCTCAAAGACGCCGAAGTCGTCCTGGCCACCGTCGGAGATGCGGGCGATGTGGCGCGCTTCGTCGACGCCTCAGCGGGGCATCGGGCGCTGTTGTGCCCGCTCTGTCGGGACGCCGTGTCGCCGCTGCGTTTTCTGTCCTGTCCCGAAGATGGCTGCCAGTCGGCGCGCGACGCCAGCCCGCCGCTGCGCGAGTTCGTCTCGATCGCGGCTCAAAAACACCACGAGGCAGTGCTCGGCACCGTCGAGGCCAGCGGCTTCACCGTGCGCGACGATCCACGCCTCGGATTTGGCGCAGTGGGCGCGTATACCCGCACCCAGCTCGAGCTCCGCGCCCGACACGGCCAAGGGTTTCTGTCGGTGGCACGCGGTGGGCGACGGGATCGTCTGGTCTCGGGCCTGTCTGGCGTGAACCTGCCAGCGGTCGGCGTCACGCTCGGTGTGGCGCGCCTGGCCGCCTGTGCTCCTGGTGAGGACAGCGAGTACGAGTCGCCCTGCGAGGTCTTCTTCGCCGCGCGCGGCGCCGGTGCCCGCGCCTTCGCGCTCAAGGCCGCGGCGGTCGAGCGTGCGCGCGGCTTCCGCGTCGACGTGGATCTGCGCGAAGTGGGCTGGGCCGATCAGCTCCAGCGCGCCGAAAAAATCCGCGCCCGCATCGTCGTTCTCGTCGGTGATGTCGAACGTAAACGCGGCGAGGTCGCGTTGCGCGACATGTCGACGCGCGAGGTCCGGCAGATCCCGGAAGAGCGCTTGTCCCTCGAGATCAAACGCCTCCTGCGCTGACGTTATTTGCGGCGACGGCGGCGGCTGAAGGCAAACACCAACAGCGCGGCCACGAAAGCGACCACCACCGGGATCGGCCAGAACCGGACCGGCTTTCGTGGCGGCGGATTTTCGAGGTCGGGCGCGGCGATGGCGGTGACGGGCGCTGGCGCGTTGGCCTGCCAGCGCACGGTTTCGATAGGTGGATCGTCGCTACCGAGGCGCTGCACCGCCACATCCACCTCGTCGCCAGTGACGCGGATGCGCAGATAATGATGCTCGGCGGAGTAGGCGCGCCGCGCGCTGTGATCGGCCGCATTACAGTCCATGCGCTCTTCGTAAATGGGCGCGCCACCACCACCGGAGATGAAATAGCGAATCCCGCCGCGCTCGAGCCGCTCGTAGGCATGATCGTGGCCGGCAAACACCGCCCGCACATGATGGGTCTCGAAGAGCTGCACCCACGCTGCCTGGTAGGCACCGGCGCCGCAGTGATGCCCCGTCGACAAGGGCGGCTGGTGCATGAACACGAAGACATGCCGCGCACCCTTGGCCCGGGCCAGCTCCGTCTCGAGAAACTTGGTCTGCTCCTCGACGAGCTGGTTGCCGTCGAGCGCGATGAAGACCATGTCGCCCCAGCGAAACGCATACCAGCGGTGGGTCCGAAACGGCTCGGGGGCGGCGTAGTAGCGCAACAGATGCGTCGCACCCGGATCGTTGTGCAGCTCGTGATTGCCCGCCACCGGGAACACCGGCAGGTTGCGCAAGAGCGCCTTTTCATCGTCGAAGAACGCGCGCCACTTGGTGTCGTCGGCGCCGGTGGCCACCATGTCGCCGCTGTGTAGCGCAAAAGAGGCGCCTTCTTTGCTCATGGCGTTGACGAGACCCGTGGTGACCTCTGGTCGCGCGTCGCGGTTGTCTCCGTAGACCAAAAAGGTCACCGGGCGCGCGGCCCCGTCTGGCGGAGCAGTGAGCACCTCGCCACCGTCGACGGGCTGGCCATCGAGCAACACCGAGTAGCGCTGGCGGGTCTCGGGGGCAAGATGGGTGACGACCGCTTCGTGATGGGTGCCGAGTGCCGTCGCGACGTCGATGCTGCCGACGCGGACGGCCGCGGTGGTGGGCTGGTCGGTCTCGAAGATCACCGTGAAGTGATCGGGGCCCACCGCCTGCACCAGCGGGCCGATGGTGAGATGCGCGGGGTCGGCAGCGGCGGCGCTGGCCACTGCCAACACCGCCGCAAAAACCATACGCGACATCAGCGAGATTTGCGGGTGGCGATGGCCAGCCGACGGAGGCCGGCTACTTTGGCCAGCTCCATCACCGAGACCACCCGGCCGTGATGCGTGGCCTCGTCTGCTTGCACGATGACCTGTGTATCCGGATCGCGGCTGTGTGCGTCGGTGAACAGCTTGGCCAGCGAGTCGGCGCTGACCTCTTTGCCTTCGACCACCATCTTGCCGTCGGTGGTGATGGCCACGGTGACGTCGTGGGCGCCAGGCGCAATCTCCTTGGTGGCGCCCTTCGGCAGGTTGACCTTGACGCCAGCACGCGCGCCGTCAGAGGCCATCACCGACGAGGTGACCATGAAGATGATGAGCAACACCAGGAAGATGTCGGTCAGCGGGGTGATGTTGATCTCGGCGAACAAGCCGTCTTCGCCGCCCTCCTCCGCCTTTGGTCCGCCCATGGCCATCAGCCGGCTCCGCGCGCGATATCTTTGCCGTCGGTGACGGCGGCGTCGTCGGCTTTGGCGTCGGGCTTGGCCTCGGCTTTGGCGTCGGGTTTGGTCTTGCTCTGCTCGCGAAGCAGCTCGACGAACTCCTCCGACATGAGCTTGAGCTCGAGCGCCACCCGCGACAGCCGGGTCATGAAATAGTTGTAGACCACCACCGCCTCGATACCGACGAGGATGCCGGCCGCCGTGGTGACCAAGGCCTCGGCGATCCCAGGGCCGACCACCTCGATGCCCGCCTGCTTCGAAATGCCGATCTGCTCGAAGGCGCGCAAGATGCCCCACACCGTACCGAACAAGCCCACGAACGGCGCAATGGCGCCGATGGTGCCCAGCAGCCAAAGCTGCCCCTTGAGGCCCAGCGCCACCCGTTGCCGCTCGCGGTCGACGGCAGCCTCGACAGCCTGGTCCGACGAGCGTCCATGCCGCTCGAACCCGACCAGGAAGAACTCCGCCGCCGGCGACGTGGAGCGCTCACAAGCCGCCCGCGCCTCGGCCAACGCCCCGCGATAAAAGCAGCGTTTCACCGTCTCGGCCAGCGTGCGGGCGCGATCGAGGAACCGCCACAACAACGCCAGCCTCTCGAACCCGACGGCCAGCACCAGCACCGAGCAGACCAGGATGGTGGCGAGCGTGAACCCGCCCGTCTTCAAAGTGGCCCACAGGCCGTGCTGGAACATGCCCACAGTCATAGCGCCCCCGCCCCCCCTCCGCAAGACACCGCCGCGCTGCCCTCTGCTACACCGCGATTATGACGGTATGTAACCGCCCTTTTCGGAGGGTGCTATCGCGTAAGATCCGCCCACATGCCACCCCTGATGCAACGCGAGCGACGTCGATGGTGTCGGTGGCGTGTCTGCGTCTTGCGTGTTGGTAGACGGTGTCTGCATCGTGCGCCCGACGACGCCGGCGGTGACACCTGTTCACGTGGCCAGCTTCGGCGTCTTCGAGGTGGGTGGGCCGCTAACCTGACTCGCTTCGCGACTCATGACAAATAGCGACGACGGAGCAGGAACGAAACCGTATCCCGCGCGCACTTCGAACAATATCCGAAACGGTCGACCAGGTTCTTGAGCGTGGTCTCGACGCGCACGAACGATTCTTCGTCGAGCCGCGTGCGAGTGGCCTCAGCCCCGTCGGACAGATAGACCAAAAGGTCCTCGTTGGTCTTCTTGAGCAGCTTCTTGTGCTGCTCGAAATAGGCGTCGCGCAGCAGCTGTAGCTTCTGCGGAAAGACCTCGGAAAAATCGATCTTCTTGCCCGGATGCTCGATCGACCAAGCGCCGATGCGCGCAATGACCTCACGCCGATGTTCTTCCGGCTTCTGGATCACGTTGAGCGTCCGCTCGACCTCGGTCATCAGCTCTTCGTCGGGATCGTCGAGGCGCCCCGTCGAGGCGTTGCGGATCTTTTCCTTCTTGGTCCAGTGCGAGACGTTGGCGATGTAGCGACCGAGAAGGTCCGCATAGCGCTTCTCGTCGACGAGCCCCATCGACGAACGCAGCTCGTCGTCGATGATCTCGAGATACCGTCCCTGCACCGTCTGGATGAACTTCTTGTTCTCGTGATACCCGCCGGGCAGCGGCTCCTGCTTCAAGAACTCGTAGACACTGACGTTCTTGATGAGGTCCTCGAGCTCCTCGAACACCGCCAGCGGCGACACGCACAGGAACTTGGTCGACTGCGCCGCGTGCAACAGCAGCGTCTTGAGCTCACGCGGGCTGGCCCCAGTGCGACCTTCGTAGTTGGGATACGAGTCGCTCTCGGCGTAGATCTTGTCGACGGCGCCGAGGAGCTCTTTGGCCTGCTCGGCGCTGAAGCTCGCCGGTGCCACGCCGCGGGTATAGAGCTCGGCCTTGTCGAGCGGCGTCAGCCTCGACACCAGCTCCGACAGGCCCTTGCCATATTTTTCCGGGAGCGGCTTGCGCATGCGGGTCAACACCGCCCACAGCGCCGTCACATACGCGGTATGCGGCGCGACATGCTTGCCCATCGCCGTCGACGCCACCGCTTCTTCGTAGACCTTTTTCTCCTCTTCGTAATCGAGGAGATAGGGCATCCGCACCAGCTCGATGCGACCCTTGAAGCTCTGAAATTCCTGCGTCTCTTTGAAGACCGCCAGATGCCCTTCGTTGGACGAGCCGATGAAGACCATGTCCACGTAGAGCTGCGTCGAGTCGACAGCCACACGCGCGTTCTCGACGGTGCCGAGCAAATATTTGTAAGCCTCGAGCGGTCGTTTCAACAGATCCGAATACTCGATGAGCCCGCGGTTACCGTCGACCAGCTCACCCGACAGCTCATGCAACGACAGCGACTGCAGCGCCGCCGGCAGCGACGACAGCGACCGATCCATGGTCACTTGCCGCGCGTGCGCGTCGACGGCGAGCTGCGGCTCGACGGTCACCGTCCCCACCCGATAGCGACGGGACAGATAGAACCGCTCCACCTGGACATGCCGGAGGACGCGCATCCAGTCGCCGCGATAAGCGACCAGCAACGCCTCGAAGATCTGCTTGTTCTTGGAGCTGAGATCGCCTTCTTTCAGATAGTCGGAGAGGACAAAGTCACTCTCGCCGAGAAGCTGCTCCAAGATCTGGCCACGGAACCGCCCAGGCACGAGCAAGAGCGGATGGTCGCGTAGCTCGTCGCCCACCTTGGCGTCGACATGCTCGTCGTCGAGATAGGCATACGTGTCCCCGTCGACCGGCGGCTCGCCGTCCTCGGTATGACCACCAAAGCCGATGCCGCTCTTGGTGATCTTCTGCGACGGGAAGATCCAGTTGAAGCGATAGAGCGCGCCGACGTCGAGGTGCGAGTAATACTCGAGCCCGCGCTGCATGCACGACACGAAGGTGCTCTTGGCCGAGCCATTCGGCCCGTGCATCAGCAGCAGCCGATTGACCGCGCCTTCGCGCACGAAGTTGCCGAGCGCGCGGTAGATCTTGGCCTGGACTTCTTCCTGTCCGACGAGCTTGTCGTGGCCGCCGTCGTACGGCGCGTCGAAGAGCGAAAACCGCGTCAGCGGCCCGCGCGGCGTCTCGACGGTGATGGTGCCGAAATGATCGAAGACATCCTTGAGATATTGCGCCGCCGAGCGCGCAAACTGCGCCGGCCGCTCCTGGAACGCCGTGAAGTATTCGGCGTACGACAGCACCCGGCGGTTGCGGGCGTAGCCGTCGCGCATGTCACCGCCAATCCGCCGCAGCGCTTCCTGGGCCGCCTCGGACAATCGCGCGCCCGCCATGCGTTACTTTACCTCGACGACAAACGTCAGCTTTTCCTTCTTGGGATCGCAGGACGTTGCGCTGCAGACGGCGAACTTGAGCTCGCCTTCGAACGACTTCTTGCCTACATCGGCTGCGACGAAGCCGACGTCGAAGTCGGCACCGGCCTCGACCAGCTTGATGTCGGCGCCGGTCAGCTTGCCCTTCTCTACGGTGACACCGGCCGGGGCCACGACGGTGACCGAGGTGGGATAGTCCTTGTTCATGTGAAAGCCCGAGCCGGGCGTGATGTGGACATGGACTTTGCCCGGCGCAGCTTTCTTGGCGGCAGGGGCGTCGACCTTGACGGTGAAAGACGCATCAGCGGCAAACGCAGATAGTCCGAACATCAGACCAGCAGCCGTTAGTGCAAGACGTGTAGACATGCGGGCAGCTCCTTCAGCGAGGGTAACCATGATACGATGCAACCCAAGGACTCTATTCAAGCATGCAGAAGGCGCAGCAGCTAGGCCGATATCAGCTCCTCGATCGCATCGCGTTCGGCGGCATGGCCGAGATTTACCGCGCCAAGACCTTTGACCGCTCGGGCAGGCCGCACATGGTCGCCGTCAAGCGGGTGCTCGACCACCTCACCTCCGACGGTGAGTTCATCCAGATGCTGGTCGACGAGGCCAAGGTGACGGCCTCTTTGCGTCACGAAAACATCGCCCGCCTCTACGAGTTCTCGCACACCGAGGACGACGAATATTTCATCGCCATGGAGTGGGTGGACGGCAAGGATGTCCGCTCGATCCTGGAGCGCCACCGGCACCGCAAGCAGCCGCTGCCGCCAGAGCACTGTGCCTGGGTGGTCATGGAAGTGGCCAACGCGCTCGACGCTGCGCACCGTCAGAAAGACGCCCAGGGTCAGGCGCTGCAGATCGTGCACCGGGACGTGTCGCCGTCCAACATGCTGTGCTCGTACGCTGGCGAGGTGAAGCTGTGCGACTTTGGCATCGCCAAGGCGACCACGTCGCGCGTCCAGACCCGCACCGGCGTCATCAAGGGCAAGGTCAAGTACATGAGCCCAGAGCAGGCGCTGGGACGCAAGCTCGACCACCGCTCAGATCTATTTTCCCTCGGGACGGTGCTCTACGAGATGCTGACGCTGGAGGCGCCGTTCGCCGCGCCCACCGAGGTCGAGCTGATCTTCGCGGTGCGTGACGCCCACAAGCGCGACGCCCGCACGGTGGTCCGCACCATCCCCGCCGAGATCAACGCCGTCGTCGACAAAGCGATGACCAAGAGCCGCTCGCAGCGTTACCAGAGCGGCAAGGAGATGGCGCACGATCTGCGGCGTTTTCTCGACGACTACAAGCCTGGCTACCGGCGCTCGCACTTTGCGCGCTTCATGCGCCAGGAATTCGCCGAGGAGATCGAAAAAGAGCTGCGGCTCCTCGAGGATTTCGTGATCGAGGACGTCGACGTCAACAAGTTCGGCGAGAACCTGATCGCCGACGCCCTCGGTCCCGACGCGCTCTACAAAGAGTTCACCGCGGGCACCGGCGTCGCTGCGCCCGAGGATGTGCAAGACACGGAGCGGCCGATTTCCAAGGCCAACCTCCACGTCGAGGAGACCCGCATCCTGCACGTCATCGGGCCCGACGTGCATGCGCAAGAGACGCGCATCTTTCAGGTGCAGAGCGACGGCCGGCCGGCGCGGGCATCGAGGCCGGGACCGTCCGACTTCGACGAAGAGCTGGAGCTCGAGCCGTCGCTGTTGCCGCCGTTGCCGCCACTACCGGCGCCAGCGTCAGTGCATCTCAGGCCGACGCAGGCGTTCGAGCAGCCGCTGGTGTCGCAGATCCACAGTTTGGAGACCCAGATCTTGCGGCTACCGGAGCTGGCCCGCAAGCCCACCAGCAACGGGCCCAAGGGCCATCCGAAGGCCAACGACGGCCACGCCTCGGCCAAGGTCTATGTCGACCCCTCGATCGAAGAGGAAGAGGACACCACCTCGGTGCCGCTCAAAGACTCAGATCTGGAAGAGCAGTAGCCGAATCAGTTGTTGAAGCAGGCGTTGACGTCGGTGGAGCAGACGCCGGCCTGAGCCGTGTTGGAGCAGCTCGTGCACGCCGCGGAGGCGGTGTAGCAGACGTCGCCCGGCGAGGAGCCTGGGCATTCGGTGTCGAGGCAGCCGAAGAGGTTGTTGAGCAGGGTGTAGCCGGTGCTGCTGGCGGCGTTGACGCAGTCGTTCTGACAGAGGGTGTCGCCGCTGGCGCAGTTCTGCAGGCACGTCAGGGTGTCGTTGCAGCCGAGGCCGGTGGTGGTGCCGCCGCTGCCGCCGAGACCGCCTGTGCCGCCGGTTCCGCCGGTTCCGCCGGTTCCGCCCGTTCCGCCGAAACCACCTGTGCCGCCGCTGCCACCCGTACCGCCGCTGCCACCTGCGCCGCCGTCAGGATAGACGATGAATCCGTCGAGACCGTTGATAGGCTTGATCTTGGGCTTCGCCGGACCGCCGCAGGCGACGGTGAGCGCGATGATGACCAACGACGAGGTCGCAAACAATTTGAACAGAGTCCGACCGCTCATGGGTCCGGACTATGGCACAACCAACGTTGTTTGGGTGTCAATCTGTGACACCACGTCCAGGTCCATCTCGACCGCTCTCTCACCGACGGTGGCACGCAGCCGAACCCGGCCTGGCTTGAGACCTTCCAGAAGAAACACGCCGTGCCCGTCGGAGCGCGTCGCAGCTCCCGTCGCTGGCAGTCCCACGACGCGCACCTCGGCGCTCAACGGGTCGCCACGGTCGTCGACCACCCGGCCCTGGATGCGCCCGCCCCGCTCGAGCCGCACCCGCAGATCGCGCAGCGTGATGTCGCGCGGCCGGGTCCCCGCCACGAGCTCCAGCGGCAGATCCACGGGCACCCACCCCGCTGCGCGCGCCCGCAGCGTCGCCACGCCCGGCCGGAGACCCCAGCTGCGGAAATGGCCATCGCGTTCGACGGTGACCTGGCTCGTGCCACCTGCCGATTGCACCTCGAGGCGCAGGCCGGGAGGCACCACGCCGGTGCGTTCATCCCGCACCGTGCCGTCGAGGCCGGCGCCGGGCTGCATGGTGAGCCGCAGCTCGGACGCCCGATCGCTGGCCTGGGTCTCGGTCTCCAGCGGCGCGAAGTCCGGATGCTCGACAACCAGATGCGCCGTCTCGTCTGGAGCGAGCCCTTCGAGGCTGAAGCGGCCACTGCGATCGGTCGACGCCGACGCCACGGCCCCCTTGCCGCTCTCTCGCAATCGCACGATCGCACCCTGAAGGGGCATGCTGCGCTCGTCGAGAACTTGGCCGAGGATGTTGCCGCGCGCCGAGGTCAGCACCAGCTCGATCGGTTTCGGCCCGAGCTCCGTCGGTGACACAGCCAGGCTGGCGGATCGATAGCCTGAAAGCCGTGCCGTCAAGGTGCCCGGCTCAGCCAGCCGTTCGAGGACGAAGCCGCCGCGTTTGTCGGTCTTGCCACGCTCTGCACCGTCGAGCGTGAGCTCTGCGCCGCCAAGGCCGCGGCCGCGCTCATCGACGACCACGCCGTACACGCTGACCCCACGTCGCAAGATGACGCGCGTGTCGACGACGGCGCCAGGCGTCAGCGTCACCTCCGCCGAGCGGCCGATGGCAAAATCGGGATGAGTGGCCGTCACCAGCACTTTACCGCCGGGCAGCCCCGTGATCTTGAAAGCGCCACGTGCGTCGCTCAGAAAACCGTTGGCCGTCGAGGCCGCCGTCGCCGCCAGCACGGCCAACGGCACCAGCGGCGGATAGGGAATGGGCCCACGCAAGACGCCGAGCTCGCCAGCCGCCTCCAGCCGATTGCCCGCGGCAGGCGTCGACTGCCGTTGACTGGCGCTCACGGCCAGCGGGCTTCCGTCGCTGGCCAGCCCGGAGATCTGCAATGACACGTGGGCCACCGGCGGGCCACGCTCGTCGAGCACCAGGCCGGTCACCGTTGCCCCACGCGCCAGGTTGAGCACCACCACTGTCCGCGCCTTGCCCACCGTCACCGTCGCTGTCGAGCCCGCAGTCGACAGCATCTCCTCACCGTGCGCGGTGAGAGTGACCGGCCCCTCCACCAGGCCCTCGACGCGAAACGTCCCGTCGAGCCCGCTGTGTGCGACGAGCGGCGGCAAGCGCCCGACCTCGGCCAAGACCGACGCGCCGGACACAGCTTGCCCCCGATCGTCGACCACCCGCCCCGACTGGGACAACGACGGCCTCAGCGCCAGCACCAGCGCCTCTGCTGGCGTCACCAACACCGATGGCAACAACGCCACCAAGCCCGGCGCCATCGCCCGCACCGCGCAGCGCACTGGCGCCGCTCCAGCCGCGACGAGGATCGGCGGCGAGGTGAATTGTCCGTCGGGACCCGAGCGCGCGTGAGCCACCGAATCGCCGCATGCAAAGGCCAGCTCGACGTCATTGCGCGCTTTGCCCTCCACGCGGGTGACACCATGCAACACCACACGGCGCTTCAAGAAGAGCTCGATGGGCCCTGACAGCGGTCCGATGCCGTCGATGGCCTCGACCGCGTAGCCCGCCCGCCGCGCCTCGAGACGCACGGCACCTGTGGCCCTCACCTCGATCAAAAACTGACCGTCATCATCGCTGCGCGTCTCGCCGAGCGTGATGCCGCCCGACGAGGCCGCGAGCTGGGCGCCGGCGAGGGGTCCGTCGACGGTGTAGACCCGCCCGGTCAGCCGGACGTGCTGCGCCATCCCGCCGTCGTCGCCATCGCCGCCGTCGTTGTTGTCGGCGCCGTCGCTGGTGGCCGCCACCGAACGTGCCGGCCGACACCCGCCACACCCCGCCCCCCCCATTGCCCCCGCAAAAAGAGTGGCCATACCGAGCCCCAGGCACAGCGAACGACCGACCCTCGCTACGATTCTCTGTTGCGAGGTCACAGCCATCGTGTTAGGGAATCGGCCCTCTGGAGACTCAGCCATGGCCAAAGCTTGTGAGCAATGTGGGAAGGGACGGCTCGTCGGTAACAAGGTGAGCCACTCGAATGTCAAGACCAAGCGCGTTCAACAGCCGAACCTGCAACGCGTCCGCGCTCTCGTCGACGGGTCGCCTCGGCGAATCCGCGTCTGCACGCGCTGCCTGCGTACGGGTCTGGTCACCAAGGTCGCGTAACACCTGACAGGGTTTTGACACAGGTCACCCTGTCACATCGTAGGTTTCTGACGAAAAGCATGAGTTTCCCGTGTTTGCGGGTTCTGCCATCTCGACGGCACGCGGTCTGCAATGACCGCGCTCATGCGAATCCTATCTTGGCCTCTTGTAGCGTCATTGTACCTCTTGGGGGGTTGTAGCGCCGCGCCCAGCGCCTCCCAGCAGTTTTCCGTTCGCGAGCTCGTGTTGCCGCGCAGCGACGGCGATTTCGTCAAACCCGGCTCCAAAGATCCCAACCAGCTCGGCCGCATTCTCGGCCAGGTACAGACCCTCCTCGCTCACGAGGGCATCGATCTGCAGCACTTCTTCGATGTCTCGCCGTCGCCCATCGAGTTCGAGGTCGGCTCGACCGGCGTCGTGCTGGTCACCGAGCGCGGCTACGTGCCCTTCATCGGCACCCGTCAAGCCAACCACCTCAGCGCCCACGCCTCGCAGCCGGTCACGTTGTCGGTGCCGTCGCTGGGCGGCCTCGCTGTCACCTTCGAAGACGCAGTTGTCGAGCTGGATCTCGACGACACCCAGCCATGGCTCACGGGCGCGTTCACCGGTCGTCTCACCACTCGCACCTTGCGCACCAGCCTGTCGCCGCCCTTGGCCACCTTGATCAACGATCATCTGGCCTCCGAGCCCAACTCGACCCTGTCAACCCAGCTGCGCGCGCTCTTCGACACCGGCTGCAGCACCGATGCCGATCCTGAGGCCGACGGGCAGGTCTCGGCCTGTGAGGTCGCCGAAGAGCCGCTCTTGTGGTCCTTGCTTCACAGCGACGCCATCTCCGCCGGGCTGGGCCTGTTCGCTGTCCAACATCAGTGATACCATCGGCGCATGTCTTCGCTCTTCGGCAACCCCCAAGAGGCCAACCTCAAGGCCTGCGAGCATATGGTCGAGGCGGTCCTCGGTGAGCGCGGCCTCGATCCGGAAAAGACCCGCATCCAGAGCGTCGCCGGCCCAGCCTGGGGCATGAGCCAGGGCTCCGCCGAGGTCTACATTTTCCTGAGCTCGACGGCCTCCGACAACTTCATCCAGGTGGTGTCGCCGGTCATGCGCCCGACGCCGGAGTCGATGACGTCGACGGCGCTGATGCAGCGCCTCCTCGAGCTCAACGCCAACGAGCTGACCGGCGCGTCGTTCGGCCTGCGCGATCACGAGGTGGTCCTGACTTCCGATCGCAGCACGGTCGGCCTCGATCGCGTCGAAGTCGAGGACATGATCCGCCGCGTAGCCGATTACGCCGATCACTACGACGACGTGCTCACCGAAGAGTTCGGCGGCACCAGACATAGCGATCTGTAGCTCGGAACCCTGAGAGGGTTCCGAACCTCCGACGCTCCGCGCGGGCAAAGCCCACGCTCCGCTACAGAGCGCTACGCTTTTTGTAGCGCGATCGCGTCGATTTCCACCTGCGCCGCACGCGGCAAGGCTGCCACTTGTACCGTGGCGCGGGCTGGCGGCTCCGACGAGAAATAGCCTCCGTAGACCTCGTTGACTGCGGCGAAGTCGCCGAGGTTTTGCAGATAGATAGTGGTCTTCAGTACCGACGCCAGCGACGAGCCTGCGGCATCGAGGACCGCCCTTAGGTTCTCCATGACCTGCTTGGTTTGGGCACGTACGTCGCCGGTGACGAGCTCACCGGTCTTGGGGTCGAGCGCGATCTGCCCCGAGCAATACACGACACCTCCAGCCGCGACAGCTTGGCTGTAAGGCCCGATGGCGCGCGGAGCGTCGTCGGTGTGAACGATGTTGCGAGTGGTCGGCGGCATCTGGCCCTACTTTCGTTTGTCTTGCTTCGAGGAATCGGGCTTGCCGAATGCGGCCGCAAACGGGTTCTTGAAGAAGGGTTCCTTCGACGCGGCTGGCGGCGGGGCGCTCTTCTGCGGCCTGCCCGGCTGGTTGCGCGATTGCGGTTGCTGCCGCGCAGTCTCGTCTCGAAGCTGTGGCCGCGCCGCCGTCGGATCCGGCGCCGTCGCCTGCTTGATGCTGAGCCCGATCCGTTTGCGCTCGCGATCGACTTTCAAGACCCGGACTTTGACCCGCTCGCCGACCTTGGCCACCTCGGCCGGATCTTTGACGAACCGATGCGCCAGCTCGCTCACGTGCACGAGGCCATCCTGGTGCACGCCGATGTCGACGAAAGCGCCGAACTGGGTCACGTTGGTGATGACCCCGGCCAACACCATCCCCTCCTCGACATGCTCCAGCTCGGTGACGTCGGGATTGAAGCCGACTTCCTCGAACTCGGCGCGCGGATCGCGACCCGGCTTTTCGAGCTCGGCCACGATGTCCTTCAGCGTCGGCAAACCACGGCGCTCGTCGACATATTTGCCGAGCTCGATCTTCTTGGCCAGCTCCCCACGGCCGACGAGGCCGGCCACTTCGACGCCGAGATCGCGCGCCATCCGCTCCACGACATCGTACGACTCGGGATGCACCGACGAGTTGTCGAGCGGATTGCCGCCGTCGCCGATGCGCAAAAATCCGGCCGACTGCTCGAAGGCCTTGGGCCCGAACCGCGGCACCTCACGGAGCTGCGACCGCGACTTGAACGCGCCATGCTCGGCGCGATAGGTGACGATGTTCTTGGCCAGCGTCTCCCCGACGCCAGCGACGTAGCTGAGCAGGCGCACCGACGCGGTGTTCAGATCGACGCCCACGCGGTTCACGCAGCTCTCGACGACGCCATCGAGCGCCTTTTTCAGGGTCGGCTGGTGAACGTCGTGCTGATACTGACCGACGCCAATCGACTTGGGATCGATCTTGACCAGCTCCGCCAGCGGATCTTGCAGCCGTCGCCCGATGGACACGGCGCCACGCACGGTGATGTCCTCGTTGGGAAACTCTTCGCGCGCCACTTCCGACGCCGAGTACACCGACGCGCCGGCCTCGTTGACCAGAATCACCTTGGCGTCGCCGAGCTTGCCCTCTTTGATGAGGCGTCGCAAAAAGGTCTCGGTCTCACGACCCGCCGTGCCGTTACCGACGGCGAGCGCCTCGATGCGAAACTTTTTACACAGGGCCACCAGCTCCGTCTCCGCTTCGCCCACCTTGCGCTCGGACTGCGAAGGAAAGATGACCGTGTGCTCTTGCAGGTCGCCTTTCTCGTCGATGACGGCCACTTTACAACCGGTGCGATAGCCGGGATCCACCGCCAGCACGCGCTTGCCGCCGAGCGGCGGCGACAACAACAGATTGCGCAGGTTCTCGGCGAACACCGAGATCGCCTCGATGTCGGCCTTCTCCTTCATCTGTAGCCGCACGTCGATCTCGATCGACGGCGCCAGCAAGCGCTCGTAGCCGTCGACAATCGCCGCCGTCAGCTCGCCGGCTAGCGACGCCGCTGGATCGGTCACGACTTGATGCCGGATGAGGTCGATGGCCGCCGCACCGTCGACGACCAGGCCCACCCTCAAAAAGCCTTCCTTCTCGCCGCGGCGCATGGCCAACAGCCGATGCGACGGCACTGACGCCGCCGGCTCCTTCCAGTCGAAGTAATCTTTGAACTTGGCGCCTTCGACCTCTTTACCGCTCAACAGCGACGAAGAAATCGTCCCGCTGGCCACCGCCTGGGTGCGCAACGCCGCGCGCACCGGCGCCAGATCGGCCACGGTCTCGGCGACGATGTCGCGCGCGCCGGCGAACGCGGCCTCCAGATCGGCGACCTCACCGACGACGAATGGCGCACCCAGCTCGGCGCGCGACGGCTCGCCTTTGGCCTGGGCCAGGATCCGATCGGCCAGCGGCTGCAGCCCGCGGTCGCGCGCGATCGTCGCCCGCGTGCGGCGCTTGGGCTTGTATGGCAGGTAGAGATCTTCCAGCTCGGTCTTCGACAGCGTGGTCTCGATCTTCTTGCGCAGCTCCGGCGTCAGCTTGCCCTGGCTGTCGATCTCCTTGAGGACCGTGTCACGGCGGGCGTCGAGCTCGGTCAGATACGCCGTCCGTTCCTGGATCGCGCCGAGCTGCACCTCGTCGAGGTTGCCGGTCACCTCTTTGCGGTAACGGGCCACGAACGGCAAGGTCGCACCCTCGGCAAAGAGGGCCATGGTGCGCTCGACTTGCTCGGTACGAAGCTGGAGCTCGGCGGCGATGAGGGAGGCGTGCGCGGGTCGCATGGAAGGTTCGTAGCTGGCCTCGGCGCGCACTTCAAGGCTTGAAAAAAATCTCAGCGGCGTATGCTGCGACGGTGATCGTCTACTGGGTTCAAGATCTGCTGTTCACGTCCAAGATCCGCGAAACCGCCCGAGTCAAGGGTCTTGCCGTCGAGGCGGCGCGTGATCTGGCGCAACTGGTGGCCGCCGCGCCGAAGGCCAGCGTGATGATCCTCGATCTGAGACGGCCTGGCGCGCTCGAGGCCATCGGTGCCATCAAGGCAGCTTCAGCGACGGTAAAGATCGTCGGTTTCGTCGATCACGAAGCGGTCGACATGTTCGAACAAGCCCGTGCCCTCGGTTGCCAGACCCTGGCCAAGGGCAAGTTCTCGTCTGACCTGCCGAATTTACTCAGCTGAGTCCGACCAGTACCGCGTCGGCGACACGGTAGCCGTCGAGCGCGGCAGAGACGATGCCGCCTGCGTAGCCTGCGCCCTCTGCCGACGGAAAGAGGCCAGGGTGGGAGGGCGATTGCAGCGAGGCTTCGGAGCGCAAGATGCGCAGTGGCGAGCTGGTGCGGGTCTCCACACCGACGAGCTGCGCCTCGGACGACGCAAACCCGGGCAGCACTTTGTCCCAGCGTTGCAGCGCACCGGACAGCGCCTCGGCCACGAAGACGGGCAGCGCGCCGCGCACGTCACCTGGCACCACCGACGGACGGTAGCTGGATTTGCCGATCTCGGTCGACGGTCGTGACGCCAGAAAATCGGGCACGCGCTGGGCTGCGGCGACGAACTCTCCGCCGCCAGCCGCAAAGGCGCGCTCCTCGAGCAGCCGCTGAAACTGCATACCGGCCAAAGGCCCCAGCGACGCGAAATCTCTTGGCTCCACCGACACCACCAACGCGGCATTGGCGAACGGCGAATCGCGGCGCTTCAAGCTCATGCCGTTGGTGCACAGCCGGCCAGCCTCGGTGGCCGAGTTGACCACCCAGCCGCCAGGACACATACAGAAGCTGTAGGCGCCGCGATCGCCGGCCGAGGTCCCGACGGTGGCGGTCACATGATAAAAGGCCGCCTCGAGTCGCGGATGCTGGAATGCCTGGCCGTATTGCAGTCGATCGATGAGCGGCTGCGGATGCTCCACGCGCACACCGACGGCAAACGGCTTGGCCTCGAGAGCCACTGCCTGCCGGTGCAGTTGTTCATAGAGCGGGCGCGCCGAGTGGCCCACCGCCAGGACCACCGCGTTGGCCAAGAGCTCGGCGCCAGATCGGGTCCGTACTCCAATGACGCGGCCGTCAGCGACGACGAGCTCGGAGACCATGTCGCCCCACCGATAGACGACACCAGCGGCCTCGAGCCGAAGACGCATGGCGGTGAGCAGCTTCGGCAGCAGGTTGGATCCGATGTGTGGCCGCGAGTCGACGAGGATGCCGGGATCGGCGCCGTGGGCCACCAGCTCGTCGAGGACGGCGCGGACGCCGGCCTTGTCCTTGGTGCGCGTGTAGAGCTTGCCGTCGGAGAACGTGCCGGCACCGCCCTCACCGAAGCAGTAATTGCTGTCGGGATCGAGCTCACCGCGCTGGGTCAGCGTCGCCAGATCATGGCGTCGGGGCTGGACGGGCTTGCCACCGTCGACGAGCGTCACTGCCACGCCGGCCGCCGCCAGCCTCGACGCGGCAAAGGTGCCGGCTGGGCCCGCACCGATACACAGCACACGGGATCCGCGTCGCGCCTGGACCGGTGGTGGCAGACCGGCTGGCGCCTCGACCACGCCAAGTGCGATCTGTAGATGGAACCCGATCGGATGCCCCTTGCGCGCATCGAGCGAGCGCCGCACCACGCGTGCGTCGACGACGGCAAGCCCGGCCTGTCTCGCCACACGGGCGAGCGCCACGCTCTCCTCTTCCGCGAGCGGCACGAAGATGTCGACCAGCCGACCGACCATGGCGCGGCTTATCGCATGCGCCTGCCCTTCCGGTCCATTAAGTCCCGACTGCCCAACTGCGCAATCCACTGCGCACCTACCGAGGTGAATGGGTGCGCAGGGTCGACAAGTGCGAAGCCGGCTACACACGTCAATGGTCCGGCCTATCTAATATGTTCGGTTTTTCCTGTGAAATTCCGGGGATACCTGGCGTGTCAAAATCCTGGCACCGTCTGTGCATAGCAAACGCGCCATGGGGCAACTGATGCAGCGTGAAGCCGTTGGCGGGCGCGCCGAAAAAGACAAGGCGCTCAAGATTCTCGCCCAGTCCATCTTCAAGGAGCTGCGCACCAACGGGTACGAGCCGAAAGAAATTCTTTCGCTCTCCACCGAGCTCATCTCGCTGTTGACCACCGAGCTCAAGAAGTAGCTCGCGTTTCGTTTCCTGCTGTCGTTCCTGGTCGTTCCCTTCCCCGCTCTCTTCCACCAACCACCGCAAAAACAACGCAGAAACGGGCTCGTACGGCATTGACCTGAGCCGAGTCGGCCACTATGGTCGTCGCCGCGGAGGCAACTGCATGGCTACTCGCATCGGCATCAACGGCTTTGGGAGAATTGGTCGCTGCTTCGTCCGCGCCTGGCAGGCAGCCGGCTACCCCAAGGATATCGAGGTCACGGCCATCAACGACCTCACCGACGCCAAGACGCTGGCGCACCTCCTCAAGCACGACTCGGTCCACGGGCACTTCCCGGGCCAGGTTGAGGTCGTCGAGAACGGCATCCGCGTCGACGGCCACCTCATGACCATCTCCGCCGAGCGCGACCCCGCCAAGATCCCCTGGGCCCAAAATAAGGTCAGCCAGGTCAGCCTGGTGATCGAGTGCACCGGCCACTTCACCGAGGCCGAGAAGGCCAAAGCCCACCTCGGCGCCGGTGCCAAAAAGGTCCTCATCTCGGCGCCGGCCAAGGGACACGATGTGACCCTCGCCGTCGGCATCAATCTGGCGTCGTACGACGCTAGCAAACACCACATCATCTCCAACGCGTCGTGCACCACCAACTGTCTGGCCCCCGTGGCCAAGGTCCTCGACGAGAGCTTCGGCATCATCAACGGCTTCATGACCACCGTGCACTCCTACACCAACGATCAGCAGATCCTCGATCTGCCCCACAAAGACCTGCGCCGGGCGCGTGCGGCAGGGATGTCGCAGATCCCGACGACCACGGGTGCGGCCAAGGCCTTGTCGGAGGTATTGCCGTCGCTGAAGGGCAAGCTCGACGGCTTTGCGGTCCGCGTGCCGACGCCCAACGTCTCGATGGTCGACTTGACCGTGCGGCTGTCCAAGCCCGTCACCAAAGAGTCGGTCAACGCAGCGCTCAAGGCGGCGTCGATCGATCCGTCGTTCCGCGGCGTGCTCGCCGTCACCGACGAGCCACTGGTGTCGATCGACTTCAACGGCGACGCGCATTCGGCCACCGTCGACGCGCTGTCGACCATGGTGGTCGGCGATCTATGCAAGGTGGTGTCCTGGTACGACAACGAAACCGGCTACGCCACGCGCCTTTTCGAGCTGGCTCGCTTTGTCGCCGAGGGGCTCTAAATCGCGATGAGCCGACCGCGCAGCATCGTCTCCATCGCCGATTTGCCCATCGAAGGTCAGCGGGTCTTCATCCGGGTCGACTTCAATGTTCCGTTGACGCCGGCGCGCGGTGTGGCCGACGACTCGCGCATCCGCGCGTCGCTGCCGACCATCCAGCACGCACTCGGTCGCGGCGCCAAGGTCATCCTCGCGTCACACCTCGGCCGTCCCAAAGGCGTGGACCCGTCGCTCAGCCTGGAGCCAGTCGGGGCGCGGCTGGCCGAGCTCCTCGGCGTCGATGTCGTGCTGAGCGACGAGGCCGTCGGCGACGGCGCCACCAAGGTGGTCAGCGATCTGCGCGAGGGCCAACTGGTCCTGCTGGAGAATCTGCGCTTCGATCCCGGCGAAGAGGCCAACGACGAAGGCTTTGCCAAAAAGCTCGCCGCGCACGCCGACGTTTACATCAATGACGCATTCGGCGCCGCCCATCGCGCGCATGCCTCCACCGTCGGCATGGTGCCCTTCGTACGCAAGCGCGGCGCGGGCCTTCTCATGCTGGCAGAGGTGAAATTCCTCTCGCAGCTCCTCGGCACCGTCGACAAGCCCTTTTTGGCCGTCATCGGCGGCGCCAAGGTCAGCGACAAGATTGCCGTGCTCGGCAGCCTCTTGGGCCGCGTCGACGCGTTCCTCATTGGCGGCGCGATGGCCAATACATTCCTGAAGGCAGGGGGCGCCGACGTCGGCCGTTCCCGCGTCGAGGAAGACAAGCTGCAAGTGGCACGCGATTTTCTGCGCCGGGCCGAGACCCGCAAGGTGGAGGTCCTCTTGCCCACCGACGTGGTGGCCGCCAGCGGCCTCGATGCGACGTCCGGTCAGGTGGTCGACGCCCACGCCATCCCAGGCTCGTTGATGGCGCTCGATATCGGGCCGCAGACGCGGGCGCGGTTCGGGGCGCGCATCGGCACCGCCAAGACCGTGTTCTGGAACGGCCCCATGGGCGTGTTCGAAAAGAAGCCGTTTGCGGCGGGGACACTGGCGGTGGCCGAGGCGGTGGCGTCGGTGCGTGGCTTGTCGGTGGTGGGTGGTGGTGATTCGGTTGCGGCGGTGCAGCGGGCTGGTGTCGGCGGCCGCATCAGTCATATCTCGACGGGCGGCGGGGCTTCGCTGGAGTTTCTCGAAGGTCACGAGCTGCCGGGATTGGCCGCGCTCGAAGTGGAGAGCTGATGCGCATTCCATTCATTTGCGGCAACTGGAAGCTGTACAAGACCATCGCCGAGTCGCTGGAGCTGGCCACCGCGGTCCGCAATGCCGTGGGCCCGCTGCGCGACGTCGAGGTGGCGGTGTCGCCGGTGTTCACCGCGCTGCATGCGGTGGCGCGACGCCTAGAGGGATCGGCGGTTGCCGTCGCTGCGCAGGACTGTTTCTGGCAGAACGAAGGCGCCTTCACCGGCGAGGTCTCGCCCCGTCAGCTCCGCGACGCCGGTTGCGCCTACGTGATCCTCGGTCACTCCGAGCGACGCCAGCTGTTCGGCGAGCTCGACGAGGCGGTGAATCTCAAGACCCACGCCGCGCTGCAGGCCGGCCTCCGACCCATCGTGTGCGTTGGCGAGACCGAGCGTGAGCGCGATGCCGGCGAGACCTTTGGCCGGGTGCGTACCCAGCTCAGCAAGGCGCTCGAAAAAGTCCAGCTCGCCGACGCTGAGCGCATCACCATCGCTTACGAGCCCGTCTGGGCCATCGGCACCGGGCGGACCGCCTCGCCGGCGCAGGCCGAAGAGGTCCACGCCTATCTCAGGTCGCTCTTGGCGGAAATCTTCGACGCTGGTGCGGCCGACAAGATGCGCATCCAGTATGGCGGCAGCGTCAAGCCCGACAATGCCGCTTTGCTCTTGGCCCAACCCAACATCGACGGCGCCTTGGTCGGCGGCGCCAGTCTGAAAGCGGATGATTTTTTACAGATCGTGCGCTATAGACAGCCCACTTAGCGGAGCCGCATGGAAACTCTCGTCACGGTCATTCACGTCATCGTCTGTATCTTCCTCATTTTGGTCGTCTTGCTGCAAGCCGGCAAGGGCGGCGGGATGGGTGTGGCTTTCGGCTCAGCGACGAGCGCCGCGGTCTTCGGCGGGCGTGGCGCGGGCAATTTCTTGGAGCGTCTCACCGCCGGTACCGCGGTGGTGTTCATGCTGACCTCGATGAGCCTGGCGTACTTCTCCAACCGGGAGGCGGAGTTCAAGCGTCTCGAGTACAAGAATGCCCAGCGTCAGAAATTGACGAAAGACCTCGAGGAGAAGAACCGGCTCGAGAAGGAAGTGCAGGACAAGGCCAAGGCCGCTGCTGAGGCCAAGCCGGCCGACGCCAAGCCTGCCGATGCGGCCAAAGACATCACCAAGGATTCCAAGGACGCCGCCAAGCCTGGTGATGTGCCGACGCCGGCTCCGGGCCCCGAGCCGACCACGCCGGGCGCCTCGCCTGCGCCAGCCGCGGCGCCCAAGGGCTCTGCCCCGATGGTCCCCGCGCTGACGCCTCCCACGCTGCCGTCGGCTCCGGCCCCCGCCGCGCCCGCCCCGAAGCCAGCCCAATAGCGCTCGTCCGGTAGCGGTTTGCCGCGTACTGGTTTCTGTCATACCCTGTAGGTAATGCTGTCGGTAGGGTGGTCTGGAAGGCACTCGCCGTGACTGTTGCCTGTCGTCGCGGACGACCCGGTGACGCTGCCTCGGTGTTGGCGTTGTGCCATCAGCTTGGCTATCAACCCGACGAGCGCGGCTTCGACGAGACCTTCGCGCAGGTCGTGCGTCATCCCGAAGCGGCGGTCTTCGTTGCTGTGCTCGGGGCCAAGACGCTCGGCTACCTGGCACTGTCGTATCGGCCGCAGATCCGGCTCGGCGGCCGTGCTGCGAGCATCGACGAGCTGGTGGTGGCAGCCGACCAGCGCGGCGGCGGCATCGGCTCGTCGCTGCTTCAGACCGCGCTCGACCATGCGCGCAGCATCGGTTGTCGTCGCGTCGAGCTACAAACCAACCGTGCCCGCGAGAGCTACACCCGCCAGTTTTACGTCGAGCGCGGCTTCACCGAGGTGGACTCAGCCCTGCTACGCCTCGAGTGGCAGAAGTAGCGTCAAAACAGCGTCCCTTGCGCGGGTACCTGTAGGCCGAGGTGCTCGTAGGCCCGACGGGTGACGACGCGGCCGCGGGGCGTGCGCATCAAGAAGCCCTCCTGGATGAGGTAGGGCTCGACCACGTCTTCGAGGGTGTCGCGCTCTTCGCTACAAGCTGCCGCCAGCGACTCCACGCCGACGGGGCCGCCATCGAACTTGGTGGCGATGGTGCGCAGCATGGAGCGGTCGAGCTCGTCGAGACCGAGCCGATCGACGCCCAACCGATCGAGCGCCGCGGCGGCCATCTGCTGGGTCACGCGCCCATCCGACTCGACCTCCGCAAAGTCGCGCACCCGCCGCAACAGATGGTTGGCGATGCGTGGCGTCCCGCGAGCACGACGGCCGATCTCCGCCGCTGCGCCCTCGAGAAGCTCGACCCCGAGACGATCCGCCGAGCGCCGGACGATCTCCGCAAGCTCGTCCGGCGTGTAGTAATCGAGGCGGAGATTGATGCCAAAACGCGACAAAAACGGCGACGACAAAAGGCCGGTGCGGGTGGTGGCACCGACGAGCGTGAAGGGCGGCAAGCTGATCGGCACCATCTCCGCCGACGGCCCGTCGCCAATGGGGATCTCCAGGCGAAAGTCCTCCATCGCCGGGTACAGATACTCCTCCACCACTGGCTGCAGGCGGTGGATCTCGTCGATGAAGAGGACACCGCGCGCCTCGAGTGAGGTCAGATACGACGCCAGCGTGCCTTTGTGCTCGATGGCCGGCGCACCAACGGAGCGAAGCCCTACGCCGAGCTCGCCGGCGATGAGATAGGCGAGCGTGGTCTTGCCGATGCCAGGCGGTCCGGAGAACAGCACATGGTCGAGGCGTTCGCCGCGACGGGCGGCCGCAGCGACGAAGACCTTGAGGTTGTCGACGACTTTCCGCTGGCCGACATACTCGGAGAACACGCGTGGGCGCAGCGAGATGTCGAGCTCGCCGCGCGCCCGATTGCCGACTTCGCGCGGCTCACCGTCGTCGCCTTCGGGGTCGGCAGAGATCGCTTCTTCATGTTTCTTGCGCGCCATCGCGGCCCGAGTTTACCAGCTATGTTGGTGGCTATGGCAAAGCGACATCGAGAGCGGCACTTGGGTTCGAGAGCGGGTTGGCTGCGTGCGCTGGTGCTCGGGGCAGACGACGCCATCGTGTCCACCGCCAGCCTCATGATTGGCATCGCCGCATCGTCTGAGACGTCGGTGACCAAGACGGCGATCTTGATCGCGGGGGTGGCGGCGCTCGTTGCCGGCGCCCTGTCGATGGCGGTGGGCGAGTTCGTGTCGGTGAGCTCCCAACGCGATACCGAGCAAGCCGACATCGCCGTCGAACAGGACGAACTGGCCCGCGAGCCGGCCGCGGAGCTCGACGAGCTAGCGAGGATCTACATGTCGCGCGGGCTCGATCGCGAGCTGGCACTGGCGGTGGCCAAGCAGCTGAGCTCCCGCGATCAGTTGGCAGCTCACCTGCGCGACGAGCTGGGGATCGACAAAGCGGCGCTGGCCAGGCCCCTCCAGGCCGCATGGATCTCGGCGGCCAGCTTCGCCAGTTTTGCGCTGCTGCCCATCGGAGCCTTGCTGGTCGCGCCCCGACGCTGGAGCATCCTGTGCATCGCCTCGGTGTCGCTGGCCAGCCTTGGTTTGCTCGGCGCGTTCGGTGGCTACCTCGGCGGCGCCTCACGTTGGCGCGCCGGCATCCGCGTCACCATCGGGGGCGCTTTGGCCATGGGCATCACCGCGGGGGTCGGCCGACTTCTAGGCGTCGCGGTGAACTAGGACCCGGCTATTCGGCGAGATTTCGCAGTGCTTTTTTGACCAGCTCAGCGACGGTGGCTTGGGGCGAGGACTTGCTGGCGTCGGCCGCGGCGCGGGCGGCTTCGGCGGGACGGTAGCCGAGGTTGGTGAGCGCCGAGGCCACCTGGGTCTCGAGCGGATGAGTGCTGACGGCGTGCGTGGCCGGCGTCGACGCAGCGATGATGCCGGCCTTTTCGAACTTGTCGCGCAGCTCGAGCACCAGGCGCTCGGCGGTCTTCTGACCGACGCCGGGGATGCGACGCAGCCGGGCCACGTCCTCGGCCGCCACCGCCGCGGCCAGCTCCGTCGGCGTCAGCGTGGACAAGATCGACATGGCCATCTTGGGTCCCACACCTTGCACCGAGATACACAGCTCGAACGCCGCCCGCTCCACTTCGCTGGCAAAGCCAAACAGCACGAGGGCATCCTCGCGCACTTGCAGGTACGTGAGCAGCGTGGTCTCGGCAGCGACGGCGGGCAGCTCCGCCAGGGTCTGCAAGGACACCGTGACACGATAACCAACCCCGGCCACGTCGAGGATCAAGTGATCGAGGGACCTCTGTGCGACTCGACCCCGCAACATCGCAATCATGCTTTGCTCCTGGTGAGACTGGCCACGCGGCCGCGCATGGCGTGGCAGAGTGCGACGGCAAGGGCGTCGGAGGCGTCGACGCGCGGTGTGCTCTTCAACGCGCACAGGGTGCGGACCATGGTCTGCACCTGGCTCTTGGTGGCGGCCCCGGAGCCCGTCACGGCGCGCTTGACCGTCGAGGGCGCGTATTCGAATACTTGCAGACCGGCGGCGCCGGCCATGGCCAAAGCGACTCCACGCGCATGACCGAGCTGCAAAGCCGACCGCGCGTTGACGCCGTGAAAGACGCCTTCGACAGCGACGACTTCGGGGCTCAGCTCGACGAGAACCTCGCGGATTCCGTCGGCAATCTCCGCCAACCGGGCCGCCAGACTGCCGGCGCGCAGCGGCTCCAGCACGCCACATTCGAGGTAACGCACCGAGCGCGGCCCGGTGACCTCCACCACGCCATAGCCGCAATAACGCGTCCCCGGGTCGATGCCGAGGATGCGCACCCTAGCCGTGCTGCTCGAGCAGCGCGTCGTCCACCTCGTAGTTGGCAAAGACGTTCTGAACGTCTTCTTGCTCCTCGAGGAGATTGACCAGCTTCAACATTTGCTCGGCTTCTTTGCCCTCGAGGCGCACGGTGATCTCCGGGTACAGGCCGACCTCGGTATGCACCGGCTTCATCGCTTTGGCCTCGAGCGCCTCTTTGACCGTCAGCATCTGGCCAGGCTGCGTGACCACCACGAAGCCGCCATCCTCGGTGCGGACATCGTCGGCGCCAGCCTCGAGCGCCGTCTCCATGAGCGCGTCTTCGTCGACGGTCCCCGTCTCGAACAAGATGTGGCCCTGCTTGTGAAACAGGTAGAGCACCGAGCCCGACGCGGCCAGCTTGCCGTGGTGACGCTCGAGGAGCTTGCGGATTTCGCCGGCAGTGCGGTTGCGGTTGTCGGTCAAGATCTCGACGACGGCCGCGCAGCCGCCCGGTCCGTAGACCTCGTAGACCAGATCTTCGTAGCTGTCGCCGCCGGGCTCGCCGGCCGCCTTCTGGATCGACCGCTTGATGGTGTCGTTGGGCACGTTGACCGCGCGCGCCTTTTCGACAGCCGCGCGCAAACGCGCGTTGGTACCTGGGTCGCCGCCGCTCTTTGCGGCCATGGCCACCTCGCGAAGCGCCTTGGTCCAGCCAGCGGCGCGTTTGGCATCCGTGGCGGCCTTGGCATGCTTGATCTTCGACCAGCGATTATGCCCCGACATCCCTCCGGGGTAACACGCCCCCGACGGCGGCGCAAGGTTGGGGCAGGTTGAGGATTCCGTGCGAAGGTGTGAAATTCGGGGTCGGCGTGCTATCAGCCTGGGGTGACTTTCTCGCCGCGGCGGTCTCGGTTCGGCCTGGTCTTCTGGCTGTTGGCGTCGGGCTGTCATTCCCCGTCGACGACTCCGCATCGGGCGATCCCCACCACAGCGGCTCCAACTGATAGCGCGCGCGCCTTCATCATCGGTCGCACGGCTGATCTTTTGGCGGGACCCGAGGCCGATGGGCGCCTCGGCGATATCCGCATGGACAACGGCCGCTGCGCATTCGTCATCGACCGCGTCGAGAGCGCGCTCGGCTTTGCCGACTCGGGTGGCGAGATCATCGACGCCGCACCGTTGCCACTCGGACGCGACGCCATCAAGCAGATGTTCGGGTACTTGAAAGACGAGTTCCCGCGGCAGCCCATCCATGATCACGTGGAGGTCGAAAATCCCGGCCCAGCGACGGCAATCGTGGTCGCCAACGGCCACGACTCGGGCAACGCCAAGCTGCACCTCGTCACCCGCTACACGCTCCGCCCCGGCTCCTGCGCACTCGAGGTCACCACCACGGTCACCAACCAAAGCACCGTCGACGAGCGCGGCTACTCCGTCGGTGATGCGGTGCAGTGGGGTCAAGCAGAGCGTTTTGCGCCTGGGTTTGGCGACGCAGTCCACGGACGACGCGCGCTGGCCGGCGGCTATCTCATCGGCTACAGCGACGGGGCCAGCTATGCGTATGTGACCAAAGCCGCGCCCCTCGACGGACGTCATGGCGGTGCCTGGAGCGATCTCAACGCCGGCAAAGTCGACCTGCCCGCTGGCGGCTCGGGCTCGGTGACCCGTTGGCTGGTGGTCGGCCCGCCCGACGGGGCCGCGCTGCTCGAAGAAGTGCGCCGCATCACCGGCGCCGACTGGCAGGTCGTGTCGGGCACGGTCGTCGACAGCGTGTCATCGACGCCACTGGGCGGCGCGCGGGTCATTCTCGAGTCGGCCGGCCATCCCATGCAGTTATTGCGATCGCGGGCCGGAGCTGGTCCCAATTTTGCCATTCCGGCGCCGCGCGGCAGCTATCTGTTGCGCGCCGAGGGTCTGGGACGTGGCTCGGTGGAACAGCCGATCACCATCGGTACCGTCGGTGAGGCGGCTCGGGTCACGTTGGCCATGCCGCCGCCTGGCACCTTGCGGTTCCTGGTCGTCGATGCGGACGGGCGGGCGAGCCCGGCCAAGCTGACGCTGATCGGCACCGACGGCACGCGCAACCCCTACCTCGGCGCCATGTTTACTTCACCGGGCGGCAATGTCGCCCTCACCGCGCGCGGCGATGGCCAGGTCACGGTGCCGCCAGGCCACTACCGCGTGGTGGCGTCGCGTGGGCCGTTCTTCGACGTCGACAGTCAGTTGCTCGAGGTGCCGGCAGGTGGCGAAGTGAAGGCCACGTTTACGCTGCGCCGTGCGGTCGACGTCGGGAGCTATCGCTGCGCCGACCTGCATCAGCATGCCCAGCCGTCGCCGGACTCGGGTGTCTCGCTCGTCGACCGGGCGGTGACCAACCTCGCCGAGGGACTTGACGTCATCGTGCCCACCGACCACAACATGCTCGTCGACTGGGGCCCCACCCTCTCGTCGCTGCCGCCGTTGCCGATGGTACTTGGCAACGAGGCCACCCTCGACCTCGTGGGTCACTGGAATGCCTATCCCATGGCGCTTCGTGCGGGCGAGCCACGGGGCGGCGCACTCGATGTGCGCGGGCTCGACGCCCATGGCATCGTCGCTGGCCTACGCGCCGCGGATGGCGCCGCCGACCGCGTGATCCAGGTGAATCACCCACGTGCCGGCATCATCGGCTACTTCAACATGACCAAGCTCGACGCGGCCTCTCCGTCGCTGCCGTCCAACTGGGAAGGCGGCTGGGATGCCATCGAGGTCTTTTCGGGAAAGGACCTCAAACACGTCGCGGCGCCGCTGGCCGACTGGCGTTCGCTCCTCGATCGAGGGCTGCACTACACCGGCGTGGGCGGCTCGGACTCTCATCTCGTTGCGGGGCAAGAGGTCGGCTACCCACGAACCTGCGTGCCGTGGAACCTGGCCGTGCCGCACCAGCCTGGGGCTGGCCCGACGGTGGCGACGCAGCTCGTCGATGCCATCAAACGCCGTCGCGACGCGCTCGTGACCAACGGGCCGTTCATCTCCGTCCACGTCGACGGCAAAGGCATGGGCGAGATCGTGAATGCGCGCGGCAAGAAGACCGTTCGACTCTCGCTGGAGGTGCAGGCGGCGCCGTGGGTCGACGTGCGCACCGTCGAGATTCTGCGGGCAGGCGGGCGTTCGCTGCCGCTGATCACCGTCCCCATCTCGACAGCGGCCGTCAGATTGAAGCGAAGCATAGACGTGCCCGTCGACGGCGACGACTACATCATCATCGTGGCGCGGGGCGAGACCACGCTGTCGCCGGTGCTGGCGCAACTGCCGGGCGGTCCGGTGCCGATGCCACTTGCGCTGACCAACCCCGTCTACATCGATGACGGAGATGGCGTCTGGCGTCTCCGTGGCAACTCGACCAGCCACCCAGTCAAGCGCTAAGCTACTGGTTTTACTTATGTCTTAGTCGGCCCGGGTTTTGCTTCGCTCTCGCCCATGCGCGCGTATATCTGGACTCTCTTGGCTGTCGCCGGCTGTGCTGCTGGCCCGACCCAGGATGTGAACGGCTCGAACGACGTCGACCTTCCGCTCGGTGATCGTCTTGCCGACGACAAGGCCGACGGCAACTGGGGCGCGGCGCTGACCTGCAAGACCCTGCCGACGCTACCGCCGCTGGCGCACCCCGAGATCGTCGTCTCGCTCTACGGCCAGACCGTGCACCTCATCGATCGCAGCACGGGCTTTGACAAGGTCTTCCCGGCCGGCGTCGGCGCCATCGATACCGACGCGGCCAACACCACGCTTGGTGACTCGTTGTCGTACTACCCCATCATCGCCACGGGCGGCACCACGTTCACCCTCAAGACGGCCAACATCCAGAGCTGCAAGACCTGGTGGACTGACCCCGAGACGGGCGCGAAGTCGCCGGTGTTCGCCGGCTTGCCGTTCATGCCTTGGTACGGCGGCTACGCGTTCCATGGTCCCATCGACAACTTCCGCGCCGCCAACGGTGGCAATCTTCGTCGCGGCTTCGTTTCGCACGGCTGCATCCGCATGGAGGCCGCCGACGTCGGCGAGCTCTACGCGCGTATCCACAACGCCGGCTCGGTGCCGGTCACTGTCCAGCGCGAGCCCGAGCGCGACTCGGCCGGCGTACGCGTCGATATCGTCCAGCGTTGGCTCGGCGCCGAGTGCAGCGCGGATGCCGACTGCAACTACGCGGGCGGCGTATGCAAGCCGAACCCCGTCGGTGGCCGCGGCTTTTGTACCGCCCGCTGCACCAGCGCCTGCGCCGACCGCGCTGGCGCGCCGACCAGCTACTGCGCCGCTGACGCCAGCTCGCCCGGCAACGGCTACTGCATGCTGAAGACGGCACCGCAGAACTCCGACTGCCGCGCTTTCGATCACATGATTCCGACGATGGTGACGCGCCCGCGCGCCACGCTCAAAATGCAGGTATGCGCTCCGGGCTCGCGCGGCTGGGTCGGCGACCGTTGTCGCGCGCAGGCCGACTGCTCGGGTGGCACTACTTGCACGGGTGCCAGCGACGGTCAGGAAGGCGTCTGCAGCCAGCCGTGCACGCGCTATTGCTCCGATCAACCCGGCTATCCGTCGACGTTTTGCGCCGACGACGCCGCGCTCGGCGACACCTGCTTGCGTACCTGCACACCGGCGTCCAACGCCAGCGAGTGCCCAGCCGACTCCGATTGCGTGCTGCGCTCGCGCCCGGACAAGTCGAGCACCAAGTACGTCTGCGTTCCGAAATAAGCTAGCCTCCGCCCGTCGCCAAATATTTCTCGGGCTCGCGAGCGAACGTCGTGGCGTGGTATACGAGAAGTTGATGGACGCCTCGATGCTGGTGGTAAAGACGCGCGAATACGACGTCTGTGTTTGGCTCCATACGGCCAAAGACCCGCCGACCGACGAGTGGAAAGCGGCGATGGGGGTCATCGAAGAAGCGAAGCGCAAGCGTGGCGACAGCGGCATCCGCAGCCTGGTCGTCACGGACGGCGGCGCTCCCAACGCCACGCAGCGCGGCGAGCTGTCTGACCTGTTCGACCGCCAGCCGTTCAAGCTGGCGGTGGTGACCATCTCGCTGACCAACCCCATCAAGCGAGGCATCGCCACTGCCATTTCCTGGATCAACCCCGCCTTTCGCGCGGTGCCACCGTCTCAGCTCGAGTCGGCCATGAGCCACCTGGACCTGCCGGGGCAGTTCGGCCTGTTCCTGCCCGCCCTCGACACACTGCAGACCCAGATGGTCCCAGTCATCACGCTACAGATGCTCAAAAATGCCGAGGCCCGCAAGCGCTAGGAAGTGAGCCTTACAGGCAGTGGCTGTCGGTGCAGGTGCCGGCCGGGGCGCAGTCGCTGGTCTTGGTGCATCTTTTTGGGGCGCAGTAGGTTGCCGCGACGGCCGCAGCGACGGTGAATCCTTGCGCACCTGGGGCGCCAGGGGATTCGCAGGCGAGGAGCGGATCCGTGCAGGCGTGGGTGGAATCGCATTTGGCCAGGCACACCGATCCGGGCGAGCCAGCGAAGGTGGCGCAGGCGGCGTAGCTTGGGCAGTCGGCGTCGGTGGCGCAGGCGGCGGTACAGAGGCCGCGCGCACCGAAGTGGTCGCAGCGACGGGAAAGGCAGCGCTCATTGCGGGTGGTACGGTAGGCGTCGACGCAGGCGGCGCCTACCTCGCCGAGGAGATTGGCGAAGCAGCCGCGCTGCCAGGTGAAGGTGCCGCCGGCCGATTGACCACTGGCCAGCGACGGCAGCTCGCGGCACGAAAGGCCGGCACGGCAGTCGGTGTCGGTGGTGCAAATGGGCAGGCAGAGCGCTTCTCGCCACGGCCCGGCCAGCGGATCGCTGATCACCAATAACGACCCACCATCGGTGCCGCCGTCTACGTCGGCAGGCTCTGGGGCTGACCCACCATCGACGCCCGACGGCGGCGTGAGATCGACGCAGCGCGCCTGGATGCCACAGCCGCCTCCTTGGCAGCCTCGGGAGCAGAGTCCGGCGCCGAGACCGGCGGCGCACCCGTCGCTGGGCTTGCAGACGCAGCCGAGGCTCATCGCCGAGTCGCACTCGCGATCGAGGCCACAGCTCGCGCCCACCTCGCCCGCGGTGACCTGGATCACCGCGTTGGCCGTGATGGTACCGGCAGTGCCACCAGCGGCCAGCATGACCTGGTAGCTGCCCGGCGTGACGTAGCTGGTGGAGGGGCTGACGGTGCGGGCGTCGGCCGGATTGCCACCTGGAAAGCTCCATACAAAGGTGGACACGCCCTGCCCAACGGGCACGAAGGTGAGGGCGAGCGGCGCCGGGCCGCTACAGCGGATGGGATCGCGGGTGCTGTCGATGACCGCGCAGCCGATGATGGTGAACGCGCCGTGAAGGAGGCCGCCCCCGTCGCTGAAGACGCCCAGGTCTGAGCTGGCCGAGGCATCGACCGGTACCGAGGCGTCGACAGACGGAGCCTCATCGGTACAGGCGCCGGCAAGGACCATCCAGAGCGCAAGTACGTTCCGCATCGGGCTCAGTGTACCGCACGCTGCTGCTGTAAGCGCTGGCGGAGGCCAGTATGTCGCGTCGAGTCGGCGACCTCGGCCACCGCGCGACGCAGCGCGCGCTCGCTGCCGACGATGACCACCAGCCGCTTACCCCGTGTGACCGCGGTGTAGAGAAGATTGCGCCGCAGAAGGAGCCAGTGCTGCGTGTGCAGCGCCAGCACCACCGCCGGGTATTCCGAGCCCTGACTCTTGTGGACACTCACGGCGTAGGCCAGCTCGAGCTGATCGATCTCGTCGTCGACGTAGGTCACGCTTCGTCCGTCGAAGTCGACCTGGAGCCTGAGATCTTCGTCTTCGCCGTCCGCAACCTGCGCCGAAATCACCTGTCCCACGTCGCCGTTGAACACATCGCGATCGTAGTCGTTGCGGACCTGCATCACCTTGTCACCGACGCGGAGACCAGCGCGCCCGGCATCGAGCGCCTGGCCGGTGGGATTGAGGGCCTCTTGCAAGGCGCGGTTCAGCTCCTCGGTGCCGGCGGGGCCACGATGCATCGGGCTCAAGACCTGAATGTCTCGACGTGGATCGAGACCGAAAGCCTCTGGAATGCGCTCTTGGCACAACCGCACCACCAGCTCACGCAGCCGTTCGGGATCTTCGACCGAAATGAAGTAGAAGTCGCCGCCAGCGGCGCCTTCCGCGGCACGTAGATTGCCCACCGGCACCTCGCCCGACAGGATGCGGTAGGCGTTGTCGGTGATGCTGCTGCCAGAGGCCTGCCGAAAAATCTCGGTGAGACGCGCCACGGGAATGACACCAGAGCCGATGACGTCGGCCAGCACCTGACCAGCGCCCACCGACGGTAACTGATCGATATCGCCGACCAACATGAGACTGGCGCCGAGTGGCACGGCCTCGACCAGCGCGCGGAACAAGACCGTGTCCAGCATGGAGGCTTCGTCCACGACCAACAGATCCACCTCGAGCGGATGATCGGGACCGCGCCCAAACGGTGACTTACCCGGCTGGCCCGAAGGCCGGCCCCATTCGAGGGTGCGATGGACGGTGTGTGCGGCGTGACCGGTCGCTTCCTGTAGTCGTTTGGCGGCGCGGCCCGTCGGTGCCGCCAGGAGCACTCGCTTCTTGGCCACTTCCCACGCACCCACCACGGCCTTGACCACGGTGGTCTTGCCGGTGCCTGGCCCGCCGGTGAGCACCAACACCCGCGCCTCTTGGCTGAGCCTCACTGCCGCTCTTTGTCCGACGGAAAGCCCCGCCATGAGCTGCGCTTGTTTGGCCGCGGCCGGCAACGCCGCATCGGTCACCAGCGACGGAGGCGGAGCGGCCAAGAGCGCGAGCACCCGCTGGGCGGCCTCGGTCTCGGCGCGATGGAGCCAGGTGGGATAGATGGCCTCGCCTTCGCGTACGAGTGCGCCTTCGTCGATGAGCTGACTGACTGCGCCGGCCACGGCGTCGGCCGTGGTGGCCAGCGCCTCGGTGGTCCGGGCGCCGAGCTCCTCGATGGGTGCGAAGGTATGGCCCTCGTCGACGAACGAAGTCACCAAATGCAGCACGCCCGCCTGCAGTCGCAGCGGCGAGTTGGCCTCGATGCCCAAGGAGCGCGCGATGCGATCGGCGAGCAGAAAGCCGATGCCGGGAATGTCACGCGCCAGACGATACGGATTGTCGCGGACCCTCTGCACGGCGTCGCTGCCGTACACCTTGCGAATGCGGGCCGCGTACGCCAAAGACACGCCGAGCCCTTGCAGAAAGACCATCACCTCGCGCTCGTGCCGGCGGGCCGCAGCCTCGAGCGCCACCGCCGCTGCGCGCTTCTTGGTCATGCCGCGCACCTGGGCCGAGCGCCATGGCTCGGTCTCCAGCACCTCGAGCGCCTCGACGCCAAAGCTGGTCAGGAGACGCTCCGCCAGCGCCGGACCGATGCCCTTGAGCGTCTGCAAATAGCGCCGCACACCGTTGGGCGTGCGCGGCACCTCGACGATCACCCGCTGGGCACGAAACTGTTCGCCATGGACCGCATGTCGCTCCCACACACCTTCGAGCCGCATCAGCTCACCGGTGACGGCCTCGGCAAAGGGACCGAGCACCGTGACCGGCAAGGGACGACCCTCTACCTCGAGCCGCAACACCGCGAAGCCACCGTCGGGGGCGGCGTAGACCACACGCCGCACCACACCCTCGAGCGACTCCGACGCGGGGCGGCTCTCGCTCACGGCAAGCGCCCCGGACTCGAGCGGCCACCTACGCTGGCGATGACATTGGCGTGCACGTCGCATCCGCCCGGCTGCAGCCGCACCACGCTCTGCCCGACGCTGGTCGACGGCCAAACCGAGAATCGACTGATGGTCTTGCCACCGAGATCGGAGATCGTCACCGTTTCGCCGGAAACCTTGAGTCCGTTGTCGCCGAGGTGCGTCGCACCCAGCTCCAATACCAACGCGCTCGGATCCGGGGCCGGATCGAGGCCGGCAGCAAGCGCGAAGCCCTTCGGTGCGATCACTGCCAGCTGGCCCGGCTGGAGCATGCCGGGAGGCAACGGCGTGGGTCCGCGCTCGTCGCTGAGCGAGAGTCCGGCCAGCTCTATCGGCGTGGCACCAGCGTTGACCAGCTCGACGAACTGACGCGCCAACTGACCACCATGGGGCCGCGCCAGCACCTCGGTGATGCGCAGAGGCAAGCCACTGCCCGCAGCGATGTCGTGCTGCTCGTCGGCGGGCGGACGGGTGGTCTCGTCCCAGGCGCGCAGAGACACACTCAGCGTCGGCGCGCCACTGGCGTCTGGCAACAGGAGCGCCAGCTCATGCGAACGCTCTACACCTCCTGACACACAGGCAGCACCGACACACAAACTGGCCCGCGCGGCGATGGCCGTTGCGAAGCGCGCCACCACGCAGCCGTCGGTGGCGGAGACCTCCAATCCCTCGACCACCAGCGGATTGGTGCGGGCCGGGCCCACCGAAAAGCCAGGCGGATCGCCGAACGGCAACTGGCCGGCGCCGGGGCCATCGCTCACGCCGACCACGCCGACGCCGCCGTGGACGACATAGCGACGACCGACCTCGAGCGTCGACGGCAAAGGCGCCGTGAGACAGGTGTCGCACTCTGGATCGGAGACTGCATCGAAACGGTGGACGATGCTGCCATCGTCGGCATCGGTGAGCACGAGGCCAGGAGAGGACACCGGTTGCGACCAACGCACGCGCAGCGCCGCCAGATTGGCCGGCACCGCTAGCGCACCGTCGGCAGGTTGCAGCAGGCTGAGGACCGGCGCGGCATCACTGCCGTCGCTGGTGGCGAATCCCATGACCACGGCCCGCCGCAGGGGACGAGATGCACCGGCGGCGCCGAGCTCGAGGCGCGAGGTCAGGACCAACGTGTAGCGAGAAGACGTCTCGAGCGCGCGTCGCGGCGTGATGCGCAACAGCAACCCGTCGACCTCGACATGGGCCGATACCAACACCGCCCGTGCCGCGGCCGCAGCGCCGTCGATGCCGTCGAGCAAGGTCTCCGGCGCCTCACCAGCCGTCAACAGCACGCGCTCTTCGAGCGGCTGAATGGGCAACAGCGACGGCAACCGGACCTCCAGTGTGGATGTGGGGCTCACCGCACCTGACTGTACATTGTTCTCCCACGCGACCTCGGCCGGCGGGTTGGCGCAGCCCATGAGGCACCACACCGTG
>Ga0123336_10000107_pt1 | contig 82759 bp, 79 predicted proteins | sample SSSSmetaG_FD_96466 | JGI IMG/M metagenome (GOLD analysis project Ga0123336, IMG submission 96466) | Glacier valley bacterial and archeal communities from Borup Fiord, Nunavut, Canada, to study Microbial Dark Matter (Phase II) - ​SSSS metaG | ecosystem: Environmental > Aquatic > Freshwater > Ice...
AGTTTAAAAGCTAAAATAAGAGACTTTATTAACGAAACTACTAGTAACTCAATATTTAAATATATTTCTATTGCGGTAATTGTTGTTATTTGTTTTTTAATTTTAAGAAAAATTCTCAGAAAAATATCACGAAAAAGAAAATATAGACTAAAATAAAATAAAAGAGTTATTTTTTGTAACTTTATTTACCTCATATATTGATTTAATTTCAATATACTTATATTATAAATATATATGTATATATTTATATGTATTAAAATGGTAATATGAATCTTTATGATAGTATTATTACTTACTAAAAGGAGTGTAATCAATGAGAGCCGAACCGATTTACCAGACAAGGAAAATCAATGATCTCAAAGATATGATATTTCAAAGCGAAAATTTATTTGGAGCTAGAAACGCATTTTTTATCAAGGGCAAGAATGGAGCTTATTATGGTCAAACATATACTGAGCTTAAAAATGAGATATATTCTTTAGGCACTGCTTTAATTAACTTAGGACTTAAGGATAGAAAAGTTGCTATCCTATCTGAGAATAGAGCAGAGTGGTGTACCTCCTATTTGACAATCACTGGTGGCGTTGGTGTGGTCGTTCCTTTGGATCGAGAACTACCTTTTCATGAAATAGAGAACCTTATTTCACGAGCTGGAGTCAGTGCAATTATTTTTTCTTCCAAACATAGGAAGGATATGACAAAGCTTAGTAAGTCATCTAAGGTTGATTACTACATTGATATAGATATGGAGGAAACCGATAGTTGCAATGATTTTCTTTCATATCAAGGGTTGATACAAAAGGGGAATTCTTTAATTGCAAACGGAGACAGAAGTTATTTAGAATCTGAAATAGATGAAAATAAGATGTGTGCGTTAATCTATACCTCAGGAACTACTGATCTGGCAAAAGGCGTTATGTTATCAAGTAAAAATATTGTCTCAGATGTAATGGCCGTTTGTTCAATGCTTTATATTGATGAAAATGACAGTGCATTATCCATTTTGCCCCTACATCATACGTATGAGTGTACTGCTGGATTTCTCGTAATGATGTACAATGGCTGCTGTCTTTCCTTTAATGAAGGTCTAAAACATATTGTGACCAATTTGCAGGAGACAAAGCCTACTATTTTGATGTTAGTACCGCTTATTTTAGAAAACATGCACAAAAAAATAATCAAACAAGCTTCAAAGAATATATTTAGTAAAGTAAAATTAAATGTTGCCCTCGAAATTAGTAATTTCCTATTCTATTTCTTAAAGATTGATATTCGAAAGAAACTTTTTAAGAAAATTCTTAGTGTTTTCGGTGGTAACGTAAGACTAGTTATTTCTGGTGCCGCTGCAATAAATCCTGATGTTTCAAACGATTTGTGTTCAATGGGAATAAGAATTGTTCAAGGCTACGGCTTAACCGAATGTTCTCCTATTGTTGCAGTAAATAACGACAAAGGTTATCGAAGTGACTCTGCTGGAAAAGCTCTTGCTGGAATGGAAATTACAGTTGAAGATATTGGTGAAGACGGTATTGGAGAGTTTGTTATAAGTGGAGACAATGTAATGCTTGGCTACTATGAAAATCCTACTGCTACAAATAAGGTATTACATGACGGCTATTTGTACACTGGAGATTTAGGATATATAGATGAAGAAGGTTATGTTTATATAACCGGAAGAAAGAAAAATGTTATTGTTACTAAAAATGGTAAAAATATTTTCCCAGAAGAAGTTGAGGCATATCTTTTAAAGTGTCCATATGTGAAAGAAAGCTTAGTTTGGGGTCGTTTTGATGAAGAATCCGGTGAAACAGATGTAAATGCTCAAATTGTTGTTGATATAGACGAAATTAAAGAAAAGCTGAATTTAAGCATTATATCTCAAGATGAAATATATAGGGTTATTCAAGCTGAAGTTAAAGAGATAAATAAGCAAATGCCTCTATATAAGCGCATAAAGAATTTCACTATTCGCGAAGATGAGTTTCTAAAGACTACTACTAAGAAGATTAAGAGGTATGCAGAAAATATTGGATAATATTATTTTTTAGAAAGAAATAGTCTGTAGCTAATGCTACAGACTATTTTTATTTTTTGGCATTAAAAAATTTACGCCCACATTTCTTTTCTAAGAGCTGCGATGTCCTCATTTTCCAAATACTCATCATATGGCATCTGCCTATCTATTATACCCTTTGGAGTTAGTTCAATTATTCTATTTGCTATTGTTTGAACAAACTCATGGTCATGTGATGTAAACAAAATAGTACCTTTATAATTAATTAAGCCATTATTTAAGGCTGTTATTGATTCCAAGTCAAGATGGTTTGTAGGCTCCTCAAGTACTAAAACATTTGCGCCTGAAAGCATCATTTTTGACAACATGCAACGAACTTTTTCTCCTCCAGATAGTACAGATGCTTTCTTTTGAGACTCTTCACCAGCAAAAAGCATTCTTCCTAACCAACCTCTAATAAAGGTCTCGGTTTGATCTTTTGAAAATTGTCTGAGCCAATCAACAAGATTAAGATCAACACCATCAAAGTAAACTGAGTTGTCACTTGGAAAATAAGACTGAGTTGTAGTTATACCCCATTTGAATTCACCACTATCTGGCTGCATCTCATCCATAAGTATCTTAAACAACGCCGTTTTTGCTTTTCCATAAGTTCCTACAAGTGCAATTTTGTCACCTTTATTTACTATTATATTTACGTCGTTTAAAAGTATCTCGCCTTCAAGTTCCTTTGAGATTCCATTTATCATAAGAAGGTCATTTCCTGCTTCTCTATCAGGCTTGAAATCAACAAAAGGATACTTTCTTGAAGAAGGCTTTATATCCTCAAGAACTAATTTGTCAAGTAATTTTTTACGAGATGTAGCTTGCTTTGACTTAGATGCATTTGCGCTAAACCTTGTAATAAAATCCTGTAACTCTTTCATTCTTGTCTCAGTCTTTTTATTAACATCTTTTGACTGTTGGAGTGCCAATTGACTTGATTGATACCAAAAATCATAGTTTCCTACGAACATCTGAATTTTGCTAAAATCGATATCAGCTATTTGAGTACATACTTTATTTAAAAAATGCCTATCATGAGATACTACAATTACTATGTTTTCGAAATTCATAAGGAAATTTTCTAACCAAGTAATTGATGCAACATCCAAATGGTTTGTAGGTTCATCCAAAAGTAAAATATCAGGATTTCCAAATAACGCTTGAGCCAAAAGCACTCTGATTTTTTCAGTTCCATCTAGATCCTTCATTTTTTTATAATGAAATTCTTCTCCTATGTTTAAACCATTGAGCATTATAGCCGCATCTGACTCAGCATCCCAGCCATTTAGTTCCGCAAATTCAGCCTCTAATTCTGAAAGTCTCATTCCCTCAGCCTCAGTAAAGTCAGACTTTGCATACAGAACTTCTTTTTCATCCATGATTTCAACAAGTCTTTTATGCCCCAAGAGTACGGTCTTAAGAACCTCATATTCATCATACTCAAAATGGTCTTGCTTAAGTACAGCAAGCCTTTCACCAGGTGTTATAGAAACATCGCCCTTATTAGGCTCTATCTCTCCTGACAGTATTTTTAAGAAGGTTGACTTACCAGAGCCATTCGCTCCAATCAAGCCATAGCAATTGCCTGGAGTGAATTTAATATTTACATTTTCAAATAAAGCTCGTCCCCCATATCTTAGGGAAACACCATTTGTACTAATCATTTCTTACCTTCCTTTATGTTGTAAATTATTTATCCGATGTCTACCACCGCTAATACCCCACTTCTGCAAGTGGGAGATAAGCCGCACTACGCCCTGGATAACGATTTCAAAGATTCAGAGAGAGTAAAGCTCCCTCTGAATCCTAGAATTCTGTTTATCTGATATTAGTTATTACACCATCTGACCATAGTCTTTCAAGTTTATAAAAATCCCTGTCTTCTTGATGAAAAACATGAATTACTACATCTGCATAGTCCAATAAAATCCATCTTGCGGTATCATAGCCTTCTTTGTGATATACTTCAATTCCTGTTTTACCTAATTGAAACTCTATCTCATCTGCTATAGTCTTTATGTGTGTGGTAGAAGTACCACTACAAATTACAAAATAATCTGCAATTTCTGTGATACTCTGGATATCAATTACACTGATATCCGTTCCTTTCTTGTCTCCAATCGCTTCAACTATCTTGTTCACTAATTTTTTTGAATCCAAATTTGCACCTCATCTTAAGCGTAATTAGTTTTTACTTCAAATTGCACAGACTTGCTTATTATATCACTTACTTGCTTATCTTTCAAATTTAAGGAATAACTAAATACTAAAACAGATTTTTGAGGGAAAATTTCCCTTAATTTAGTTGTTCCTATGGGTTAAAGTCACTTCCAATAATAATGGTAACATCGAATCTAGAATCTGTCTGAAGTTCTTCCTTTATTACAGATATCTTTAGCATATTTCTGATTACGTCAGTATTTGCTCCTTTTTTTCTAATAATAATTTGAGAAGTCTCTTGTTTGCTATCAATGTTATTTCCTGCACTAACAGAGTACCCCTTCGCTTCTAGCATTGTTCTAGTATCTTCTGCCAAACCACTTTTATCTGTACAGTTAATAACCTCAACGACTAACTTTTCGTTATTAACAGTGGAAACCGCAGGGGTTTCCTTCGCAGGTTCCTTTTTAACTGGCTCAGGCACTACAATAATCTTCTGATTTGATGGAGTGCTAGCACTAGCCACTGCTTTTTGAGGCTGCTTTTTTACCTCAACTACAGCCTTATCAAACACGCCTGAATCTTTATAGAAATTGGCTCCTACTATAATTGATGAAAAAACCAACAAAAAGGTTCCTACTCCGTAGAATCCAAATTTTAAAAATTTACTCATTTTACCCTCCATACCCTAAATGTGCTAAAGAAAACTTAGCTTGCATCGTTATCCAGATATCAATATACTGTTTCTTGCTTCAATGGTAAATGGATGAATTAAGCGCTTCTGCATAATAACATATTTAATTACATTATCAAAAGCACATATTAGAGCCTTATTAATATCGTCATAGGCCAGTTCTCTCGCACTATCAACCTCACAATGTGTTCTGCCTGGCTCTATGTAATCTGCTAAAAATATTATTTTATCCATCATATTCATTTTAGAATAGCCTGTTGTATGGTACTTAATAGCATCTAAAATAATTTCATCTTGTACTCCATATTTCTCTTTCGCAATTATTGCACCTACAACACCATGCATTAAATATACCTGTTTTTGTTCAATCTCGTTGAGTTCTATTCCATTAGATGAGCAGTATTTTTTTGTCTCGTCATCATTAAAGTCTTTGGCACAATCATGTAGTAGCCCTGAAACGGCAGCAATATCTTTATTCTCTCCATAATACTCTGCCAATGAAATTGCTACTTTCATTGTATTAACCGAATGAATATACCTATTTGGTTTCAAGGTCTGCTTCAGTAAAACATCCATTTCAATTAAATTCATAATATCTTTCCTTTTATACAGAGTTCTTTATTACAAATATAAATTATTCTTCTTTATATATTCTTCAACACACTCATTTACAAGATACTTTACAGATTTATTTCTTCTTATTCTATCCCTTATGAAAGTTGATGATACCTCAATCAGTGGTGCCTCATAGGTAATAATATCAATATCAAATTTAAGTTCCAATGACTTTATTTGATCATTAAACTCCTCATCTAAAAAACCTGTTCTTTTTACCGCAATAAATTTTGTAAGTAAAAAAACCTCCGGGGCCCGTTTCCAAGTAAGTAAGTCCATCACTACATCCGCACCAATTATATAGTAAAATGTTGTTTCTTGCGAATACATCTTGTGTAATTCGTTTAATGTATCTATTGCATAAGTATATCCATCTCTCTCAACCTCAATAGCAGAAGCTTCAAAATACGAATTTGTACTAACAGCACATTTAACCATATCTAGTCTATCGATGGGATCGGTAACAAGCCTCAAATCTTTATGCGGTGGTTTACCAGAAGGTACAAATAACACTTTGTCCAAATCAAATTCACACCTAACCAACTCTGCAATTGCAAGATGGCCCATATGAATCGGGTCAAAGGTACCTCCACAAATTCCAATCTTCAATCCTTTGCTTTCCATAAACTATCCTTACTCGATTTAATTTTTATATTAATTTACATATTTTAATGCAAATAAGTAATTAAAGTCATACAAATGATATTATAGCATAAAATAATAAGCTATTTATTAAAAAAGTGTAAAAACCTTATTGTAAATTAATCCAAATTCTACAAATAGCACAATAGTGGCTATTGTTTCGTTTAATATCCAACTTTCCAACGTGATATATAGAAAGTAGATATATAGATAATCACATTTGTCTATTAGTTTTAAGTAAACTTATCAATCCTAATGTAAGCTTTATAACCATTTCTGCCATGAAATGTGCAGACTTTTTCATGTCTTCATCAAGCCATTTTTGAACGATACCAACGCACCCAGTTATTGTAAAGGAATAGACATATTCTGCGTCTTCCTTTGTAATCATATTGTTATCAGTTATTTCGGTAATGATTTTCTCGTAAACAAGTATCATTATTTTTTTTTGAAAACTGAAATCTCCACGCTCACTTAGTAATAATTTACATTGTTTTGCATTTTCTTTTAAATACTCAAAGATTTTTTCTGCCGTTAGGATAACATCTATGTTACTGTTTTTTTGATCAAACTCTGCTAGATGGGTATTGATATTATCAAGCAGTTCATCCTCTATCTTTCGGAGCAAGTCGTATTGGTCACTATAATGAGCATAAAAAGTTGCACGGTTTATGTCGGCAACTTCACAAATTTCCTTGATGGATATTTGCGAGATATCCTTTTTTTCGAGTATTTTTATAAAGCTCTCTTTTAACACCATCTTGGTATATTTCACTCGTCTGTCGTCTTTATCGTCTCTCAACTTTAACCCTCCAATTTATCGAATATGTTAGATATTAAACACTTTTCCTATTTATGTTTAGCAACTAACATTTCTAAAATATATGTTTGTTGAATTATTAGCATAATGCAATTAAACTATATCTATGACAGTTTGTCAACACAGTGTATAGTAAATATAAATAAGGAGGAGATTCATTGGATAAATTTTCAGACGCAGTTATTAAACACAAAAAAATAGTTTTAATAGTGTTTATAATAACTGCAATATTAAGCGCTATCTTTTCTTTACTGGTTTCGGTTAATTACAACATGATTGATTATCTACCCAAAGATGCACAATCTACAACCGCAATTAAGATAATGGAGAACGAATTTGGGGGCGAAATGCCCAATTCAAGAGTTATGCTTACAGGTGTATCAATACAGGAAGCATTGGAATACAAAGAGAAAATCGCAGCAATAGACGGTGTTACATCCATTAGCTGGCTCGATGACATAATAGGCTTGGATACGCTTAAAACAATTCCTCTTGACTTTTCAGATACTTCTATAGTCAAAAACTATTATAAAGACAATAACGCTTTGATGACTATATCTATAGAAAGCGGAAAAGAAACAAATGCAGTCAAAGCTATTTATAAGCTTATAGGTGAAAATAACGCCGCCTCAGGAGAAGCGGTCAATGCGGCAGAGTCACAATCAATGTCGGTCTCTGAGGTAGTGAAAGCAATGGCCATATTACTCCCGATCATAATAATCATTTTGATTATTTCAACCACCTCATGGATAGAGCCTTTATTGTTTTTGTTAACCATAGGTGTTGCAATAATTATTAATATGGGAACTAACATTATATTTGGTGAAATATCCTTTATTACGCAAACAGTCAGCCCTGTTTTACAACTTGCTGTGTCTCTGGATTATGCTATTTTCCTGCTCCACAGCTTTAACAACCATCGTTTATCCCACGAGCCACAGGTAGCAATGAGGCTTGCTATGAAGGAAGCCTTGCCGACGGTGGCAGCGAGCGCCGCTACAACGGTAATAGGGTTTGCGGCATTGATGTTTATGCGTTTCGGTATTGGTGCAGATTTAGGACTTAACTTACTAAAAGGCATTATATTTAGCTTTATCTCAGTTATGGTATTTTTACCTGTTGTTACTTTGATTTTTTATAAAGCTATTGACAGAACCAAACACCGTAAATTTATGCCCGACTTTAAAAAATCAGGAAATTTGTTAATGAAAGTACGTCTACCTTTTTTAATACTTGCACTTGTGGTTGTAATTCCAAGCTTTCTCGCTCAATCGGATACCCAGTTTATTTATGGAATGGGCAGTATTACAAATACTTCACGAGTTGGAAGGGATACTTCATCTATCGAAGAAAAATTCGGTAAGGAAAATGCCCTTGTATTACTAGTACCAAAAGAAAATGTGGGTAAGGAAGGCGAGCTATGCGATGCTCTTTCCAAAATTCCTCATGTAACAAGTGTCGTAGCCTATGTTACTGCTGTAGGTGCAGAAATACCGTCGGAATTTGTCCCTAAAGCAGCGGTTGAACAGTTTTATTCGGAGCATTACTCTCGAATTATCCTTTACTCAGACACGACCGAAGAAGGTGAAGAGGCCTTTGATACCGTGCAGACTGTTCTAGATACGGCAGCAATGTATTACGACACATATTACCTTACAGGACAAAGTGCAACTCTATACGATATGAAAAGTGTTGTTTCAACAGATATAGCACGAATTAATCTTGTGGCAATACTAGGAATATTCCTAGTATTACTTGTTACCTTTCGTTCTCTGAGTATTCCGTTATTTTTACTGTTTTCAATTGAAACAGCAATATGGATTAACCTATCCTTTCCATATTTTACTGGGAAGCCTCTTAGCTTTATTGGATACTTAATAATAAGTACAGTACAGTTAGGGGCAACAGTGGACTATGCTATATTACTTACCAATACTTACTTAAATAACAGAAAAACACTTCCGAAAAAGGAAGCTATGCGTGTAACCATAGAAGATAATTTAGTGGCAATCCTGATATCAGCTGGAATTCTTGCCACTGCAGGCTTTACATTGGCCTTTACTACAAGCAACCCAATTATCAGTGAACTAGGAACCTTACTTGGACGAGGAACGCTGCTGTCATTTACCATGGTGGTCTGTGTACTACCAGCTCTGCTAGTATTGTTTGACAAGGTCATCCAAAAGACCACCCTAAAAAATAAATTTCATAATCAATTATAAGGAGTGTGAGTAAAGTGAGAAAAATATTATCCTTTGTTTTGGTATTTACATTATTATTTGTATTATTATTTACATCAGCAACCCCGGCATCAGCGTCAGCTACTCCTTCACCAAAAGAAGAAGTTGTTTACGGTATACTTAACTTAGACGGAAGCGTGAACAAGCTTCATGTAGTGAATATATTTAATGGCGGTACAATTACCGATTATGGCAATTATTCCGATATAAGCAACATGACAACCGCTGAAAAGCTCAGTCTGAAGGATGATCAAATAACTATTAACACCCAGGCTGATAAATTTTACTATCAAGGAACCCTTGAAAAGGCGGAGCTGCCTTGGGATATAGCTATAAAGTATTTTTTGGAAGGTAAAGAAATTGCTGCTAAGGAGCTTGCTGGAAAGAGCGGCAAGTTAAAAATTACTGTGTCCGTAAAGCAGAACACCGAGGTGAGCAACACCTTTTTCAATAATTATGCCCTACAAATCGCCCTCACTCTCGATAACAAGCTATGCACCAATATAAAAGCTAACAATGCCACCATTGCTGAGGCTGGAAGCAAAAAACAGCTTGCTTACACAGTTTTACCGGGTAACGGTATTGATATTACTGTAACATCAGATGTTCGTGATTTTGAAATGGACGCAATGACAATAAACGGTATCAAGCTAGCTCTCGGTATAACAGTTGACAGTAATGAGTTCACTGGGCAGATTTCAGAACTTACTGCTGCAATAAATGGACTTGATGATGGTGCTGTTGAGTTACTAAACGGCCTTAAACAATTATCAAGCGGAATGCAAAAATACATTGATGGAATGAAAGCCTTTAAGGACGGTCTTGGACAGCTTTCGAGCGGTGCAGATCAGCTCAGCACAGGAGCAGCTGCATTAAAAAACGGCTTATCAGAGTTAGCAAAACAGAATGATGCTTTAGTAAACGGTGCATTAGCAATACAGCAAGCTACTTTTTCTTCTGTTAATGCACAGCTTGGAGAAATGGGGTTAGGACTTCCTGTTCTCACACCTGAGAATTATAGTACAGTATTATCACCCATTCCAGACCTTGTTACTGTTAAAAAACAGCTTGACGGTGCGGTACAGTTTACACAGGGCTTGAAAGGTTACACAGCTGGTGTAGCACAGCTTGGAAACGGAGCTTCGGACTTGGCAAGAGGTACATCAGAATTTAAATCTTCATCCTCTGTAATTACATCCTCGGCCAATGAACTTTATAAAGCAGGAGCAGAGCTGAATTCGGCGCTTAAAAAACTTCGTGATGGTCTCTCTTTATACAAGAACGGAACCAGGCAATTAAGGGATGGAACCTCGGGCATGAGCTCAGAAATTAATAATAAGATCGATGATATGCTGGGCAGCATTTCCGGCAAGGGTCATAAAGTAATATCCTTTGTGTCGGACAAAAACACCGATGTTTCCGCTGTTCAGTTCGTGTTAAAAACAGACTCCATAAATATCCCCGAAGCGCCCAAAGCAGTTGACAAAAAACCTGTTGAGCTAAATTTTTGGCAAAAGTTGTTGAAGTTGTTTGGGCTTTATACTCCGTGATAACTATAATAGGATAACATAAATGAGTAATAGCTGGCTAGGGTTTAACGTTACCCTAGCCAGCTATTACTCATAATAAATCTAAATTATAGGTATATATCTAACTCTAGTGCTATTTCTATAATTAAGACTCTGTGAGAAAATCATATTGATTCTTTTTAAAAATAGTATAATAATACAGTTATCTCCCAATACAAAATATTTAAGGACATAATTCATAAAACTATTTTTATTTCCTTCCAATATCTTTCCTATAATGCATTCCTTCAAAGCTTATTTTTTCAATACCTGCATATGCTTTTTCAATTGCCTTGTCCATAGACTCTTCAACTGCAGTGACTCCGAGTACTCTTCCCCCAGCTGTATAGAACTTTCCATCTTTACTGGAAGTGCCTGCGTGGAATACAATAGTATCTCCGTTTGCCTGAGCCTCATCAAGTCCATTTATTTCTAATCCCGTGGCATATTTCCCAGGATATCCTCCTGAGGCTGCTACAACACAAACTGCAGCATTATTATTCCATTCTATTTTAATATCAGCAAGCTTTTCATCTATAATAGCTTCAAAAATATCTAATAAATCTGTTTTAAGTCTTGGTAGAACCACCTGTGTTTCAGGATCTCCAAATCTAGCGTTATATTCCAAAAGTTTTGGGCCACCCTTTGTGAGCATCAAACCAAAATATATAACGCCCTTAAATTTACGACGTTTTACATTCATAGCCTCAATGGTTGGAATAAAAATATCCTTCATGCAGCGTTTTGCTAGCTTCTCATCATACAACGGACTTGGTGAAAAAGTTCCCATGCCACCTGTATTTGGGCCGAGGTCTTGGTCAAAGGCACGTTTATGATCCTGTGCTGATACCATAGGTACAATAGTTTTTCCATCAGTAAAAGCTAAGACCGATACCTCTGGACCTTCAATAAAATCTTCGATAACTATTTTACTACCAGCTTCACCAAAAAGCTTGTCTTCCATCATGCCATTTACTGCGGCTTTAGCTTCATCAATGGTCGTGGCAATAATTACGCCCTTACCAAGTGCCAAACCATCTGCCTTTACTACTATTGGAGCCTTGCAGGTATCCAAATAACTTAGTGCGTCAGCGCTATTTTCAAAAGCCCTATAACCAGCAGTAGGAATCTTGTATTTCTTCATTAAGTCTTTAGAAAACGACTTGCTGCCCTCGATGATAGCTGCTCTCTTTACAGGACCAAAAGCCCTTATTCCAGCCTTATTTAGTTTGTCTACCATACCAGCAACAAGCGGATCATCAGGTGCTACTACAACCAAATCTATTTTGTTGGCTTTGGAATACTCTACAATTCCTTCTATATCAGTCGCTTTTATGTCAACACATGTTGCAAGCTCTGAAATTCCACCGTTTCCAGGTGCACAGTATAATTCAGTTATCTTTGGACTTTGAGCGAGTTTCCATACTATAGTATGTTCTCTTCCTCCCCCTCCAACTACCAATACCTTCATAACTAACCTCCATATATTGAATGAATTCACATATTTTTTACGTTGGAGGTTAGTTTATTTAGCCTCCACACAATTTGTAAAATATTATATTAAGTATAATTTTTAGTGTTTAAAATGTCTCATTCCTGTGCATACCATTGCTATACCATACTTATTACATACATCAATAGATTTTTGATCATTTATAGATCCACCTGGCTGCATAATTGCTGTTATCCCAGCAGCAGCGGCAGCCTCAACACAGTCTGGGAATGGGAAGTATGCATCTGACGCCATAACAGCACCCTTTGCTCTCTCTCCTGCATATTCAATAGCAACGTTTGTAGGTACTATTCTGTTCGTCTGACCAGGGCCGACACCAATAGTTTGCTTTCCTTTTGCAAGTGTTATAGCATTGGATTTTGTATGCTTAACAACCTTCATAGCAAATACTAAATCTTCCATTTGCTCCTTTGTTGGTTGTACATTAGTTACACATTTTAAATCCTCTTGATTAAATAACTGATCATCATACTTCTGAACCAATAGTCCACCAGCAACCTTTTTCATATCAAGAGTATCTGCAGGAAGTTTTTCTTCAATTCCTTCTAGTTTTAACAATCTGATGTTTTTCTTTTGAGAAAGCAAGAAAAATGCTTCCATTGAGAAAGATGGAGCTATAACTATCTCAACAAATATTTTGTTTATTTCTTCAGCTGTTTTTACATCTACTTCTCTATTTATAGCTATTATTCCACCGAAAATAGAAACTGGATCTGACTCATAGGCTCTAATATATGCATCATATATATTTTCTGCGCTTCCAACTCCACATGGGTTTGTATGCTTTACAGCAACCACTGTAGGCTCATCAAATTCCTTGATCAGTGTAATGGCACCATTAGCATCATTTATATTATTGAAAGATAGCTCTTTTCCATGCAATTGAACCGCACTAGGAAGAAGTCCTCTATTTGCTCCAACTTCTTTGTAGAAAACAGCTGATTGATGAGGATTTTCACCATAGCGCATTTCTTGAACTTTCTCGTAAGTGAGTGAAAGTGTCTCAGGGAAATCAATATCACCAAGAGTATCTCTCAAATATTTTGCTATCAGTGTGTCATAATGACTAGTATGCTCAAAAACCTTGTATGCAAGTCTAAACTTTGTGTTAACACTAACATCTTCTGTTTCATTCATCTCTGCTAGCACCTTATCATAATCTGTAGGATCAACTACCACTACAACATCTTGATAATTCTTAGCAGCAGCTCTTAACATAGTTGGTCCACCGATATCAATGTTTTCAATTGCTTCCTCTAGTTCCACATTACCTTTTAAAATTGTTTCTTTAAATGGGTATAGGTTTATAACTACCAAATCAATAGTTTCTACTCCCAATTCCCCAATCTGCTTCATGTGCTCTTCATTGCCTCTAATTGCTAAAATTCCAGCATGAACTTTTGGATGAAGTGTTTTTACTCTTCCATCTAGACATTCTGGAAAACCTGTAACATCAGATATATTAATTACCTTTAATCCTGCTGCAGATAGAGTTTTTGCTGTTCCACCTGTAGATATTATCTCTACCCCTTTGCTAGCTAGTGATGAAGCAAACTCAACTATACCTGTTTTGTCCGAAACACTTATTAGTGCGCGCTTAATCATAATCCAATTCCCCCAATTCATAATCTTTTAAAATTCATAATATTCTACTCAACTTTTCTAAAACATGAATAATAGTAACAATTTAATCTCTCAGTTTATGTGTACCTAAACATTTTAAGGTTAAATCTTGCCACTACTAATCACAAAGGAGGTAAGTTGAGATTTAAACTATTTTTACCCTCTTGCCTTCAATGACCAATCTATTTTCAGTAAAAAGCTTTATAGCCTCAGGAAGTATCTCCCACTCAGCTAGCTCCATTACTCTTTTTTGTAATATTTCAGGAGTATCATCATCTTCAACATTTACTGCCTTCTGCAATATTATTGGCCCAGCATCAGTCTCTAGTTCAACAAAATGCACAGTAGCACCTGTTACTTTAACACCAGATTCCAGTACGTGCTGGTGAGGAATTATTCCATAGAAACCCTTCCCACAAAACGCAGGTATTAATGATGGGTGGATGTTTATAACCCTGTTTGTATATTTTTTGACGAAGCGTTCTCCCAAAATAGATAAGAACCCAGCCATTACAACTAAGTCAATATTATTCTCCCCAAAATGCTTAATCAAGGCTTCATCGTACTCATCCATGTTACTAAAAGATTTTCTTGATATACAAGTACTTTCAATATCATATTTTTTTGCTCTTTGAAGTGCATATACATCTGGCTTGCTAGAAACTACAGTGACAATTTTTGCATTCTTTATATATCCACTTTCCAGCTTGTCTATTATAGCCTGAAGGTTTGATCCCCCTCCCGACACTAAGACACCTATGTTTAGCATATATCCACCCCAGCTTCACCCTCGGCAATAGAACCGATAATGTAAGCATCTTGTCCAACTGACTTAAGGTAAGCTGTTATTTCATCAGCTTTGTTTGCCTCTACAGCCAAAACCATTCCTATTCCCATATTGAAGGTATTAAAGATATCTCTGTCATCCATGTTGCCCAAATTCTTAAGTAAATCAAATATTGGAAGTATCGGCCAGGAACCCTTTTGAATATTAACTCTCAAACCATCAGGAAGCATTCTTGGAATATTTTCTATAAATCCACCACCTGTTATGTGAGAAATTCCTTTAACTTCATATTTCTCTATCAAAGCAAGAATGGTTTTTACATATATTTTTGTTGGCTTTATTAGTTCTTCACCCAATGTGCAGCCAAGCTTTTCAACATATTCATTAAGACTCTTCTCTGTTGGATTAACAAGCTTTCTAACCAGAGAATATCCGTTACTGTGAATTCCTGAGGACGGAAGTCCAATCAGCTTATCACCAGCCTTTATACTCTTTCCATTAATTATTTTATTTTTATCAACTATTCCTACAGTAAAACCAGCTAGATCATACTCTTCTACAGGATAAAATCCAGGCATTTCAGCAGTTTCTCCACCAATAAGTGCACATCCTGACATCACACAGCCTTCTGCTACACCTTTTACAATTTCAGCTACCTTATCTGGGTAGTTCTTGCCTACAGCAATGTAATCCAAGAAAAATAATGGTTCTGCTCCGCTACATATGATGTCATTTACGCACATAGCAACACAGTCAATTCCTACTGTATCATGCTTGTCTAATAGAAAAGCCATTTTGAGTTTTGTGCCTACTCCATCTGTACCAGAAACTAGAACTGGCTGGTCATATTTTGATTTGTCTAAACCAAAAAGTCCCCCAAAGCCGCCTAATTCTGTCATAACCTCTGGTCTAAATGTACGTTTCACATGGTCTTTCATCAACTTAACTGCTTCATACCCTGCCTCAACGTCAACACCGGCATCTCTGTAAGTGGTCATATTCATATCCTCCAAAATATTATTAAAATAGTTAAATAAAACTTAAATGCATTTAATTAATAAAGTTATTGTTAAAAATCCAAATTTAGCATCCACAGCTAAATTTATCTCTTTCTGCAGGAACATCTATAGGATAATTTCCAGTTAGGCACGCTGAGCAGAAGCCGCATTTTGAACCAACAGGTGATTCCAAAAGTCCCTCTAAGCTCAAATACCCCAAGGTATCAGCACAAATCATTTCCTTTATTTCATCCACTGAAAGCTTGTCAGCCACCAATTCCTGTCTTGTCGAAATATCTATTCCAAAATAGCATGGGAATTTTAGAGGAGGTGAGCTAACTCTCATATGGACTTCTTTAGCTCCAGCTTTTTTTAATATTTGAACAATTCGCCTAGTAGTTGTTCCTCTAACAATTGAGTCATCTATAATAACAACTCTTTTGCCTTCAATAGTTTTTTTAATGGCATTATGCTTTATCCTAACAGCCGTTTCTCTCATACCTTGACTAGGCTGAATAAAGGTTCTGCCGATGTATTTGTTTTTAACAATTCCCTCGCCATAAGGAATACCTGACTGTTTTGCAAAGCCTATCGCAGCTGAAAGACCTGAATCAGGTACTCCAATTACTACGTCAGCCTCTACAGGATGCTCAATAGCTAATCGTTTTCCAGCTTCATATCTAGATTGCTGAACACTGGCACCATCTATTACACTATCGGGTCTAGCAAAATAAACAAACTCAAATATGCATAGCTTTGTATCTTTAACATTAAAAGGTCTGATTGACCTTATTTCATCGTTTTCAATGATAACTATTTCTCCAGGCTCAATATCTCTGATAAATTCAGCATTTACAGCATCAAGTGCACAGGACTCAGAGGCGATAACATATGCCGTTGAGGTTTTCCCTATACATAAAGGCCTTATTCCATTTGGATCTCTAACTCCTAGCATCTTGTTTGCTGTCATTAATATTAATCCATAAGAGCCTTTCACGTCATGCATCATTTTTTCAACAGACTCTTCAATAGTAGTTGAAGTGATGCTATGCTTAGTTATTAAATTTACTAAAACCTCTGTATCATTTGTAGTCTGGAATATGGTACCGTTCTCTTCCATTTGTTCTCTGAGAGGTGAGGCATTAACAATGTTTCCGTTATGAGCAAGAGCAATTTGGCCATTTCTAGATCTAACAACTATTGGTTGTGCATTTTCACGTCTACTTGCACCTGTTGTCGAGTAACGAACGTGACCTACAGCCATTGTACCTTTTAGGTGATTTAGCACAACTCTATCAAATATTTCTGGTACTAAGCCCATATCCTTGTGAAATACAATTGTTTCCTTGTCACTTACGGCAATTCCGGCACTTTCCTGCCCTCTATGCTGAAGTGAGTATAGTCCATAATAGGTCATTCCTGCAACATCTAAATCATTATTATCTAATGAATATATTCCGAAAACACCACACTCTTCATGCATTTTATCCATTCGTTCATCTAAGCAGTCCAAATTGTCACATTGTAAGCATTGTCCAAAATCACACATGAGTTACTCCTTCTATTAATTGATTGGTATATTATAATATTCTTAAAATTAGCCGAAACTTTCTCCTAACATTTTTTGTAGCTCTATATTTTTCTTTTCAACTTTTTCTGCAAGTGATTTTTTATAATCTATCATTTTAAGTCGGAGTTCATTGTATGCGATTGAAAGAATTTGTACTGCCAATAGTGCAGCATTCTCTGCCCCATCAATAGCAACTGTTGCTACAGGTATTCCAGATGGCATTTGTACTGTTGAAAGTAATGAATCGAGTCCATCCATCGTTGATGATTTTATTGGAACTCCTATAACTGGGATAGGTGTGTGTGCAGCTAGTACACCAGCTAGATGAGCTGCTTTTCCTGCTGCTGCAATTATAACATCAATACCGTTTGCCTCAGCATTCCTTGCAAACTCTGATGCCTTGTCAGGTGTCCTATGTGCTGAACAAACAATAACTTCGTAACTTATTTCAAAATCCTTTAAAATCTTTATACAACTTTTCATTACTGAAAGGTCTGAATCACTTCCCATAATAACAGCTACTTTAGCATCTCTTGAAACACACATTAGTATATCCTCCATATATTAATACATTTCTGAACATTTTCTGATATTTTACTAAAATCATTCGTTTTTTATATCTTAATATTATCAAATTATAAGCTCAATTGTCAATTAATCTATCAAAAAAATCGAACATTTTTTTAATGTTCGATTTAAATATTCGGGAATGTCAACTTTCATACCTAATCAGTTAATTTTCATCCAAGTAGATACACTATAACCGGCAATGTAAGAATCGATAATATCGTTGAAATAAATATGCCCTCTGTGGCAGCATTGTAGTCTGAATCATACTGAAGTGCGAGTGCCGTAACTATCGTAGCTGCTGGCATTGCTAGCTGTATCACCACAATTCTCATAACAAATACATCAAAGAAATTGTTCGTAAGCTTAAAAAACATAAGGGCTATTATTGGAATAATTAGTAGCTTGAAAGCTGAATAAACAATGTAACGTGCTCTAGATAGAATATCGTTTATTCCTGATATTTTTACATTTGAGAGAATCAATCCTATAAATACCATTGAAAGGTATATGGTAGTATGTCCTAAGCCGTTGAAGGTATCATAAAATATACTCCAAACTGTGTTATATGCAGCAATTTTATCTATTTTAAATAGTGACTTAAACACTATCATTATTATTCCACCCAGAAATGCTAAGGTATTAGGGTTTAAAAGATGTGACAGGTTATCCTTCCAGTTTTTAGTATTGTGCTTGTTGAACAGGTATACGCCCAAAGTCCAGAGTATTGCGTCATTAGCTATGTTAAAGAAAATGGCATATACAATACCAATATCACCATACATTGCTTTAAGTAGTGGATATGCCATAAATATAACATTGCCGAACATTGACTGGGCTATATAAATATTTTTGGTTTTAGCCTTTATCCCCATTACCCTGCATTGCCCCAGAGATATTAACCCTGCAATAAGGATGAAAACTACTCCAAAAACGAATATATACAACCCATTTGTTAGGGTTTTGTTGGTAAAAGAGTAATTACTCATTGTTGTAAAAATTAAAAATGGCATCGTTAGTTTTAAGATAAGTGCAGATATGTATTTGTGTGAATCCTCTGGTAAATATTTTTTCTTACCAGCCACAAAGCCTGTAATTCCTAGCAACGTAAGTATTATTATTTGATTAATTATAATCTGTATCTGACTTATTTGTTCTTGTCCCATTATTGACTTGCCTCCAAAATTAGTATGAAATAAAATAAAGTGGGTAGCTCGACTAAACTGTAATTTGTATTCGATTATTTGTTTATAATACCACAAAAAGCAACATTTTAAGTTGCTTTTATCATATTATCAATTACAATTGATTAATTTTAGATTGGATTGTTCAAAAGGACTTATAGTATTATCCTAAAACAAAATAATAAATAAACACATTTAATCATATTTCTGTTAATTCTTTAGTAAATAATGTAAATGTTCTAATATTATAATTATTACTAGCTAAGCAGCAATAGATCTTCTTCCCGAAATATCAGTCTTATAGGGGTATCTTTTTTAAATATTCCCTTCCAAACCTCCTTATCAACTTCCCACCTTATTTTCGAAAAACTATCCTTTTGACTACTATTTTTATTTTTTAACATGATAATATAGGAAAATGGATTTTCAATCACTTTAGTTACTTCACAGATCATAGTATTTTGAGAAACCTCTTTATCCGTATATTCGAAATAGTGAGCTCTCATACCCACATGCTTTATATCCTCTGGTATTATGCGGTTACAATACAAAATCATATCCCAATCAATTGCTTTGAGTGTATGCTCTGTAAGCCTTTTTGCACTGGATATATTTTTACATCCTGTCAAAAGTGCTGCTGATAAGGTCTGCGGATTATTAAATAAAGCTTCCTTTTCACTTATTGTATCTATCTTACCATCTGATACAACAGCGATAGTCTCTGAAAAACGGTAAACTTCATTTCTATTATGTGATACAAACAAAACAGTACCTCGAAAAGTTGAAAGCGATTCCATTATTTCCTGTTCAAGCTGCCACTTTAAATAGCTATCCAGAGCACAAAAAGGTTCGTCCAGCATAATAATTTCTGGTTCTGATGCCATAATTCTAGCGAGTGCAACTCTTTGCTGCTGCCCACCTGAAAGCTCGTTTGGCCGTTTTTTCTCAAAGCCCTCCAGATAAAATGCTTTTATTTTTTCATTTACAACTTTAATGCGCTCATTTTTAGGCAGTGCTACCCCTACTCCAATGTTTTCTTCTACCGTCATATTGGGGAAAAGTGCATAATTCTGAAATAAATATCCAATTTTTCTTTTCTGGGGTGATAAATTAATGTTCTTTTCTGAGTCAAATAAAACCCTGTCACCTAAAACAATTTTACCTTCATCAGGGGTTTCTATACCAGCAATACATTTTAATGACATGCTTTTTCCACAGCCTGAGGCACCTAGTATCGCCATTACTTCATCTTGTGCAGAAAATTCCACGTTAAGTGTAAAATCCCCCATAACTTTTTTAATGTTAACATATAGAGACACTAGCTATCACCTCTTTTTGCTGTTTTTTTGTCTTGGCGGTTATTCCAAAAATTTATAAGGATTATTGAGGTAAAAGACATAATACAGATAATTAAAACCCAACTATATGCTTTTGCTCTGTCTCCAGCTTGCACCGCTGTATATACAGCAACGGCCATCGTTTGTGTTCTCCCTGGGATGTTTCCAGCGAGCATTATTGTTGCACCAAATTCCCCAAGTGCTCTTGCAAAAGCAAGAACAGTTCCTGCTATTATACTTGGAATTACGTTCGGAATAATAATTTTATAAAATATCTTAAATTCAGATATACCAAGTGTTCTCGCAGCATAAATTATCGTGATATCGAACTGTTCGAATGCACCTCTTACTGTGCGATACATTAAAGGAAATGATACCACTGTTGAAGCAATTACTGCTCCTACCCATGTAAATACAATATTTATATCAAACTGCATTAAAATCTTACCAAATAAACTATTTCTGCCAAAAATAACTAACAAAAAAAAGCCAACTACTGTAGGAGGTAATACCATGGGCAGAGTAAACACACCATCTATTAAACCTTTAAATCGCCTGATTTTTAAAACATACCGGGCAGCTGCAATTCCTAAAATAATCGTTATAATTGTAGCAACAAATGCTACTTTAATTGATATATAAAGCGGCGATAAATCCATGATACCACCTCCTATCTATAAGTTTTTTATTACTTCATTTTAAAACCATATTTTTTAAATACATTTGTTACCTCTGTTGTTGATAAGAATTCTAAAAAGCCTTGTGCCTCAACAGTATACTTACTACTTTTTAGTACAGCTACAGGATATATGACTGATTTGTGACTGTCTTTTGGTGCTTCACATACTACTTTGATTTTATCAGATGAAATAGCATCTGTAGCGTATACCACTCCACAATCAACCTCTCCACTTTCTACCCAGGTAAGTACCTGTCTTACATCACTGCCATAGTTTGACTTTGGCTTTACTTTATCCAATATACCTAGTGAAGTAAATATATCTTCTGTATACTGTCCAACGGGAACGCTTGTAGGTTCTCCTAAGGCTATAGTGGAAACTTTGTCAGTTGCGATATCTTCAAAACTTTTAATTTCTTTAGTACTATCCTTTTGTATAATCAATACAACTTTATTTACAAGCAACTCTTTCTTTGTTCCAACTTGAATCAATCCTTTTGCCTCAAGTGCAGTCATCTGTTTATTAGCTGCCGACATAAAAACATCTACAGGAGCTCCCTCTTCAATCTGTGTTTGCAAAGCTCCAGATGAGCCAAATGTGTAGGTAACAGTTACATTCGGTGCTACTGCTTTATACCTATCCGCGATTTCTGTTGCCACATCCGTCAGACTTGCCGCTGCCGCCACCACCAATTCAACTTTTTCCGTAGTATTAGTTGGATTAACTGCTGATACTTCTGTAGAGGTAGCTTTTGATACGTCGGAGGAGGTATCTGTACCATTTGATACATCCGATAAAGTATCTTTATTTGGAGCCCCCAACAATTTAATAGTACAGCCTGAAAGCATCATTAGTAGCATTATTGTAGTAATAAATAATATCAATATGTTTTTTTTCATCAATCTCATAGGTAACCTCCTGTAGCCAATATAGGCTATAAATTTAAAATTCCCCTTGCATCTTCTTTTAAAACATTAGCCTCAATATGATTTGGCCGTATATCAAAAACCTTTTCAGCTGATGCTATGAATTGATTTAGGTCACAATTTCCAGCGCGCTCACCAATTCCGAAGATAGTTGTATCTATAAACTTCGCCCCTGCTTTCGCAGCTTCTAAGGAATTTGCAACAGCCATTCCAAAATCATTGTGTGCATGAATGCCTATAGGAATGCCTGTATTGCTAATAATCTCTTTTATTGACTGATAGGTCCTTGACGGGGTCAAAACACCAACCGTATCGGCAAATCGGATACTTGCAACCCCCATATCCCTTAAAATGTTAGCAATACTAATAATAAAAGTAATGTCAGCTCGCGATGCGTCCTCAAGTCCAACTGTAACTGTATATCCCTTATCCAATGCCATACAAACGCACTCCTGCAAATTTTTAAGGAGCCAAACCTTATTTTTTTTCAATTTAGAATAAATGTGTACATAGGATACTGGAGCACTTATATGAATGATATCAGGGCAGCAGTCAAAGGACTGAGTTATGTCCTCTTTTTTCATTCTGTTCCAGGTTGATATTCTTGACCTGTTTCTGTTGCCCATAATTTTGCAAATGGTATCTTTTTCATACTTACCCATTGCTGGAACTCCAGCCTCAACTTGATATATACCTGCTCTATCCATTAGTAGAGCAAGCATTACTTTTTCATCTATATTAAATGCAAAGCCGGGGCTTTGTTCGCCGTCACGAAGGGTTGTATCTATCAGATATTTTCTTTCCTTCATATAAGTCCCACCTTCAACAAAGTATAATTATTGAATTAAATCCTTGGCAAGTGTAACAAATTCCTGATCAGTTAAACTTCTTTTTAAACGAATGCTCTCTTGCTGCATAGAATTTAATAGTTCTGAAACCATATTTTGAGGAAACGTTATGTTATACTCTTTTAGCTTTATTTCAATCGTTGTACTACCAGAATGTTTACCAACTATAACTTTTCTTTCCATTCCTACAACAGATGGCTCAAAAGGTTCGTAATTTGAACCATTCTTAAAAATTCCATCAACATGAATACCTGATTCAACCTCAAAAATGCCATCACCTATTACTGCCTTATTTTTAGGTATTTTTTCACCAGTTAATTCTTCATATAAGCTTTTTATCTGCACCAATACTGACAAATCTAAATTAGGTTTATGACGTTTGGTAATACGAAGTGCCATGACTACTTCTTCTAATACAGCAAAGCCTCCACAGCCAAAAAAGCTTACTACTATATCTTCTCCACCATTTAATACCCATTCAGTAGCCAGTGCACTAGCACAGAAGTAGCTATTTTGAGGGCAGAACTCAATCCGCCCTCTATTAACTTTTTTCATTTTTTCAAATACTGATAAATAATCATGTTGCAACAAATCATCAAGTCCAACTATTCTAATGTTTTGATATTCAGAAAATTTGTTCATTAGGTTGACTTCTCTTATATCATTTACCTGAATTTCAGATATAGTTCCAACCTGAGTATCGAATCCACTATATCGACAAATATATTTGATAAAACCAGGAAAATATTTTATTTCTGTTGGATCCTGAACTCTTAAAATAGTCTTGTTTTTATCAATACTATCTTCAAGTATTTCATATGTGGGCACAGTGATTTCTATAAAATTTATTCCTGTCTTTAGCAGTAATTGGTACAGTTCCAATAACTTGCTCTTTGGGGCAGCCTTATTATTTAGCGAGCATAGAGTAACATCTGTAATTCTAATCATAATAAGCTCCATCCTCCCCTAATTGCCGTTATACTTTAAAGCTTCAAACCCAGCTATATTAACAATTCTTTTACTGTTTCTCCTCCCACGAGATGTTTTTCCACAATAGTTTCAACATCGTCCTCAGATACATTTCCATACCAGGTGCCCTCAGGATAAATAACTACAACAGGCCCTTTATCACAAATTCCAAAACACCCTGTATTAGTTACCATCACGTCACCCGACAAATCCCTATCGTCTATTTCCTCAATAAATTTTTGAATAAGCTCTACACTCCCCTTGGAATGACAAAAGCCTTTCTGTGTTCCATTTATTCTACAGCTTGCACATACGAATACATGATATTTGGGGCTCACCATAATTGTTATCCTCTTTTCTATTAAGCTTCAGATGGCGCAAAATCTTCCGCCAATCCAAGAAATATTTATGCGATTTCTAAGGCTCAGTGAGAGCAAAATTATCTCGCCTTGAACCTAATAAATCTGCTTATACAATAAGTTTTTCTACCGCTTGCTTAACTGCATCTTCTATTCTGTCGTAAGTTGTAAAAGTTTCAATTGATTTTTCCTTTAGCTTTTGTTTTGGAGCATCACCAATACGCATGGCCAAGACTCCTGTACAATCTTTTACTGTATCAAGAATAGCTTCCATTTTACCCTCTTTACTTCCTCCCCCCATTCCATCACAGCTGTCAGAGCCTTCACAGTACTTAGTCACACTTCTTCTCTCTTTGAACCGGATGCTTTTATTCTTGTACTCATATATATAAAAATCACTTGCATGACCGAAATGTTGGTCTACCAATATACCACTCTTTGAAGAAACTGCGAATAATATTGGTTTTTCTTCTACAGTCTTTTTTACTTTAATATTTTTTGAGCTGGTACAACCTCTAAAGTTGATGGATTGGTCATTATCTAGTGTTCCAATTGCATCAGCCCGGCATTGATGGCAATGGTACATCTGTTTCAAGGTACTCTCACAACGCTTTCTCATATCCATGATTTCTCTGTTGCTAGTTAGTGGCATATTCTCAAAAGCACTTCCTGTAACAGGAATTAGCTGCATAATATTAGTAATTTCGCACCCCAGTTCCTTTGCCTTTTCTACAACAATAGGAATATGAAACTCATTAATGCCTTTAAGCATTACAATATTCACTTTGCAGATAACTCCAAGTGAAGTCAGTCTCTTAATTCCTGCCATTTGGTTTGCCATGAGAATAGCAGCACCAATTTCTCCAAAGTATCTGTGTCCCATATAGTCAATATGTTTGTATATTTTCGCTCCAATAGTAACGTTAACTGCATTCATAGTAACTGTAACGTGGGATACACCCAGCTTTACTAATTCATCTGCATAAAGAGGAAGTAAAAGCCCATTGGTGGATAAACAGAAGGTAACCTCTGGGTCCTCTTTCCTAATTAGCATTAAGGTCCTCTTTGTATTTTCAAACTCAGCTAACGAATCTCCAGGGCCTGCAATTCCAACCACTTTTAGGTTTGGCATCTTTTCCTTCACCATCTTGTACTTTTGGCATGCTTCCTCTGGACCTAGAACTTCTGTTGTAACACCAGGCCTACTTTCATTTGGGCAATCAAACTTCCTTACACAGTAATTGCATTGAATATTACATTTTGGTGCTATTGGCAAATGCATTCGTGCATATCCACTTCCGCAACCGTTGAAGCAAGGGTGCGTTTCTGTCTTTTTCTCATTAACAGCTTTATTATCTGCCACACTCTTATACTCCACATTCTTATTCTCCATATTCTTATTCACCCCATCCTCTTGGGCGGTATCTTTATTTGTGATATCTTCTATGCTATCTTGCTTTGTGATATCTTCTATGCTTTCTTGCTTTTCATCCTTGTAATACTTCTCATACATTTCACTTCTAAAGCTATGCTCTTTTTTGCTGAGCAGGGTATTTGTTACCCTATCTAATAATTCAAGTGAACCTTCATAACCAAGCATTCTTACACGCTGGCCTCCAACATGATCATGTATAGGAAAAGCACACCTAACAAGTGGAAGCTTGTATTTTTCCTCAATCCTTCTAGTATCCGAGCTACCTATCATCACATTTGCGCCCAATTTCAGTGAATATTTTTCAATTGTGTCAAAATCACAATTATCTAAAATCTCGAATTCATCTACATACAGAAAGTCCGCTACCTTTTGTATTTCACTTTCAAGCCTTTTTTTCAAGGGACTACAATTGGCACCAGTTGAAACCAAAACAGGCATTATACCATTTTCAACACATAAACGTGTAGTAGAATATACAAAATCAGGTTCTCCGAATATAACAACTCTGCCCTCAGCATTATATTTATGGGAATCAATCATTGCATCTAGATATCGTCCACGTGCTTTCTTTAGTTCATCTAGCTGGCTGCCTCCTACCTTCTCAAGTTCAGTAATAAAGGCGTCAGTATCACGGAGCCCAACGGGTAAGTTACACCTAACCAGAGGCACTCCATAAGTAGCCTTTAAATATTGTCCTGGAGAATTTTCCTCTTTCGTAAATGAAGAAAGTTCAATTGTAAGTTTTGCACCTCCCATTAGTGAAATTTCTTCAATAGACGTTCCACCAGCGGGCAATCTATTATAGACTTCTGTATGCTGACCATCCAAATTCTCAGAAATATCAGGAAGTAATATATAATCAATATTCATTGAAGCTAATAGGCCTTTTATAAATCGCGTATCTGCTGGAGAGATGATTCCGGTAATAATATTTACTTTATTATTTTTTTCCGGCTTCATTTCTACATTTTCTACAATAGCTCTAAGTGCCTTGAAAAAGCCTTCATACTGTGTTCCCGAATATCCTGCAGATGATACTGGAATGATTTTCACGTTAATATCAGGATGAAGCTCATAAAAATTATTAATGATTCTTGGTACATCTTCCCCAATCGTTTCCGCAAGACAGGTGGTTGCTATACCTATTACTTCAGGATTATAGAGTTTAATCATATTTTCTAGACCCTTAATCAAATTGTTCTCTCCACCAAAAACAGTACCTTCCTCTGTTAAAGATGAGGAAGCAATGTCAACAGGTTCATTGTAATGTGTGGCCATATGACGACGAATATAGGTACTACAGCCCTGCGAGCCGTGGAGTATAGTCATGCAGCTTTTTATTCCATAAAAGGCACTTACTATTCCCATCGGCATACACATTTTGCAAGGATTTACACTTAAATTTACTAAGTTTTTACTCATGTTGCTCCCCCCATCATTTCCGTTTTGTGTTGACCATATTTATAATTTACCGGCATATTCCCAAACCGGACTGTTTAGTGAAAGATTTATTTCCTTTGTAAAATTTATTACCCCATCATATCCAGCAAGTGCATGCTTTCTCTCGTGGTTGTGATCGCAGAAGGCAATTCCCAGCTTATAAGCTAACGGTCTTTCCTTCACTCCTCCCACCAGAATATCTGCACCCTTTTCCTTCATGAAGATTTCTAATTCAGCTGGATTTGCATCATCTAAAATCACTGTGTTTTTCCCAACCAAGCTTGCAATTAACTCATAATCTTCCGGTTTTCCTGTTTGGGTTCCAACAACTACGGTTTCAATTCCCATCTCATTAAACTGCCTTATAAGTGAGATAGCCTTAAAGCCTCCGCCTACATAGATTGCAGCTTTTTTACCTTCTAGATTTTTTCTATATTTATCTGAAAAACTTTTCAGTCTATCTTTTTCCATGTTTGTAAATCGCTTTGCCTTGTCAATACTTTCCTCAGTTCCAATTGCCTCAGCTATACGTATAAGCGATACAGAGGTATCCTCGACCCCAAAAAAACTGACCTTTACAAATGGGATTTCCATTTCTTCTTCCATTTTTTTTGCGAGGTAAGTCATAGATCCTGCGCACTGTACCAAATTCAATTGTGCAGTTGGTGCTTTAATCAGAGTTTCGTAGCTTGCATCTCCTGTAATAGTTGAAACTACAGGAATTCCTATTTCTTTCAAATAATTTTTTACAATCCATATTTCGCCTGCGAGATTAAAATCTCCCAAGATATTAACGCCCTTGGTTTTTGCTTCATTTTTATGAGGCTCAATTAGTGCCAAAAGGGCATTACATGCCATCTTATAGCCATATGATTTATTGCCCGAAAATCCAGGAGATTTTACTGGAATAACTCTAGTACCATGTTTTTTCTCTGCATTTCTGCAAACGGCTTCAACATCATCACCTATTACTCCAACAATACATGTAGCATAAACAAATATTAATTTTGGATGATGCTTTTCAATAACCTCATCTATTGCTGCAGTTAACTTTTTTTCACCACCGAAAACAATGTCCTGTTCACTTAGATCTGTTGAAAAACTGTTCCGGTATAAATCACTCCCACTAGTAAGGCTCCCGCGGATATCCCAAGTATAGCTTGCGCAGCCGATAGGGCCATGTACAATATGGAAAGCATCTGTAATGGGATTCAGCACCACTCTGGCACCGCAGTATACACAAGCTCTTTGGCTTACAGTACCAGATAGGCTGTCGCTATCACACTTGATTCTGCCGCTGATAGCTAAGCTGCCGTTACTGCCTTTTTCTCCATTTATTATAAATTTTTTTCTTTCATCCAAAATTTTTGCATCTCTCATACCCTTGACCCTCCTTTTTTTATTTGTATAAATGAAACAGTATAAAACAATGTTTTTTATTAAGTCAGCTGGCTCTAGCCAGCTGACTTAACTCTCTACTATTCTCTATTTTTTGATTTTTGAATTCTGTCGACTACATTACAATTTCAAAATCTTCATCTGAGCATTCCTTGTCTTGTCTGTCCATTAGTGTGTCAGCAATTGCTTGAACCATTCTCATAGCCCCTTTATAGCCAACGATTGGAAAACTGGAATGTGCATATCTGTCAAGGACTGGAAAACCTGCACGAATAAACGGAATATCTTCTGCTCTTGCAATCTGCTTTCCATAAGTAGTACCTAAAAGTAAATCGACCTTTTCATTCTTGATCCACTGATGTAGTTCAAGCAAATCACCTGCCGCCTTAGCAGTGCAACCCTCGACACCGAACTGTTCAAAAAGCTCTTGTGCCAATTTTACAAAATTTTCGCCAGGTGTACCTGTAAGTACATACTTTGGAATCATTCCCATTTCTAGAACCAGACGGGTTAACCCAAGAACAGTATCAGGATCTCCAAATATTGCTACAGTTTTATTAAAGAAGTAAAAATGTGCGTCAAGCATTAGATCTACCAGTTGTCCACGTTCTTCCTCAAGTTCATAAGGAACCTCTTCATTTGATAATTGTGATAGCTCCATAACAAACTTGTCTGTTGCATCTATTCCAATTGGAAGTGGAATGAGTGTATAAGGTACCTTGCATTTTCTTTCCAACACATTGGCTGGCTCTTCACTAGTTAGCTCACCCAATGCTAAAACCTTTTTGCAGTCACCCATCTCAACAATTTCAGTAACAGTTGTGCCACCTTTAGGATACATTGCGTAGTCACCTGTCATTGGTGCATCCATAACACCACTTTGGTCTGGAAACATTGTAAATGGAACCTTCATTAGATTTGCTATTTTTTTCATTTCTCGTATATCACCTGGATTAACAAAGCCTGGAAAAATTGCAGTTTTACCATTACTTTTACCTGTTGACTTTGAAAGATAACGGATAAAACCTGCCATCATATTATAAAACCCACTTATATGTGAACCCACATAGCTTGGTGTATTTGCATGTACAACTATTTTTCCCTCTGGAAGGTCCATATCTTGAATATAGGCATTTAAGTCATCTCCTATGGTTTCACTTAGGCAAGTAGTATGCACTGCAATAATGTCTGGATTATATATATCAAAAACATTTTTTACACCTGTTTTAATATTGCTACCACCACCAAATACAGATGCGCCTTCAGTAAAGGAGCTTGTTGAAGCAATTGCAGGTTCCTTGAAATGTCTAGTTAAAAAAGTTCTGTGATATGAAGCACAGCCCTGAGATCCATGACTGTGAGGCATACAGTTATGCACTCCAAGTGCAGCATATATTGCGCCAACAGGCTGACAAGTTTTACAAGGATTTACCGTAAGAGCACTACGTTTAGATATTTCTTTTGGAGTTAGTTTAAGCATTATTCCTCACCTCCTACTAATGAAGCCTTTAGTGTTGATTTGTTTTTCCAAGGTGGTGTTACTAAACCCCACGCTGGAGTATAAAGTCCCATCGTTACATCACGAGCAAAATTTATTGCACCGATAAAGCCTGCATATGGTCCACTGTAATCATAAGAGTGCAATTGTTTAGAGACAACTCCTGCTTTTTGTAAAACATATTTATCCTTAATGCCTGAGAAAAACACATCAGGCTTTAATAGCTTCACGAATTCTTCAGTTTCAAAATGGTTTAAATCATCTACAACAATACTGCCATTGTCCATTTCCTTGATAATACCTTTATAGTCTTCTAGAGGTATTTTGGTTTTTAATTCCTCAAGTTGTTCTTCTGACAGATATGCATGGTACTTCTGCTCATCCTTTTCAACATCAAGGTGCTCAATATTTTTGCTATCAGCATCCTCTTTAATAGTTGGTATAACCTCTCTACCCTCATAATCATCTCTGTGAGCAAATTCATGACCTGCAAGAACGGTTTTTACTCCAAAATCAGCAAGTAGGTTTTGATAATGATGAGATCTTGAACCTCCAACATAAAGAGCTGCTGTTTTACCTTTTAATTTTGAAAAATAGTAATCCTTTTCCTGCGCAATATTTGCCAGTTCATCAGCAATAACTTCCTCAGTTCTTTGCGCTAAGGTCTTATCTCCAAAATAAGTTGCCATATCTCGAAGCGACTTAACTATTGCTTCTAGCCCAATAAAGTTTACCTTTATCCAGTCAATTCCGTATTTAGTTTTCATCATCTCAGCAATATAGTTTATAGAACGGTGACATTGTACAAGGTTTAAGTTTGCCACATGTGAATTTTTTAGTGTTTCGTAGCTACCATCGCCAGTAAAGACACAAACCACTTCATATCCAATTCTTTTTAGAATTCTCTCTGTTTCCCAACCGTCACCACCGATATTGTACTCACCTAAAATATTAACAGTAAACTTCTTTGTAGGCTGTGCATCACCTGTGCCTATAACTCTTTTCATTAAAACATTATTAGCAATATGGTGACCCCCGCTTTGGCTTACTCCTTTATATCCCTCACAGCTGTAAGCCATGCATGAAATACCATATTCTTTCTCTGTATCAGCAGCCACTGCGTGAATATCATCACCTATCAGACCTACTGGACAAGTAGAACAAATCATAATGCATTTGGGATGGAAAATTTCTACTGCCTCTTTTATTGCTTGCCTTAGTTTTTTCTCCCCACCAAATACAATGTCAGACTCCTGAAGGTCAGTTGAAAAGCAATACTCAATAAAATTCTTTCCATCTTCTGTTTTCGCCTTATTCCTTCTTGTTCCCCATGAGTATAATCCGCAACCAATAGGTCCATGTGTTAGTACTAATACATCCTTTAGAGGACCCAGCACAACACCTTTGCATCCGGCATAACAGCACCCTCTATTAGTCATAATTCCTGGAACGCTTCGGCTGTTTGCAGCGATTGGTTGATTCTTGGTTACTTCATTAACCTCTATAATGTGTTCTTTTCTATTCTTATAAACTTTTGCACTATATTTGTCTAATACAATATTTCTTGCATTCATTTGTCTCACCACCCGTTTTTATAGTACGGTTTCACCAGTTCTAACCTTGTAGGTTTCGTCTATTGGTAGGATAAATATCTTCCCATCACCCGGATTCCCTGTTTGATTAGCTTTAAAAATGGTCTTAACCGCCAAGTCTACTTGATCATCCTCAATAACAATTGTAAAAAATCTCTTTGGAATCAGTCTTGCAGTTTCTGTAAATGCTTCACCAACTTGGGAAACTGGTAATTCTCCTGTTTCCATAATATAGTGTAAAACCGTTGCATCAAGACTTTTCTTTCCTCTTCCTAAACAAGGTCTGCAGCAAAACGCTGGAAAGCCTGCATTTGCAAGAGCTTCTTTGGTTCTATTAACCTTATTGGTACGAATAAAAGCCATAACCTCTTTCATAAACTTTACCTCCTACAGTCCTTGTTTAGCAGTACTAATTGTATAGGCTTCCAGCACTTGGCTGATAAAGATTCTGCCATCTCCAAAATTACCCTTTTCACCTGTTCGTGCATTTCTCATTATTACCTTAACAACATCATCCTTGTCTTCATCTTGTACAACAACCAAAAGCATTTCCTTTGGAATTTCATCATACTGAACATCACCGATTACTATGCCCTTTTGCTTACCTCTTCCGTAAACATCCATCTTTGTTACCGCTGGGAAACCAGCTGACAATAATTCAGATAGTACTATACCTGTTTTTTCCGGTCTAATAATTGCTCTTATCAATAACATGTATTCATCCACCTTTCTTTAATAAAGTCTATTTATACTAAACGGTTTGATCGTTTAAATAGTAGTAATTTATCCGATGTCTACCTCCGCTAATACCCCCACTTCTATAAGTGTGGGATAAGCGGTGCTACGACCCTGGATAACGATTTCAAACCTTCAGACGGAGTAAAAACTCCACCTGAAGCCAAGAACTCTGTTTATATATCCATAAGTCCATGTTCCATTAACAGTGCTTCCAATCTATCCTGAGTAAGTGGCTTAGGAATAACATACAACTGGTTTTCATCTATTTTTTTTGCAAGAGCTCTGTACTCATCAGCCTGAGCACAAGTTGGTTCAAACTCTATAACTGTTTTCTTGTGTATTTCTGCACGTTGTACCATATTTTCTCTTGGTACGAAATGAATCATTTGTGATCCAAGCTCCTTTGCAAAAGCTTCAACTAGTGCGGCCTCGCCATCAACCTTACGGCTATTGCAAATTATTCCTCCTAGTCTACAACCACCAGTGTTTGCATATTTTAAAATACCTTTTGCTATATTGTTGGCTGCATATAGTGCCATCATTTCTCCACTTGCAACAATGTAAATCTCCTGTGCCTTTCCTTCACGCAGTGGCATTGCAAAGCCTCCGCATACAACGTCTCCAAGTACATCGTAGAAAACATAATCGAGGCTATCCTCATATGCTCCTAGCCTTTCCAGCAAACCAATAGAAGTGATAATACCACGTCCAGCACAACCAACGCCAGGTTCAGGACCGCCTGACTCTACACAATTGATCTCTGCAAAGCCTTTTTTCATAACGAGGTCTAAGTCTATATCCTCGCCCTCTTCCCTAAGAGTATCCAATACTGTTTGTTGAGCAAGACCACCCAGAATCAATCTAGTAGAGTCTGCCTTTGGATCACAACCAACAATCATAATTTTCTTACCCATCTCACCCAAACCTGCTGTTAAGTTCTGAGTTGTTGTTGATTTTCCAATTCCACCCTTACCATAAATAGCTACCTGTCTCATAATAAATACCTCCCATTTCTATATTTGAAAAATAAAAGGCCCTCAAACCATAGCTTTTTTACAAGCTAACGTTTAAAGACCTCTTCGTCTACCGAATAGTTATCGAACCCATTACTAGATAATAATAAAGAAGACTTTGTTGCATTTATACTTTCTCAAAGTATAAAAAAAGTCTCAATATTCACGTTATAGTAGAATATGAGACTTCGTCGTCGTTTATTTTTTTCATCTAGCATACTACGAGTATATAGGCAATTCTAACAAGTCACAATACACGAATTTGTCAATATTATATATAGTTTTTATAACACTTCTGTACAAACCTCACAAATCTGTACTAATATCAATACAAACTACTAAATAGCAGTTGCTTATTTACACCCAGCAACATATAATGAAACTAATGCAAAGGAGCGCATCAAGCCAAAAACTTGATTCGCTCCTTTTGTTTTTTTAAGAAATCAATAGGTCAATAAGTTTATGATATTGTACAAATATATTAAATAGGAGGAGATATGTTGTCAAACAAAATTGCTACAATTGTAGATACTGCAAAAAAACCTTCTTCTTTTGAGAATGGTACCACCATAAATATCTATTACAAAGATACTGATAGTTGGCAACTGAAAGAAGAAATCAATTATTCTCTAGATACTAACTTATCGTTAGCTGATATTCGGGATTATATTAGAACTGTTGTTTTAAAGCTGGAAGATTGTAAGATTGTTATAGGAAAAACAGTATCTGGATTGCCTTATAATATTTTTGATAGAATGGGCTTTGCAATTTTTGAAGTAGACTTTATTTCGGACTCTTTATTAGATGAGATATTTTCAGAGGTACAGGAGTACAAAAACGAGAAAGTTGATTCTTTGCTAAATTTATCAACTTCACCGATACAAACAGAGATAGATGGAATATACTTTTTGAATTTAATTGACTTACAAGAGAAACATCCTGAAATCTCTTCAAAGAAAGCACTACAAGCATTCCTTGCAACTACTCCCTTTTATAAATTTGAACTTATTTGTAGCCATGTTCCCCCATGGTTTGAGAATTTTTTCCCTGCAAAAAAGTTGACCTACAGTACACAAGAGCTAGAGAAAAGCAAGAATAGAGTTACTATTTTTAAAGAAGACTTAGTTCAGATGTAGTTTTCTGAACTCTAGTACTTTAGAAAAGTATAAGTGCAACTAAGACTTCCACCGGCGCCGTAGGCTTGGCACAAGTCAAGTTTACTTTATCGCACTTATTTCGAAGCTTGGCTGCACTTATCTACTGCTTGTAAAGCCGTAGATTAGTAACGCCGCTGAGATAAGAAGGTGTGTGACTGCTAAGAGGTAAAGAATTTGGATTATATGAATTATGTGGCCGCTGTTGCGGCAATTGGAGGCTATTATGATAGATACAATTAACTCTAAAACAAGTGTTTATGACAAGCTTATAGGTGTCACCGACGAATACCGTTATGAAAATAGTTCTGTTAGAGACTGTATACTAAATCAAGAAAATTTTATATCGACAAAATATGGTAACCTAATTCCAAAATACGGTGCAGAAGAAGTACGAAGGAAGTATACACCTTCCCTCTCGTTCTACGAAAGTGGCGCTGTTAAGAGTATTTCACTGGAAAAACAAACTGATATCATCACTCCACTTGGAACTTTCCCTGCTGATTTGGTGACTTTTTATGAGAGTGGTGTGATAAAACGCCTCTTTCCCCTAAATGGTAAAATTACAGGATATTGGACAGAAGCAGACGAAGAAAAACTATGTCAAGAATTTCAGTTTCGGTTTCCCTTTGGCAGCTTTCATGTAAAAATTATCAGTCTTAATTTTTATGAAAATGGCAATCTCAAATCAATGACCTTATGGCCTGGGGAATCCATTATTCTAAGGACGGAGCTTGGACTACTACCAGTCAGAATTGGATTTTCCCTATATGAAGACGGTAAAATAAAGTCTATTGAGCCCACTTACGAAATTGAACTTGCTACCCCTATTGGAAATATAAAAACGTATGATGAAAATGCACTTGGAATATGTGGTGATAGCAATTCTCTTTGTTTTAAAAAAAATGGAAGTATTCACTCTATAACTACCTTCAGCAGCAAGATTGTTATCGTGAGCAAGGATGGTCTTTTAGAAACATTTGAGCCCGTGGTTAAGCCCGATCCGCTGGAGGAAGACCATCTCGTGATTGTTCCACTAAAAATAACCTTTGAAAATCACCAAGTAAAATTTGAAGGTGAGGAAACTCGTACCTATGATATTAATACCACTAAGTTTACAGTTGCAAATGATGAAATGCTTAAATCAAGTGCCAGCTTCTCATGCGGAGACTGCTCTAGCTGTAGTTTATGTAAATAGGCTTGTAATATAACAAAAAAATTTTAATGTCTTGTTTGAAAATAATAAACTCCTGTCTGATTAACATTTTAATCAAAAAGGAGTTTATTAATATGATATGTCAAAACTTACCTAGCCCACTTTTATAACTGCTTTAACTACATCTTGTTTATTATTGATTGCATAGTCAAAGGCTTTTGCAGTATCTTCAAAATCAAATTCATGAGTAACAATTCCTGATATATCAATCAAACCGGTTGAAATAGCTTTTATCGCTTGTGGGTATATATTTCTGTATCTGAAAACAGATTTTATCTGGGCTTCCTTTGCCATGATTTTTGCAAAGTTATACTCAATAATATCTTGCGGTGCCAAACCAACAAGTACTACACAACCACCGTTTTTGATTAGATAAGGAGTCTGTGAAATAGTTCTAGCAGAACCAGCTGTCTCTATTGCAACATCAACACCCATATTATTTGTTAGCTTATCAATTTCAGCGAAAACATCGGCTTCTAGTGCATTTATAACTGTTGTAGCTCCTAATTTTTTTGCAAATTCAAGTCTTTTAGGAATAACGTCTACAACTATGATATCAGATGCACCCTTTGCTTTACAAGCAAGTAGAGTAACAAGTCCTATCGTTCCTGCACCAAGTATTACCACTGAATCACCTAGTTTAACATCTCCTTGATTTGCTGCATGTATACCAACTGCTAATGGCTCAACAAGTGCTCCTTCTTTTGTAGATATATTATCTGGAAGCTTGAAGGCCATATTTTCTGGAAATGCTATATAATTCATTAAACAACCATGGTATGGTGGTGTAGCTAAAAATTCTACGGCACGGCATAGATTGTATTTACCTGCTTTGCAAAATTCACAATGACCACAGGTTTGACCTGGCTCTAATGCAACTCTATCTCCAACCTTCAAATTCTCCACAGCTGTCCCTATTTCAACAACAGTACCCGCACACTCGTGGCCAAGGATAAAATCACCATTAACAATAAAATCTCCTATTTTACCATGTTCTAAATAATGTACGTCTGAACCACATATTCCAACATATTCTATCTTTATAAGTACATCTTTATCTTTAAGCTTTGGGATTTCAATATCCCGTATTTCCATTTTATTGATACCAGTCATATATGCTGCTCTATTTTTCATTGCTAAATCCTCCTTATAGAAAATCGTATATTAGTTTGAAAATATATTATCATAGCATTAGCTATTTATTATTATCGTAAATTCTGTCATCTATTTATTAATGTAAAACTAGATTTCAATTTAACCAAAACTTAAGGGTCTCATTTTAATATCTACTGTAAGCAAACTTCTTATATTTGAATATAAACTAATACACATATTTGCCAATATTTTAGTTTTTATAATACTTTTATAAATTACTTTTAATAAGATTATACCCCTTTTTGTATAATTGTCAATATCTTCTTCACACGAAAATACTATTTAAATTATGTTTTTATATAAAGATGCGTGAAACATAATTTCACGCATCTTTACAATTATGAAAGCATATTGTGACTATCAAATAATTATTTGTTATTTAATTGCTCCAGATTTCTTTAATATATCAACGTACTCTTGAACATTAGCTTTATTAACTAGTGGATTACCAATGTCTGTATCAACCTTTTTTTCTACTCCAGTTAATAGTTTGTTACTTGTATCAAGCAATTTTGTCGCAAGATCATATGCACTCTGCATACATGTAGATGTCATTCTGCCCTCTTGTATTAAGAGGATAGCTTCAGCAGTTCCGTCAACACCATATGCAAGCATATCTTTATACTTTGCGTTACCTTTTACTACTTCAAGTGCACCTGCAGCCATGTTGTCGTTCATTGCAATAACGGCATCAATTTTGTCATTTGCCTGAACCCAGTCCTCCATGAACTTCATAGCTTCATCTTTATTCCAGCTTGCGATTTGCTCTCCAACAATTTTTACGTCAGGACGTTTGTCGAAGAATTCTTTCTGCCAGCTAGCACGTCTTTCATCAGCATGAAAGTTACCTGAAGGTCCTTTTAATACAACAACTTTTGCATTCTGTGGAATCTGTGTTATAGCAGCACGTGCATTAACTGCAGCTTGTTCATAAGGATTGGCGTCAACTGAAGATGCACCTTCAATGCCGGAAATACGTGCATTAGTTGTAATTGCAAAAATACCAGCTTTAACAACTTTTTCTACATATGGTCTTTGAGCTTCACCGTTGTTTGGCTGAACAATAACCAAATCATATTTGTTAGTGATAGCATTCTCGATCATTGAATTCTCTTTTTCGTCATTAGCCTCTCCGTCAAAAACATCAAGTGTAATATTAGGATACTTCTTTGCTTCTTCTTTTACTGCATTTGCAAGCCATGCAGCGAAAGAGTCTGATTGAGCACGTGCAACATACGCAACTTTATAATTCTTAGCTGCACTAGTAGTAGCCGCTGCCCCGGTATTAGTACCAGTAGTAGTATTTGCAATATCTGTTCCAACTTTACCGCACGCAGCCAATAAACCAACTGCTAACAACATTGAAACTGTGCTAATAAATTTCTTCTTCATCATTGACCATCCTTTTTATATTTTTTTATTTTAAACAGCTGTGCTGTCTAATATTGGGATTAATCCTATAGTTACGATAAATACAACTGCGTCTGAACAATGTCATACCTATTTTTTTGTTGCTTTAGCTTTGTTTTTATTTTTCTCTTTATCTTCTATTCTACCCAAAGTTCTCTTTGCTCTACGATTCTTCGAATAAATATCATATATTACTGCGAGAGCTATTATTGCTCCTCTAACTATTTGCTGCATATAGGAATCTACACTAGTTAAGTTCATTATATTATCCAAAAATCCAACTATAAATGCACCAGCTAGAGTACCAACCGCAGTTCCAACACCACCTGAAAAGCTTGTTCCACCTATGATAGCTGCTGTAAGAGCAGTAAACTCATAACCAATTGCGCCATTAGGAAGTCCAGCGTTTACACGTGACATAAACAAAACACCTGCAAGACCTACAAAAATACCGTTTATTATGAAAGCAGTATATTTAACCTTGTGGACATTGATACCAGAGGCAACAGACGCTTCTTCATTACCGCCCACCGCATATAGTGAACGTCCGAACCGAGTATGTCTTAGAATATACCATGTAATAATTGCAACAACTATCAAGAAAATAATCGGTATCGGAACTATTCCTACTGAACCCTGTCCAAATATAACGAAGTCACCGAGTTGCAGAATATTTTGCCCTTTCGTAAAGAGAAGTGCAACACCCCTTGCCATTGTTAGCATTGCTAAAGTAGCGATAAAAGGTGGTGCTTTAAAGGTACTTATCATAACAGCGTTTAGAATGTTGCATACCATACCTGTAACTATTCCTACAATAACAGCAATTATTAGAGAACCTGTCGCTTTGTATGCAGAAATAGCAAATACTCCAGATAGTGCTAGTACTGAACCTTGTGATAAATCAAGCATTCCGCTAATTATAAGCATTGTCTGACCAAATGCTAGGATTGTGGTTACAGCTAACTGCCTCATAATATTTGTCAAATTGTTTGGTGTTAAAAAATTAGGGTTTGCCATAGAACAAATAAAAAACAATACAAATAAAACCATAAAAATACTATATTTCTTTTTTGCTGTACTCCAAAAATTACTTCTTAATTCCATCTTATTTCACCTCATTAGATATTAAAGTTCCAGTAGCATATTTCATTATGAGTTCTTGAGAAAAATCTTTTCGAGCTATCTCACCAGTAATAGCGCCCTTACACATTACATAAATCCTATCACACATGCCTATCAACTCAGGTAACTCAGAAGATACCATTAAAACGGCCTTACTGTCTTTGGCCAGATTTGACATTAGCTTGTATATTTCAAATTTAGCACCTACATCTATACCACGCGTAGGTTCATCTAAAATTAAAATGTCAGGATTTCTTATCATCCACTTTGCTAGAACAACCTTTTGTTGATTACCACCACTAAGTGAAGCGATAGATGTATCTATAGTTGGAGTTTTTACTTTCATTTTAGTAAACATATCCATAACAACATCTATCTCAACTTTATGATGATGTCTTAAGCCATAAAATACTTTTTGCAGAAAGGATAGAGTGGTATTTTCCTTAACAGAACGTACTGGAATGATACCATATCTCCGTCTATCCTCAGAAAGCATTACCATACCGTTTTCTATACTTTGTCTGACATTTTTAATAGTAACTTCTTTCCCCTTGATTTTCACTGTACCAGAGGTCTTAGGATCTAGACCAAATAGAGAACGCATTACCTCAGTTCTTCCAGCTCCCATCAGACCTGCAAAGCCTATAATTTCTCCTTCTTTTAAATGAAAATTAATATTTTGAAATACCTTTGTGCTATTCAAATCTTCAACTTTTAGTAACTCATTTCCTATTGTAATATCTTCCTTAGGGTAAGTATTTGTGAGTTTACGCCCAACCATCAGAGTAATAACCTTTTCTATGTCTAGCTCTTCCTTGGGATGACTCTCTACAACCGTACCATCTCTGAAAACTGTTATCTCATCTGCTATTTGAAAGACTTCATCTAGCTTATGAGAGATGTAGATAATGCTTACTCCTCTAGCTTTAAGTTCTCTAATTTTCTTAAAGAGTTTTTCTACTTCCTTTAGTGTAATTGCAGAGGTTGGCTCATCCATTATGATAATATCCGATTTATAGGAAATAGCCTTAATGATCTCCAACATTTGTATATCTGACACTGTTAATTCCTTAAGTAATGTAGTAGGAGAATAAGGTAAACTTTCCGTCTTTAACAACTCTTTTGTACGTTCTCTTACCTCTTTCCAATTAACACTACCAAATTTATTTACTGGTAAATTACCAAGAAAAAGATTCTCCTCCACCGTCATCTCTGGAACATAGTTCATTTCTTGAAATATCATTGAAATACCTAAATTTCTAGCTTGAATAGGATTGCTTATCTTTACAGGCTTTTCGTCAATAAATATTTGCCCACTATCCGGTTGATAAACTCCATTAATGATTTTCATTAATGTTGATTTTCCTGCTCCGTTTTCTCCACATAATACATGTACAGAACCTTTTTTAACAGTAAAATCGATTTTATCAAGCGCCTTAACTCCTGGAAAGGATTTTTCGATTTGCGAAACTCTTAATTTAATATTCTCTTTCATATCCTTCTCCTGTAAGATTTCTTTAATAAAATTTGAACCCAAAACTTATTATTCCCAGATTTTCAAATTTAACTACTGCAGATAGCTCGTTTTGTTTTTGTTTTTCTTGCTGTGTTTTGTTTTGATTTTTATATAAGACTTTTATAAATTACTTTTAATAAGATTATACCGTATTTTTGTGCAAAGTCAATATATATATTCTTGGAAAATAATATTATTTTAGTAATCTTGTACACCACAATAAAAAAAGAGTATACATGTACGTTTAATTTATCTTAAACATACTGTTTACTCTTCTCTTGTTTACTTTACTATTTTGTTATTCGATTCTCGTTTAATAGCCAATTGTTTTTATCAGATTACAGTTTTTTATTAGACTATCTTCAACAGATTAAAGTTCATAACTTAACTTAATTTCAATATGTAACTATTATCTACACATTTTTGATAAAGTGCTCAACATGGAGCAACGCCGCACCAACAGCAGTAGTTTCAAGCTTATATTTACAGACTTGAAGGTAATTGCCATCTACCTCGAATGTATTGTATCTCGAAACCAATTGCCTCAATTGCCCAATATAATCTTCCATATAAGCTCCGGCATATCCACCAAGAATAACTTTGCAATCAAACAACATTCTCAAATTATTAATTGCAACCGCTAAATGAGCAATATATTCATTCCAAATGCTCTTTTGTGGTTCATTGTTAAGCTTTAATAGTTTAAAGAACTCTGCTATATTCCCATTAGTGCTATCAGATAATATTTTAGCTGAACAGTATGCATCAACGCAGCCTTTTTGACCGCAGTAGCAAGTTCTACCTTGAGGAACAATGGTCATATGTCCAAACTCTCCGCCTCTATGATTCTGCCCATTGTATATATTCTTCCCTATTATAATGGACCCACCAACGGAATTATTCAGCGATAAATAAGCAACATTTTCTTCAGTAGCTTCGCCCCACATCTCTGCAAAACCTGCAGCATTAGCGTCATTACTCAAGGTACAGTTATACGGTATAAATTCGGAGAATGCCTTAACGCTTCCCCCTTTAAAATCAATAACCTCTGCATAACTTACTGTTTGACTGTCATCTGATAATATGGCAGGTAATGCAATACCTACTCCCAAAATGCTACTGTTATCAATTTTGCAATAATCAATAAAGTACTGTACTAGTTCACCTACGCCCTTAAAATACTCTACTGAATTATTAAATGGGTATTGTCTTCTTTCATTATTAATTACTTTTCCACTTAAATCAATTAATACAATACCAACATGATTTCGTGTAATATCTATCCCTACCGCATACCGTGCAACACTGTTATATGCAATTGCCTTTGCTTTTCGACCGCCAGTAGAATTAAACAAACCGGTTTCAATAACCAAGCCACGCTCTTGCAATTCTTTAATGTTTTGGGTAACGGTAGGTAAACTCATATTTAGCGTATAAGCTATTTCTTGAATAGCAATAGGCTCATGCTTATATAAAAAACTATATATAGTATTTCTATTCATTTTTTTTACTTCAATGCTATTAATTCTATTCGTAGTCATATTAAACCGCCTTGTTTTATAAAGAAGACTTAGTTGAGATGGAGTTTTGACTACAGCTCAACTTTAGTCACATTATTTCGAAGCTTAGTCTTCGTAACACCGCTTAGATAAATGTGTTTTAGTAATGTTACCATATTATTATACCTTGAATAATTTTGCAATAATAAAATGGGTATATGTGGTTGATTGTAATTAAACAAATAGATATAATACTTTTATCTGATGTCTTGGGATAATAATTCCTTTAAAACTATTATCTGGAGATAAAGCAAAATATATCGCTTTTTTTAAAAAATTCGGGGGACTTAATGTGAATAATATAAAAATCCTTGTTGTGGAGGATGACATAGAGATTAATCGACTTGTATCCGAACAACTTTCAAGAGAAGGCTATACCACAGTGAGTGTTTTTAATGGGGCTGATGCACTTCTGAAATTGTCTACAGCTTCTTACCAAATGGTTATTTTGGATATAATGATGCCAAAAGTTGATGGATATGAAGTGCTACAACAAATACGAATGTCAGGTAATACACCAGTTTTAATCTTATCAGCAAAGTGCCTTGAGACGGATAAAATAATTGGTTTAGGTCTCGGTGCTGATGACTATATGACAAAACCTTTCGGTATGGGTGAATTAACTGCTAGGGTAAAAGCACAACTAAGAAGATATTTAAAGTTCTCTACTGAATCTGACACAACGCATCTAATAAAACACCTTAATATAGAAATGAATACCAACACGTTTGAAGTGAAAATTGGTAACGGCCTAATATCACTTACAGCGAAAGAGTTTCAAATACTTAAACTTTTCATGTTAAATCCCAAGAAAGTATTCACTAAATCTCAGTTGTTTAAATCCATATGGGGAGAAGATTATTTGAATGATGATAATACTGTTATGGTTCATATAAGAAGATTACGTGAAAAAATCGAAGCTGACCCCTCAAATCCGAAATATATCCAGACAGTATGGGGTATAGGTTATAAATTAGTAGAGGAATAGTTGGAAATCCTTTTTAAGTACTCTGTTCACTACATTTTGTGACCGCTATTATGGTTCATGGAGCATTCCTGTAAGTAAAAAATATGGTCTTTGAAAAAACAGATACCCTATCGTAAAATATGAAGTGTGCTAAGTCGCTGCAGATAAGGCACAAATCAAATATACGGAGGGCATCTAATATGAATTTTACACAGAATAATAAACTAATGCAAATAAAACCAGAAACAATGGTAATAGGTGTAGATATCGGTAGCGAGTTTCAGTATGCTAGAGCTTTTGATTTCAGAGGATTTGAATTTTCAAGGAAAGCATTAAAATTTCCAAACACCAGAGATGGTTTTGAAGCCTTTGATATCTGGGTTACAGATCTTATGAAAAAGAATAATAAAACTCATGCTTTTGTGGGCATGGAGCCTACGGGACATTACTGGTATGGATTTGGATGTCATTTGCAAAGTATGGGTGTTGAGTTTGGTATGGTTAATCCTTACCATGTAAAACGCTCAAAAGAGCTAGATGATAACACTCCAACTAAAAATGACCGTAAGGATCCTAAGACCATTGCAATGTTAGTAAAAGATGGAAGATTCCTTGTGCCGTACATGCCAGAAGGAGTTTACCGAGAACTACGTAACTTAATGGAGCTCCGTAGACAGTGTGTAGTACAGCTAATTAGCATACAGAATAGAGTTAAACGTTGGTTAGCTATATATTTTCCGGAATTCAGTACAGTATTTAAGAAGTGGACAGGAAAAGCAGCAATGCTAACATTAAAGCATTTTCCAACGCCACAAGCAGTAATAGAAACTGGAGAAGAAAAAATAGTAGCTACTTGGAAAGAAGAAGTAAAGCGTGCTGTGGGGCATAAACATGCGAAGAAGCTTATAGAAGCAGCAGAAAGTTCAATAGGTTTAAAGCATGGTTTAGATTCTGCTGCACTAGAGATAGAAACACTTTTGGATGAATACAGGATATATAGTCTGCGAAACCAAAAGATTATGGGAATAGTAGAAGAGCAATTAAAACAGGTACCCAATGCAAATAAGCTATTAGAGATTAAAGGGATTGGTATTGTGGCTGTGGCAGGCTTTATAGCTTCTGTAGGCGATATTGGAAGGTTTGATGCACCAGAGCAAATAGTTAAGCTTCTTGGATTAAATCTAAGAGAAAATAGCTCTGGTAAGCATAAAGGTAAGACTACGATAACCAGAAGGGGACGCTCAGATGGAAGATATGCAATATTTCAAGCAGTACTGCCATTAGCTGCAAGAAATCCAGAATTTCGAAAGCTACACCAATACTATATTCTCAGAGAAAATAAGCCACTTAAGAAAATGCAGTCAATAATAGCGCTCTGTGGAAAGCTAATAAGAGTATTTTATGCGATATTAAAAACAGGTAGTAATTATGATGCACAAAAAATGATGAATGATATTAAAAGGCCAATTAAGGTTGCTGCATAGCCTAATGGAACTGAAGGCTGAGAACCATGTATAAGCCCTATAATCAATGACTGCGGGTTACAAGGGTAAAAAATGGTTAGGTTATTTGATTGAGTATTTACAATTAATATTAGAAGAATATTGACAATTGAGAGCCGGGATAGTCAGGTTGAATATTTTCCATTAGGGCACGACCCAGTTTAGGAGCATGACTGACATTCCACCTCTGGACAAGACAGGACGAAGGAATTTAGGGCATGACCCAGTGAGACATAGGAGGTTTGTCGCCAGAGACATGTGGAAGCCGTAGGCGTGATAGCAGAAAAACAAGCGCAGTCTGCCGAAGGCTACCCAGTATAAACCAAATTTATACTAATGTTCAATATTTGTCCAAACAACACTTTTGAATTGGCATGTAATTCTAAGATTAAGCGAGATAATACGAGTAAATAAAAGATATTATAAGGAGGTTAATTTGAATATTATGATTAAAACATTTCTATTAATATCAATATGCTTAAATATTTCTCTTTTCTGTAAAACAATCATAGGAAAAAGAGGCATAAACTATATTACGACCATTCTGGTAGAAATTCGGAATTCAGGGTTTAGTAGAAGAATTAATATTGGTTCTCGATATAAAGCATTAGAAGAAATGAGCACAGAACTTAATGTTTTATTGGATAAATTTCAAAGCACTTTAGAAGAAAAGCAGATGCTTGAGCTATCTCACAAACAACTCATAGCCAACATATCTCATGATATCCGCACACCACTAACCTCTCTACTTGGATTTATTGAAGTTCTTCAAAAAAGCGAAAATATAAGTTTGGAAGAACAGAAAGATTATCTAAATATAATTCATTCCAAAGGTCAGTCATTATATAATATGATCCACGATTTTTTTGAGCTCTCAAAACTTGAGTCAGAGGATACTGTTATCATACTTAAAAAAATCGACTTAGTTGACACTATCAAAGAAGTGATAGCGTCATTTTATCAGGATTTTGTTTTAAATAAAATGACTCCCGAAATCAATCTTTTTGAAGAACCAGTTTACGTCTGGGGAAATGACGCAAGTATAGAAAGAGTACTTCACAACCTTATATCTAACGCGTTGAAATACGGAAGAGATGGAGGAATAATCGGTGTTTCCATCAGAATAGAAATAAATAAGGTATGGGTTGATATATGGGACAAGGGGAATGGTATATCCGAGAAGGATCTACCTTTTTTGTTTAACCGATTATATACTGCTGAAGTATCAAGAAATGATAAGCTGCGTGGAACTGGGTTAGGCTTGGCTATAGTAAAACAGCTTGTTGAAAAACAAAATGGAGAAATCTCTGTTTCAAGTATCCCTAACCAAAAAACAATGTTTTCCTTCTGTCTTATCAAATTTTAGGAATGAACTTATGACACTTCAAACCTCATCTATACTCTATCTTTTTTAAGAAATTTGTAAGGAATTCTTTAATGCGGTGTAAGGTTATTAGTATATTATAAAAATATAATAAAATATGGATTGTGAGGTGTCTTAATGTTTAGTGTCTTATCAACTGAATTTTTAAAGCTGCGAAGGTCTAAAATGCTTTTGCTAGCATTCATAGCGAGCTTTCTTCCTGCAATGATCAAATACCTACAGTTTGCTTTTGGAAAAAATCAAGCTACTGCTAGCTGGGAATTGTTTATAGCATCAGGTCAGGAACTTATGATTTTTAGTATGTTAACGGTAGTTGTTTTAGTTTCGATCTTTGTTTTTAGTATGGAATATCAATACAACACAGCTTCATATGTTTTTACCTCCAGAATTTCAAAAGTAAACCTTTTTATCGCGAAAATGATTTCCCTGCTAGCTATAATTGCTTCGTTATTTGTTGTATTAGCTTTTTCACAGCTGTTATTTGGTTTTCTGGCATTAATGGTAGGTTTGTCATGGACTTTATTTTTTAAATTCATCCTGGTATTAGCATGGCATATATTCTCTTACTTCTTAGTGTCGGCAATGGTAGTTTTGGTAGCAGTATTTACAAAAAGATTCGTAATTTCTGCTGTTGTAGTCCTAGGTTATTTAATGCTGGTTTTCCCTTTCCATTTTACTAATCCTTATGTCTGCCCATTTATGATTCCAACTGTGATTGCGGCTAAGATTTATGGTACAAACAATTATTTTCTTACAGACTACTACAAAAATGTTTCAACCAATAGTATTTATGCAGCGGTATTCCTTTTTGTTGCATTAGCTATTGTTTCACTAATTATTGGTACGATTTGTTATAAAAAATCAGATACAATCAAGAAGACTTAGTTCAGATGAAGTTTTCTGAACTCTAGTACTCGGAAAGTATAAGTGTAACTAAGACTTCCGCCGGCGCCATAGGCTTGGCACAAGTCAGTTTTCTTTATCGCACTTATACTTGTAAGGTATAAAGAAGACTTAGTTCGGATGTTCAAATGTAATTTGTTGATTGGAGGTAAGGAATGTTTACTAGTCTTGTGTATACCGAATTATTAAAATATAAGAGAACTATACTACCCTGGATGATTGGTATTGGGGGCTTTCTGACAGCAGGAACCGCGTTTCTGTCGGTATCTACTGATAATCCTCAAGTGAGTTGGTCTACACTTGCTACTGTTAGTCTAAACTGTATTAATATTCTGGCTTTGCTTTTAATCGCAGTATTTACAGGATATATTTTTATTGGTGAATACCATGAAAATACTGTTAGCATATTATTCACTTACCCTATTTCAAAATTCAAAATATATGTTGTAAAGTATTTTATAGTTTTGCTTTTAGTTCTTTCTCTATATCTGATATTTTTTCTTTCAACTATGTTATTTGGCTTTATTGGTATTGGGGGCTTCCCCTCTATAGAATTTTTGCAGAAGTTCTTAAAACTCACCTTTATAATGTCAGTTATGAACTTTGTGCTTGTCCCTGTCACAGCATTGTTTAGTATTATTATCAAAGCAATTGGAACTTATATATTTGTTGGCATGGGTTACTTTTTAGTATATATAAGCTTTATCGACTCAGACTATAGTCTTTTTATACCACCATGTTTACCAGCAAAACTTGTTTCAAATTACTTTATTTCAGAATACATAAGCAAGGTGGATTTTAGGGGCATAACAATAGTTTCGGTAGTTACTTTTTTATCAGCATTTTTTATTGGTGCTGTTTATTATTCTAAGAGTGATGTGTATAAATAGAGTTGTTAGATTTAGGTTTGTATAAATAGGGTTAATACAGGCTTCTGATTAACTAAAACCAATGTAACTATGTTACGAATTTATTATACTAGGAGGTATAAAAAATGGAGTATATTTTGAAAACCACAGATCTTTCAAAGTATTATAAAAACAAGAAAGCAGTAAATGGAGTAAGTATAAATGTAAAAAAAGGTGACATATATGGTTTTCTTGGACAAAATGGAGCAGGAAAGACTACAACTATAAGAATGATTATGGGATTGGTAAAACCAACCAAAGGTGAGATTTCCTTATTTGGGGAGAAGATTTTACCTGGGCAGTATTCTCACTATGATAGAATAGGTTCAATTATAGAAACTGCAGGCTTTTACCCAAACCTAACTGCTGCAGAGAACCTTGAAATCCATAGGCGCCTAATGGGTGTTACAAATAAAAGCTATTTGGAAGAAGCTCTTGAGTTGACAGGAATGACTGATGTGAGAAACAAAAAGGTAAAAGGATTTTCTCTTGGTATGAAGCAGAGACTCGGAATATCTCGCGCATTGCTTCACAGACCTGAGCTTCTAATACTTGATGAGCCCACAAATGGACTTGATCCAGTGGGAATAAAAGAAATTCGTAAATTGATTCTTGACCTGTCTATGAAACGGAAAATTACTGTCCTAGTGTCCTCCCATATTCTTAGTGAAATACAGCAAATAGCCACGAAAATTGGAATAATACATAGCGGAACACTTATCGAAGAAATTGAATATGAGGCACTAAAGAAAAAGAGCAGGAGTTATATCGAGCTAAGAGTCAGTGATGATAAAAAGGCATCTTTTCTACTAGAAAACTCTCTAAAAATAACTGACTACAAAATAATCGATAAGGGTACTATACGAATCTATGAAAGATTGAATGAATCTGCCCTTTTTAATCGAGTATTATCCGATAATGGACTTGAAATCAGCGGAATCAGTGTTATGAATGATACCTTGGAAGATTATTTCTTACAGCTCACCGGAGGCACATTTAAAGTATCGTGAAATAGGAAACAAAAAGAACAGATTTGTTATTTTGAATATCTGTTCTTTTTGTATTATTTTTTATATTATCTTTTGTTTATTTTTTTATACAATGTTGTATTTTATTTAATACAATCATGATATAATTAATTAGGAAAACTAAATAAGCATGCTTAAACCTTAATAAAAATTACTTAGCACGCGGAGGTAAATGTTATGTGTATTCATAATCGGTTACTCTCGTTAATTTATAGAATTATATTTTTATTTGTTTGTGGAATAGGTTTGTACTTGAACTCTGGCATTCCAAATGGAGAATTAGCACCGTATATGCTTATTTTCTATACAATTCAGAGTAATGCACTGTGCTTTATTTTCTTTTCTATTTTAATTATTAAAAATATTCTGGATCTCAAAAACAAAGGTATTAAAGGATCAACGGTATTTTTCACGCATTTTAAAGGTGCTGTTACCATGTCGATAGCTGTTACCTTTATAATATATCATTTCATTTTGGCTCCTTATTTTCTTTCGGCAGGCTCAAATTACAATTTATTTAATTGGCAAAATGTACTGGTACACTATTTTGTTCCCATTGCAACAATTTTTGATTGGATTATCTTCGATAAGAAGTCAAACTTTCGTTGGTTTGACCCTATTCTGTGGCTTACAGTTCCTATTACATATTTTATATTTATACTTGTCCGCGCGAGAATTGGTGGAGTTATTGGTATTGTGAAAAGTCCATACCCATACTTCTTCATAGATGTTGATGTTTTAGGATGGGTAAACGTATTGAAAAACGCCAGTATAATACTTATTGGTTTTCTATTTTTAGGATATATTATTTACATAATTGATAAAATTTCTTTTGAACGAATAAATGTGAATTTTAAGCCGTCAATATTTAATTCAGTAATTAAAACTCAAAATAGTATCTATCATATATGAGCTTTCATTCACCTAGTTTCAAACTAATTGTGTATTTTTTACATTGATAAGGGCCAAGGTCAGCAAGGTTCACAGCAGGGTCAGGGTTCCCAACAAAGCCCCTATCAAAATAGACAGTAATAACAAACACAATTAATTTCTGTGCCCCCAAAAACTAATTTTTATTTATTAGTTTTTTTGGGGGTTTTTGATTGTTACCTAACTTTAATATAAATCTATGCTAAATTGTGTTAATATATTGGTAGCGTTTTATAAATATTATGTAAATTAGGGACTGTATAAAATTCAAATTGAGAACTACATATTAGTAATATTTCTTTTCACAAAATTCTATTATTTTTCAACTTATGCCTAAATTCCCTACTTATGCATTTTATTAAGCAGTACTGTGATATTTTCATATCATTTAATAAAAATCTATGTTAATTAACAAGGAGAGCTTATGCATATAAAAAACATAAAGAATATAGTAAACAGTTTATCCAACAAAATAAAAAGATATATTTCAGAACATCCATCAAAATTTAAATATATTTTGATTTCGTGCTCCGGTGCTGTGGTATTGACTCTTACAGTCATCATTATATCAACATCTTCACCCTTACTAAAGGATAATACCACCACTGTCAAAGCAGTTGAAGAAAATAATACCACTACTCAATATGCTGTAAATAGAAATTCTGCAAATACACCACAACAATCTTATAAAGCCTCACGTAGTACAAAATCCTTACTTGATCTAAAAAACGGTGACATAATTAAATTAGGTGTAAAAGATAGTATCGTTACTATTATTCAGAAAAAACTTATGGAGCTAGATTACATAGAATTTGACGAGCCTTCTGAAGAATACGGAGAAACAACGAAATTTGCGATACAATTATTTCAGCGTAAAAATGAATTGAAAATAACTGGTGAGGTAGATGAACTTACATATCAACTCCTAATATCAGAGAATGCAAAGAAATACACCGTTTCCATTGGTGCTGAGGGAACAGATGTTGAACAGCTTCAAATGCGTCTTTACGAGTTAGGATACCTACCTAAAGTGACTAAGTATTTTGGTACTGATACAGAGGCCGCAGTCAAGGAGTTCCAGAAAAGAAACGGACTTTTCGATGATGGTAATGTAGGCACACAAACTAGAGAAATTATTTATTCTGCGGAGGCTATCCCACTCTCATTTTACTTGGGTGACGAAAGCGATGAGATAATGCAGTACCAACAAAAGCTGAATCAACTTGGTTACTTGACTACTAAGCCTGATGGCAAGTATGGTAAGGACACAGTTGTTGCCGTAAAACATTTTCAAGAAAATAATAGTCTGATTGCAGATGGTTATTTTGGACCTGCAACTAAGGAGTTGCTCATGTCTAATGATGTAACTGAAAATGCTATTTCCATCGGTGATAGTGGAGAAGATGTTAACAACGTACAAAAATATTTAGAAAAACTCGGGTATTTAAAGAGTGTAACTGGATATTTTGGCTCTGATACTCATGATGCAGTACTCCACTTCCAAAAAAACAACAATCTTTCAGCAGATGGAAAGGTTGGTTCTCAAACCATAAATAAACTATTATCCTCTAATGCAAAGAAGTGGAATACCAACTCAGGTGGAAGTAGTTCTATCGGAAGTAGCTCTGGAGGAAGTAACTCTGGTGGAAGTAGTTCTGTCGGAAGTAGCTCTGGCGGAAGCAGCTCTGGAGGAAGCAGCTCTGGTGGAAGTAGCTCTGTTGGAAGTAGTTCTGATAACTCCGAGAGCCCAAGTGTAGATTTATTAATATCAGTAGCCAAGTCTAAGCTCGGGGCTAGCTATGTATTTGGTGCAAAAGGTCCTTCTACCTTTGATTGTTCTGGATTTGTATACTGGGTATTAAACCATGCAGGGGTTAGACAGGGTTATATGACCTCCGCTTCATGGCAGAATAATACTAGGTATCAAAAGATATCTGGCATGAGCAACATTCAGAGAGGTGATGTTATTTCTTTCAATGGTCACGTTGGTATTGCTCTTGGAAACAATCAGATGATTGATGCATCCTCAAGCCAAGGACAGGTTCGAATTACTTCACTTACTTCATCTTATTGGACAAGAAATTATGTAACTGCTTTTAGGATATTTTAATTCTCCAACAAGATAATGTATTTAGCATAGTAGCTAACAAATATTAATTTTAAAGACCTCCAATATGATTTAAATGATAACAGAACTTTTTAAAGTTTGTGAAAACCTCCAAATGATATTAAAAACATCATTTGGAGGTTTTTTGAATTTGGTAATAATAGAAAATTCATTTCACTTCTGTTTTCTTCATTTTTTCTGCTAATCAACTTTTAATTTAGTAATACGCCAAACACTTATACAAATTGCACCTGACATGATAATCAAAAGAGGAAATATCGTCGTAATATCCACGTTGTTGTTCATCATTTTATATCCCCAGGTAGCCGGAAATATCTTGCTAATACTCTCAAATACTTTTGGAAGCATATCCACAGGAAACATAATCCCTGACAACATAATGGAGGGTAGGAATAAAAATTGTGATACCATTGTTAGCTTACCTGTTTTATTTATGAGTAATCCCAATAACGTTCCCACAGACAAACACACCATAATAAAAATTGTAAGAGACATAAAATATAATGGGATATTCTCTGGGATTTTTGCATTAAAAGCAACTGGAGCTATAAAGAATATAACAAGGCTCATGATGAATAGATGAATAAATGCTGATATGAAATTATTTACAGCTGCTACCCATAAGGGGATGTTGCCTACTTTATATGCTTTTTTTATTTCACTGCCGTATAAATCAATAAGTGGTGTCGGTGCACCTAAAAATGCACCCATAGTTATTCCAAAAATAGTCATGGATTGTATAACTGTATCCTTTGCTATTGGATTAATAGAAGTAAATATCGCTCCCATAAAACCAAAAAATATTAGTGGTACTACATAATAGAAAAGTAATATTTCTTTATTTCTCAAATCAAGTTTCCATTGAAGAGCAATACCATACAAAAATGCGCTCATACTTCAGCCTCCTTTGCAATATCCATAAACCTCTGCTCTAAAGTAGCTCGTTCAATTTTGATATCAAGGACAGTAGTTTGCTGCTCTATTGCAATTGTAAGCAGTTCAAGCAAAGCATTACTTATACTTCTGGATGAAAATAAAGAATAATCCTGTTCTTCGCCCTCATAAATGCTTTCCTTTAATTTTGGCGTATGTAGTGGTATAGAGGTTTTAATACTAATCCTACTCTGTCCTCCGATTTCAAGCGTTAACTCATTTGATATTCCCAAAAAGGCAATTTTACCTTGCTTAAGAATGGCAATCCTGTCGCAAAGACTTTCAACCTCTGCCATATCGTGACTGGCCATAATAATTGTTTTACCCTGTAGTTTTAACTTTCGGATTTCCTCATGCAATGACACCCTACCTTCTACATCAAGTCCAGCAGTTGGTTCATCAAGGAAGATAATATCAGGATCTCCTATCATAGCAAGTGCTAGGTGCAACCGGCGTTTTTGTCCTGTTGACAGCTCTTTATACTGTTTGTTTTTTATTTCCTTTAGTCCAAAAGTATTAATTGACTCTACGTTCACAGGTACTTTATTCCACTTGCAAAATAAATTTACTGCTTCAATAGCCTTAATATTTGCAGGAAGTGAAGATGATTGCAGTTGGACACCAGCCTTACCATTTACTATAATACTTCCACTGTCATATTTGCGAATACCCTCAATACACTCCAAAGTAGTAGTTTTCCCTGCTCCATTTGTGCCAAGAAGTCCGAAGATTTCGCCATGGTTTACAGCGAAAGATATACCATTAATGACAGTGTTATTTCCGTAACTCTTTATTAAAGATTCAACTTTAAGTGCTACACTCATTGGTTTACCTCCATTTCCGGTATTTTAATACCTAAATCTATAACGTTTCCCCACTTTGCATTTCTACAATTGCACACTTTTTCTACTTTCTACATAAATCAAATATAGTCATTCTCAATCACAAACATACGAATTGTGAATTCCAAGCTATTGTTTTTCAGCCTTCTTCAAAGTATTTGTTAAAGCTTCCTTGAATATAGTGTAAGACCATGTTGCACCCGAAATTGCATCGACCTTATTAACATCCTGCTCACTAATCAGCCCACTTTGATATTTAATTATTCCTGCCAAATCATTTTTTGTTTGTTCCTGATATGTTGGAGAATCTGCATAAACTTCTTTACCATAACTATCATCTAATACCCTTTGTCTGGCATTATCATATATTTCAAAAACAGCATCAACGATTTGACCATCCTTAATTGTTACCTTAGCCTTTCCATAGAAAGATTCCGGTGTCAAATTTGATTCTCCTTCATATATGCCATCTATATACTCAATACTTTGATCGGCATTTAACTTTTCTGAGGATTTACCCACTGCTGAGGTGCTTTGTCCCGCAAAATTATAATTTAGTGTTTGAGTAGAGCTACTATCCTGCTTTTGTTCTGACTGTGGTGAGCTACACCCGCTTATTACTACACCTGTAATAAACAAAACTATAAGAATAAAAAATACTCTCTTGTACATTCAATTTCCCCCTTGATTTTGATTTTTAGAACTAAATACTGTTTTATATCAGTTTTTAATATTATTCTCTGACTCCACAAACTCCTTTTTGATTTTTTGTTATGTGATTAATAAGTAAGTTATAAACCTTTATTACCACATTTGCCCATTTTTATCTTTGAATTATATCATAAGCGAAATTATTAATCATTTAAATTTATAAATAAAGTTGTTGTAACACTACAGGGGATTAAAAAAAGATGGTCAATTAATTTATACTACCATCGCCCGTCAACTTCTATTATATTAAATAAATTTTCACATAATAACACTATTTAGCATAATATAAAATAATCTCTAACACGCTATATTTACTCTTAGTAAAATATATTTTATGGAGGTCATATATGGATTTACCAGAATTTCTACAACCCCAAATACCCAATATTCCTGTAGCGAGAAATGTTACTGCAAAAGTAGCAAAAGCAAATTATGCAAGTACATTTGCTAAAATATTATTACAAAAAATCCAAGAGTTTGACACTAATCTGGGTGAAGACTTTGAAGTAGGTGTAAAATTAGTTAGCTTTGGTCAGACAGTAATTATTACTGTTCAGAGTATTGGATACCAAGACCCAAGTCTTATTGTATTTAATGGAATAGAAGAAGATGGTTCACTACTTGAATTAATTCAGCATGTTTCACAAATTAGTTTTCTTTTAACTGCTTTACCTAGAAAGAAGAAGGAGGAACCAAAACAACTTATTGGTTTCCGAGACACTTTATGTAATATCGTTTAATGCCTTACGAGCTTCATTTCTTGCTTCACGTAACTTCTTACGGTTCTCTGCTTCTTTTTGTTTTTTTAGCTTATACGCTTTATCAATTTCAAGTATTTGTTCTTTCCATATGGTCATTTTTGGGGGCGTATATTCTTCAAAACCTAGTTCAGGTAGATATACCGTTAATTCGTCTTTTGATTTATCATCACAATTTAATAAAGGCTTCAGTTTGTTTATATAATAGATTTCATACAAAAACATGTCTGCTTGTGTTTTACAATTACAAATCTCTATCCTGCTTACTTGTGCAATATCTATTACTTTATGCATTGGCTTCTTAAAAAAATGTCCTCGCAGCCTTGTTGCTATAGGCTGTTTTGTCCTGCCCAAGTAAACCAAATTATCGCAATAATAAATTTTATAAAGCGTAAACTTTTCTATTATTCTCACATTCCCCTCTAGGTCTCTTGATAAAACCATTATCAAATACTTTCCTATATTATCATGGATTGCCTTAACAATATTTTACTTTATTGTATTATAATTATTTGAAATTTTCAATAAACTGTGACGCTTATAACTCACAATTTATTTGGTAGTTTCACTCATAAATAATATTAGTATTTTTAAATATTTGTTGTATAATAATGGTAATAACTTCGCAATTTGTTATAAACCTCGATTTGAAAATAATCTATAAATAATGTGGGAGGCTATTTATTTGGCCGCTGCATTGTGTTGCAGTTGATTTTGAGTAGTGCATTGTAGCATTTAGAGTTAAGTGGTCTCATGGTCAAGGCAGAATTTTTGCAATTTAGGGGGGCATCTGGAATGCTGGGACGATATGTAATATCTCTAGTCATAAATAATTTGTTGGAGGAACAAAAATGTCACTAATAAAACATGAATTTCCTATATTAGAAATAGATGAAGAAAAAATAGCTGTTATAATGCCAAATAGGAAGAATCTTTATGATTTACCTTCAAAATGTGTTTTCGCTTTTTTAGGTGATACTACTCAAAAATTTGCGGATATAGGTGAAGCCGATAAGATTGCTGAATTTGAGTCAATAACTAAGACATATCCTATTTATAGAACTACTTATAAGGATGAAGAAATATGTTTTTGTCAAGCTCCCTGTGGTGCATCAGCTGCAACTCAAATATTAGATTTTATGATTTGCTATGGCGTTAAAAATGTTATTGCATGCGGTAGTTGCGGGGCATTAACAGATTTGAATGAAAATGAAATTATTATACCAGTTTCAGCATTGAGAGATGAGGGTACATCATATCATTACATAGCGCCATCAAGGGAAATTGAAATAGATGCCACCGCCGTAAATGCAATAAAGCGAGCCATAAAACAATTCAAGTTAAAATTTACAGAATGCAAGACATGGACAACAGATGGATTCTATAGAGAAACAAAGGATATGGTTAATTATAGAAAACAAGAAGGTTGTACAGTGGTCGAAATGGAGTGCTCTGCTCTTGCAGCATGTGCTAGATTGAGAGAGGCTACTTTTGGTCAGATATTATTTACTGCAGATACTTTGGCGAATCTAGATAGTCATGATGATAGGGATTGGGGAATATCATCTTTTGATATAGCATTTAGGTTAGCACTTGAAGCTGTTTATCAAATAGATAAATAATTACGTTTGAATATTTGTAAACTTGCTAATATTTGATTAAAATTTGACTCGATGTAGTCTTTGAACTGTACAAAAAAAGAACCCCATCAATGAAGTTCCAAACATTGTTATAACTATTGCTATAAGTCATTTTTTATCATGTCCATCAAGAAAAGAACCTACTATTAAAAAATAAGTTCTAAGTTCTTGCTAACTATATTTTCATTTATGTACTTATTTATTATACAACTTCACAGTTTAGGAGACCGACTTTCTCAACAATTCTCTTTACCTGATTCTTTACAATAACACTGCTACCCATTTTCATTATTATTTTCTTAAATCCAGTCTGTTTGTACAACTCCATACAGTTTTCTAACATAGGAAGCACTTCCTGTGAGAAAACTTTTAATGTAGTTGCATCAAATACCAATGCAAATTCAGCAGTTTTAATTCCAGCGATGTTCTTATTGTATTCAGTAATGAATTCTTCTCCATTTTGAAGTGTAGCCATACCATCAAGCCTAATATCTAAAGTCTTTTCCTCATGTTTTAAATTAAATGTAAAACTACCCATAACGACACCCTCCTAATTTATAATAAACATTCTACATATATTTTTAATGTTTTCATGGATATTATATATACAAGTATGAATAGATTCAAGTAAAACATTAAAAATTGTCTAAAAATGTTTTATTTACCCATAGAATTAGAAGGCAGAGAAAGCATTCTAAATAATACTAATTACATATATTTACTATAAACCATTATGAAAATGGCCAGGTAAATGAATTTTACGAAAATCTAATTGATCATCATTATATAAAAACCCTAATCTATCAAATTCCGGCTTAAATACATTATGCGAGAATATCAGCCTATAAACTTTTAGTATCAAACAAATCATAATATTCAGGTATTTAGAAACCTTCCTTTTTACCTTCTGCTGTACGGTATTTGTAATCTATATATTTAATTTTACCATTAACAAGGATATAAAATATTTATTTCAGCAGATATTAATTAAGTAAAACTGTAATTAAATAAATACAATGTTTTGAATAAAGACTATGCCTAAGTAAATACTAATAAAAAATGAGGAGGCGTGTAAATGGATAATGAAAGAGCGAGACAAATTGTAGAATCACTTGGCGTTATTGAAGTGCTTTATAACGGTTCTCCTGTATGGATAGAAAGTATAAAAGAAAATAATGCTGAAGTTTCCTATATTGATACAAAAAATAAAGCTGAGGTTCAGGTAGAGAAGCTCACTGAACGAAAACCTTCAATTTGATATTTGTATTCAAATAATTTGAAAAAGGCGGATGATATTAATGCAAGATACAACTAAGATAGTAAAAGTCAGAAAAAATAAAGATGGAGATATTACAGATGTAATGCTCAAAAATGGTAATATTTTCTCTACGAATGAAGCTATTATGATGGCTAGAGACAATAAAATTGAAGGTGTTAATGTAGACAAAGCCAAAAATGGGAGAGAATTTCTCAGAAGTGACCCTAATGATAATGAGGATGATAATTTAGATAATTTACCAACGTTTAGTTAACTAAATAAAATTTACTTTTTAGAAGCCTACTTGAAAAATTGAGTAGGCTTCTTATTATATTAATATTTTTAGAGCATTATTCCCATCATTTCAACGATTATAACCATCACAAAAAAGAAAGAATGCTGTTCTACCAGTTTGTTACTTGTATTTAAATCCTTAAGTGTAAGTGTAGGTTAATACAAAATAATCTAATCTATCGCTATTTCTCCAGTAATATCATTACCTTTTTTGTCAATTATTCTAACTGTATTAGGATCTTCAACAAGGGATGCCCATGAAGCAACGGGACAATAAGAGATAAAGTAGAGCTCTTTGGGGATAGTGACCTTATACTCATCAACACCAACTTTTGCTTTAATATAATCAATTTTTAAGTTATCATTTTTACCAATTACAAACAGATATTTACTTTTATTTTATTAAAATTTTGTTGATCTTTATTTTTATTTAGAAATATTGCTAATTTATTTTCTATATTATCCTTAGCATCATCTACAGAATATTTTAATTGATAATTTATCATTAAGCCTATTAAAAAGACAAATATTATACAAAAAATTAAAACAAAAGATCTCTTCATATTACCCCCACAAATTTACCAATTGTATTGCATATTTATTAAATTTATACAAAAAGAACCTTTGTTAGAGGTTCTAATTTTATTAATATATATATCAAGCGCTTTAATCCCTCTATTAGCAAGTTTTACAAACAAAATGAAACCATAAATCCCAATACCAACTAACCCCAAAATAAGTATCATATAAAATAAAGATACTATGCCAAACAGTGCCATACTTATACCCACCTCCCATTTACCATAATTATACTATATTTATGTGTTATTATATATCAACTTGAACTTTACTTCAAATATTTAACTTTTGGTAAGGAGATTGATATGTTTTAATGATAAATAATAATAACATTCTTACTGTTATCATTCTGACCAACAGAAGTATTTACTATTTCAATTTTATCAATTGATTTACCTTTTAGGACACCTTTATACAATGCTTCAATACTACTTTTTATTTCATCAGATTTAACCGATGAAATTATTTCAACTTTTCTTTCAGATCTTTTATCAAGCCTAACATTTCTTGATGATTCCAAAATAGCTATACCTGCAATAAATATAGCTAAAAGTCCAATGCCTGATGTTATATAGTTAGCCATTTTACTTGGTTCATTAAAAGAAAAATAAATAAAACCTATAGCGAATATAATAATGCTTATAAAAATAATTATTAGAGACACCCAATAAAACATCTCATCTAAATCTCTTTCAGTTTTTTTCATATTACACCTCATATCAAATATATTATTTACCTATAATTCTATAAGAGATGCTATAATCCTTTATTAAATAATAAAAGGCTCCCACAAATCAGCAAAAGCCTATTATCGGTTCTATTAACAATGACTCGATTATTATTCTTAACTCAAACTCCATAATGAATTACATATTTGTTTTCTTCCACAGCCTTTCGTATTAATATCATGAGAGAGGTGCAGAAATCTTTTTTACTTCTCTCCAATAAATTTCAATTCCCTTATTTTTCTTATGCAAACATCAGTTTTTCTTCATTAACAGAGAAGTATACTGTTTTTTCACAACGTTCTTTAAATCTATCAAAAGTGCTTGAAGTAAAACTTTCCCCTGTTCTTTTATCTAGTAATTTATTTGAGAAAGGTTTATATTCTACAACACCTTCAACAATTAAAAAATCATACCCACAATCACATATCATTGCATCATTTGGATTCTCTAATTTATGAATCGGACATTTCATATCACACCTCAGTTTGCTTTTAAGCAGAGCCATTAAATGTCCATAATTCTGCCTTATATGGTTATACAGCTTCTCTTTTCGCTTGTAGATTACTTGAGTCCAATACTCACTATATTCGTCACCAATAATCCAACCCTTATAGTTCTTTGTTTCAATAACAAACAAACCGAGGTTTGATACTACAACATGGTCAATTTGTGTTGTTCTTCCATCAGTTTGGAGAGTAATATTGTTTAGTACTTTATATTTTGTTCTTATCAAGTTTTGAAAGAATTGTTTATACTGACTTTTCTCCGATAAAGCCTTTTATCAATGGTAGACAGGCTATAAGTAAAACAATACGAATACTGGAATAATTATTGAACTATAATCTAATATATTATGGATTAATGAATTTACATTACCAGTAGCAATACTACCGATTATACTAATATAAGTCCTAATAGCCAAGAAAGTTTCCTTATAAAGGATAAAGCACTTTCTTCTGAAAACGAGTCATTAGAATCACCTCAAATATTAATTATCTAAATCTATGCCTTATGAGCAGTTCTCCTCTTTGTACCATCAGCATCCTGTTTGTCTTTTTTATTAGTATCTTCTGTCTGTGTACGCAAACTAATATTAAGAGCATCAGCAATATTTTTACATTCATCGTCAGAAAACTTATCTGGTAAAGTGCTAATATCGTTTGTTATCTGTTCTGGTTGTAAAACATGTACATCGGAGAAATTCTCTTTTATTTTCTCATCCCAATGAGTGAATACAACAACTGTATTTACGAAGTAATTCCCCACCTTGTTCTTCTGTAAAAAATCATTAAGCACCTTTGAGTTCAATATTCCTTGTTTTATCATTTCATACTGCTTAATGTGTTTTTGGCTATCTTTCAAGGTAGTCTTCCAGTGCTTAGTGTCTATAGTAAATATTCCTTTAGGACATATCACTACATGGTCAATTGAATTATTGTCAATGTTAATATCATTAAAAATGTAATAGTCATTGGGCAATTTTGATAGAATCCTATCCACTTCTGAGTTCTCCACTGTATGTTTTAAGCTCTTAATACCTTTAACAATGAACCAAGTACTTAAGACTAATAGAATTGCAGTCACAACTGTAGAAGCATTCACAGGGATTTTAAGACTGCTTAAAGGACTAACAAAATCTTTTAGTGCTGTTATTGCGTTGCTTAAAGAAACTTTTATATAATTATACACTGAGTTCAAGTAATTAAATGATAAATATCCAGTCATTATTAATATTAACCCAGTACCAATGTACGCAATAGGCTTTCTGACAACACTTTTCTTCTTGGTTAGAATAGATGCCATTAAGAAGTCACTCCCTCAATCATTATGGTCTTCTGTAAACTTTTGTATTTTCTTGTTTAATATTATATGAACATGTAATAAAAGTCTATATTTTCCTACGAAAACACTTGTAAGGTAACAACGACTTTATTGAATGTTTTAACGATAGTAGTTTTGCTCTGGGGTGCTTGATTATGAGATGACATTTAGTTTAACATATAGTTACTTTATCAGAATTTATTATTCTTATATATAGTGTGGCATCCAATTACACACCCCTGGTAAAAGCAAAATGCATTTCCTTTGTTCAACAAGCTGAACAGCAGGAAACGCAATTCGCTTCACGGGGTAAGAAGTAGATTGTTTCTATATGCCATAAATAACTTTTTATTATAATCACTTTCATGCCGCCAAGGTCCAAAGTGTTATTGCTTAATTATTGTATGGATTGCTTCCATAGTGAAATGTCCTTTTACCATAGCTTTTACCTTTTTGCATAGTCTCTCTTCCCTTCCGTATGATTTTTGGCATATAGACATCGTACACACCATAAAAATCAATTAAATAAGACGAAAAAAGTGTGTATGATATACTATATTTTTAGTAAATATCATACACACCTATTAAAATTATCTTATATAGTTTAAACCTTTAAAACCCTGTATTTACTACCTACCCCTTATTCCCACTCAATAGTTGATGGTGGCTTGGAGGTTATATCATACACAATTCTGTTGATACCTTTTACTTCGTTGACAATTCTATTTGAGATTTTCTCCAAGGTGTCGTATGGGATTCTTGCCCAGTCGGCAGTCATGAAGTCAGTTGTTGTCACTGCACGAAGTGCTAAAGTGTAGTCATAGGTTCTCTCGTCGCCCATAACTCCAACGCTTCTCATGTTAGTTAATACTGTGAAATATTGGTTAATTTCTCTTCCAAGTCCAGCTGCTTTTATTTCTTCTCGGAAAATGTAATCGGTATCTCTCAGAGTATCCAGCTTTTCCTTTGTCAAATCTCCAATTATTCTGATAGCAAGTCCAGGTCCTGGGAATGGCTGTCTCCAAACTATATCCTCTGGGATATCCATTTCTTCTCCTGCTTTTCTAACTTCATCCTTGAATAAGTTTCTAAGTGGTTCAATTATTTCCTTGAAGTCAACATCTTTTGGAAGTCCTCCAACATTGTGATGGCTCTTGATTACAGCTGCATCGCCCAAACCACTTTCTATAACGTCAGGATAAATTGTTCCTTGAACCAGAAAATCTACCTTTCCAATCTTCTTTGCTTCATCTTCAAATACTCTTATGAATTCCTCACCGATAATCTTTCTCTTTGTTTCAGGGTCAGATATACCAGCAAGTTTTTCTAAAAATCTATCTTCACAATCAACACGAACTAAGTTTATATCATATTGTTTTCTGAATACCTCTTCAACCTGATCTCCCTCATGCTTTCTAAGAAGCCCATGGTCAACAAATATGCAGGTTAGCTGCTTTCCTATTGCTTTGTGAATAAGTACTGCTGCTACAGATGAATCAACGCCACCTGACAAACCACATAGTACCTTTTTGTCTCCAACCTTTTCTCTGATAGCCTTAATGGAGTTTTCAACAAAGGCTGACATTTGCCAATCACCCTTGCAACCGCAGATATTGTACAAGAAGTTTCTCAGCATTTCTTTTCCCTTTGGTGTATGCATTACCTCTGGGTGGAATTGAACCGCGTACAAGTTTTTGTCGACATGCTGCATTGCTCCAGTTGGGCAATTTGATGACTTTGCAATAACTGTAAAACCCTCTGGTGGTGTGTCAACATAATAAGTATGGCTCATCCAACAGGTTGTATTTTCATCAACATCTTGGAATAATGGTTGTGATTTATCAACACTTATTTCCACTTTTCCATATTCACGCTGATTCGCAGCTGCAACACTTCCGCCTAGCATTACACTCATTAGCTGCATGCCATAGCATATTCCAAGTACAGGTACTCCCAATTCAAAAACTGCTGGGTCACATTTTGGTGCTCCCTCATCCAATACTGAATTAGGTCCACCAGTAAAAATGATACCCTTCGGATTAAATGACTTTATACGCTCTATTGATGCACTGTAGGGTAAAACCTCGCAATATACATTCGCTTCTCTGATGCGGCGTGCAATCAATTGATTATATTGTCCACCGAAATCTATAACTAATACCGTTTCATTGTTCAAGTCTAACAGCTCCTCTTAATAATATTAATTTATCTTTTAATTTTTACAATTGAATGCTTTATCCATGTCTACCGCTGCTAATCCTCCACTGCATGGGAGATAAGCGGGGCTACAACCCTGGATAATGATTTCAAAGATTCATAGGGGGTAAAACTCACACAAAATCCAAGAACTCTGTTTATCTCAGCGGTGTTACTAATCTCCCTCTTTGCAATCGGTAGATAAGTGCCACCAAGCTTCGAAATAAGTGCGATAAAGCAAACTTGACTTATGCCAAGCCTACGGCGCCGGCGGAAGTCTTAGTTGCACTTGTAATTTTCTAAAGTGCTAGAGTTAACAAAACTTCATCTGAACTAAGTCTGCTTTATATTATATCGGATTTTATTTGGTATGCATAGCATCAACAAAATTTTTTATAATTATATAATGTTCCGTTATTGCATAATTATTAATCGTAAGCGTAATTATGCAATAATGGTTTTTCGATAACAATACTATTAAGTAAAAATATTAATTTTTAAAATACTCATCGTTTGCTGATGAGTATTTTATCTGTTCAGTTGTCATTCATAGATTTTGGAATTTTCCCGATGTATTATAATTATTCACCAAACCGAGCCATCCCTGTGCTTCCATTGAGATAATTAAAGCACTTTCCTTGGAAGCTTTCTCTCTTTACCATTTCAGACTCAATGGTATCTTGAAGCTTCCACCAGCTGGTGCTCCAGTTGCAGAAAACTGTCCTATCTGCTGGGGCTCGTCCAATTAACCTCTGAACAACGATGTTTGGATTCAAATGTTCCAAAAAGACTATTGTTCTATCCACAAACTTATCCATCGATATTGGTTTAACTTCTCCGCTTATATACTGTTTCTCAAGCTCAGTGCCCTTCAAAATATAAAGAGAATGGCATTTCACTTGCGAAACTCCAAGTGCAGAAATAATTTTTGCTCCCTCCATTACATCGTCTATATCATCCATTGGAAGATCAGTGATGTAATGTGCGCACACCTCAAGCCCATATTTCTTAATTCTAAGCACCGCATCTATAAATTCTGCCAACGTATGGCCTCTATTTAGCTTTTTCAAGGTATGATAGTTCACTGTTTGCAAACCTAGCTCAAGAACAATATCAATATCCTTTTCACTTTTAAGTTGAGCTAAGAATTCCATATACCTGTCAGAAATACAATCAGGCCTTGTGGAAATATATATAGCTACAATATCCTCTGCACATGCCTCAGATACATTTTTCTTAAACACCTCAAAAGGCAAATAAGTATTTGAATAATTTTGGAAATATGCGATAAACTTCTGGCTTCCATAGTTTTTACCTATGTACTTTGCATTCTTTTCGAGCTGGTCTGAAACTGACATTTCACACGAAAGATTTTCAAAGCCAGCTCCCTCATCCCCACAAAAAATACAACCTGCTGAGCTGATATTACCATCCCTATTTGGACAGGTTACAGGTAAATTTAGTGGAAGCTTATATACTTTTGCTCCATATCTGTTTTTTAAATAGTCAGAAAATTTATTGTACAGCAATATCATTACCTACTTGCCTATATTTTTCATTTACTAATTCATATACCTTGTTAATAGGTAAACCAGTCTTTACAGCAATACTTTTACAATCCTCATATTCAGGTGCAAATTTCATAATATCGCCCATACTAGCTATCTTAACCCTAACATCCCCATACTGTGTATTCACTTTGACCAATTCTCTATTCATACAATATCTTGATGAATGGCTTAGTCTTACTCCTAAAGTAGAGGTTTCTTTGAAAATTATATCCGACAATTTCTTCTCGTCGCTACAAGTAGCCAGTACTGTCAACATCACAGACGGTCTACATTTTTTCATATAGATTGGTGTAAAGTAAACATCCAGAGCACCATTTTCCAACAGTTTTTCCATCGTGTAACCCAATATTTCAGGTGACATATTGTCTATATTTGTTTCAAGGATACTAATCTCGTCATTTGGAATTGAATCCTGCTGATACAACGTACCAACAATTACTCTTAGTGCGTTGAAACGGCCGGTTTCTCTCTTGCCCATACCATAGCCTGTTTTCTCAATGGATAATGGGGGCATTTTGCCAAAGCTTGAGCTAGTCATTTTCAAAATGGCAATCCCAGTTGGAGTTACAAGTTCAAAGGGTGTATCCTCAGTTATTAGTGGTATGTTACTATTACAAAGCATTTCCAAAACGGCAGGAACAGGAACTGGAAGTAGTCCATGCGCGCATTTCACAAAGCCCTTTCCGTCATGCAGCTCTGATGCATATATCCTCTCAACTCCAAGCATATCAATACATATGCATGCGCCTATAATATCTATAATAGAATCTAGAGCTCCAACTTCATGAAAGTGTACTTCCTCTATATTCTTACCATGAACCTTTGCCTCGGCTCTTGCAACTTCTCTGAAAATTTTTGCGCTCATGGCTTTTACTCTAGGCTTTAAGCTACTCATATTAATAATATGCTCAATATCCATTAGGTTTCTTTGAGGTTGAGAGTGTGAGTGACCATGTTCGTGACCATGTTCGTGGCTATGTTCGTGGCCGTGTTCGTGGCTATGTTCGTGACCGTGGTCGTGTTCGTTTTCGTGTTCATGGCTATGTCCGTGACCGTGGTCGTGGCTATGTTCGTGTTCGTGTTCATCTTGTTCGTGGCTGTGCTCATGCTCATGCTCGTGTTCATTGTGTTCGTGGCTACGCTCATGTTCGTGCTCATGCTCATCATCTTCTAGAATTACATTCACATCGGTGCCCGAAATTCCATTTTTGACTACCTTTTTTATGTCTACAGAATATCCAGTCACATTTAGCTTATCTAGTTCTTGTAAGAAGGCATTATGATCCAAGCCCAAGTCAAGTAACGCTCCCAATGTCATATCTCCACTTATTCCAGAAAAGCAGTCAAAATATAAAACCCTCATTAAATCCTCCATCTAAACCATATAAATCGTTATCCAAGGTGGTAGCGACTGTTATCTCACGCTTAATTTTACCTTGTAGTATGTTCTGTTTTAATTAAAGCTTGTTTATATTACTTGCCAAATATCCTGCTCCAAACCCATTGTCGATATTTACTACACCTATTCCACTCGAGCAGCTGTTTAACATTGTAAGTAGAGCAGCTAAGCCACCAAAGTTTGCTCCATATCCAATACTTGTAGGAACTGCAATAACCGGTTTATCCACCAATCCGCCCACAACGCTGGCAAGAGCTCCCTCCATACCTGCAACCACGATTATTACATTGGCCTGCGCTATAATATCCATTTTTGATAATAATCTATGGATTCCTGCAACGCCAACATCATAAATTCTAACCACCTGATTGCCTAGAACTTCTGCCGTAATAGCAGCTTCTTCAGCTACGGGTATATCAGAAGTACCTGCTGTAATAACTGCAATTTTCTTTTCTGTAACAACTATTTTGTGTCTCTTAACAACAACTACTCTTGCCTCAACATGATATTCAGCTTCGCATATAACCTCACTTATTGCATCATACACCTCTCGTGATGCCCTAGTGGCTAAAATATTATTGTTCTTTAACATAAGCCTTTGTATTATTTCAACAATTTGCTTGTTAGTTTTTCCTTCACAGTAAATGACCTCTGGATAGCCATTTCTGATATTTCTATGATGATCCAGCTTTGCAAATCCCAAATCCTCATAGGGAAGCGCCTTTATCTCCTTGTAAGCTTGTTCAATTTCAACCGTTCCGTCTTTAACATCTTCAAGCAGCTTTTTCAGTTCATCTGAATTCATATTTTTCTCCTATCCTTAAAAAATTGTAATAATATTGGGCCAGCACTGTGAGTGATAATGATCTCTGGAAAAGTTAAGCAATATTAGACAGCTTTGTCTTCTTTATTTCCCATTGAAAGATATGCATTTATAAAACCATCTAGCTCACCATCCATAACTGCATTGACATTTCCATTTTCAAAATTAGTGCGATGGTCCTTTACAAGAGTATAAGGGCAAAAAACATAAGATCTTATCTGGCTTCCCCATGCAATATCCATCTGAAGTCCCTTCAAATCTTCTATTTTTTCCTTCTGCTCACGCTCTTTTAACTCAAACAGTTTCGATTTTAACATTTTCATCGCAGTATCCTTGTTCTGGAACTGTGAACGTTGAGTCTGGCACGCAACTACAACACCCGTGGGTATATGAGTAATTCTAACAGCTGAGCTAGTTTTATTAATATGCTGTCCTCCAGCTCCACTAGCTCTATAGACATCGACTCTTAAATCATCTGGGCTAATATTAATTTCAATTGAATCATCCAGTTCTGGCATAACATCTGAGGATGCGAAGGAGGTATGCCTTCTTCCCGATGCATCAAACGGCGATATTCTAACTAATCGGTGAACTCCTTTTTCGGATTTCAAATATCCATAGGCATTTTCACCTACAACTTGTATAGTTACACTCTTTATTCCAGCCTCATCACCATCTAGGAAATCCAAGATATTAACCTCGTACCCTTTGGCTTCACCCCATCTTGTAAACATACGCAGCAACATTTGTACCCAATCCTGCGCTTCTGTTCCACCTGCACCAGCATGAAGTGTGAGAATAGCATTATTTTTGTCATATGGTCCAGTAAGAAGTGTTTCTAGTCTGAGTATCTCAAGATTCTTCTTTATCTTCTCTAGTCCTGTTCCTACTTCAGCAATGACACTTTCGTCCTGTTCTTCTAATCCTAGCTCAGCTAAAGTAAGCAAATCCTCCCATTGTGAGGTTATTGCTGTAAACGTCTCTAGTTTTGACTTCAAATTCTTTGTTTTTTGTAAGAGCTTTTGAGAATTCTCCATGTCATTCCAAAACTCAGGTTCAGCAGCCTTGTGTTCCAGCTCAAGAATTTCATCGCTTATTCTAGCGATGTCAAAGTGAAGCCCTCATTTCCTCTAATTTGCTTCTCAAGCTCTGTAACTCTAACCTATATTCTTCTAACTCAAGCATTTAATCATCCCTCTCAACGTAAAGTAACAACCAAATAACAATTTCCATTTAGAAGTGGACTTATTTATTTAGTAATCCTTATTTATATTCTTATTATAACTAAATCGCCAGTTTTTAGCACCTTTTTGTTTTAAAATAATCAGTTCCTTAATATCCCAAAACAAATTTTTCAATTGCCTGAGCCACACCATCTTGGTCATTAGCTGCAGTAATATATTGTGCAGCCTCTTTTGCACAATTCTCACCATTATCCATTGCAATGCCTAGCCCAGCATATTTAAGCATGGATATATCATTTTCATTGTCCCCAATTGCAATCATTTCCTTTGATGGAATATCTAACAGTTCTGATAATTTTTTTAATGCCGCTCCTTTGTTTACACCTTTATTCATTACTTCAAAATTATCATAATTGGAACTCATTACATCTACACTAACTATTTGTTCCATTTCATTTCTAATCCTTTTAAGTAGCTCAACATTATCGTTCACAATTACGAATTTAAAAACCTGTCCTTCCATTATTTTAAGCTTATCTGCCATATTTTCAACTACCTCAATTTCCACCCTATCTTCTGGAGGAAGTAATTTATTTTTTTCATAATACTTAAGTGAGGTAAAGCCTAACTTCTCAGTAAGCATGGTATCTCCAGCATAAACATGGTAGTAAATCTGATATTTACGACATATATCGAGTACTCTTAAGCAGTCTTCAGTTCCTAAGATATTTGAATAAATTACTTTACTATTTTCACTGATAATTGCTCCATTACAAGCTATAATTGGATCCTTTGAACCAACCTGTTTGGCAAATAGCCTAGCTCCTGAGAACACTCTTCCTGAGCATATGACGATTTTAGTACCTTTCTCTATTGCTAAAGCAATTGCCCTTTTATTTCTATTGGAAATTTCTTTATTTCTATCAAGCAAGGTCCCATCTAAATCAATTGCGACTAATCTGTACATTTAATCCTCCAACTAAGCTGTATAAGCTGCAAAATAAGTATGACTAGAGTTTAGGTGAAGTTAAAACTCCATTGTGAACTAAGTATTTCTTTATAAACTGTCAGAAAAAACCTTAATTCTACGCATAGCCTCATTTATATTTTCCATTGATGATGCATAGCATGCACGAATATATCCTTCGCCGCATTTTCCAAATGCTGTTCCAGGCACAACTAGTACCTTTTGCTCAACAAGTAGTCTTTCACAGAATTCCTCAGAGCTAAGGCCTGACTCCTTTATGCACGGGAAAACATAAAAAGCTCCTTTAGGTTCAAAGCATGAATAACCAGCTTTTCTAAACCCATCGAGTGTAACCCTTCTTCTTCTATTATATTCCTTTGCCATCATTCTTACATCATCATCACTGTTACGTAGTGCCTCTAAAGCAGCATTCTGTGCCGTCGTAGGTGCACACATGATACCATACTGATGTATCTTTTTCATTTCATTTATCAAATCCCTATGTCCACATGCATAACCCAAGCGCCAGCCAGTCATAGCATAGGATTTTGAAAATCCGTTAATAACAACAGTTTGTTCCTTCATTTCCGGGAAGCTTGCTATAGATGTATGCTGGCCTTCATATGTCAACTCACAATATATCTCATCTGATATTACTACAATATTTTTATTTCTAAGAACTTTAACCAGCTCATAAAGCTCTTCCTTCGTCATTATTGCTCCTGTTGGGTTATTGGGAAACGGAATTATAACCACCTTAGTTTTAGGAGTAATTGCAGACTCCAGTTCCTCTGCTGTCAGCTTGAAGTCGTTTTCTTGTTTAAGTGCAATAGTTACTGGCGTTGCTCCCGTAAAGCCTGTGCAGCCTTGGTACGCAACATAACTAGGTTCAGGAATTATAACCTCATCACCTGGCCCAACAAGAGCTCTTAAAGCAGCATCTATTCCCTCGCTTCCACCTACTGTGACTAAAATTTCATCAACAGGATTATAGTCAAGCGAGAACTTTCTATATAAGTAGTTGCTTATCTCTTCTCTCAGTTCAATAGAACCAGCATTTGAGGAATAATGAGTGTGTCCCTTTTCCAAGGAATAAATTCCAGCTTCTCGTACATTCCAAGGTGTTACAAAGTCAGGCTCTCCCACTCCCAGCGAGATAGCATCCTTCATTTCATTTAGTAAGTCAAAATACTTCCTTATGCCAGAGGGGGGAACTTTTTTTATTTTATCTAAAACCATGTCCTTCGTTATCATATAAATATCTGCTCCCTTCTATCTACTTGTTTTTCTTCAAAAATAGTGCCCTTATCCTTATATTTTTTTAGCACAAAGTGCGTAGACGTGCTTAATACAGATTCCAAAGGTGCTAATTTTTCAGAAACAAACAATGCAACCTCTTTCATTGTTTTTCCTTCAATGATAACAGTTAAGTCAAAGCCTCCAGACATCAGATAACAGGCTGTTACCTCAGGGTACTTGTATATTCTATCTGCGATTTTATCAAAGCCTAGCCCTCTCTGTGGCGTAACCTTCACCTCAATAAGTGCCGTAACCCTTTCTTTTTCTGCTTTATCCCAATTTATCAAAGTGTTATATCCAACAATTACATTATCCTCTTCGTATTTCTTGATGTCCGCCGCGACCTGCTCAACAGGCTTACCTATCATAACCGCAATCTGCTCGGCTGTGGCTTTACTATTCTTTTCCAATATCTCGAGTATTTCTTCCATTACACATCTCTCCTTTAAATTAATTTAAGATAATTATTTGAAATCCCATATTGGGTCTTAAGCCTAAAATGAAAGCAAAAAAAACCTAAGTCCTCTAAAACAGGGACGAAGGTTTCCGCGGTACCACCCTAATTAATGCCTAAGCATTCTCTCAACAATAATGCGGCATCTTTTTTTACATAATGCTTACATTACTCGCCTGTAACGTGGCGTCACGTCTTTATCTACTAACCAAATAAATTTGATTTTCGAAAAAGCTACTCCTGGGCTGCATTCAATAAAAATTAGTACCGGCTTCACACCAACAGCAAGCTGAATCACCGGCTCTCTTGAACTAATAAATTATTTACTATCCCATTCACAGCATTTACATTATTTTGTTCTGACACAAATATACATACATAATATGATATTGAAATCAAAAAAGTTAATAAATTTATATTCTATTAGATAAATTATAGTTTAGTTTATGCAATTATTCAAGTACCATTCTTTCAATTAAAATACACAAAACTATTATGAAATCCTGCCACCTCAAGTATTTCTACTCCTTAATAAAACTTGATAGCTCCCCTTCATACTTTTTCAGCTTATCTACAACATCAACCTTTAATACTTTAAGTTCCTGTTTAATATCCACTAGCTTCTCTTTTTCCTCTTCCACCTGTTTCTCAAGCAATTTCTTTTCGTCTATTGCTTGTTTTTTAGCTGCATCAATAATGGTTTCAGCCTTTTCCTGAGCTGTAATCAAGGCATTAGCTATTTTTTCTCTATCGTCTCTTATCTGTCCGATACTTGTGCTGATCTCTTCGTATTTATTCTTAACATCTCTATATTGCGCCTTAATATCAGCAATTTCTTTTTCTTTCATTTTGATTTTTTCTTCATACTCTTTATTCATTTTTTCTAAATAAGAATTAACATCCTTTTTATTAAATCCAAATAAAAATGCTGTAGAAAACATTTTTTCTCCTGCCATAAGTTCATTCCCCCCACAATAATTAGGAATTGATAAAGATTAGATATTGTTACTATTCCATTATAACATCAAAAATCCTTTTTTCTGGTCAAAAAAAGTATTTTTTTAATCTTAACGTCAAAAATACGCCCATAAGTAATAAACTAATGAGCGCATTTAATATTCCAGATTGGCGACGTTACTAATATTCCCGTGACTATAACTGTTTCTGAATCAGTTCTGCAAATTCTTCCTTTGCCCTAGCTCCCACAATCTTTTCTGCAACCTCTCCGTTTTTAAAAACTAAAACAGTTGGTATGCTCATTATCCTAAACTGTGCTGCTAACTCACCTTGTTCATCTACATTTACTTTTGCTATTTGAACTTTACCATCAAAGTCATTTGACAACTCCTCCATTATTGGAGTAACCATTCTGCAAGGGCCACACCATGAAGCCCAGAAATCAACAACAACTGGTTTGTCTGATTTCAATACAATCTCCTCGAAAGTATCATTTGTTATATTTACGATTTTATCTGACATAACTATTCCTCCCATAAGCATAAATTTATTACCTAAAACTTTAATATATTAATACCCATTTAAACAAGAATTAAAACATGATGCATTAATATTTTAGTATTCCTTTAATGATGTGATATTTACTTTATTCCCATCCTTTGAAACCAAAGTTCCCTCTAAAACTTCAATAAATTCTCCTCGGTAAGAAGCCTTAAGGTCATTCATGACATTAATAATTTTATTTTCAGCCTTAATATTTGCATATATATTACCATTGCCTGAAATAACAATATCCTCTACAGATGCAGTTTCTTTCAAAACAACCTTAGTCCAGTTTTCTGATAATTTTTGATCAGTAATTTTCTGATAATAAATTTGAGTGACCTTGCCTGAAGAATCCAGTATCCCAATATACAGCGTGTCATCTAAGTCAATATCTAAAATACGTACTTTATCTGCATCAATAGGAACCTTATTTCTAATATCTTTGATACCATCGTAAATATACACCGATTCACCCTCGTTTTGATAAACAAGCTTGTTTACAAATGCGCACTCTTTTATTATGGCCTTTGCTCCTAAATTCATTACATGGGCATATTGGTCCATAACATTAAATCGAATTATCTTCGATTTTGTTTCTGATGTATTTATCTTGGCATAAACTACGTTTGTGTACGGAGAAAGCTCTATATCCGTTATTTTGCTCTTGGAAGATAATCCAGAATTTTCAGGATAATCTCTTAAGACCTCCGAATCAGCCTCGTAAGTCGAAATCTGAATAGTACCTTTTTCACCATTCTTTGTATCGGAAGAAAAGATAACCATATCTCTATCAGGAAGCCATTTCAAATAAGTTATTTTATCCTCGCCTAAACCAGCAACTTTTTTCTCATGATTATTGTCTAGATTTATAATGTGTAGAACACCGTCCCGTAGGTATGCTCCAAACTTTGCATTGAAAGACACTCTTATGTCTTGAGCATCTTCAGGAACTTTAAAGTCTCCAGTTGATGGCTTTGTCTTAACTCCTGCATCCGTAACACTAACAGTTACATCAGCATTCAAAAATACATTATTAATATATAACAATACACAAAACTGAAACATAATTGCTAATAAAATCCATTTATACCATTTAGCTATACTTTTCACAGAATTTCTCCTTCTTATGGCATTACCATAAATATTGATGGCACTGCTCTCTCTCCCAAAGTATCAGAAGGATTGTTTACTACCTTGCCATCATAATACATTGTTGCTGATGAGCCCCCATCTAGGTTAGCTGCATTTACTGCTCCATTTTTAAGCATAATGTCTTGAACTTCCTTAAGTGTGGCCCCATATGACTTAATACTTCTACCATCAATAACTAAAAACAAAACAGAACCATCCTCTTTTTGACCAATTACAGTTCTAGGAGATATACCCTGACCACCATCACCTTTATTTATTGTCGGTTTCCCGTTCACAATTAACGGAGGACCAAAGCTAATAGCCTCTTTTACATTATATTTCTTTAATTCATTTTGTGAATGCTTTCCAACAATTAGCATCCCATCTTCAGTAAATGCAATTGTATCTCTTCTTGAATTTTTATCTTTTAATTCCCCACTTATATATTTACCGTTACTCATCAGTATACCTAATGGTGTACCTCCCGTACCAGCCCATTTAGTATCAATAAAACCTCCACCATTTATTGCTGCTATTGCTCCATTCCTCTTTGCTATACTACTGGTGGTTTCTCCGGCTCTTGGTATTTGATTTGAGTAACCAACCTTTACCGTCGTTGGGTCCTGAATAACTAGCAACTTTCCATTAAAATTACTACTTTCAACATCAAAAATTTCAGTCTTACCTGTATGCCTAATTCCAAATTTGAGTATCTTTATGTCCTCAGTATTAACATTTGAAATAGCATACCCATCTCCCAATATTCTTGCTATTGCAGTATCTGATAAAAAGCTATGTGCAACTTTCCTAAGTGTAAAAGAATTCCACAAAGACCCTGTGATAGTGCTTTTTACATTATTAAATGGTCCATAGAAAATCATTAAAGGCGTTGTTAGTGACAGAAATAACATTTCAAATATTAAAAAGAATAAAATACTTTTTAGCTTAGATTTTTTCTTTTTGACTTTAACAGCCTTGCTTGGTTTTTCAACTGTCAAATTTTCTTTTTCTAATATATTATTATTCATTAATCCCCCTAAACTACAATAAAACCCCGAGAACATTATACAAGTTCGTATATAAACACGCAAACAAAAAGTATACCCATTTTTGTGTATACTTTAATAAATCAATAGTAATTATACTATATTATAACGTGCATATACTTTTTTTTCAAATGATTCATACAAATATAATACTAGTAAATTCTGTAATACCTCCAAATATTCGATTTCAACAGCTTACAAATACTCACTTTCTAAATAATCTTTAGCTTATCAAGAGTGCCGTGCATCCGTTCAAACAACAGTCCCGCTATAAACCAAGCTGGAGCATAATCCAGTCTTACAATGCCTTCTATTGCAAATTTACCAAAGTACTGCCATGGATAGACATGCAGCAACCCTAGCAATACTTTTCCTGTAGAATATTCGATACCCCATATGATAACGACCCAAATAATACCTCTCAAAATAACATTCCAATTTCGGATTATATCATGTAGGGGTTCCAAAAAAACAGCACTTCCATATATAAAAAACATCCAAAGGCTGGTATAAGCTTCCAAGGCTAAGTCGCCACTAACAAGTGAATATAGCCCTGTCCATACTATTTCCATGCTCCAGCCAATAACACCATATAAAAAATATCTTTTAATCATAGTATTATTCTTATCACAAAACCGCACTTTTTATTTATCAAAAACATATTTTGATTAAAGTATTTTTTTCCATTTATACTATAATTGAGTTTTTGTTAACTATGTTAATTCATTGTAAATGCTACCAATAATGAATTCTTTATGTTATTATAACAAATAAATCTATATATTTTATTTGACATTTAGACTTTATTTATAATGCTTAATTAAATTTAATTAAATGGAAGATAGGAGAGTGTTTATGTATTTAGTTGGAAAAATCAATGTAATATCAGCTTTACCAGAAAAATTTAAAAGGCTTAATGATGTTGCCTACAACTTGTGGTGGTCATGGAATCCAGAAGCCATTGATCTTTATAGAGAAATCGATTTAGACCTATGGGAAAAACTAGATAAAAACCCCGTACGCTTTTTGCAAGAAGTAAGCCAGAAGAAACTTCAATTGAAGCTTGACGATGTTGAATATATGGAAAGGTTAGACAATGTTGTTGACACCTTTGATAGTTATATGGCAGAAAAGAACACCTGGTTTTCTGAAAATCATCCGGGAAATATTGATAAGAAGATTGCATACTTTTCAGCTGAATACGGATTAAACGAGGTATTACCTATATATTCAGGTGGTCTAGGTGTGCTTTCAGGAGATCACTGCAAAGCCGCGAGCGACCTAGGTATACCTTTTACAGCGATAGGTTTATTCTACAAACAGGGCTATTTCAGTCAGAGAATAAATGCTAACGGCTGGCAGGAAACATGCTTTAACGACCTCAACGTATCACAATTGCCAATTCAACCAGCGCTGGGTGGAAATGGTGAGCAGATTGAAATCAGTATTACTTTTGCAGGGCGCACAGTATATGCACGGGTTTGGAAGGTACTAATAGGCAGAATTAACCTGTTCCTAATGGATACTGATGTTCCACAGAATAATCCAGGTGATAGGGCACTCACCTCAAGGCTTTATGGTGGTGACCAGGAGACTAGAATTCAACAGGAAATCTTTTTGGGTATTGGTGGTATTCGAGTGCTTAATGCTCTGGATATTCAACCAAACGTGTATCATATGAATGAAGGACATTCCTCATTTATGGGTTTAGAGCTCATCAGAAAGCTTATTAATGAAAAAAATATAACTTTTAAAGAAGCTAAAAAGGTTGTACAGAACTCAGCTATATTTACTACTCATACACCTGTTCCAGCAGGAAATGATGTCTTTCCTCTATATATGATGGATAAGTACTTTGGAGACTTCTGGGGACAGTTAGGATTAAGTAGGTACGATTTCCTGGAACTAGGTCTTAAAAAGGCAGAGGATCAAAACTTTAATATGACTGTTCTGGCACTTACGCTTGCTGGTAGGAAAAATGGAGTTAGTGAGCTTCATGGCGCTGTTTCAAGAAATATCTTTGGTGATGTATGGCCCGGAGTTCCTGAGAATGACGTTCCAATCACACATGTAACCAATGGAATTCACACTCTTACATGGCTGTCTCCAAAGATGAAAACATTATATGATAGATATTTAGATAAAGATTGGAAGAAAAAAATATACAGCAGTGCTACTTTTGAGGGTATCGATAACATTCCAGATGAAGACCTCTGGGCAACTCACCAGGAGCTAAAAAACAAACTTATATATTTTGTCAGAGACAGACTCAAGCAGCAGAAGCTCGCAAACGGTGAATCAATGGAAGCAATAAGACAGGTTGATTCCTTCCTGGATCCAAATACTTTGACAATTGGTTTTGCAAGAAGATTTGCAACCTATAAACGTGCAAATCTAATTTTTAGAAATCTAGCTAGAATACAAAGAATTCTAAATGATCCAGAAAGACCAATGCAAATAATCTTCGCTGGAAAAGCACATCCTGCTGATGGCCCTGCTCATGATGTCATTAAAGCCATTAATGATATTGCTAGACAAGAAGGCTTCAATGGTAAGGTAATTTTACTAGAAAACTACAATATGACTGTTGCAAGAAACCTTGTACAAGGCGTTGATATTTGGATGAACAATCCTAGAAGACCGCTAGAAGCCAGTGGAACAAGTGGTCAGAAGGTGTGTATAAATGGTGTTATGAATTTCAGTATCCTAGACGGCTGGTGGTGTGAGGGCTTCAATGGTGAAAACGGTTGGGTTATTGGAGATGAAACAGAGTTTGATAATGAGGATTCACAGGATAATGTTGACAGTGAATCCATTTTAGATACTTTAGAGGAGAAAATAATTCCGTTATTCTATAAAGTAAATGAAAAAGGGCTTCCAACAGAGTGGATTCAATTAATGAAAAATTCTATTAAGTCGCTAACTTGGAATTACAGTACTGATAGAATGGTTAAGGAATATACTGAGAGAATGTATCTTCCTGCAATGGCGGGTTCGGCTAAATTATCTGATGACAATTATAGCCTTGCAAGGCAGCTCTCAGCCTTTGAGGAACACCTTCAGAGAAATTGGCCTCAAGTTCAGCTTACTGCTGAGAAGTCAGTTAATAATTTGAAGGATTATAAGTCAGCTTCAGGACAAGAAATATATCTCTCAGTTTCAGTAAAGCTTGGTGCTATTGATCCTTCAAATGTCATGGTTGAGGTATACTACGGTGCCCTGGTAAATTGTGTTATTGCAAATGCTCAGTCCCTAGAAATGCACCCAGATGGAAAAACTGATGAAAACACATATAAATACTCTGTAAGCCTAAAAATTGATGATGGTGGCCAATATGCCTATACCTTTAGAGCTACTCCAAAGGATAAAAACCTCATTAATAGATTTGATATGGGCTTCATACGCTGGGTTGAATAGTTTTGTTAGAAAATCAAAAGAGTAGTAAATAGTGAATGGTGAATAGATTTGAGAGCTCGGCGTAAGCCGAGCTTTTATAAATACAGTCTTTGCTTTGAGAAGATACTTTGATATGTAAAAATCATATTACATCACAGTCCAATTACTCAATAATATATAAAAAAAGTGTAAGTGTTAAACCATTATATAATGGTTTAACACTTACACTTTTATGGTACTAAATACCGTATTTCTGTTATTGAATATGCGATACTGATTGAATTTTGTGGTTTTATTTCTTTACAGCCAAACAATAATTCACATTATCAAAGGCTGTTATAGGATGCTCTGGATTTGATTGATTATACTTTTTGAAATACTGCTCTGTTATTTCACCTGGTGTTAAATGTTCGTAAATCAAGAAATTGCTATCAGCTAATAGTTTCTCTATCTCTAAATAAGAATAGCTTGCAAGCATTTTTTCGTTTGCCGCACCAGCCATTGCTGCTTGCTTTTTGGCTCGTTCTCCGGCTTTTGTGGTATAGTAAAGGTATAAAAGATGAATAATTTACAAAGTCGCCACATTTATAGTGACGACTTTTTTAATACTATAGAATATTATAATATATTGTGAATCTATGAAATACTATCGATTGACGCTTTTCATAAAGAGCATATACCATTGGAGCAGATATATCCAACAATTTTGCATGAATTCTATTTTTCTATTTCTACAATGATTTCTCTCAATTTGGCTATAAGTACTTCCATTTCCTCATTAGTGCCTATACTTATTCTTAGAAAATTATCAATTCTGGGTTTATTGAAATACCTAACAAGAATACCGTTATTTCGTAATTCATCAAATATTAATTTTGCATGAATTGTATTATGGCTAACAAATAGAAAGTTAGCTTTTGACTCTAATACTTTAAACCCTAATTCTCTAAGATATGGTATTACTTTCTCTCTTGTATCGATAACTTTTAAGCTAATACTCTGAAAATAGGTTTCATCTTCAAAAGCTGCTTTAGCACCTGCTTGAGAAAGGCGATTAACTGTATAAGAATTTATTGAGTTTTTAATTCTATTAAGGCCTTCGATTAAATCTTTATGTCCAAATGCAAAGCCAACACGCAAACCTGCTAGTGCCCTTGATTTTGAAAGTGTCTGAACAATTAATAGGTTTGGATATTCATTTACAAATCTAACTAAAGACTCCCCACCAAAATCCACATAGGCTTCATCAATTATAACAACACTTCCTATGTTGTATTCTACAATTTGTTTTAAGGCTTCAACTGGTATATATTTGGTGGTTGGTGCATTTGGATTTGCAATTACAATTCCTCCATTTTCAATACAAAAGGAGTCTACAGAAAAAGAAAATTCATCATCTAGAGGGATCAATTTATGTTTTAGTTTGAATAGTTTAACATAAACTTTATAGAAGCTATAGGTTATATCCGGAAACAATATAGGCTCCTTTTGATCAAAGAACGCCATGAAAGAGAACGCCAACACTTCATCCGAACCATTACCCACAAATACTTGATTAGGTGATAGGTTATAATAATTTGCTACTGTACTTCTTAGTTCATCACAGTTAGGGTCAGGGTATAATTGAAGGTTTTCATTGGCCGCCTTTGTAATGGCTTCAATTACTTTTGGAGAAGGCGGGTACGGATTTTCATTAGTGTTCAATTTAATATATTTTCTATCCTTAGGTTGTTCTCCTGGTATATAAGGATCAACTTGTTTTGTAATTTCACTCCAATATCTACTCATAGAATTCTCCTCTAACTTTTAAATATCATACGTAAAATGCTTTTACTACAAAACCTCATTCTCTGAATGTGTGGAACTAATACTTTTTTACTTTTATATTTTATAAATTAATCTTGGAATCAAACGTCCTTATCCTCTTTTAATCTGTTTTCCATCCTTAAACGTCTCATTATATTCCTGTTGGTTATTTTCATCAAAGCGTATCCATGTACCATCTTTCTTACCGTTCTGAAAATGTCCTACTTGGCTTAGTTGTCCAGATTCTCTATAAAAATTCCATTCACCTTCCATTTGGTTGTTTTCAAAAGAGCCTTCTGCTTTTATTTTCCCACTCTTATAGTAGTAGGTGAGTTTATTATTATCATATTTGTAAACTTCTTGACCGTTCGTGTATTTCTTTTTTTCTAACATGTTTATTCTCCTCGCTTCGTCAATTTAGTAGTAAACTTACTTACATTTGTAAAATGAGTATTTTACAAATGTCCGACATTTATGTTACTCTCTTGATTTCATCATCAGATATTCCGTTATACCATTTCTATATAAATTAGGTATATAACCTATCGCAGAATATCCTATTCTTTCATACAATCTTTTTGAATCCAGATTAAAATCAGCTACTACTAAAAATAGTTTTGAATAGTTTTTACAATAGACATCCTCAACAAACTTTAATAGTATTTTCCCTATGCCCTGACCACGGTTTTCGCTTTTCACGGCAATAATATGTATATAAGGAAATGAATGAAAAATCCCATTTAATATAACCCACACAAATCCCTTACAGTTGTTATCATTGTCTATTGCAACATATATTTCGCCTTTACTAAATCCTTCTTCTAATGATTTTCGAGCACTTCCGTTTTCTGAAAAATATCTTTTTCCCAGTTCCGAATTTACTAATGCATCCTCACAATCATTTATATAACTTATACTTCCCTTTACGACTGTTATATTCATAATACAATACACCCACAATCTTAAGTTTTAAATTTACTACGCAATTTTAAACAATCCCAAATCATCTACAAACTCATTATAATAAAACTATATCTGGAATTTACTTTAGCGATTGACATAGTAGAAATTATTCACGTATTATAAATATTACGACCTAACTGAATTATTTAACATTCATGATTGAAAGTTAAAACCTATATCATATACAGTTTTAAGATGTTCTTTTAATCCTTTTAAAAACTCTTCCTTGGCAATATAGGTAAAACTATCCCTACTCGGATGACAGTAGACAACAAATATTTTCATATGTTTATCCTTTTGATTGTAAATTATTGTAAGTTCGCACTTTAAATATTTATCAATCTTTATACATTGTATTTAGCTAATACGATACTATATATTAGTACTTTACCATTTATTTACTACAATCTCAACACCAATCAAATATATTAAATAAGGACAAACTATTACTATACCTATCTATTCGAAGAGATTAAAAAGTGTGTAAAAAGTATTTAATATCATTATTATTTATATTAATATCTAACTCTATAATTTTACCTAGTGGATATGCTTATGGGGCTATATCTGAATATTCTCATGACACCACAATTAAAGTTGGTAATTTTTCAAATGAATTTCCTAAAGATATTTTTATTACATTAATATACCCTTACGTAGAAAAAGCAATTGGAGACTATTATTCTAAATTCATGACCTATCTTCCTGGAGAAGATCCGTGGTCTTATATTATATTGAAAATAAAAAAGCTACCTGAACATAATTACTCATATATTATTAATCTTGAAGTGAGCCCATTTGTTGGTCCTCATTTGAGTGTTGGTACTGACCATATTACTTTAAGAATTGACTTGAATGGAGTTAAAGTTGAAAAATTTGATCACATCAAAAGTTACCCATTACCTCCACACTATAAAAATATCCTAAAGGGGAAATGGCCAGCTTGAGTTCGTCGTACCCTGCACTACTAAGTATTCATGGAGGCATCTACTTCATTTTTATTTCAACTAAATTTTCAATTTGGCTTTTTTTCCAAAAACTATTTTCCCAATAAAAATATTCATCCTTACTTTTCTTAAAAATACGAAACGGCTTATCAGAATTGTCATAGATATGACAAACATCACATAGTTCCACAAATTCTGGAACTATATTTAATGCCTTATCATATCTTGAAATAATTTTATCCTTTGGTACATCATGTCCACCAGCAGCTTTACGACCCATAACGCGCACAATATTAATATTAGAATCCGAAGTCAGAACATAAATACCACGAATAAAATAACCTTCTTCTTTTGC
>Ga0123336_10000110_pt1 | contig 82304 bp, 66 predicted proteins | sample SSSSmetaG_FD_96466 | JGI IMG/M metagenome (GOLD analysis project Ga0123336, IMG submission 96466) | Glacier valley bacterial and archeal communities from Borup Fiord, Nunavut, Canada, to study Microbial Dark Matter (Phase II) - ​SSSS metaG | ecosystem: Environmental > Aquatic > Freshwater > Ice...
GCATCGGCATCTCGGCGCCGTCACCGACGACGATCAAGTGCGTCTTGGCATCCAATAGCGGCGCCGCGGCACGAAGCAAGAGCGCCTGATTTTTCTCGACGGCGACGCGGCCCACGGTGCCAAAGACGAACGCATCGGCGGGAATGCCGAGCTCGGCGCGGATGGCGGCGCGATCGGCCGCGTCGGGATAAAACCGGTCGAGATCGATGCCGTTGGGAATCGTATGACGACGGCTGGCTGGCGCCTCGCGGTTGGCGGCGGCGACTTCAGCCGTGAGCGCGCTCACCGAGACATACGCATGCGTCAACGCGCCTGCCGCCCGTCGCAGCCACAGGCGCCGCGCGTTGTCGGGGTTGGCGCCATGCTTGGTGTGCACCACGCGCGCCGAGGCCAATCTGCCAGCCGGCGCGCCGTAGATCAGCGCCTGCGGGTTGTGGGTGTGGACCACGTCGACCTTGGCCGTTCGCAAGACGAAAGCCAGCCGCGACAGCAACTGGGCGTCGAAGCCGCCGCGCTTGAACATGGTGCGGACGTCGACGCCAGCGGCCACGAAATCGCGCCGCAACGGACCTGGGGCGAGGCCGATGGCCATGACTTCGTGCCCCAGCCGTCGCTGACCGATGGCCAGATCGAGGGCCACCCGCTCCTGGCCGCCGAGGCCGAACGACGACAAGACGTGCGCGATACGGGTCAGCGGCCGAGCCCACGCAGCATGATGAGCGGTGTCCTGAAAATCACGGTCAGCTCGGTAATGACGTACGACGACAAGCGCTCCAGCGACGCGGTGTAGGCCAGATCGTAGAGCATCTTCATGCGCATGTCGTCGGCCTCGGCGTCGTCGGCGCCGTCGAGCTTGAAGGGATTGGTCAGCGACTGGATGTGCTGGTGCGCTGGGCTTTTCTCGTCGGGGCGGCCGCTGTAGCCGAGGGAAATCTGGGCCAGGCCGGTGATCCCCGGCTTGACGTTGCGCATGCGCTCTTCGAAAAACGGGATGGCCAGCGCCAGATTTTCCAGCAGCTCGGGCCGCTCGGGACGCGGGCCGACCAGGCTCATGTCGCCTTGCAGGACGTTCAAAAACTGCGGTAGCTCGTCGAGACGGGTCTTGCGGAGAAGGCGTCCCACCCGGGTGACGCGTGGATCGTCTTGCTGCGCCAGCACCGCTCCAGAGACCTTTTCCGCATCGGTGCGCATGGTGCGGAACTTCCACATGCGGAACTCGGCGAAGCGGAAACTCCCCGGCCGATCGCCTGCGCCCAAGAGCTCGCCGGCCCGCCGCTGTCGATAAAAGAGTGGCCCCGGCGAGTCGAGCTTGACCGCGGCGGCGATGAGCGGAAAGAGCGGCGCCGACGCACACAGACCCACCGACGCACCAACCACGTCAATCAGACGCTTGAGCAGTCGGACCGATGGGGTCATGGCGCCAGCATCCTACCTTCTTGCGTGGTAACCTGGGGACTGATGATCCGCCTGCGTGTACCGAGCGCTCTTCTCTACCGCGATCTGGCGGTGCGCGCGGTGCAGGCGGCATGCAAGCTCGTCGGTGACGCGACCAGCAGTGCGGCGCTGACCGTGCATCGCGACTTCGACGATCATGTGGTCTCGGCGTTTTCGGAAGCGTTCAACAACGCCGCCATCCACAGCTATCGCGACCGCGCCCCGGGCGAGATCGAAGTCGAGATCGAGCCGGCCGCCGACTGCATCACGCTCAGGCTCCTCGATCGCGGCAACACCTACGTCATTGCCGACGTGCCCGACCCGGACCTCGACGCGCTGCCGGAGTCGGGGATGGGGCTTTACATCATCAAATCGTTCATGGACGAAGTGCGCTACGACCCAGGTGACGCCGTCGCTGGTCGGCCCAACGTACTCACCATGTCCAAGCGACTTTCAGACGGGGGAACCAAGTGAACTTCGAGCGGATCGACCGGGGGGACGAGACGGTCTTGAAGATTTCGGGTGCGCTCGACGCGATGTCGGCGCCCGAGCTGCGGCCCACGATCGACGCGCTGATCGCCGACGCGCGCGGCTCGGTGAAGGTCGATTTGTCGTCGCTGCGGCTCATCGACAGCTCCGGCGTCGGCGTGATCGTGTCGCTGTACAAGCGGATGCGTGCGGCGGGTGCGGTGATGACGCTCGAGGGCTTGCGCGATCAGCCGCTGGCCATCTTCAAGCTGTTGCGGCTGGATCGCGTGTTCGTTCTCGAATGATCCCCTGACGTGGCCTGGGTGATCTTGGTCGCGGCGCTGGCGGTTCCGGCGCTAGCGTATGTCGGATATCCGCTGTGGGCTGGGTTGCGTGCACGTTGGTGGCCGCGGCCAGTTGCCGCAAATCCGGGCTATCGACCGTCGGTGACGGTGATCGTGGCCGCCTTTCGTGAGGCTGCGACCATCGGCGCCAAGCTGGCCAGTCTGGCGGCGCAGGACTATCCGCTCGACCAAGTGATTGTCGCTTGCGACGGATCGGACGACGGCACGGACGACATTGCGCGGGCGGCTGGGGCCACGGTGTTGATGTTGCCGCGTGGGGGCAAGCCGCTGGCGTTGAATGCTGCCGTGGCGGCAGCGACGGGCGAGGTGCTGGTGTTTACCGACGCGCGGCAGCCGTTGTGGCCCGGCTCGGTGCGGGCGCTGGTGGACGATCTGGGTGACCCTGCCGTCGGTGCGGTGGGGGGACGGCTGGTGCTGGAGGGCGATGCACCGGCCGGGGCCTACTGGCGGTATGAAGCCGCGCTGCGACGGTGGGAGGGGATCTCGGGCTCGACGGTGGGTGTGTCTGGCGCCCTGTGGGCGGTCCGCAAGAGTCTGGTGTCGCCGTTGCCGCCAGAGACCATCCTCGACGACGTGCTGGCGCCGATGCGGGTGCGGCTGGCTGGCTTTCGGGTGGTATACGAAGAGAAAGCCGTCGCGGTCGATCGGGCGGCGGAATCCGGGCGAGAGTTTGGCCGCAAGGTGCGGACCCTGTCGGGCAACTTCCAGTTGCTGGCCATGATGCCGTCGCTGTTGTTGCCGTGGCGGAATCCGTCCTGGCTCGATTTCATGTGGCACAAGCTCTTGCGGCTGGTGGTGCCTTGGGCGCTGCTGGTGGCGCTGGCCGCGTCGCTGTGCTTGCCTTGGCCATGGGCATTCGTCGTCGCTGGCGCGCAGTTGGGCGGCTATGGGCTGGCGGGTTTGCGCGCGCTGGGCTTGAAATTGCCGCTGTCGGGCCTGGCCGAGACGTTCGTGGTGCTGAACGCAGCCGCGGCCTGGGGGTTTTTGCGGTTCGTGCGCCACGGTCGACGCCTGCCCTGGTAGATTGCCGACCATGCTGGGCTTTCGAGCCGTTGCCGACCCGACGCTGGACGACATCTTGTCGCATGTGTCGCGTTCGTTTTATCTGAGCCTGGCGGTGCTGCCGAAGTCGGTGCGTGCGCAGGTGTCGGTGGCCTATCTGGTGGCGCGCGCGGCCGATACGATCGCCGACTCGCGGGTCATCGAGCCAGCTCGGCGGCAGCAGTTGTTGTCGTCGCTGCGGGCCGGTGTCGAAGATCCGGAAAAAGCGCTGTCCCTCGGCGCCGACGTCGAACGGGAGCTCGTGAGCCAGGAAGGCGGCTGCACGCCGTCGGAGCAGGCGCTGCTCATCCGGCTGTCCGAGTGCCTGCAAAAATTGTCGGCGATGGAGAGCGGTGATCGGGTGCGGGCGCAAAAGGTCCTCTCGACGCTGATCACCGGCATGGATCGCGATCTGGCGCGTTTTCCGGCGCCCAAGCGTGGCCAGGATTGGGCCGGCCCGCCGGTGGCGCTGTCGACGCTGGCCGAGCTCGAAGAGCACGCCTATTTTGCCGCCGGCTGCGTCGGCGAATACTGGACGACGATGACCGCGTCGCATGTCGAAGGTCTCTCCCGCCTGCAGCGGCCAGACTTCGTCGCCCGCGGCGTCAGGCTCGGCAAGGCCCTGCAATACGTCAACGTCATCCGCGATACACCACGCGATCTGGTCGAAGGTCGCTGCTATCTACCGACGGAGCTGCTGGCACCGCGCGGTCTCGTCGCTGCCGATCTACGCGACCCCATCACACGAAAACGCGCCCGTCCGGTGCTGGCCGAGCTCGGCCGCATCTGTCTCCGTCACGTCGACGCGGCCTTTCCCTACGTGATGGCCATTCCGCGCACCGAGCCCCGCCTGCGTCTGGCGGCGCTGTGGCCGCTGTGGATCGGTCTCTCGACGCTGGAGGCCCTCGGCGCGTGCGAAGATCCACTCGATCCAGCCGCGCCAGTCAAGATCGCCCGCAGCCAGGTCTACCGCATCATGGCCGAATCGCTCGTCGTCGTGACGTCCGATACGTTACTCAGCCGTGCCCACCAGCGACGGCGAAAAGCGGCGGATAGTTAAGAGCGAGATCAGGAGATCAAGAGGAAAAACCTCCTGATCTCGCGATCTCGCTCTTCCAAATCTGAGGGGCTTAGCGTTTACGCTGGGGCTTCTGCCGAAACCCGGGCCGCTGCGCAAAGCCGCGCATGGCCTTCGGAACGTTGGCCGGCACAGCGACGCTGCCGTCGACAGCAAAGGCGGCCCAGGTGTTGCCATAAGGCGCGACCTTGAGCTTCTTGCCGGCCTCGGTCAGCTCGATGTTGGCTTCGATGCGGCCGTCGCCGGGGTTGGCGGCGAGACCTCGCTTCAACACAGCGACGGCAGCGTCTTTCTTGCCGCGCGCGTTGAGGCAGTAGGCGTAGAGCGTCCAGGCGATGCCCTCTTTGGGTGCGACCTTGGTCGCCGTCTCGAAGGCCTTGACCATGAGGCCGTCGTCCATCTTCTTGCGGAAGTAGGCGCAGCCGAGAAACGCGCGGCCTTCCCAAGGGCGCTTGGAGCCGCGCGCCAATTCGGGGATGGCCTCGTCGAGCTCGTTGTTGGCATAGAGCAAGACGCCAATCTGCGTGCGCAGCTGCGGCGCGATGAGCGGATGCCACGGCGCGAGACGCATGCCGGACCGCAGCGCCTTGAGCGCCAGCTCGCGACGGCCGCCCTGGAGGTGCTTTTGTGCCCCCTCGACGAGCGGATTGATGAGGTTGCCCACGCGCCGCAGCAAATAGACCGCGGTGATGAGGGTAGCAATGACCCCCGGCGTGATGGCGCCAGGGATACTGTGAACGGCGCCCGTCAGTCGGAAGGTGGTAGCGACGACGACGCCCATGAGCAGCGACAAGAAAATCGAGAACACGAAAGGCTCATAGCACAGTTTTGTGGCCGTGGCTTCTGGCTCTGCCAGGCCTACAATAGAGCCGTGCAACGGGTGCTGATCTTGGCGCGGGGCGGGTCGTACCGCGTCGATGACTTCGTCGCCGCGGCGCGTCGGCTCGGCGTCGAGCCGGTGGTGGGAACCGATCGCTGTCATCAGCTGGCGGAGCTGTGGGACGCGACCCAGTTTGGCTCGCTGGAAGTGCCGCTCGACGATCCAGAGGCAGCGGCGGCCAAGATCGTGGCGTCCGGGCCGTTTGCCGCAGTCATTGCCACCGACGATACGACGTCGGAGGTCGCCGCCCGTGCCGCGTCGCTGTTGGGCCTGCGGGGCAATGCGTGGGAGGCGGCTCGTCGGGCCTGCAACAAGCGGCTGCTGCGGGAGGCCTTGGCCGCAGCCGGGGTCGCGAGCCCGATCCACGAGATCCTCGAGCCTGGAGCGGTTCCAGCGACGACGCTCGCCTATCCCGTGGTGTGTAAGCCTCTTGGCCTTTCGGCCAGCCGGGGCGTCATTCGCGCCGACAGCGACGAGGAGCTGCTCCACGCCGTGACCCGGATCCGGGCCATCTTGGCGCATCTGCGTCCCAGCGACGATGCTGACGCGCGACGGGTGCTCATCGAGCGCTTTGCCCCGGGGCCGGAGGTGGCGGTCGAGCTCCTGCTGCAACAGGGGCGTCCGTCGCTGTTGGCCTTTTTCGACAAGCCCGATCCGCTCGACGGTCCGTTCTTCGAGGAGACCATCTACGTCACACCGTCGCGACATCCGGCCGAGCTGGTGACCAAGGTCATCAAGACTGTCGTCGCTGCGGCGGCTGCGCTCGGTCTCACCGAAGGGCCCATCCATGCCGAGCTGCGCCTCGGTCCAGATGGCGTCCAGGTCATCGAGGTCGCCGCGCGCTCCATTGGCGGCTTGTGCGGCCGCGTGCTCCGCTTTGGCCTGGGTGCGACTTCATTGGAAGAGCTGGTCATTTCGGCGGCGCTGGGCCATGCCGTGGACCCAGTTCTCGTCGGTGCAGCCGGCGTCCTCATGATCCCCATCCCGCGCGGCGGCGTGCTCAAAGCCGTTCACGGCGTGCCCGACGCGCGCACCGTGACGCACATCGAAGACCTCGTCATCACCGCCCAGCCCGGCGAGCTGCTGTTGCCGCTCCCGGAAGGCAACCGCTATCTGGGCTTTGTCTTTGCCCGTGCGGATGAGCCCGCCACCGTCGAGAACGCGCTACGCAAGGCGCACGACAAGCTCGTCGTCGAGCTGACGCCGGTCTTGTAGCTAAAACGAGTCGAGCTGGCGGTCGGTCGGTTCGGCGCAGCAGAACCAGCTCTCGGTAAGACGGGGCGCCGGGCTGGGAGCGATGTGCAGCGCCTTCACTGGAAGGCCAGCGGCAGCACGGGCCAGGGCCACGATGTCGGGGAAAAGGACCTCGGGCGGGAGATCGGCATCGGCGCGATTGCCGCACAGCGACGACACAGCCGACTGCAGCGCGTCCATGCGCGGATCCGGATGGACCCACGGATACGTGAGGCGGGCCTCGTCGAGCGGGCCAATGATCGATTGCACCTCGGGCAGCCCGAGCAGCAGCGAGCCCGGCGGCAACAGCAGGCGAATGGTGAGCTGCACCGGGTCGACCGCGCCGACCATCTGCTTGTGCTCGATGAAGTGGAGGAGCTCCAGGTAGTCGTCGAGCGTCGACCACGGCGTGAACGGCATCAGCGACGGGCGGAGGGTCATGCCCGCGGCACGGACAGCGTCGACTGCGGCGTCGACATCGGCGGCGGAGTGGCCTTTGTCGAGGAGCGACAGCACGCGCGGGCTGAGCGATTCCACGGCGCTGACGATGAACAGGCAGCCGAGCGCAGCCAGCTCCGGCAGCCGGTCCCGTTCGGCCAACAGATGCTCGATCTTGGCGGTAAAATCGAACGTCAGCGACGGAAATTCAGCATGGACCAGGCGCGCGATGCGAAGGGCATGCTGAGGTCCATTCAGAAAGTCCGGGTCGCCAAAGGTGAGATGCTGGGCGCCCGCCGCGACCTGACGACGGACATCCTCGACGATGAGCTCAGGCGAAATCACGAAGAACCGCCCGCCATAGACCGCCGGGACCGGGCAATGGCGGCATAGATGCTTGCAGCCGCGACTGGCCTCCACATAGCCGACCAGGCGCTCTTCTCCGTCGGGGAGACGCAGCTTGGCGTAGCGATCGAGGGCCGGCAAGACATCGCGGCGCGGCAGCACGAAGCGCAGACGATCGAGGACCACGTCCGGCCCCGATTGCGCGCTGTCACCGCGCTCGAGACGGCGTGCCGCTTCGACCAGGGCCTCGTCGGCCTCGCCGCCCAACACCAGCGTCGCCCCGCGGGCCCGCAACAGGCTCTCGTTGAGCGGCGCGTAGAGCCCGTAAAATCCCAGTGTCACCGACGGATTGAGCGCCAGCACGCGCTCGGCGGCGCGAAGGCCGAGGCGCAGCGCGGTGTGCATCGGGATGGCGATGGCCACGAAGCGCGCCTCTTTGACCACCGCTTCGTCGAGCTTCTGCACCGACAGATCGATCGCCCGCGGGCGGAAGCCGGCCTCGGTCAAAAACCCAGCCGCCATGGTTACGAGATGCGGCTGATGTCCCAGCTCGTACGTCGATAAAAGAAGGATGTCCCCGTCGCTGCGCAAGCTACTTGGCTTTGGGGGCCACGAAATCGGGCGGCAACTGCGCGCCCTCGCCGAAGAAATAGGCCTCCACTTGCTCGCGCAAGATCTGCTGCGCGCGCGGCGTGATGAGGTCGAGCCGATATTCGTTGATGATCATCTTCGAGTGCTCGAGCCACAGCCGCCACGCTTCTTGCGAGACGTTGTCGAACAGGCGCTGGCCGAGCTCGTCGGGAAACGGCTTCCACTTCATACCCTCGGCCTCACGACCGAGCTTCACGCACTTCACCATTCGAGCCATGGGCGAACTCTACGGGGTTGGGGCTTCAACCGCAATGCGTGCTCGTCGGACCAGGAGATATAGCACCGGGCCGAGCGCCACGAGGCCCGCCGCCAGTCCCACCGCCGCCCAGGACGCTTCCGCAAACGCCGCGCGCAACGCCAGGCCCAGCAGCACCAGCGGCGGCACGGCTACCAACACCGTCCCCACCACGCCACCCGGCACCCGGAACGGGCGTGTCAAATGCGGCTCACGTAGCCGCAGCGCCACCAACGCCACGAACTCCAGCGACAGCGCCAGGCCATAGAGCACGACATCGAGTAGCACCAGGCGATCGAAGCCGAGGCCGAGACAGGCGGTGTAGGCGACGGCACAGCCGACAACGGCCCAGATCGGAGCGCCGGTGTGCTTGTCGGTGCGCGCGAAGATCTTGGGCAGAAGGCCATCCTTGGCCATGGCGAGGGGGATGCGCGAATAGCTGAGCACGAGGGCATTGAACATGCCGATGCCGCAGGCCACGCCGCCGATGACCATGGCCAGGCCCAGCGCGCGGCCACCGACGGCATGACCGGCCTCCACCCAGGCGCCGGTGGTCCAGGCATGCGGGTCGACCCCGGCGCGGCGACAGGCCCAGATCGGCAAGGCGTAGCTGATGGCCACCAGCGCCACCGTCACCAACATGGCGCGGGGATAGGTCCGCTGTGGGTTCTTGACCTCGCCCGCCACCGTCGAGGCGTTGTCCCAACCCATGAAGTTCCACATGGAGATGATGAGACCGGCCAGCAGCGACGACGGCGCTGGCGGCGGCGCGGGCACGCCCGGCTGGGCCATGCTGCCGAAGATCAGCGCCACGAAAGGAGCCAGCAAGATCAGGGACAAGAGCAGCGACGCGCCTCCGACGGCACGCGCGCCGCGCAGGTTCCATACCGCGCAGCCGGCAATCATCGCCGCGCCGAGGATAATCTGGGTCATTCCCGTCGCTGCTTGAGGCCAGATGCGGCCGAGATAGAGCGTGAACAGCGTGGGATAGATGGCCATGTCGAAGAAGCTCGACGCCAGTGACAGCCACGCCTCCTGAAAGCCCCAAAATGGGCCGAGCGCGCGCTTGACCCAGGCGTAGTAGCCGCCGGTCTCGGGCAGCGCCGCCGCCAGCTCGCCCACCATGATCGCCGTCGGTAGCGACCACAGAAGCGGCGTCAAGACGAGCAGCAAAAGGGCGCGGTCGTAGCCCGCTTTTTGCACCAGCTCCTCGAGCCCATAGGGCCCGCCCGACACCATGAAATAGGTGGCAGCGACGAGAGGCCAGAACCTCACCGGTGGGTGGGCCCGCGGTTCGGCTGGGACATGTCGTGTTAAGGTACGCCGACCGATGAGCCCCTGGAAAGCGTCTCTGACGGGCTTGCGCGGTGGGAGTCTCGGCGGGTTGGTGGTGGATCTGTGGCGGCGGCCTTGGATGACGCTCGGGCCCGACCAGCGGTTCGACGAAGCGCGGGCCAACGCCAAGCTCGACCGAGCGGGGCTGGCTGGCCTGCAGGCGGCGCGGTTGCGGCGGCTCTTGTGGCGCTGTTTTCTGGATGTGCCGGCCTATCGCGATCGCTGGCAGGGCAAGCTCGTACCGTCGCTGATCGATGACGCGACCGATCTTTCGGTGCTGCGCGGCGTGCCCATGCCGCCAGTCGGCGAACGCGAACGGGCGCCGCAATCGTTCGTGGCCGTGGGTGCGGTGACCATCGAGGTGGCGCGCTGGACGCCTGGACCCCCGGTGTTTGCCGACGTGGAATCGGTGGCGCAGCGGGATGCGGTGCGGCGTCGTGCAGAGGCGGGACGACCGGTGGTGACGGTGTGGGGCGCCGAAGCCGCGGTGGCGCCACGCGCGTTCACCGACGACGAGTGTGCGTCCTTGTGGCGTCGTGGCGGGATCCTGTCGCTGCCGGAGTCGAGCGCGCAACAGCTATCGGGGCGATCCCAGATGATCGTGCGGACCGCGACATCCGAGCGCGTGGCTCATCAGCGGCAATTTGTCACCGCACCCGAGGTCGGCCTCGTCGCTGCCACCTGCGACGCCGGCCGACTCCACATTCCGGCCGACCATCTCATCGTCGAGATCCTCGACGACGACGTCTTGGTCACCGACCTCGGCAACCACGCCGCACCTTATTTGCGTCATCGGCTGCCGTTGCGTGGGCAGCTGGGCCGGTGTTCCTGCGGCCTGGCGTTCCCGACGCTGGAGCCCGTGTGAGAGTCCTCATCGTCACCAAGATCTTCCCGAGCGGCCAAGAGCCGCTGTCGTCGCCTTTCAACCGCCAGCAGTTCGCGGCGCTGGCGCGTCGGTGTGACGTGGAAGTCCTGGGGACGATTCCGTGGTTTCCCGGCGCCAAGCTGGTGAGCCGCTGGTCCTTGGCCGGGCGCCAGACCGAGGTGCCCCGCGTCGAGGTCATCGACGGCGTGCCGGTGGCCCATCCGCGCTTTCTCTTCGTGCCGCGCATCGGCCATGACTGGTCCGCGGCGCTGTACACTGCGTCGTTGATTCCCGCCGCGCTGCGCCGTCGCGGTCGCGTCGACGTGGTGCTGGGCTCGTGGGCCTATCCCGACGGCGTGGCGGCGGTCCGGCTGGCGCGCCTCCTGGGCGTGCCGTCGGTCGTGAAGGTCCATGGCTCGGATCTCAACGTGGTCGCCAAGCTGCCCGGTCCGCGGGCGATCTTGATGCGTGAGCTGCCCCGCGCCTCGCGGGTGGTGGCGGTGAGCCGGGCGCTTGGCGACGAAGCCGTCGGGCTTGGGGTGTCACCGACGAGAGTGACCGTGGTCGCCAACGGCGTGGACAGCGCCTTGTTTCATCCGCGCGATCGCGCTGTCTGTCGTCGCGTACTGGGCCTCGGCGACGGGAAACGGGTGGTCTACGTCGGCCGGCTCGAGCCGTCCAAAGGCGTGGTGGACCTGCTCGATGCCTTTTCACGTGAGTCGCTGGCCGGAATCCACCTGTCTCTCGTTGGAGACGGCAGTGCGCGTGCGGCTTGTGAGGCGCGCGCCGCAGCCTCGGGCGGTCGCATCACGGTGCATGGTGCCCGGCCGCTCGGCGAGATCCCCGACTGGATGGGCGCTGCCGATGTGGTCACGTTACCGAGCTGGAACGAAGGCACTCCGAACGTGATCTTGGAGGCGCTGGCCTGCGGACGGCCTGTGGTCGGATCGTCGGTGGGCGGCATTCCCGATCTGCTACGGACGCCGGTCTTGGGTGCCCTGATATCGCCGCGTGATCCGGACGCACTGGCCGTTGCGCTGGCATCGGTGGTGAATCGCCATCACGATGCCGTGCGCATCGCCGCCGAGGGCGCCCGCGGTGGCTGGGCGGAGAGCGCGCAAAACCTACTGACGGTCCTCGAGGCCGCTTGGCGTGAGGGCCGCCGGTGAAGGTCCTCTACCACCATCGCACCCGCGGCACCGACGTGGAGGCCGTCCATATTCGTGGCGTCGTCGACGGCCTCACCGCGCTCGGACACGAGGTCGAGATGGTCGCTCCGCCCGGCGTCAGCGTGACCAGGCCCGAGCGCGTCGCAACGACGGTGGTTGAACCCGCGCCGAAAAAGCGACTGTCGCCGTGGTCGACCCTGGCCAAGCGCGCCCCGCAGAGCGTCTTCGAGGCCGCCGAGCTCGGTTACAACGCCTGGGCGCTCCCGTCGCTGGAAGCGCATCTGTCTGGCGTCGACTTCATCTACGAGCGCTATGCACTGTTTCTCGTCGCCGGGGTCGTCGCGGCACGTCACCGACGGGTGCCGCTCATCCTCGAGGTCAATGATTCGGCGGTTGTCAGCCGCATTCGCCCGCTCGGCTGGCAGGCCGCCGCGCGTCGCGTGGAGCGCTTCGTGTGGCAGCGCGCCGACGCAGTCATCACCGTGACCGGCTATTTCCGCGACCTCATCATCGAGGCCGGCGTCGACCCCGGCCGCGTCTTGGTCATGCCCAACGCCGTCGACGAAGCCGCCTTCGCCACACTGCCCGACGGCCAAGACGTCCGCGCCCGCTTGGGCCTTCAGGGCAAGGTCACCATCGGCTATGTCGGCGCGATGAACTACTGGCGCCGGGTCGACCTGTTGGTGCGCGCCTTTGCCAGGCTCGAGCAACCCAACGCCCAGCTCGTCCTCGTCGGTGACGGCCCCGATGCCGACGGCGTTCGGCAGCTCGCCGCCAGCCTCGGGATCGCCGATCGTGTCACCCTCACTGGCGCCGTCCCGCATGCGCAGATCCCGGCTCATCTGGCCGCGCTCGACATCGCGGTGATCCCGCACTCCAACATATACGGCTCGCCGATGAAGCTGTTCGAGTACATGGCGTCCGGCAAAGTGGTGGTCGCGCCCTGGCTGCCGCCGATTGCCACCATCGTCGACGACGAATCGGCGCGCCTGGTGCCCCCTCTCGACGAGCCGGCCTTGACCCGTGCGCTCGACAGCCTGGTGGCCGATCCCGACCTGCGACGGCGGCTCGGCACCCGCGCCCGCGCGCTGGCGCTCCAAAAACACGTCTGGCGCCACCACGCCGAAGACATTGCCGCCCTCGGTGCCAGCTTGCGTCGCGCACAGGACGGCGCTACACCTCGACGATGACGACGCCATGGACCGCCTGGCCCCGCCGCGCCCTTCGTCTGGCGGCGACGGCGTTGCCGCGGTCCCTGGTCACGTTCAGCGGCCCCAGCACACGCCGACAGCTAGCCCTCACCTTCGATGACGGCCCCGACACGCTGTTGCCCGAGTATCTCGACGTCCTCGATCGCTTCGACGCCCGCTGTACGTTCTTTCTCGTCGGTGCGCAGTGTCAGAGGCGGCCGGATTTCGTGCTGGAGATCATTCGGCGCGGCCACGAGGTCGCCAGCCACGGCTACTCGCATCAGCTCTTTCCCGGCATGACCGGGGTGCAGCTCGACGACGAAGTGCAGCGCACCGCGGCGCTCTTGCCTCCGTCCGTGGCCAGCCGTCCGCTGATCCGGCCGCCGCAGGGGGCCAAGTCAGTGGGCTCGCTCCTGCATCTCGGCTACCTCGGCTATCGCACGGTGTTCTGGTCCCTCGACTCCGACGACTGTCGCACGCGCGATCCGGACGTCATCGTCACGCGGGTCACCGAAAAGGCCCGTCCCGGCGAGATCGTTCTCCTGCACGAAGGCCAGGCATGGACTCTGGAGGCGCTGCCACGGCTGCTCGAGCGCCTCACCAGCGACGGCTATCGTCTGGTCACGGTCAGCGAGCTGTTGCGGCTATACTGAGCTGTGGTGTGGACCGAAAACGAGCCAGGCGTGGCCGCTGAGCTCGGACGGCTATGGCGACGCGCGCGTCGGCGGCTCGTGCGCGTGCTGCTGTTGGCGCTGGTAGGCACCTCGCTCGTCGTCGGTATGCGTGCGCGGCGGCCGCGCTCGTATCAAGCGCGCGCCGTGCTCCGTGTCACCGAAGGCGATCTCGATCCCACCACCGCGCCCCGTCCCGCCAAGCGCCTCCGCGAGCATGTCCTCGACGTGGCCATGGCCGCGCCCAACCTGCTCGACCTGATGCGGCGGCGGAGCCTCTATCAGGGCCAGCTTGGCCGCGATCCGACCTTCGCCGTGGAGAGCATGCGCGAGGACATCACCGTCGAGGTGTGGCGCAATTATTTCATCGAAGAGCGCCAGGCCGACGAGCCGGCGCGTTCTGCCCGGATCGCCATCGCTTATCGGGCGGGCACGCCGGCCCTCGCCGAGACGGTGGTGGCCGATCTGGTGAATCTGGTCGTGGACGTGGAGCGGTCGGCGCGGGTGGCGCATACCCGTCTCGGCGCAGAGGTGGCGGCACACGAGTCGGCGGCGCTGCGCAGCGAACAGACGCGCCGACGCACGGTGATCGAAGCCGACCGCGCGGTGCTGGCCCACAGCGATGGCCCTCTGGCTGCCACCTTGCGATCGCAGATCACCGTCGGTGAGACCCAGCTGCAAAAGATCGCCGAGCGGCTGACCCTCGCCGACAAACGCGCCGCGGATCTCGAGCTGCGTGCGTCCTTGGAGAAGGCCGAGCTTGGCCTTCGCTTCGAGATGGTCGACGCGCCGCACGTCCCGCCCCAGACGGGCTCGCGGCCGCTCGAGCTGGTCCGGCTCGGCCTGGTGGTCTTTCTTCTTCTGTTGCCGCTCTGCGTGATCTTCGTCGGTGCGTTCGATGACCGGATCTACAGCGGCGAAGATCTGACCCGGCTCGGCATCCAGCCACTCGGCAGCGTGCCCGCCTTCGACGGCGACAACCTCGGCGCGCTCGACGACCGTCTGCGCCGTAGTTCAGGTGCTAACATGGCTCGGTCATGAACGAACAGTCGAACCTCCCGATGCGCACGGCCCGTGATCGGCTCGACCGCATGGTCGGCTTCGTGTCGCGCGCGCGGCGCTTCTGGCTGGCCGGACTGACTCTGTTTGCCGTCGGTGCGGCGGCATCGGTGGCCTATGCCTTGGTGCGGCCGCGCATCTACAAGAGTGAGACGCTCATCCTCTATCACGAGGGCATTCGCTCGGCGGATCTGACCGGCACCGACTCGGGCGGCGACCCGGCGCGCAAGCTCGGCCTCAGGCTCAAGGAGATGGTGCTGTCGCGCACGCGGCTGCAGTCGGTCATCGAGGAGTTCAAGCTCTACCCCAAGCTCGTCGACGATCGCGGTTTTGTCGATGCGGTCGACGAGATGCGCAATCACATCGCTTTTCGCGTCAAGGACAGCGACACCTTTGGCTTGTCGTTCGAGGGGCCCGATCCCCGCCAGGTCCAGCTGGTCACCGCGCGGCTGGCGCAGACGTTGATCGCCGAGAACAGCAAGAATCGCAGCGAGCAGGCCGAGGTCACGCGTGAGTTCCTCGACACCGAAAAAGAGCGGGCCGAGACCGAGCTGAAAGAGCACGAGACCAACCTGGCGCGTTTTCTGGGCAAGCACCCCGAGTTTGCCCGCGAGTCCACGTCAGCGACGGCAGGCACGGCCTTTCGCGCGGCGGGCAAGAGCCAGCCCTCGCCGTCGAAGTCGACCGATCCCGAGCTGTTGGCGCTCGAGCGCGAGGCGGGCCGCATCCAGGAGCGCCTGGGAATGCCGACCAAGAAGAAGCACGACGACGTCGCCGATCCCAAGCTCAGCGCCGAAAAACTGGCTGCCGAGACCGAGGTGGCGATGACCCAAAAAGAGCTCAACGACAAGCTCAACCAGTTCACCGAGCAGCACCCCGACGTGCGCGCCGCCAAGAGCAAGCTCAAGAACGCGCAGGACCGGCTGCGTCGCGCCGAGACCGCGCTGGCGCCCGTGGCAGCGACGCCAGACGTCGAGGCCGAGGGCGTCATCGATCGCGCCGCGCTCGACAACGAGCTGCGCCGCATCAATGACGAGATCGCCGCGCGCAAGAAGCGCAAGCGCGAGGAGCCTAGCGCGGCACCAGCGACGAGCTCGGCGGCATGGATCGTCGCGCTCGAGACCGACTGGACGCGTCTCAACCGCGAGGTCGCCGAGAGCCGTGAGAAGCAGCAACAACTCCAGGACAAGCAATTCAAGGCGTCGATGCTGGAGAGCGCCGTCGCTGCCGGACGCAACACGCAGATGACCGTGGTCGACCTGGCCTACAAGCCCACGCATCCGGCCAAGCCGGGCCGGGTGACGATTGTCGCCATTGGCTGTCTGTTGGCGTTGCTGTTGGCGCTGGGCCTGACGTTGGGGTTGGTCCTCGTCGACGACCGCATTTACGATCGGACGGATCTCGAGGCCTTGTCGACGGCGGGCATCAGGTTGCTCGGGGTCGTGCCCCGGGCGTCCCGGAGGGGCCGTGGCTGAGGAACGTAAAGGCAAGGGTGAGCCGCCGTCGCCGTCGCTGTCGCCGTCGCCCTCGCCCTCGATCGAGCCGCGGCCGCTCACGTCGGCGCCGACCCGCAATCTGCCGCTGGTGCGGCCGCCGATCTTGACGCCGCCACCATCGACCAAAGGCTCACAGACGTCGCTGTCGGGCGCGAGGACGATGCAGAACGTGCGGATGCCGGCCCAGGCGGTGTCGGTCTCCGATGTGCCGATGCCGTCCGCGGCCGAGGCCCGTGTGCGCGCGGTGCTGGAGGAGCTGGCCAAGCCTGGCCCGGCGACGTCTTTCGTCGACACCACCGGCGTCGACGAGGGTGAGCGCTATCTGAAGACCGCGTCGGTGACCATGCCGCCGCGCATGTCCGAGCCGGAGTCGTTCGCCGCGCCCCAGCCGACGTCGCAGCCGTTCACTTCCCCGCAGCCCCAGTCGGGGCGCCAATCGGCACGACCGTCGGGACAATCACAGGCGTCGACGGCGATTTCGCTGCCAGCCATGCCGGCGCAAGCGGAGGGCGATCCGTTTCGGGTGGTGCTCAAGGTCTCGTCGCACCAGTTGCCGCGGGAGACCGATCCGCGCCTGGTGCTGATCCACGATCCTGATTCTCATCGGGCCGCTTGCTATCGGGTGCTTCGCCATCGTCTGGCCGATAGCGGCGACCCACGCGTCATCGCCGTCAGCTCGGCGCGCGCGGGCGAAGGCAAGACCACCTGCGCCGCCAACCTCGCCCTCGCGCTCGGTGAATGTGGCCGCGCGCGCGTGCTCCTCGTCGAAGCCAACCTGCGTGCGCCGTCGCTGGCCGGCCTTTTCGGCTTTCGGCCGCCTCTCTGTTTCGCCGAGCAGCTCGACCAGCATCGCGAGTCGCCAGAAAAGCCGTGGTCGGTCGTCGACGTGGGCCCACCCGGCCTCCACGTTGCGGCGGTCAACCCTGGCACCTCGCGCCCGCTGCTCGACGGTCTTGCTTTCGGCATCGCCATCGACATGCTCCGTCGCGCCGGCTACGACTACCTGGTCATCGACACGCCGCCGGTCCTCGACTCCGCCGACGTCAACATCGTCGCCGACTTTGCCGACGGCACGCTGCTCACGACCTGGGCACGCAAGAGCTCGAGTCGCGATCTACGCCGCGCCGTCGAGCAGCTGTCCCCGACCCACCTGCTGGGCGTCACCCTCCTCGACGCCTAGCGCGCTTCAGTTGACGGGCTGGGCGAGCTCCACGGGCAGCGCCAGGGTCTTGAGCGACGCCTCGATCTTCTGGCGGTCACCGACGACGACGATCACCAGCTCGGAGGGGCGAATGAGCGTTTGGGCTCGGGTGGCGAGGGATTCGGGCGTCAGGGTGGCGCTGGTGGCGACGAGGCGATTGAGGAGCTCCACCGACTGACCATTTTGGGCGAGCTGGGCGAGGGTCATCGCCGTGCCTTTCGAGGTGCCCCAGTCCGTGATGAACTGGCTCTGCATCATGACGCGGCATTTGGCCAGCTCGGCGACGGGGATCGGGGCCAGGGAGCCACGCAGCTCCTTCAAGATTTCACCAATGGCCGCCGCAGTGACATCGGTGCGAACGGCGCTACCGACGTGAAATGTGCCGCCAGCACGCTGGAGATCCCAGACCGCGGTCACTCCGTAGGTATAGCCATGCTTCTCGCGGAGGTTCTGGACGAGGCGACTGGTGAACGTGCCGCCAAGAAGCATCTCCAGCATCGAGAGGGTGGTGAGCTCTCGGCTACTCCAGCTTTCACCGCGGTGACCCACGCGAACCTCGGACTGCGGCGCGTCGGGCTTGTCGATGAGGATGATGCGTGACGGTGCCACCAGCGTCGTCGGCGCCACCGTCGGCGGTGCGGCCTCGCTCTTCCAGCCGGCGAACGCAGTCGACACCAGCGACGAGAGCGCGGCACCGCCGGCGTCGCCGACGATGACCACGGTGGTGGTGCGCGGGCCATAATGCGCCGACCAGAAGGCGCGCAGATCCGCGCCGCGGATGGCGGCGATGGAGCGCACGGTCCCGAGGGTGGGATGGCCGTAGGGGTGCGGACCGTAGAGTGCCCGTGACATGGCGTCATTGGCCATCTGGTGAGGATCATCGAGCTCGTGCTTGCGGTCATCGATCTGCCGATCCCGGATGGCACCGAGCTCGGTCTCGTCGAACCGCGGTCGAGAAACGAGGTCTCCCAGCATGGCGAGCGCGCCCGGCAGCCGGCTCGACTCGACGGCGAGGTCGAAGATCACACCAGACCGCAGACATTTGACGTGCAGCTCGGCGCCAAGATCGTCGACGACCTCGCCCATTTCGCGCGGACCGTGGGTGCCGGCGCCGCCCTCGTCGAGGGCCCGTGCAGTGAGCGCCGCAAGCCCTGGCATCTCGACTGGATCGAGCTCCGAGCCAGCCTGGACCACGACGGCGACATGGACGAGGGGCAGCGTGGAGCGTGGCACCTCGACGAGCTTGAGCCCTCCCGCCAAGGACGTCGTGCGTGCCGAAAACTGGAACGGCCCGAGCATCGCCGGCGACGGAGGACGCGCCGGCAAGCTCGGGGCGGCCGCGACCGAAACCGCCCACAGCGACGATAAAAAGACGAGCTCAGTGCGCACGGGTCGCCGATCGCGGTGTGACGATCACCGCCACGTCAGGCTCGGCGAAGATCAGCCGTGCAATCCAGCGCACGTCGCTGGGCGACACGCGCACGAACTGCGCCAGGTGATCGCGCCGCAGCAGCCCCGGATCGCCGAACATCGATTCGTATTCGTTCAGCGCGTCGGCGCGGGCGTTGAGTCCGTCGAGGGCTTCGAGGGTGGTGCGTTCGACAAAGGCGCGGGCGCGTTCCACCTCCCGCTCCGACGGCATCTCACCGAGCGCCAACAGGCCAAGCTCATTGCGAATGGCCCGCTCGAGCTCAGCTGCGGTGTGGCCTTCGCCCACGTTGGCGGTGATCTCGAGGATGCCGTCGTGCTCGTGGGTGTCGTGCTTGACGTTGATCTCCGACGCCAGCTTGGTGTCGTAGACCAGCCGGCGCTGGAGCCGCGACGAGCGGCCACCGCCAAGGACTGCCGCCAACACCGTTGCCTCCGCCGCGCCGCGCCGTCGCAACGCCGGGGCATGCCAGGCCAGGGTCACCTGCGCCACTTGCACCCGATCTTGCAAGCGCACCGTCGCTGGCTGGGCCAGCCTGGCCGGGGGCGGGGTGAGATGAAGTGGCGGCGGTCGCGGCGGAATCCAGGCAAAATAGCGCTCCACCTCGGCCCGCGCTGTCTTGGGGTCGATGTCGCCGGCTACCACCAGGGTCGCGTTCGACGGCACATAGTAGGTGCGGAAGAAGGTCTGCACCTCTTTTACCGTCGCTGCGGTGAGGTCGGCGTGCGAGCCTATGACCGGATGGTGATAGGGGTGCCCCGTCGGCCACAGCCTGTCGACCAGGGCCAGCTCGACGCCGCCATAGGGTCGGTTTTCGTAGCTCTGTCGTCGCTCGTTCTTGACCACGTCGCGCTGTAGATTCAGCTTCTTTTCGGTCATGGCGTCGGCCAGCGAGGTGAGCCGGTCGGCCTCCAGCCACAACAAGGTGGGCAAGAGAGGCGCCGGCCCGATCTCGTAATAGTTGGTGCGATCTTCGTCGGTGGAGGCATTGTTCTGGCCACCCAACGCCTCCATGATGCGGTCGAATTCGCCGTCCGGCACCCGCGTTGTCCCCATGAACATGAGGTGCTCGAACAAATGGGCAAAGCCAGTCCGGTGAGGCGCCTCGTCCTTGGAGCCCACGTGAAACCAAAGATTCACGGCCACCTCAGGGGTGGTGTGGTCCTCGTGCAGGATGACCGTCAGACCATTGTCGAGGCGGAAGCGCTGATACGCGATCTGCAATTCGGTCGATGTTGCCGTCGCTGAGCTGGCCAAACAGAGCGTCCATAGGGCCACCCCGGCCGCGGCCCAGGGCAGGCTCGGGCCCGGTCGGCAGGGACGAGGGGAGCGCATCCCGCCGACGCTAGCACCAAGCCTGGGCGGAGGCCACCCGAGTCCCATGAAGGGTTCGTCACATGGATGTGTTTCTTTTCCGGCAGTACCCGTGTTAAGAGCAGGCCATGCCCTCCAAGACTCCCTCCAAAGGCAAGAAGGCGCCTGCCGCTGCGGCCAAGGAGTCGGTGGCCAAGAAGCCGCGCCCCGTCACGGCCGCGGCCAAGCCAGCGGCGAAGTCCAAGCCTGCAGCAGTCAAGACCAAGCCTTTGGCCAAGGCCCCGGCGGTCCGCGATCTCGACGACGATGAGGATCTCGCGCCGGGCCTCGACGACGACGACGATTTGCCTGGGTTCGAAGACGAGCCCGAGCTGGCCGGCGGCGCCGATGCCCCCGACGACGACGTTGACGCCGACGACGACGACGATGAAGACGGCGACGAAGACGGTGAGAAGAAGCCTGCCGCCAAGGGCAAGGCAGCAGCCCCCGCCGCCAAGAAGGCGCCCGCGCCTGCGCTCATCAAGAAAGATCTCCTCCTCGAGCCGTCGGCCGTGGTTCCGGCCCGCCGTCTCACGCCAGAGGCCAAGGCGCGCGTCAACGAGATGGTCAAAAAGGGCATGCCGCTCGGCCAGGCCCTCAAGGCCGCAGCGTCGTGGGAGACCTTCGTCGCCCCAGTCCGCGAAGAACCGGCCAAGCTGGTCGGCAAGGCGTTCGAAGGCGGCCCCCGCCGTCCGCGCCCGCAGCAGAGCAACGACGAGCCCGCCGCGCCCAACAACTTCGACGACGAAGAGCCGATCAGCACGTCTTCCGACGACGATTGAACCTCCGGGCGGGCCTTTCGCTCGCTGCGGGACACCACAGATCGGACGATTGAGCCGGCCTCGGTTCACACGAGCTGCCACCGCGACAGCGATGTCGTGGCAGAGGCGCGTGAGGGCTAGCGCCGTTGCGATGTCGGCGTTCGATCAGCGCTGGCCGACTTCTTGCTCTGTCTCCGCGCATGGCAATACGGAGATGGTCGGCGCTGCTCGGAGCGGTGCTGCTCGCGGCTTGCCCGCCGCTGCGCGCGGCCAACGGTGAGCTCCAAATTGCGCGGTTCGGCTTCGCGAACAACTGCACCTTCTACGACTGCGTGGGTCAGGTGTTCGCCTCCGGCGGGACGCACAGCGACATCACCGTCGCCACCGGCGAGGACGGCTGCAACGGCTTCGCGCGCTCGCTCGACTTCGCGCGCGCTGCCTCGACGAACGACGACGTGGCGCACGTCGACGTCGTCGGGGGCTCGCAACTCCGCCTGACCACTGGCCGCGCCGGCTCGGCCAAGCTCGAGCTCTACGACGCCGCCGATCACCTCATCGATCGCTACGCGATCGAGGTCGCCGATCCCGTCACCTTCGGCCTGCCGGCGTCTCAGCTGCTCATCGAGGGTAACGTCACCACCCTCGACGTAGCGGCGCGCGATGCGGCCGGTCGCGTCGTGACCTCGGACCAGGTGACCCTACAGACCAGCGGCGCCACCAGCCTCACGACCCAGCCACCGTACGCCTTCCCGGTCAGCGTCCAGTTGAATCAGGCGCTCGGCACCGGGACCCTCACCGTGAGCTACGGCGCGCTGACGCAGACGCTCGACCTCGAAGGCGTGCCGCTGTCGGCGATCACTAGCCTCGTCGCTGACAGGCCGGCGCTCGCGGTGGTCGCTCCGGTCGACGTTGTCGCAGGCGACCCACTCTTGTCGATCACCGCGCTCGCCGGCACGCGCTCGGTCGTCGGCCCGGTCTGCGAGTGGACGACGAGCGACCCGTCGCTGATGGGCTACGGCGCGGCGGGGACGATCGATCGGCCGGCGATGCGCAACTGGTTCCGCGCGACCCGCGCCGGCAACTTCACCGCCACCTGTCGCGTCGCGACCGCCAGTGTCACCGTCGAGATCGACGCCACCACCAGTGCCAAGTAACGCGTCCGATTGCTAGCGTTCACTTCATGACTCTCGGCGCCGTCGCTGTGGCTTCTTGCGTCGGGTGGTTTTGGGGCGGCGCTTTGGGGCGGTCTTGCGGGAGCGGGTGTAGGGCTGGGCCTCGACTTTGACCGGGAGCGGCGGCAGCGACGGGTTGCGGGCGCGCTCGACGCCGGCTGGGGTCAGCTCGGCGCGCTGAAAGTCGATGCGTTGGCCGTCTTTGTTGCGGAAGGTCGCCAGCTCTACGGTGACGAGCTGGGCCCGGATGAGGCCGCCGAGTAGGTGCTCGAAGGAGCGGCGATCGAGACGCTTTTCGTCGAAGTGCTCGCGGTGAAGGCGGCCGGTGGCCAAGGGACCGTCGCTGAGCGCGCTGAGAATGCGCTGCAGGCTCTGCTCCTCGGTACCGCTCGGCTGGCGAAAGGTGCGGGCGATGCAAGCGGCTGGCGCGCAGACATCGCACACGCCACAGGGTTTGCCTGAGTCGTGCTGGTCGCCAAAATGGCGCACCAGCTGCAGCATCCGACAGTCGTGTCCGTCGGCAAACTGGCCGATGAGCTCGAGCTCTCGTTCTTTGTAGCGCTTCTGCGCCGTGTAGGCCGGCTCCCACGCCGGGTCACCGCGTTCGAGCTCGCCGTCGGTTCCGATCTGGACCCCGCCATGGATCCACAGCTTCTCCAGCGCCTTGTCGAAGCCCTCTGGGCCTTCGCCAAGCCGGGCCCGACGCGCGACGGTCTCGCGTGGCTCGGGAGTGGGTCTGAGCGCGCCGTAGAGCTTCTTCAGCGACGACGGATCGGGGTAGTCGCGTTCCTGAAAGAATTGATGCGTCTTCTTGTCGACGAAGGAGTGCATCAGCACCGCCCGCGCTGGCTGGCCATCTCGTCCCGCGCGACCGATCTCCTGGTAGTAGCCCTCGACGCTGGCTGGCAGTGCGGCATGGATCACGGTGCGGATATCGGCCTTGTCCACGCCCATGCCGAAGGCCACCGTGGCCACCACTACCTCCATCTTGCCATCGAGAAACGCCGTCTGCACCCGATCACGCGCCGCGTGATCCATGCCGGCGTGGTAGGCAGCGACGGCAAACTGGCCCTTGAGCTCGACGGCGATCTCCTCAGCCAGCTTGCGTGTCGAGGCATAGACGATGGCTGGCCGTCGCTGCGGATCGGCCAGCAAGGTCTTGACCGCCACGGCGCGATCTCCCGGGCTCAGCTGCACGACCTCGATGCCGAGGTTGTCTCGACGAAAGCCATGAATGAAGCGGGCAGCGTTGGGCAGGCCGAGCTGCTGCAAAATGTCGTCTTGCACCAGCGCCGTGGCCGTCGCGGTGAGCGCCAGCACCGGCGCACCCAGATCGCGCAGATGCTGGCCGAGCATCCGGTAATCGGGCCGGAAATCATGGCCCCAGGCCGAGATACAATGTGCCTCGTCGACGGCGACCAGGGTCGGTCGATGGCGCTTGAGGAGCTCGACAAAGCTCGGGATGCGCAAGCGCTCGGGGGCGACGAACAGAAAATCGAGCCTGCCGCCGGCATAGTCGGCAGCGGCAGTCTTGGCCGCTGCCCGATCTCGGCCGGAATGAATACGATCGGCCGACAGCCCAAACCGCCTGAGCTTCTCGGTCTGATCTTCCATGAGCGCGATGAGCGGGCTCACGACCAAGGTCGTCCCGCCGCGCGCCAGTCCAGGGAGCTGATAGCAGAGCGATTTGCCGGCCCCGGTGGGCATGACCAAGAGGAGGTGTTTGCCGTCGGTGGCCGCCCGACAGACGTCCTCCTGGAACGGCCGGAACCGATCAAAGCCAAAGGCTTTCTTGAGCAGTGCCGACAAATCTCCCTTGTCGACAACCTCGCCGCGTGACGCCCAGGATTTCGCCGTCGATGCGGGCGACGGAAAAGACGAAGACGGCGGCGGAAAAGACGACGAAGACGGCGGCGGCGAAGACGGCGGCGACGAAAACGGTGGCGACGAAAACGGTGGCGACGAAGAAGACGGCGGCGATCGCGGGGGCATCCCAGCCGGACGCGCCGGGCCTCCACCGCGCACTTTGCCCACCACCTCGGTCACATAGCGCTCGATGCGCTCCATGAAGTCGCCGAGCTCGCCTTCTCGTCGCTGAATCTGCTGCAGCCGCGCTTCCCACTCGCCGGTCATGGCCGGACTCTTCACGTCGGGGTGGACCACCTCGATGAGCGCGATGCCCTTGTCTGTAGCCCGGATGGCCTTGCCGTCGCGGGCGACGTACTCGCGCTTCAGCAACGTCTCGATGATCGCCGCTCTCGTCGCTGGCGTGCCAAGGCCGGTGTCGCGCATGGCCCGCGACAGCTCTTTCTCGTCGAGCGTGCGGCCGGCGGTCTCCATCGACGTCAACAAGCTGGCATCGGTGAGGTAGGGCGGCGGCCGGGTCTTCTTGGTCTCGGTCTCGACGGCAGCCACCGCCGGCCGGAGGCCTTTTTCGAGCTTGGGCGGCAGCTCTGGCGGCGCGCCCGGCTTGGCACCTCCAGGAACGCGGGCCCCAAGGTCGAGCACCTTCCAGCCGACCTCGGTCACCATGCTCCCACTCGACTCGAAGCGATCGAAGACCTCGTCGCCAGCACGGCCACTCACCACCTCGGTGATCACCGTGGTCACCGACCACAGATGGTCGACATGCCAGGCCGACAACAGCCGCCGGCAGATGAGGTCATAGACCCGCTGGCCGTCGCTGCCGAGCCGCGCCGACGCCCGATGGTTGGTGGGAATGATGGCGTGGTGGTCGGTGACGCGGGTGTCGTCGACGAAGCGACGCCCGAGCGGTCGCACGCCACTGCCTGGCGCCACCAGCTCCGTCATTGCGTCATAGGGCCCGCGAATCGCCTCGACCACGCCGCCCAACGTGGCCGCGATCTCCGTCGACAAATGACGACTGTCGGTACGCGGATAGCTGATGACCTTGTCGGTCTCGTAGAGCGCCTGAGCGATGTCGAGCGTGCGCTGCGCCGAGAATCCGAACAGCCGATTGCAGTGCCGCTGCAGCTCGGTGAGGTCGTACAACAGGGGCGGCGGCATGCGCTTTTGCGCGCACTCCACCGACGAGATCGCGGGCAGACCGGTCTTGACCCGCGCGACAACCGCTTGCGCCTCGTAGCCGTCGGGCGGCAAACGGGTCTTGGTCCGCAGCGCCTCGCCCGTCAGGCCTGGCCGAAACCAGGTTCCCTGATAACAGTGACACCGACTATTGTCGTCGGGCCCGACCCCCTCCCGTCGCCCCACGTCGAAGGTCGCCACCACCTCCAGATAATCCTCGGGCACGAACGCGCGAATCGCCAGATCGCGCTCCACCACCATGGCCAGCGTCGGAGTCTGCACCCGCCCCACCGACAGCACCTGATCATAGGCGAGGCTATAGGCGCGGGACAGATTCATGCCCACCAGCCAGTCGGCCCGACTGCGCCCACGCGCGGCATCGGCCAACGCGTCGTACTCGGCGCTGTCCTTGAGGCGCGCAAAACCCTGCTGGATGGCATCCGGGGTCAGCGACGAGATCCACAGCCGGCTGACGGGCTTGTTGCAGCCGACCCGCTCGTAGAGGCTGCGGAAGATCAGCTCGCCCTCGCGCCCAGCGTCGGTGGCGGCGATGATCCGCTCGATCTTCGGCGAGCGCAGGATCTTCTCCACGACCTGATACTGGTCGAGCGTCTTTGGCAGCACGGTCAGCGGCCACGACTCCGGCAGCATCGGCAGCGTGTCCATGTGCCAGGCCTTCCAGCCCGGATCGACCTCGTGTGGCTGCGCCAAGGCCACGAGATGCCCGATGGCCCAGGTCACCACATAGCCGCCGCCATAGAGATAGCCCTCGCCGCGCGTAGTCGCCCCCAGCACCCGCGCCAGATCACGGGCCACCGACGGCTTTTCGGCGACGACAGCGATGTTCACGGGAGCCATACTATCCCGATGTTCAGTAAGGCCGCCACTTCTTTGAACCGCAATTCGAAACACATGCGGCCTTATCGGCGCGCCGCCAAAAAACGTTGCTAGCCCAGAATGTTTTTTAGAGCAGCGCGGAAATCGGCCGTCGGGTTGAGGCTGCCGATCACGGCGGCGACCCCGATGCGCTGACGCCATAACAACAACGCGTGCGGCGGCAGCGTGAGCCCGCCTGCTTGCACCAGCGTCGAGGTCAGGCGCGCCAGCTTGGCGGCGTAGGTCGGCGTCCAGTGAAAGCTGTCGCGCCGGAATGGGCCGACGACATATTTCTCCCACTCACGATAGGTCGTCGACGTGAGGATCTTCTTCTGCGCCAACAGGCCCTCGCCAAACACCGCCATGCGAAAGTCCTCGCCCTCGCCCGACAGCGCCGCGCGCCACAGCTTCTTCTCCTCGACGACCAGCGCCTCGTCGAGCACGACCGCGCAGCCATAGTCGAGAAAGCCGACCCGGCCTACATCGCGGTCCATCACCAGATAGTTGCCGGGGTTGGGGTCGGCATTACACAGCCCATGTTGCAGCGGCGCCCCGTATGCAAAGCGAAACAATGTCAGCGCCACCCGCGCCCGCACCGCCTCCGGCGCGTCGACGACGAGAGCCAGCCGTTCGCCGCGTAGCAAAGACGTCGTCAGGATCTTGCCAGTGGACAGATCCCGGCGCACCGACGGCACCACAATCGACGCGTCGCCGCCGAACGCGCGCCCGAAGGTCTCGGTCAGCTCGGCCTCCCGACGATAATCGAGCTCGGCCAAGATCGCCTCGCGCAAGGCCGTCACCGACGCCGCCGGCAATGCGCCCCCGACGTCCGATCCCGCCAGCCGCTTCATCAGCATTCCCGACGACAGATCATCCGTCAGCGCCGCATCCACACCCGGATACTGCACCTTGACTGCCCACGTCTGCCCCGGCGCGTCGGCCGTGGTCGCCGTGTGCACTTGCCCGAGCGACGCCGCCGCCAAAGGCGTCGACGAAAATTCGGTAAACCGCCCCGCACCCAGCTCGCTGTCGACCACAGCGACGATCTCGGCCTGCCCCATCGCGGCCAGCGCGTCCCAGCTCGCGCCCAGCGTGCGTCGTGCCGCGCCGTCGACGGCAGCGCCAGGCCCTTCGAGGTAGCCCATCAACTGTGCCACCTTGGCCATCCCGCCACGCATCTGGCTGGCATCGTCGACCATGATCGCGCTGGCGGCCTGTTCGGCGCGCTCCTCGCCGGCACCAGGCTCCTCGGTCAACACCCGCCAGGCATCGGACGCCACGCGACTCAGCGCGGCCCGCGTGTAGCTCCAAAAACGTCGCGTGCCCCGACTCATCCGTGCGCCTCCGCCCAGCTTTGCCCTATGCCCACGTCGACGACCAGCGGCACCAGCAACGGATACACCGTCTCCATCGCCGCCCGCACCAGCGCCGTCACCGTCGGGACTTCTTCTTCGGGCACCTCGAACAAGAGCTCGTCGTGGATCTGCAACAGCATCTTGGCGAGATGCCCGCCCGCGTCGAGCTCACGCGCAATGCGCAGCATGGCGAGCTTGCACAGATCCGCCGCCGAGCCCTGGATCGGCGTGTTGGCCGCCATGCGCTCGCCCGTCTGCCGGTCGACGTCGTTCTGACTCGCCAGCTCCGGGATATAGCGCCGTCGCCCGAGCAGCGTCGTGACGTAGCCGCTTTCGTGGGCCTCGGCGATCGTGCGATCGAGCCAGGTGCGCACGCCGGCATAGGCCGCGAAATAGCCCTCGATGTAGCGCACGGCTTCCTTGCGCGGGATGTGCAAGATCTGCCCGAGCGCCGTCGCTCCCTGGCCGTAGATCGTCGCGAAGTTGACGGTCTTGCCGACGTTGCGTTGCGCCGAAGACACCATCTCGGGCGCAACGCCAAACAGCTGCGACGCCGTCCGCCGATGCACGTCGAGGTTGTCGCGAAACGACTCGACGAGCAGCGGATCCGAGCTGGCATGGGCGAGGACGCGCAGCTCGATCTGACTCCAGTCGGCGCTGACCATACGAAAGCCGGGCCTGGCCGTGAACGCCGCCCGGATCCGCTTGCCCTCGATGGAGCGGGTCGGCGTGCGCTGCAGATCGGGGTCGGTCGAAATGAGCCGTCCCGACGCGCCGGTGGTCTGCTGAAACGTGGAATGTACCCTCCCGTCGACGGGGCTGATGGCGGCTTGCAGGACCTCGGTATAGGTATTGATGAGCTTGGCGAGCTTGCGATGCTCGACGAGCTCGGCGGCGATCTTGTGCTCGACCGCCAGCCGCTCCAGGACCTCCTGGTCCGTCGAGAAACCGGTCTTGGTGCGCTTGTAGACCGGCAGCTTCAGCTCGCCGAAGAGCACGTCGGCCAGTTGCTTGGTCGAGCCCAGATTGAATTTGCGACCGGCCATCTCGTGCACGCGCGACTCGTGCGTCTTGAGTCGCACTTTGAGCTCGGCCTCCACCCGCGCGAGCTCCGGCCCGTCGACGTGAATGCCGTCGAGCTCCATCTGGCCGAGCACCGGATAAAGCGGCAGCTCGTGTCCGTCGAGGTGCCGCTGCTGGTCGAGCTCGACGACACGCGCCCGCAACGGCGGCGTGACCAGGAAGATGGCCTCGGCCAATTCCGCCGTCCACGCCGCTACATCTTCGACGGCGAGCGCGCTGATCGGCTGGACTGCCTGACCGGCACCGACGAGATCCTTCTGCGGCCGAATCAGGCGCGACGCATATTCGCGCGCCACCTGATCGAGCCGATGCGGGATGAGCTTGGTCGGCTCCACGAGAAACGAGGCCAGCATGGTGTCGAAGACCACCCCGCGCAAAGCCACGCCTTGGCGACGGCAGAGCTGCCACAGCTCCTTGGCGTTGTGCAAGATCTTCGGGCGCGCCGCATCTGCGAGATAAGCCTTCAGCAACGAGAAATTGGCCACGAAGACCGTCTCGCCCACCGCGCCGCAAAGCGCCAGACCCCGCCATTCACCGAAGATCGGCGACGGCGCTTCGTAGACCGGCGCCAGCGCCAGCTCACCCTGCGCGGCCAGCCACGGCTCGACCTCGTCGTCGCACAGCACTCGCACGGAGACCTTCTCTGCAGCCTGTCCGCGAGACGTCCCGAGCAGCGAGAAAAACTCCAGCTTGCGATAGAACAACGACAGCGCCTCGGGATCCGGCAGCGGCACCGCCAGCGACTCCAGCTCCACCGGCACCGGCGCCGCGATATCGATCCGCGCCAGATCGCGCGACATCAGCGCAACCTCACGCTCAGCGACGAGCGTCGCGCGTTGTTTGCCCTTCAGCGCGCTCGACTCGTCCGCCGCCGCCGCCAAGATTCCCTCGAGCGACCCATAGGTCTCGAGCAGCTTGGCGGCGCCTTTTTGTCCAACGCCGTTCACGCCAGGAATGTTGTCGGCCACATCGCCCATGAGGCCCAACAAATCCACGAACTGCGACGGCGGCACGCCAAACTTTTTACGCACCAACTCGGCGTCGTAGGTGATATCGCGTAGGGTATCGAAGGTCTTCACGTCGTCGCTGACGAGCTGCGCAAAGTCTTTGTCGGGGCTGACGATCAAGACTTCCAGGCCCGCCGCCACAGCCCGCATGGTCAACGTCCCGATCACATCGTCAGCCTCGTAGCCCTCGAGCCGCACGCGCGCAAACTGATGTAGCCCGACCAGCTCGTCGACGAACGGCAGCTGCTCGACGAGCTCCTCCGGCATCGGCGGCCGCTGCGCCTTGTACCCGGCATACTTCACATCCCGCTGCGTCCGCCCCGGCGTGTCGAACACCACCGCCGCCAGATCCGGCTTCCGCCCAGCAAACAACTTCCGGAACATCATGGCAAAACCAAACACCGCGTTGGTGTGCAGCCCCGCCTTCGTCGTCAGATTGGGCGGAATGGCAAAGTAAGCGCGATAGAAAATCGCGCTCGCATCCACCAACACCAGTCGCCGCTTCTGCATCGCCGCTATATGTGCCGCTAGACGCCGGAGATGCAAGCGCCAGCGGAATGTGGTTTCATTTAGCGATGCGCGCATTATTCGTTGCAGCGAGCCTCCTCCTATCGAGCGGTCTGGCGGTCGCCCAACACGCCGACGATCAGACGCTCTCGACGGCGCACGCGCAAAAGGCGGCGGTCCTGGCGGCGGCGGGAGATTGGTCCGCAGCGACGGTGGAGTACCAGATCGCATATCGCATTCTGCCCCTACCGGAGCTGCTCTTCGACACGGCCAGGACCTACGAAAAAGCTGGCCAGCTCGATGACGCCAAGGAGTTTTACCTCAAGTATCTCAAGCTTGAGCCCGACGGTGTCTCGGCTAGCGAGGCCACGCTTCGGCTGGGTCGACTGCTCGGCGCCTCGTCCGATGCAGCCGGCGAGCGACTGGTCGCCCGCACCATGAGACGGGATCTCGAGCCGCGACAACCGATGCGACTCACCACCGACAAACCGAAATCGTCCCGGCTGTGGATCTTGGGTCCCGTCGCTGGTGGGGCGCTCCTGACCGCGCTGGGCATCAGTCTGAGCGTGGCCCTTGCGCAGCCAGATCCGCGCGCCAATTTCGCACCCGGCTACACCTTCCAAGTCCTGCGCATTCGCTGACGCGAGAGCGCGCATCGGATACAATCCCCACCATGCGCGTGTGGCTGGTCCTCCTGACGCTGGTTCCGGCCCTGGTCGGCGCCCAGACGCAGAACGAGGAAACGGCGGCCAAGAGTCATTTCCGCGAAGGCGCCAAGCGGTTTGGCACCGGCGACTGGAACGGCGCCATCGCCGAGTATCAGGAGGCTTATCGCATCCTGCCGTTGCCCGAGTTCATCTTCAACATCGGCCGCGCCTACGAAAGCGCGCATCGGCTCGAAGACGCCAAGCAGTCTTACCTGAGCTTTTTGCGACGTGAGCCCGACGGGCGGGGCACCAAAGAAGCCTACAAACGACTCTCGGACATCCTGGCCGGCGAGCACGGCATCACGCGGCGCCTCATGCCGCGCAGCAAGCTGGCGACCATCCCGCTCAACGTCCGCACCGTCGCCGAGCAGCATTTTCGTCAGGGTACCAAAGCGCTGACGCGGCAGATCTATCCGACGGCGATGGAGGAATACGAGCAGGCTTTTGCCGCGGTGCCGCTGACCGATTTCTTGTTCAACTTGGCGCGGGTCTACGACGCGTCTCACCAGACTGCGCGGGCCGAGGAGATGTATCTCGAATATCTGGCCAACGAGCCGAACGGTGCCGGCAGTGCCATCGCCCGCACCCGCGTCGTTGAGATGTTGCTGGAGCGCACCGCAGTCGTCGCCACCGCGATCGTCGAGGCCCCGGAAATCCGAAGGGCGGCTCCCGCGAGCAAGAACAAGAAGCTGTGGTTGATCGTCGGGCCGGTGATTGCTGCCGTCGCTGTGGGAGTTGGCGTGGGCGTCGGCGTCGGCGTGTGGCAGGCCAGTCGCGATCCGTTTCGCGATCTGAAGATCGACTATCCGTTCACCGTGAAGCTCGGGATGTAGCTACTGGCAGAACGTGCCGTTGCAGAAGCCGCTCGCGCAGTCGGTGTTGGCACTGCAGTTCTGACCGTTGCCGAACTTGCATGCGCCGGCACCGTTGCAGGCGTTGGTGCCGGTGCAGCTGGTGTCGGTGCTCCACATAGGGAGTGGAATACACTCGCCGGTGCTACACACTCCGCAGGCACCACACGCCGTCTCGCGGCAACAGACCTTGGTTCCCGTCGCTGACACCACGCAGTTGGGATAGCCGAGATTGGTGCAGTTGACGGAGGTGGTGCAGGTCTGTGCCGACAGGCGCTTGCTGACGCAGTTGCCGTCGGCACCGCAGAACGCGTTCGACGAGCAGTCGGCGTCGACCCCACAGTTGGAGCAGTGCGTGCCATCAGGGGAGCAGTGGCTGCCGCCGGTGCAGGGCGTGCATCCGGGACCGCAGCGCATGTCGGTTTTACAGTCGACGCAGGTGCCGCCCATGGTGGGGTCGCACCTGCGGCCGTAGTCGACGGTGGGCGTGCACGCTGGATTCGCGCCACACATGCAACCCGACGGGCTGCAGCGGTTCGCCACCAAGAAGCTGCAAGCGGTGGTGCAGCTCTTACAGTGCATGGGATCGACGTTGAGATCGAAGCAGGCCATCTGGTTGGGGCAGCAGGTCTGGGTGCCGAAGCATTCGCCAGTGGGCCCCACGCCGTCGCTGTGCGAGTTGGGCGAGCCATTGGCGTTGAGGTTGCAATCATCAATCATGCCGTTGCAGCGCTCGGGGGCGCCGGGAAAGATGTTGGGGTTGTTGTCGTTGCAGTCACCGCCGCCGACAAGGCCGCTGGCCAAGGTCGCGGCTGCGGGCTGGCAGGCCAGGAAGTGGTCGCCATCGCTGTCGATCTCGTTGAATGGGACGGAGCCGTTGCAGTCGTCGTCGAGGCCGTTGCACAGCTCGGTGCGTGGACACACGGCGGTGGAGGAGCAGACGAACCAAGCCTTGGTAAACGGCTGGCCGGGCAAGCCCACGAAACAGTTGTTGGCGCTATGGTTGCAACCGACGATGGTGCCGGGCTTGCAGGTTCCCATCGAGGTGCCGCACGGCATGCCGGCTTCGCGCAGCTTTGCGCCTGTCAAATCATCGAGCGAGCCGTCGCAGTCGTCGTCCTTGGGGTTGGTGGCGTCACAGCTCTGGTAGGGCTTCGGTTGCGTCGAGCCATAGCATTGGGGTTGGATCTTGCCACTGGCAGCACTGGTCTCCGTCGGGCAGAAGGTCCGGCTCGTCGGGTCGTAGCTGGCACCGGTGAGGGCAATAGAGCAGACGCAACGGCCGGGGGCCTTGGCGCATTCGCCTTTGCCGTTGGTGGTGCAAGAGGCGATGGCGCTGCCAGTGACGAGAGGCGCGCCGGCGCCGTCGGGGTTGCCCTCGTCGACGAGGCCGTCGCAATCGTTGTCTTTTCCGTCGCACAGCTCGAGTGCGAACGGATGGGTGTTGGCATCGAGGTCGTCGCAGTCGAAGCTGCCGAAGTAGCCGTCGCCGTCTTTGTCGACGCCGGCGCCGGGGCAGACCGTGTCGACGGCGCCGCAGTTGGAGATGATGCCGTCGCCGCATTTGTCGGGCGCGTTGGGAAAGATGGCCGGGTTGGCGTCGTCGCAGTCGGTGGTGATGCCGGCGATGGCGCAGCCGGCGCCGCTGTTGGGGTAGCCGTCGCCGTCGGCATCACAGGCCACGCTGGGACAGCCTTCATAGGCGACCCCGTTACAATCGGCGTCGCCGACGCTGGGGGACTTGCCGGCGGGGTCGGGGATCTTGGCGTGCAGGTCGGCGCTGTCGTAGTAGCGACGACAAGTGCCGCGTAGGCCGGCGATCACCGCCGTCACCAGCGACGTGCCGCCTTCTTTGCCGCTGCCCAGGTTGGCTCCGCCGGTGATCGGCGTGATCTCCAGCGTAGAGCCTGGGTGGATGGCAGCGTCGTAGTCGTTGCAGTCGATCTTGCCAGTGGCAGGATTGCAGTTGTTGGTCGGATCGAGACGCAGATAGCCGTCGCCATCGAGGTCGCAGGGCAGGCAGCCGGTGCCAACGATGCCGTCGCAGTTCTTGTCTTTGGTGTCGGCGCAGGTCTCGGGCGCGCCGGGGAAGACGGTGGGATCGTTGTCGTCACAGTCAGCGGGGGCTTTCACGCCGTCGCAGTCGTTGTCGATGAAGCAGGCGGTGTCAGCTAGGACGCAGCTCTCGTCGACGCCGTCGCCGCAGCGCAGCGAGGGACACAGCATGGCATCGCGGACGCAGCTCGTGGCTTTGCAGCCGGGATCACCGGCGTCGTAGAGGTAGTTGATGGCCTTGTCGCTTCCGGTCTTACCGAGGCTGTAGCCGCAACAGTTGGGCGGATCGGGAAACGGATCAGTGGCACTGGCGTGGTGGCGCGCGGGATCGTTGTCGTCACAGTCGGTTTCTGCCGAATCCCCGTCGCCGTCAAGGTCCTGACAGTCGACCAGCTTGTGATCGCAGTCGCGGTCGAAATGGTCGACACAACGTTCATGCGCCAGCGGATTCACGTCGCTGGGTTGCAGCGACGCCGGCAAGGTCCCCGACGGTGCGTCGACACAGTCGAGCAACACCGAGTCGCTTCCGTACGCCAACTGCGCCGCCGGCAACGACGCCGGCCAGGCGACTGCGTCGGGCCACAGATCTCGATCGGCATCCATGCCCTGCGCCACCGTCAAGAGCCGCGCATCGACGACCGTGGTGCCGTGAATCTTGAGCCGCGTCGCAAAAAACCACTGCTGGTCGGAATCCGGCACTATCCCTGCCGGCTTGTCGCGCGCTCCGACCAAGAGGGCCGTAATCTCATGCCCAGCGCCGCCATCGAGCGTGAGGCCAATACGGACCTCCTGCCCAGCGACGGAAATATCCCGATCTACGGCGACAAATCCAGAGTGAAATATGATCTGCTGGTCGGAATCATCCCGCAAATACAGATCATAAAACCCAACAGGGGAATCGGCGCTGACCGTCAAGATCAACCCGTCCCGAGGCTGAGGGCAACCGGCCAGCAGGACCGCAGCCAACACCAAACGACTCACCTGGCTCATACGATCAGTTGGCGAAGGGGTCGAGGACGCCGTTTTTCACGAGCTTATTGGCCGGCTTTTCTGCGGGCTTATCCGGTTTGCTCTCGACGGCGGCCGGCTTCACATTGACTGGCTTGGCAACGCTGCTCGAGCCGTGGCGGCTCTTGGCGACGAGGGTCACGTTGTCCGAACTGTCCTGGTCAGCGTCGAGAGAGACCCGTTCGTCTTTGTAGCCGGATAGACGGACGGTGAAGACGGCCTGGCCGCGCGTCTTGTCGATGTCGAGATCGAGCGGCGTCTCGCCGATGCGGATGCCGTCGGACGCGCGGAACACTTCGGCGCCGCTCGGCCTCGAGTCGATGTGTAGATGGGCCTTCGCTTTGGATTTCTCGACGGCAGCCGGCTTTGCGACCACGTCCGCTTTGGGGGCGTGAGGCGCAACCGCCGCAGTCGGCTCGGAGGAACCGCCGAGCTTCCATGCCACCAAGCCACCCGCACCGAGGAGAGCCACGAGACCAAGGCCGATGGCCACGCCCGTGGATCGCTTGTAGCCCTGGCCACCGACGACTTCGCCCGCCGACGACGACAGGGTGGTGTGGTGCGGGCTGTTGGCCGGTGGCTGCGAGCGGAAGGTGACCTTGCCACCCTGGCGAGCCAGCGCTTCGACGTCGGCGACGAGCTCGGCCAGCGACCGGTAGCGTTCTTCGGCGCGCTTGGCCATGGCGCGGGTGACGATGGCGTCGAGCTCGGGCGGCGCCTGTGGCTGCAGCTCACGCACCGACGGAATGGGCTCATAAATGTGCGCCGCCAGGACATCGCCAGGACCCTCACCGATGTACGGCGCGCGGCCGGTGGCCATCTCGAAGATCATGCAGCCGAGCGCGTACACGTCGGTGCGGTGATCGACGCTGCCGGCGCCGCGGCACTGCTCGGGTGACATGTACGTGGGCGTGCCCATCATGACGCCGGTGCGCGTCTTCGTCGACGTGGGCGAGTCGTTCGCTAGCTTGGCGATGCCGAAGTCGAGCACCTTGGCGCGTACGCCGAAGTTGCGTTCGGGGTCGGGGACCAAGAAGACGTTGTCCGGCTTCAGGTCGCGATGAACGATGCCTTTTTTGTGGGCCTCGGAGAGCGCGATGGCGATCTGCCGAACCAGGTCGAGCAGGAAATCCAGCGACAGGAAGCGATCTTGGCGTAGCTTGGCCGCCAGGCTCTCGCCGTCGAGAAACTCCATGACGATGAAGGCCGAGCCCGAGCTGTGGTGCCCGAAGTCGAAGACCTCGATGAGGCCGGGATGCTTGAGCTGCGTCGCTGCGCGCGCCTCGTTGAAGAACCGATTGACCACATCTTGGTTCTGCGAGAGCTCGGGCAACAACATCTTGATAGCGACGCGTTTGCCGATAAGGGGGTGCTCCGCCAGGTAGACCGCCCCCATCCCGCCCTCGCCGATCTTCTGCAAGACGCGAAAGCTCCCGACCGTCTCCCCAACCATGTAGGCGATATTACAGGTGGTCCTGTTGGTCATCAATAGTCATTGAGGCTACGTGAAGGCCGAACGCCTGTTATAGTGCCGCCGTGACCCGGCTCATTTTCGTCGAGGGCAAGTCGAACAAGTACTGGCAGGGCACCGTCAAGGGACGGAAGCTTCGCGTGCAGTTTGGTCGCGCCGACTCGGAAGGTCAGGTCAAGGAGAAGGCGTTTCCGTCGGAGGCAGCGGCGCGCGCGGCACTCGACAAGCTCGTCCGCGAGAAGCTGTCCAAGGGCTTCAAAGAAGAAGACACCGCGCCCAAGAAGCGCGACAAGAAGGCCGAGGCGCTGCTCGAGCTGTCGCGGCTTCTCGAGGGTGACCGCAGTGCGCTGGCCGAAGTGGCGCAGGCCATCGACGATCCCACCGCCTATTTTGCCAAGCACCGCGACGGTGCACGGGCCATCGTCGAGGAGGATACGGGGCTGCCGTGGACGGCGCTGGTCATCGCGCTCGAGGAACGCCGGCATCTGAAAGAGGTCGCCGCCAAGATCACGCCCGACGAGCTGTCGGTGGCCATCGACGCGTTGCAACCCGGCCTCGACTGGAGCTGGCTCTCCGGTGACAAGTACGAGGAGCTCGACACCGAGGACCTCTTGCGCGCCATGGGCGGCTATCTCGGCACCAAGAACCTCGGCCTCTTGTCGCTCGATCTGGGCACCAAGACGTATCCGTTGGTGGTCACTTCCGACGAGAAATGCAAAGAGGCCCTGGTGCTGGCCAAGCGCGCCGGGCGCGAGCTGGTCCAGTGGAAGGGCAAGCCGCCGGTCGTCGACAAGAAGCCGCGGGCGACGGGTGGGACGACCAAGATCGACAAGATCGAGGTCGAGGGCGTGGGCGAAGCCGTGGCCATCCACGACGGTGTGGCCGTCTGCGAAAGCGGATTTCAGTCGGTGTGGGTCGACACCCGCGCCTGGCCGCCTCGGGTGCACACGCGTACTGGTGAGATGTTGCAGGCTGCCGGCGGCGGTGGACCGCGCGGGAGCTGGGTGGTGTCGTCGGAGACCGACGAAAAAGCCGGCCGGCGTTGGTTCGTGCCGCGCATCATCGAGGACCCGTTTGGCTCCGAGCCGTCGACGCGGATGTCGTTCATCGAGGCGCCGGAAGATCCCATTTCGTTCTATCGCGTCGGCTTCGTCTGGGGCCGGGTCATGGCCCTGCCGGGCGACAAGGGCGAACGCGTGTATGTGGAGGAGGCGGGGCGGCTTTGTATCGAGAAGCGGCTGCCGCGTGGAGAGCGCGAGGGCCCGCGTGGCTTTGGCCATATGGGCAACGGCGGGCAGGTCATTTTCTGGGCCAAGAAAGCCTTTCTGGCGACGGAAGAAGGCTACACGGCGCTCGAGCCCGAGTTCAAGCTGTCGACCGAATGTGTGACCACGCCGGCCGAAAGCGACGCGCTGTATTTGCTGGCTGGCGGCGATCTCGTCGAGGTGCGCCGCGGTCGTGCCCGCCTCGAGCATGTGCTGCCGGATCGGTCGTTCGTGCATGTCGGGCCGGGACCGAGCGGCACGCTCATCCTGTCGCAGAACGAGTTCGACGACAAACCTGCCATCGCCTGGGTCTATCACCGCAAGAAGAACGTCGTCATCCGTCTGGAGCGCAAGCTGCTAGGCGAAGACGAAGTCGACTGGGCCATCTGGTCCGAAGCAGCACAACGCATCGTCCTCTGCTGCGACGGCAAGCTCGTCGGCGTCCCAGCCGCACTCTTGTCGACGCTGCCCCAGCACGACGCCAGCACCGGCCGCCCACTAAAAAGCCCCGTCACCCTTTGATTGTCGTCGGAACCCTGAGAGGGTTCCGAACCTCCGACGCTCCGCGCGGGCAAAGCCCGACGCTCCGCTACGGAATATTGACCCAGTGCGGTGAGTAGTCGGAGTACGTCGTCGGCTCGGTGAGGGCCCAGGTGCGCTCGCCCTTGGGGCTCATGAAGTCGATGCCCGAGACGCCGTTGCGGTTGCTCACGTAAAGGAGCGCGTTGCCCTCGAGGGCCCAGGTTACGGTCACGTTGATGAGGTGCTTGCCCTGTGGGTCAGCGACGGGATCCCACACTGGCGCATTGTTCTGCGTGAGCTGGGTGCGGGCGCCGGTGGCGAGCTCCAGCCGGAAGACCTCGATCTGGCCGTCGATGCTGGCGAAGTAGGCGAGCGCGTCGCCGGTCGGGGCCCAGGCCGAGCCGCTGATGCCTTTGAGCGTGCCGTCGCTGGTGAGCTGGCGCTGGTTGGAGCCGTCGGCGTTCATGAGGTAGATCTCGCGGTGGCCGCCGCGCTCGGAGATGAAGGCCAGCTTGGTGCCGTCGGGGCTCCAGCTCGGCGAGTAGTCGGAGCCGGCCGAGTTGGTCAGGTCGACCACGTTGCTACCGTCGGGGCCCATGAGGTAGACGTCCCAGTCGCCGCCGTTCCTGTTCGACGAAAACGCGATGTGTTTGCCGTCGGGCGCCCACGACGGCGAGTGCGCGAAGCCGTTGGAATGGGTGAGCTGGCTCGGGCCCGAGCCGTCGGCGTTCATGATCCACAGCTCCCAGTTGCCGCTGCGATCGGACAAGAAGCTCATCTTGCTGCCGTCGGGCGACCAGAGCGGATAGTTGTCTTCGGAGGGGCTATTGGTGAGGCGCAAAAGGTCGCTGCCGTCGGCGCGTACGCTGTAGATCTCGGTGTTGCCGTCGCGGGTGCTGGCGAAGGCGACCCGGCCGGTGAGCTGGGCCGTTGTCGCTGGGGGATGCGCGCCACAGCCACCGACGGCGAGCGAGATGGCGAGAAACCACGGCGACGACTGTAGGGCTTTGCGCATGGGCGGAGTGTAGACCGATTTTGGGTTCACGTCTGGCAAGTGCCCAGCGTCGTGGCATAGTCTCGGCCATGCCTATCAGACTGTTGCTTCTCTCCATGCTGGTACCGTCGCTGGCGCTGGCGGCGCCCAAGGCCTTTGTCAAGCCATCGCGGCCTGCATCAGTGGCCACCAAGGTGACTACGGTCGAAGGTCTGACCGAATATTCCCTGCCCAACGGCCTGCGTATCTTGCTCTTTCCCGACGGCAGCAAGCCCACCGTCACCGTCAATGTGACTTATTTTGTCGGCTCGCGGCACGAGGGCTACGGCGAGTCGGGGATGGCCCATCTCCTCGAGCACATGGTGTTCAAGGGCACGCCCGACCACCCCAAGATCTGGGACGCGCTGCAAGACCACGGCGCGCAGTTCAACGGCTCGACCTGGGTCGACCGGACCAATTATTTCGAGACGTTGCCGTCGACGCCGGAGAACCTCAAGTTCGCGCTGGAGATGGAAGCGGACCGCATGGTCCACAGCAAGGTCGCCGACGAAGATCTACAAAAAGAGTTCACCGTGGTGCGCAACGAGTTCGAGCGCGGCGAGAACAATCCCAACCGCGTGCTCGAGGAGCGCATGTTGGCGTCGGCGTACGTCTGGCACAACTACGGCAAGTCCACCATCGGCTCGCGCAGCGACATCGAGCGCGTGCCCATCGCCAATCTGCAAGAATTCTATCGGCGCTTTTATCAGCCGGACAATGCGCTGTTGGTGGTGGCCGGTAAGTTCGATCCCGAGGCGGCGCTGGCGACGATCAACAACACGTTTGGCCGGCTGCCGAAGCCCACGCGCAAGCTCAACAGCACCTACACCGTCGAGCCGCCGCAGGATGGCGAGCGTAGTGTGATCTTGCGTCGCAGCGGCGATGTCGCCGTGGTGGGCCTTGTCTATCACGCGGTGTCGGGCGCCGATCCGGACATGGTCGCCGCCGAAGCGCTCACCGACGTGCTCGACAACAAGCCGTCGGGACGGGCCTACAAAGGTCTCGTCGAGACAGGGCTGGCGGCACGGGTGGGCTCGTCGATCTATCCGTGGGCCGAGCCGGGCGTGTTCAAGATCCATGCGGAGGTAGGTGGCGCCAAGGCGAAAGACGAAAAGACCATCAACGACGTGAAGTCGAAGCTCATCGAGATCACCGAAGGTCTGGCGAAGGCGCCGGTCACCGAGGAAGAGGTCAAGCGCTGGCGTACGGCGATGCTGACCGACATCGAGCTGGCGATGACCGACCCCAACCGCATCGGCGTCGAGCTGTCGGAGTGGGCGGCGATCGGCGACTGGCGGATGTTCTTCGTGCACCGCGACCGCGTCGAGAAAGTGACCGCGGCGCAGGTCAATGCGTTTGCGCAGCGCTGGCTCAAGCAGCAGAACCGCACCGTCGGTCTGTTCATCCCCACGCCCACCGCGGATCGTTCCCCCGAGGCTGTGCGCGTCGACGTGGCGGGTCTGGTGAAGGATTACAAAGGGCGTGCGGCAGTCAAGGAGGGCGAGATTTTTGCCGCGACGCTGGAAAATCTCGAGAAGCGCATCGTCCGCAGCACGCTGTCGTCGGGGATGAAGGTGGGCCTGTTGCAGAAGCGGACCCGCGGCGAGAACGTGCGCTTGCTGGTGCGGGTGCATGCCGGCTCCGAGCAGCTTCTGGCGGGCAAAGCGCAGGACGCAGCGGCGATGGTCACGACCATGCTGTTGCGCGGCACCAAGAAGCGAAATTTTCAGCAGCTGCAAGACGAGCTCGATCGGCTCAAGGTCGATCTGCGTCTGTCTGGCGACGGTGATCTGGGCGGCGGCGGCATCCGGATGATGACCGTGCGCAACAATCTGCCGGCGGTGATCTCGATCATGGCGGAGATCTTCAAAGAGCCGGCGTTCCTGGCGTCGGAGTTCGAGACGTTGCGCAAGGAGACGCTGGCTGGGCTCGAGCAGCAGCTCCAAGATCCGCAAGTGCAGGCCATGTTGAAGTTGCAACAGAAAGTGCAGCCGTATCTGCCGACCGACGTGCGCTATACCCCGTCGACGGCGGAGCGGATCGCGCGCATCAAGGCGCTCACCGTCGAGGATGTGCGGCGTTATTGGGCGCAGGCCTGGGGCGGCTCGCACGGCGAAGTGGTGGTGGTCGGCGACTTCGAGCCGGCGACGGTGAAGACGCAGCTCGAGGCGGAGCTCGGCGGTTGGCGCGCGGCGATGCCGTACACCCACGTGCGCCAGACGTTCCAGCCCAATGTGCCGAGCTCGTCGGAGCTGGTGAAGACGCCGGACAAGCCCATGGCGCTCGTCGGTGCGGCGCATGCGGTGGCGCTGCGTGATGACGATCCCGACTACCCGACGCTGGTGCTGATGAACTTCATCCTCGGCGGCAGCGCCAAGAGTCGGTTGCTCGACCGGCTGCGCCAAAAAGAGGGTCTGTCGTACGGCGCGTTTTCGCAGTTGCAGGCCGACTCCATCGATCAGCTCGGCTGGATCGGCGCTGGGGCCATCTGCGCCAAAGAAAATGCCGACAAAGCGCTCAACGCGCTCCGGCAGGAGATCGAACGACTGCGCATGGAAGGCGTCGACGCCAAAGAGCTGGCCGACTCCCAGAAGGCGTACCAGTCCACCTTCGACAACCAGCTGGCCAACGATGACTATGTCGCCTCGCGCCTGGCGCGGCTCCTGTACCTGAATCGCACCTTCGAGTTCCATGCGCAGATCAACCACGCCATCGCTGCACTCGACGCTGGCAAGTTGAAGATCGCCGCGCAGAAATGGATCACCCCACAGCGCCTCATCTCGGTGCGCGCGGGCGACCTTTCTCAGTAGCCGCTAGTAATCGCTAGTAGTCGATCGACACGTTGCCGGCGGTGTCCTTCACCAAGATCGTCACCTTGTAAGTCTTCGGACCGGCGACGCCGTCACACGTGAACTTCGTACCCACTCGCTTCATGATGATCCCCGGGGCGCATTTGGCGACCATCTTTGCGTGGAATTTGTCGGCGTGCATTTTTTCGATAAAGGCCACCAGTGCGGTCCCATCGATGAGCGCCACGTCGGATACCTTCCAGTCCATGGTGCCCTTGGCGTCGATGGCGCACTTGGTGACGAACGAATCGCCGAGGTCGGTCTGGATCACGCAGGCGAAGACGTCGGCGCTGTCGGCGTCGGCGGTGCAGAGCACCTTGGACACGGCGACATGCAAGTTGCGAAAGTGATCGCGGATGGCGACCTCGGCGCGCTGGTGTCGTAGCAGGGTGGGCGGCTTGCGCATGACCTTGGCGCCACCGACGGTCATGACCCACACGCCGCGATCCTCGTGCGGCGCCTCTTCGACGTTGACCATGCCTTTGACGATGAAGGCATCGATACGCAGGCTGGGCCCGACGAACTCGATGAGCGAGCCCGACAGGCTCTTGGAATACGCGCCGTTGGTCTGTTTGTAAGTCACGGCACCCCCGGCCGAGATGCTGAGCTCGACGCCGTTGCCGGTCCATTCGCCGACATAGGCTTGTTTGTCGGCGGGAACTGGGACGGCGGCGGCGACACCGGTGAGCCCGAGCAAGGTCAGGAGGGTCAGCAGATTTTTCATGGCGGCATCATTACCGCCCAGCCCGACGCGGGCAAGTCGGGACTCGGGTATGCTGCCCGGCCGTGAAGTCATTTTCGACCGTCTGGCGCATCGCGACGAGAGCCCTCGGCCTGCCGGAGGAGCATGGCTATGCCGTCGCTGCGGCGATGGTGATCTGGGCGCTGTCGCTGGTGCCGCTGTGGTCGGTGCACAATCTGCCGCTCTACGACGCGCCCAACCAGCTGGCGCAGGTGGCGTCGTGGCTGCGGTTTTCGGATCCGTCGTGGGGCCTGTCCGCGCACTATCGGCTTCAGCTCCTGCCGGTGCCGTACTACGGATTTCTGGCGCCGACCTGGCTCCTCGGTCATGTCTTTCCCGTCGCTGTGGCCGCCAAGCTGTGGCTGTCGGTGCTGGCTGCGTTGGGGCCGCTCGGTGCGGTGGCGATGGCGCGACAGTTTGGCCGGAGCCCGGGCCTGGCGTTCTTCACGCTGCCGTTGCTGTTCAACTTCAACCTCGTGATGGGCTTTCTCGCTTTTCACGCCGGCATCACCCTGTTGCCGTTTGTGCTCGTCGCGGTGGACCGTTTTGTCGCGCGTCCGTCGCTGAAGTCGGCGCTGGCCATCTCGTTGCTCGCGCCAGCGCTGTATTTCTGTCATCCGTTGCCGTGGCTGTTCTTCGGTGTCGCGGCATTGGCGCTGGCGCTGTGCCGGCGCCCGGGCCTCCGCCAGATCTGGCTCGGTGGCTTGTTGCTCCCGTCGCTGGGCTTGGCGCTGTGGGGCTGGTCGGCCGCGCAGGGCAAGGCCGCGGTCGACGCCGGCGCGGTCACGATTGCCGGCGACTGGCCGCCGCTGCTGACGCGCCTGTCGACCTTGCCGTCGCGACTTCTCGGCGGCTGGTCGACCGATGGTGTCGCCTGGATGACGGTCGTGCTCGGCGGCATCTGGCTCATCGTCATCATGACCGCGCGCACCGACGAAGCCGACTCGGTGGCGGGCAAAGACGGCTGGCCCTATCGCCTGGAGCTAGTCTTTGGCTTAGCCGTCCTGTGTGCGCTGATTCTCCCCGAGTCGCTGACGCATCCGGTGGGCTGGACGATGATTGCGTCCCGGTTCTGGGCAGTGGCGGCGTTGTTCGCGGCGCTGTTGCCGCACGGGCCTATCGTCGGCAATCGCGTGCTCCTCATCGTCGCTGTCGCGGTCATCGCCGCCTGGTATCCGATCCGATTGCGTCGCGCCTGGGTCGGTTTCGATCACCGCGCCGCGTCGCTGCGCAAGGTGCTGGCGCAGATCCCGCGCGGCAAATCCACGCTCACCGTCCGCTTCGAGCCGCCGCCCGACGAGGATCTGCCCGCCGTCCCCGACATCTGGGATCATCTGCACGCTTGGCCGCAGCTCGCCGCCGGCGGTGTCGATCCCTACGGCCACACCAACGGTCTGCCGCTTATCCCACTGGTGCCGCCGCTACCACTCGCTGATCCGAAACAGCCGGCGCTGCCGCCACCCGGAGAGCGCGAGCGCTACGACTACGTCCTCGTGCAGGACGAGCGCCGCGGCCTCCCACTCTTCGGCCCCGACGGCGCGCAGATCGCCACCCTGGTCTCCGAATCCGGCGAATTCCGGCTCTATCTTCTGCGCAAAGGAGAGCCGTAAATGCTGGTCTCACTGCGCCGCGCCTATGCCAAAGAGCCGGTGCTCACCGTCGCTGCGCTGCTCTTGGCGCTGGCCACGGTGGCGCCGTTCTGGGTCGGCCGCTATCTGCCCCTTCTCGATCTCCCCAACCATCTGTCGGCCATCACCGTGTGGCACCGCTATCTCGATCCCGACTGGGATTTCTCGCGTTACTACACGCTCAATCTGCAGCCGCTGCCCTACTGGGCCCACTACTACTTCTGTCATCAGGTCGGAAAGCTCGTCGGTGTGGAGATCGCCAACAAGATCTACCTGACCGGCTATGGCCTCGCGCTACCGGCCGGTATCGCCGCGCTCGCTCGGCGTTTTGGTCGTTCGCCATGGCTCGGTCTCTTCGCCTTTCCCATCGTGTGGAACACCAACCTGGCCGAGGGCTTCGTGGCCTTTTGCGGCGGCATGGCGGCGCTGGTGTGGGGGCTCTATCTCGTCGACGTTCACGCCGAAAAACCCCGCTGGTCGACGGGATTCTTGGTCTTTTTCACCGGCATCGCGCTCTACACGTTTCATCTGCTGGCCTACGCCGGCTTTCTGCTCAGCGCCGGGCTCCTCTGTTTCGGCCAGCGCCAGCCGTTCGACTGGAAGCGCCTTTTGCAGCGCGGGGTGCCGGTCGTGGCCGGGTCGGCGATCGGCATCTGGACCTATCTCCACCAGGTGGAATACGGCTTTCAAAAACTCGAAGGCAAGCGGTTTCTCGTCGAGGACCCGATGCAAAACAAGCTGGCGATCATGCCCACGCGCTTTCTCGATTTTCTGTCCAACCAGCGCGACGAATGGGTGGTGGTGGTGCTGGTGGCGGCGTGGTTGCTCCTCGCATTGACCCGTGCCCGGGCGCGCGGCGACGTATCCGATGAGCCCCAAGGCGCCCGTCGCTATGGCCTCGAGCTCTGTCTCGCCGGCATCGGGCTCCTGTTCGTGGTGCTGCCGCGCACCATGCAGCGGCCGTTCTACTGGTACATGATCAACCAGCGCTATGTGCCGCTCTTGTTCGTGCTCGCGGTGCTGACCCTGCGTGGGCCCATCGTCGGTGGGCGGCGCTGGATCTTGGCGCCGGTGATCGCAGCCGGCATCTTTTACGGTGCCGATGTCGGCCGGGCGATCATCGGCTTCAACCACCGCGTGGCCGGCTTCGACAGCGTGGTGGCGCAGATCCCGTGGCACAAGAGCACGCTGACGCTCAGCCTGCGTCCACTCGGCGATCCAGACTTCAACGTCAACCCGTACAACCAGTGGCCGTCCTACACGCAGATGCGTCGAGGCGGCTACAACTTCTACAACTTCAACCAGGGCTTTCCGCTCAAGTATCGCAGCATGAAGCCGGCTCCGGCCTGGGACCACGCCGAGAGCTTCAGCTACGAATGGCACGGCAGCGCCTGGGACTATTTTCTGACGCACAACGAGTCCACGTCGGTGATGAGCACCGGCAGGTCGTTCGAGGGCAAGCCGCAAGTAGATCTGTTCTCGGACCTCGTTCGCGACGGCAAGGTGAAGCTGGTCGCCGCCGAAGGGCCGTGGCGGCTGTACGAAAATCTGGTGCCCGGCGCCAGATAGCCGATCAGTAGATCGTGAACGGCGTGATGAGGCGCGCGTAGAGCGTGTACGACGCCACCAGGCCGAGGGCCAACAGCGACGACAGCGCCGCGATCCGGCCCGGCCAGCCATGCCGCCAGCAAAAGTCGACGGCAGCGCCAAACAGCAGAAACAACGGCGGTGCGGCGAACTGCATGTAGACGCCTTTGACGGGCCCTTCGAAATCGATCGGGTACGCCGTCGCAAAATGGAGCTGGCCGACCAGCGCCAGCAACGGGCACAACAGGACCGCCATCAGGCCGATGTCACGCCGTCGCAGTGCACCCACCCACACCACCAGCCACGCCGCGCAGGTCATCGCTGCAATCCAGGTGCCACCGACGACACTGGCGCGTCCGAACGTCAACGCCGCTGGTCGGAGGGGCTGGTAGTTGGCAAGCACGGCCGGCTGACCCGGCCGGGGTGGCGACGAGAACCCGCTGTGGTACGCATCCACGAACGTCGACGCCAAAAGCGACGGGAAAAAGCGCGGCTGCGGAACGGTCCCCGCTGGGAAATAGGGTGAGTGATAGATCGAAAGCGTCCAGCCGACGACGTACGCCGCCGGTCGCCGTGACAGATACGGTGTCTGCAATGCCACCTGCGCCTGATCGGCGTCGTTGCCGTCGTAACCGCTCAAGAACGGCCGGCCGTGCTGACGAAGATTGTGGACGACATAAGGCCCCACCGTCGCTGATAGCACCACGAGCCCAGCCAGGAACGCCTTTACGTGACGCGGCTTCCACGCGAGCTCCCACAACGCCGCCAGCCCGACCGCGCCCACCAGCGCCAGTCCCGACACTTTGGTCAGCACCTCGAGACCCAAGAGCAGCCCAAGGCCCAGCGCCAGACCCAGGCGCCCTTCGACGACGAACAGCCGCAAGACGACCACCATGGCCAGCACCGACAACAGATTGCTCAGGCCCTCGTTGGTCACCATGCCTTCGAGCTGCATCGTCGAGGGCAACACCGCCGCCAGCGACAAGGCCGTGAGGCGCGCCAACCGCGACGACAGAAACCGTTCACAGGCCCACCAGATGACGCCTAGCTTGCCGATCCCGCACAGCACCGAGATGCCGGCCAACGCCTGCCAGCCGAGGCCGAGCGCATGCAGCGTGCCGGCGATGAAGTAGTACAGCGGCGGGTGATACGCCGCGCGCGAGAGTGACAGCGGCGGAAGCGACCACGTATGCCTGGCGAACCAGTCGATGTACGGCAGATGGCTGCTGGCGTCATACCCCCAGCCCACGTCATAGGTCTTCCACATCGACAGGCGCAGGACCACGCCGATGAAGACGATCGAGACTGCTGGCAAGACCTCTGGCCAACGCTTCGCCAAGGCCGAAAATTAACACGTTCTCCGTCGCTGTGCGGCTTCCTTTACCTCGGAGGGAATGGTGGCCAAGCACGCCGCGCCGCATGCTCTCGTCATGGCCAAGCTAACCGTTCTCATCGGGTTGTTCGTCGTCCACACCGCCGTCACCGTGAAGGCCATGCTGGCCTTCGGCTTCATCGGCATCTTTCGGGAGAGTCTGGCCAACTGGGGCACCGGCCAGGTATTTTCCGATCTCACCGTCTGTCTCTTGCTGATCAACGGCTGGCTGCTCGTCGACAGCAAGAAGAGCGGCGTGCCCGCCTGGCCGTTCGTGCTGGCGTCGCTACCGCTTGGCTCCATCGCGCCGCTCAGCTATCTCGTGCTGCGCGAGCTGCGTACGCCGGAGTAGGCTGGTCGTATGACCCTTCCCAGCCAGGCCCAGCGCAGTCGGGTCAGCGCCGTCGGTCTCGTGCTTCGTCAGTGGCGCACTGCGCGCGGCATGAGCCAGCTCGACCTCGCCAGCGACGCGGGCGTGTCCACCCGGCACCTGTCGTTCGTCGAGACCGGCCGCGCCGAGCCCAGCCGCGAGATGCTGATGAAGCTCTCGGCCACCCTCGGCATGCCACCCCGTGATCGCAATTCACTGCTGAGCGCCGCCGGCTATCAGCCCATCTATCGCGAGTCGCGGCTCGATGCACCCGAGATGCAGGAGTTGGTCCAGGCGGTGACGCTCATCTTGCGGCAGAACGATCCCTTCGGCGCCGTGGCCATCGATCGCGATTTCTCGATCGTCATGTGCAACCGCGGCTTCGCCCTCTTTCTCACGTTGCTCGGCTTTCCCGACACGCCCAAGCCCTTCGAGCTCCTCACCCCGCGCCTGAATCTCATGGACGCCATCTTCGACCCGTCGCTGGGCCTGCGTGCAGCCATCGTCAACTGGCCCGAGGTCGCCGCCAATGTCTTGTGGCGCGCACGCACCGAGCTCGCCGCCACACGCGATGCACATGGCCGCGCCGAGCTCGATCGCCTGAGCCGTCATCCCGGCGTGACAGAGCTCCTCGCCGCCGGTCCCCCCGAGAGCAGCAACGGCTTCGTCCTGCCGCTACGGCTCGAGCTCGGCGGCGTGTCGCTGTCGCTGTTCACCACCATGACCACCCTCGGCACGCCGCAAGATCTGACCGCCTGCGAGCTCCGGATCGAGACCTATCACCCAGCCGACGCCGCCACCCAAGCCCTCATCAAGAGCCTGGTCGTCGACGACCGACCGCACTAGAAAAAGACGGGGTTGGAGACGGCGAACGGCTTTCGGCCTGGCGACAGCGGCGACAGATCCGCCGTCGACGAGGCATGGAAGACGACCCAGTGTTGCGCCTGGGTTTTGAGGCCGTTGACGGTCACCATGGCGTCATAGACATGGTTCGGGCCTGGGCCAGCCTGCTCTTGCAACTGCAGGGTCTGCACCGTGTCTCCGTCGACGATGACCTCCAGCGTTGCTGCGCTCAGCCAGGACGGCGCTTGCACCTTGACCTGAAAATCCTGCGCGCCCGCCGTCGCAATCGTGCCGCCAGGACCGATGCCGCCAGGCCCGACCACCGTCATCATGAGGCCACCCGACACGACCGCGGCGCCTTTGCGCAAGACGTCGCGCACGATGTTGGCGGTGAGCTTGGTGGGATCATCCGTGCCGAGCTGGAAGCAAGTGCGCGGATAGCCAACCGGCGACGTGCGGACGTGGTGGCTGTCGGAGTTGCCGACGGCCCACATCTTACGGCCGAGCTGCAGGAAGGCAAACCAGTCGGCCACCGTCGAGTCGCGGTTGCTTTCGAAGTCGCTGTCGTTGAAGACCTCGATGGCCTCGAACTCGCTCGACCACAGATCCGGATCGCCGACGCCGGTGGTGCGCGACAGGTTGGTGGCGTTGAAATACGCCCCGAAATTTCCCTGGCTGCGCGGATGGTTGATGATCAAGACCGGATTCTCGTCGAGCTGCGAGATCGTATGAAAGACCTCGGGCGGCTTGCGGCCGACCCAGTCGACCGCGCCGTTGTTGAGCTTGGCGGGGTTGGGGTTGAGCGGGACGACGCCAAAGTGCCCCCACTGAAACGTGGTGAACTCCTCCGACGGAAAACCGTAGGCCCATTTGGTGAGGCCGAGCTTCTGGATGATCGGCTGAAAGTCGATGACCCATTCATGCTCGCTGGAGACGGGAATTTCGAGGCCGTCGGCGATGGCCGAGCGGACTTTGAGCTCGACGGCATCGGGCGCGTCGGCGGAGTAGTGCGAGTGAATGTGAAAATCGGCGCACATGACGCCGGTGGATTCGACACTGTGCAGGAGCGAGACGTCGACGTGGGTCGTTTGATCGGTGAGCACGTCGACGGTGCGGCGCTCGACTTCCCATTCGAAGCCGCGGCTGACGATGACCTCGTGAGAACCGGGTGGCACCTGGAACGTCGCGGTGCCGGTGTGGGCGAACTCGAGATGAAGCCGGCCGTTGATCTCCGGCAACACCCCGAAGCTCGACGGCGGTGCCGTCACTGCCGTCGCTGAGATCACCTGAATGCGTACCGGCAGCGCCTCGTTCGATCCCGTGTCTTTGGCCGTCACGACAATCGTACCAGTGGCACCGAGCACGAGGCTGGCCGAGGTGGCGCCAGCGTCGAGTGGGGTCATCACCGAGGTCGGGTAGCCGGGCCCGGTGGCATAGAGCTGCGTCGCGGCCGCCGGCGCATGCAGGCTGAAGCCACCGTCGCTGGCGGCGCGGGTACGACTGAGATAGGTCTTGCCGTCCGCGGCCACGAGATGCACCAGCGCGCCGCCCACGCCGACACCGGCCGGCGTCTTGACCGTGCCGGTGATCGTCCGAAAGCTCGTGTCCCCGTCGACGCGACGCACGGTGGCCAGCACGTCGTCGATGGTCGCGCCGCCGGCAATCAGCTCGGCATAGTCGACGGTCTTGGTTTCACATGAGGCCACTTGCAGCCCAGAGCCGCGCCAGGCATCGAAGCCGGACACATCGATGAGGAAGCTGAACGGCAGACCCTTGAGTCGCCAGGCAAAGCCGGCTCCGTCGGTGCGATGCGGCTCGAAGGCCACCAGCGCGCGATCTCCGCCGGGTCCACCGAAGCCGCTGCCGGGCGTGAAGACATCGTTGCGCATGGTGTGAAAGAAGCCGATGTTCTGCGAGTTGCTGAGATCGGAAGGCTGCGCCGTCGGGTTCATCAGCGACAGGCGGAGCGTGACCACCTCGGCATGCGGCGCCAGCACGTAGTCGAGCGCTGCCGGAAAGTCGAACTCGTCGGTCAAGATGCCGGCGAAGGTGTCGAGAAAGGGAATGTTGGTCAGCTTGCCCGACACCCGTACGACGGCTTCTTTGCCGTCGCTGCCGTCGTTGAGCACGGTGACCTTGTCGGGCTTCACCGCCTGCCGCGAAAAGGCGACCAGCGTCTCGCCGTACTCGGAGATCGGCACCGCTTTGCCGTCGCTGCCCACCGGCGAAATGGCCAAGATCTCACCGCCAAACGGCATGTACCCGTCAGAGGCACCCTCGGCCTCGATGTAGACGGCCAGCTTGTCGTTGGTCAAAAGAAAGTCGCCGACCGTGACCTTGAACTTGGCGTCCTCAGACTGCCGAATCAGTCCAGCGTCGAGAATCCGCCCAGCCCGCGCCTGCCCAGCCGTAGCGGCGCCACTCGGATCGGCATGCCCGTTGGGGTCGCCATGCGGAAACCGACTGTCCATCGTGATCTTCTGCGCCGAGCAAGCCACCGGCGTGGTCGGAGCAGAAGAACAACCAGCGACGACAAACGCACACACCCCAAGCCAAGCTTTAGCCACGTCACACCTCTGTGACGGAATCGTAACACCGAAGAAACACGCCGTCGCTAGGTCGAAATTTCGACCGGCCCGAGACTCCAGATTAGTTTCGCAAGACGATCAAGGTCTGGGACACGGCTCGCTACGACGTCGTGGTGGTGCGACGCCAGCGCTCGCAGCGCATCGTCGAGAACTGGATCATTTTTGGCGACAGTCTCTTGCTCACTCGCCTTTTGCAGATCTCGAATGCATCGGAGAGGCCGGCGAAATGCGTTGCTGAATCGTGCCATCTCGACGGTTGAGGGATCAGGCGAGCAGCTCCGGAGAAACGCAGAGACACCCGCCCGAGAGACGTCGATTTTCAAATGCTCAGCCGTCGGTGGCCGGTCGAATCCTGCCAAGAGGAGCGATTCCTTTGACCACCTGAGAACCACACCATGCACAGTTTCTCTCGGCACAGAGTCCGGCGAACGGGCCCGAAGATATTCGGTCCAAGTTGCTTCAGCCACTCCGTGCCACTCGTCGATCTGAGCAGGATCTTGCGGGGGAGGCGCGGTTCCGAGAGGCAGTTCGGATAGTCGATCTCCGTCAGCTACAAAAACGACGTGATCAATAGGCTTTGGGTCTCCTGGAAGACCACTCGCTCGCGCCCTCGGCCAAGTGGATTCGGCGTACCTGCCGAACGCACCATTTCCGTTCGATGTATGAAACAACAGCACCGGAAACTCAGCGCGCGATGCATTTGCGCGCAACCGCCTTCTGGCGAATGTGCTGAGGGCTTCGTAGTGCCTGTCCTCCCAAACCACAAGAACGCGAGTCATTCAGCATTCGCGGCACCGGTGTTCGGCGCATCCAGAAGGCCAGTTTGACGCAATTCCGACAGAGAGTAGGTCTTTAGCCATGCGGTCAAGGCGTCTTTGTCAACACGCCGCACTACTGCACCATCTTTTCCTGGCTCGACTATGCGGATGGACTTTGCGGGATCTTGAAGCTCGTCGAGGAGCGCAGTGGAGTGAGTGACGATGGCCAACCGCCGATGCCTATGTTCCTTGTGCGCCAAGCTCATGAAACGTCTCAACGCCGAGGGATGAAGATTTGCATCGGGCTCATCGAGGGCAAGCACTGCGCTTTGGTTGGGTTGAAGTACTGCGGTTAGCAGGCACAGCAGCGAAATCATCCCGTCAGATAACTCAGACGCATAGAGCTTGCGTGCCGGAAACCGACTGTCCTCGATTGCGAATGAAATCTTGGAGCCTCCAGCGTCGGCGGGGAACGTAATTCTGCGCACAAATGGGAACTCAGCACGAAAAGCCCGCTCAAGTTGCTCCCATGCGTCGGCGTGCTCTGTGAACAGGCCATACAGGGCGTTTGCGAGCCCGAGACCCTGTCGATCGAGAAAGTCCTTTGGACCGATTACCATCGTGTCGCGCGGAGACTGCTGCGCGAGATCGGCCCTCGCCCATTCTGGCGCAGTCGATATGGCTCCCAGCACGTTGATGCCGGAGAGGGTGCGGTTTAGCCAAGCCAGGCCAGGATAACGATTGGCGTCGACGAAGGCCTCGAACGCAAGCTGTCTCGGATTGGTAACCGGACTGACCTCCGTGGCGTCGACCTCGCTGTGGACTTGCCGATCCTCCCACTCCTCCACATCACCCGTGACCAACGACTTCAGGGCCTTGCCTCCCCTGTCGACAAGTGTTTCCGCTACTACCAGCGGAATTCCGTTCGTGGTTTGGTCGAGCATGATCGACCATTCCAGATCGAATTGCCGTCGGCGCTCGCCTGTCTTGAATTTCAGCTCGGTCTTGATCTCAATCGGCCCAGCCGCCCCGACGGTCTTCAAATTACCAAGACCACCATGGGCTCGAGTAGCTTCCTGAAGTCCCTGCCCAGCACACCGAGCAAGGAAATCCAGAACTTCGAGAACCGTACTTTTGCCTGATCCGTTGGGACCAATAAACACCGTCGGTGCATCTTCCTCAAAATCGATGACCACGTCGCGCAGTAGGCGAAAGTTTTTGACGGTCAGACGGGTGAGCATGACTGCATCACGCTAGCACGGAGACGCAACTGCGACGAGCGCGTCAGCTCCAGCGGAGATCGATGACCAGCGCGCCAGGCGCCAGCGAGTAGCCGGCCGTGACGTCACCGGCGCGCGCGGACAGGCTGCCGGCGTAGCGCATGCTTTCGGCGATCACCATCGCCGCCAGCTTGGAGCCGCAGTAGGGATGCTCGGTGAGCCGGAGCTGGGCCGTGTTTTTGCCGACGACAGCGGCGAGAATGCCGTGGCTGTGCTCGTCGCGCCACAGCTCGGCGGCGCGTTCGCACATGAGGGACGGCGTCGCCAGCTTGACCAGCACCCGGCGCACCCGACCGAAGCCCTGCGCCACCATGGCGTCGACGAAGCGATAAAACTTGGCGGTGTCTTCCCCGGCCGGGCCCTGCCAGACGGCGCGGTGCCACTCCGTGATCCAGCGCTCGGGGATCCAGGTCTCCGTCATGTGCGCGTCGATGGTCTCGGTGCGCACCTCGGCCGGCAGGACCTTGGCCACCTCGTCGAGCGCCGTTTTGCCGAACACCTCCACCACCGCATGCCGCTTGGCAGCGAGGATGCGGGAATGGGCGAGCGGCTCGTTCACAGTGCTCAGTGTACTCGGTAACGCAATAACAGGAAGACTAGCAGGCCAAGGCCGAGCGGCCAGAAAACCGCGCGCCCGGGACGCCCTCCGACGTCGCAGGCGCAGGCCCAGGTCCGTTCGTCATGCGGCGGGCCGAGGTCGACTTTTGCGCCGGCCATCGGCTCCACTGGGCTCGCTGCGGAAACCGCATCTACCGTCGACAAATCGGGCATCGCGCCGGCCAGGTCTACGCCGGCCAGATCCGGCGGGTCACCCACCTCGACCACCAGCGTGGTCCCTCCGACGCCGTCGCCGGTGTTGTTGCCGTCGGCGTTGCCGGCCAGGCCCGTCGCGAACACGGTGAGTGTGCCAGGCACCGACGGCGCATCGAGCTCGAAGCGCCACTGCACGGTATTGCCCTTGGCGACGCCCTTGTGTGAAATCTCGCCGTTGTTGAGGAACGTCGCGTTGTTTTGCGCCAGCGAAACCAGCGTGCCGCCCGAGACCGCCACGTCGAGGCCGGCCACGTGGCTGGTCGCGCCGGTCACGACATCGAAGGTATACGTGCCGTGCTCACCGACGGCAAGATGGGTCGGCCCGGCCAAGGTCACCGTCGGAATGGCTGCGCCGGCTGCATGGCATTGGGTGCAGCTCGCGCCGTCTTTGCCGGAATAGCCGAACACACCCGTCGAATACGCCTGGGCGACAGTCGGCAGCAGCAACAACAACAACGACGCTTTCATGACTGCATCGCCGGATGGGCCTCCCCTCGCAGCGTGGTGACCTCGATGCCGATCTTCGACAGCCACGCCGTCGGCAGCTCGCCACCGATGCACACAAAAATATAGTCGACCGCCAGCCGCTCGAGGCGTCGCTCCTTGAGCACGACCACTCCGGGCTGAATCTCCGTCGGGACCGTGCGTTTTCTGAGCTCGAGCTGCTTCAGCGAATAGGCTTTGTCGAGCGCAGCGGCATTTTCGGGCTTGCAGCGATCGAACGCCTCACCGCGATGCACCAGCGTGACCGTGGTCCCGGGCTCGCGCGACAAGATCAGCGCCGTCTCGACGGCATTGTCACCGCCGCCAAACACCGCACAGCGCGACCCACGATATTGCTCCGGCTCGATGAGCTTGTAGGTCACGAACGGCAGATCTTCGCCCGGCACACCCAGCTTGCGCGGCGCGCCACGTCGACCAATGGCCAGCAACACCCGTCGCGCCCGCCGCGTACCGGTCGACGTCTCGATCGTAAAAATCCCGTCGTCGCCGCGCTTCAGATCGTTGACCCGCACCTTTTCTTCGATGGGAATCGATGTCTTTTGCACCACCTGCTCCCATAGCTCGAGCAACGCTTCTTTGGTCGTGCGCCGCAGTTGCACCTTGCCGTAGAGCGGCAGCTCGCACGGCGCGGTCATGACGATCTTCTGGCGCGGAAAACTGCGCAGCGCGCCGCCCATCGAATCCTGATCGACGACGGCAAACCGCAACCCGAGCGACTGCGCCTGCAGGCCCGCGCCGATCCCCGCCGGGCCCGCCCCGACCACCAGCAGATCGAGCAAGCTCTCGTCGCTGCGCCCAGCGGAATTGGCCGTCAGCGTCTTGGCGATGGCCTTGACCGCCTGCGTCCCCTGATTCACCGCATTGTGAATCAGGCCCATGCCGCCGAGCTCGCCGGCGATGTACAACCCCGGCACATTGGTCTGAAAATCCCCGCCGAGCCGAGGCAAATCCACGCCGCGCTTTTCCGTCCCCAGCACCAGGGTGATCGCATTGACCGGGCACGCCGCTTGACACTCGCCATGCCCGATACACGCCGACGGCCGGATGAGCTTCGGCCGGCCATCGACCATGCCGAGCACGTCTTTCTCCGGGCATACCTCGATACACGCGCTGGTACAGATGCAGGTGTGCTCGTCGATCCGCGGATGCAGCGACACGGGCTCGTGCTGGCCGAGCTTCTGCGCCTTCTTGTCCAGCGCCTCGAAGCGCTTCTTCTCCGTCGCTGCGCGCGAGAAGTAGTAGGCGAGGCCACCCGCCACCACGCTCCCCACCGCCACCGCCGCCATCGTCATCGGATCTGCCACGCGCGTTCATCGTAACAGGCGCCTGCATAAACCCAACAGATAGAGCGATAAGCCGCCCATATAGCGACTATGGGGTGGTTCTATTGCTCCCGACCCGACTTCCAGCGTACGGTGGTCGAGCCGAATGCGCGTGGGTACACAGGGGAGATGTGGGGATGGCTGAGGCCGCTCTAGCGACGCAGCCGCGCCTGAAAGTCCCCGTCGAGGTGGTCTTGCCCTCGGTGTACTACGCCATCTTGCTGATCGAGGCCGGCGGCTTGCTCGGCCTGTTCCTCCTCGACAAGATGCCGCCCATGGCCGCGTACTGGCTCGGCTGGGCGGGCACAGCGTCGATGCTGCTCATGCACGTCTACTCCTTGCGCAAGCGCATCCGCGCCATGTTCGGCTGGGGACGGCTGTCGACCTGGCTCCACGTTCATATCTTTCTCGGCCTGCAAGGCGCCATGTGGGTCTGCTTTCACTCGGCGCATTTGCAGACGCTGGAAAACATCTCCGGCATGACCATCATTGCCGTCTTGGTCGTCGTCGCCTCGGGCATGATGGGTCGCTATCTGTTCTCGCTGTTGCCGAAAGGCCTGTCGGGTGAGCGCCTCACGGCACGGCAGATCGAGCAAGAGATCGCCGAGCTCGAGCCGCGCTTCAAGGCGTCCGCGCAGCCGGCTATCGAGGCTGCCATCGCCGAATATTCGGCAAAGCGCGCCATCACCGGCAAGCTCGGCTTCTTCGATCTCATCCGCGAAGACTTCCGATCGCGCCGCGCCTTACGTCATCTGTTGGCCGCCACCAAGCAGGTGGTGCGCAGCCAAAAGCATGGCACGACCGAGCTCGAAGATTTTGCGGCACTCGTCAAACGGCGCGCCGATCTGGCCCGGCGTCTGGCTTTTCTGCAAGGCGCCGAACAGACGTTCCGTCGCTGGCATCTGTTTCATAAGCCGTTGACCTTCATCTTGCTCGGCGCAGTCGTGTTGCATGTCGTGGCTCACTACATTTACGCGGCGCAGTTCTCAGCATGAAAATATTTGGCTTCGCGCTGCTCCTCTTCACCGCGCAGGCGCACGCCTACGATCTGCGTGTCCTGGCCGGCCTCGACACGTTTTTGTCGACCGGCACCGGCTTCTCGTCGCTGGACAACGCCGAGCTCGGCATCAACGCCCGCATCGAAGCCAAGAACATCAAGAAGCTCCTCGACGTGAAGCTCGACTTCAGCGGCCGCGAAGCGTTCATCGGCAACTCGACCATGAACCATCTGTGGGAGCTCAAGCTCACCCTGCGCAACCTGGCCGGCCGCGTCGATCTCACCATCGGTCGCTTCCGCACGCCAGGCGGCTTCTGGCTCATCGCCGACGGTGCGCTCCTGACTCTAAAATACACGCCGTGGCTGTCGCAGTCGGCATGGGGCGGGCTCCGCTCGTTCTCGACGGGACGCCGCGACACCTGGATGGCCTCGTCGCCGCTGGCGTTGCCGCTGGCCGGAACGTCGCTACAAGTTTCACACCATAAAGTAACGGCGCAGGTCTCCTTCACCTGGTCGCGCGATGCCGTCGACCAGCCCATCCAGGGAGCGGACACTGGCCCGCCCCGCGAGCGGCAGATCAGCGACGAATATTTTCTCGACGGCTTCGTGAGCGTCATCGCCCATCCCAAGGTCTGGATGTCGGCCGGCGCCAGCCTCGGCACACGCTACGACGTCAAGCTCGACGCCACCAACCCCTACGGCCCGACCTCGCTCGGTGTCGTCACTCTGGGGGCGGTGGGCACCTACGGCGTCATCGAGTACCGCCCGCACAAGCGGGTGCGCCTCGTCTACAACGTGCAGTACGAGCGCGTGCGTCTCATCCAGTCGCAGCTTTTGACGCTCAAGCCCGACGGCACGCCGGTGCAAACCGCCGACGGCTCGTTCGTCGACCAGAGTCTGCGCATCGTCTGGTTGGCCTGGCGCGCGCTGCGCCTAGAGGGCACCTATCGACCGCGGTTCCGCGCCACCACCGATATCGAGCACCATGTGCTGGTCGGTGTTCGCGCTGACGATCTCTGGAAGGGACTTGGGGCCTATGTGTCGGCAGGCGTGGATCTGAATCGGTTCAACGCTGGGCAGCCCAACACCCATGTGCACAACCGCGTGATCTACAACGCCGGTTTGTCGTTCACCAAGCCCTGGCTCGATCTGCGCGGCGGCATCCTGTTCACCGACGGCATCGGCTCCGGTCTCTTGTTCTCCGCCAGCCAGGTGTCCGGCGGTGCGACGCCGAGCGAGCTCAATCCGTTCATCCTCGAGTCGAGCCGAGTGGCCTACGTACGCGTCTTCGCGATGTTCTGGAAGATGTATGCCGGGGTGGACGTGGAAGAGAACATCGATGCCGCGCAGCTGCGCGCGCTGGTCCAGGTGGGGGCGTCGCTGTGAGGCTTTTGATCACCCTGTTGCTGCTGCTGCCGTCGCTGGCTAGCGCCGACTTGCAAAAGTTGGTCTCGCCGGGCCCGTTGGCCGAAGGCCACAAGGCGCTGGATTCGCGCTGTGAGTCTTGCCATGTGCCGTGGAAGGGCATCCCGTCGAGCGCCTGCCTGACCTGTCACACAGCGACGGCAAAACGCATCCAGGCCAACCTCGGCACGCACGCCAAGTTCGAGCGCGAGGGCAAGAAATGCTCCAGCTGCCACGGCGACCACAAAGGCCGCAACCACGTGATGTCGCCGCCCGTGCCCTCTGCAGCCTTTGCTGGCGCGGCCCACAAAGAGCAAACCGGCGTCGCGCTCGACGGCAAACACGCCAGCGCCGCCTGTGCCAGCTGCCACAAGCCCGGCAAACAAGGCCCACGCTGGAGCGGTCTCCCGACGACCTGCATCGGGTGCCACACCGACGTCCACAAAGGCTCTTTCGGCACCGGCTGCGACCGCTGCCACGCACCGACGGGTTGGAAGCCCACCACGCGCACCGTCGCCAATCACCTTTTGCCCATGACCGGCAAGCACGAGGGCCTGGCCTGCGCCAGTTGCCACCAAGGCGGCAAACATCTCACAGCGACGAGATCTTCGTGCGGCGATTGTCACGCGCAACAACACGGCGGCACCAAAGCGCCCTGCGAGACCTGCCACAACACCAAAGATTGGAAGACCGCCACCTTCGCCCACGACTTTTGCACCTGCATCTTGCCGGGCAAACACCAGACGGCGACCTGCCTCGCTTGCCATCCCGCTTTCAAGTTCACACCGACGCCATTTGCGTGCGCCGGCTGCCACAAGAAAGAGCGGCCACACGAGGAGCTCGGCGCCTGCTCGCAATGCCACTCGGTGTTGTCGTGGAAGACCAAGGCCTTCGATCACAACAAGCCCAAGGTCGGCTTCAAAATAGAGGGCAAGCACACCGAGGTCGGCTGCGAAAATTGCCACAAAGAAAAAGGCATTTTCCGCACCGCGCCCAAGACTTGCGCGGGCTGCCATGCCGTCGCTGGCAAGCTACCGAAGCACGGCGATTTCGGCGCCTGCGCCAAGTGCCACACGGTGGCCGGCTGGAACAAGCCGTCGTTCGATCACGCCAAGACCGCCTTCCCGCTCGACGGCAATCACCAGAAAGCGAGCTGCCAGGCGTGTCACGCGACGATGAAGAAAGGGCAGTTTCAGCCTGGGCCCAATGCGTGTCGGCTATGTCATAGCGATCCGCACAAGGGCCAGTTCGGCGCGCTGACGATGCCTATTCAACTTGCCGGGCCGCCCGCGCATGTCGTCTCCACCAAGCTCGGCTGCATGGACTGCCACACACCCAATGCCTGGAAACCGTCGACGGTGACGCCGGAACGGCATGCCGATCTCGGCTATCCGCTACGCGGCGGCCATGCAGGCGTCGCCTGCGCCAGCTGCCACGACGGCGGCCAGTTTCTCGGCACACCCAAAGACTGCAAATCGTGTCACTTCGATCGCCATCGCGGCAAGGTCGGCAACGACTGCGCCCGCTGCCACGACGAGCGCGGCTGGAAATGGCACGCCGCTTTCGACCACAAAGCCGAGACCGGCATGACCCTCGACGGTGCACACGGCAAAATCGCCTGCGCGCAATGCCACGGCACCGACCACGAAAAATTCGCCAGCCTCATCACACAGGGTCCGATCGCCTGCGCCACCTGCCACACGCCGAAACACGGCGACCAGTTCGGCACCACCTGTACCAAGTGTCACTCGACGACGCGCTGGTCGGATGTGCCGCGCTTCGACCACTCCCGCACCATGTTCCCTCTCGAGCGCAAGCATGCGGCCTTGCCCTGCGTCGCCTGTCACGACACCCAGAAGCTACAAAACGCGGGCAAGCTCGACCCGTCGTGCCGCACCTGCCATGGCGATCCGCACCGCGGCCGCACCCAGAGCGAGTGCGGCGACTGCCACCGCGCCGACCGCTGGTCGATTGTCCGCTTCGACCATGACCGGACCTTTTTTCCTTTGCGAGGCAAACACTTCGCCACTCCATGCCGCGACTGCCACGTCAACGATCAGTTCACGGGCGTGCGCTATGAGTGCGTCTCCTGCCACCGCGCTGATCGCCAGCGTGCTGAGGCTGAGCATCCGGATCACCGCGCCTTCAGCCCCGACTGCGCCGACTGCCACAAGCCCTTCAAGTGGTAATGGGCATCGCCTCCGTAATGATGGCGGCGAGCTGGTCGCCGGCGACGTGAAGCGGCGTTTGCGAGCGTGAAATGCGGGCCAAGAGCAGCGCGCCTTCGACGGAGCCGACCACGAACATGGCCAGGTCGGCGGCGCGTTTGGGCTTGATGCCGGCGGCGGTGAAGGCTTCAGCGACGGCAGCCTGCCAGTCGGCGTAGGCGCCGCAACAGGCCTCGGCCAAAGCCGGGACGGTGCTGGCCGTCTCGAGAGCGACAGTGGTAATCGGACAGCCGTTGACATAGTCACTGTCGGCGAGCTCCTGGGCGCGGGCGTGGCAAAACGCTTTCACGGCGGCGGCGGGGTGCACGTTGGCAAAGGCTTCGTTGAGCTGCGCCAGCGTACCTTGGTTGCCGAGGTCGATTGCGGCCAGGCCCAGCTGCTCTTTGCCGTCGGGGAAATGATGATGGATCGATCCCCATGGTGTGCCGGCCTCGTCGACCAACGTACGCCAGGACGTGCCGCTGTAGCCGCGTCGCTGGAACGAGCGCACGGCGGTCTCGATCATTTGCTGGCGGGTGCTGCTCATCCTTGGGATCTAGCGCCAAACGCGCCCCTTGACTAGGACGTTCGTCTTAGCGTACTAGTACGACTGTATTAATACGGTCGTACTAGTACGGCCCTGGAGACTTTCGATGAAAACGTTCGTAGTGACGGGTGTATCGACCGGTATCGGCCGCAAGACGGCCGAAGATCTCTTGGCTGCCGGCTTCTATGTCTTCGGCAGCGTGCGCAAAGAGAGCGATGCTGCGGGTTTGACGGGTGCGTTTAGCCCGTTGGTCTTCGATGTCACCGATGCACGAGCCGTGCGGCTCGCAGCCGACCGGGTACGGGCTCACCTCGGTGGCGAGCGCTTGGCGGGCCTGGTCAACAACGCCGGCATCGCGCTACAAGCGCCTCTGTTGCAGATGTCGAACGAAGACTTCTCTCGGCAGTTGGAGATCAACTTGCTCGGGCCGCTGATCGTCACCAAGGCCTTTGCGCCGTTACTGGGTGTCGAGGCTGCGCTCCATGGCGCGCCAGGCCGGGTGGTCAATGTGGGCTCCACCGTCGGCAAGATCGCGCCGCCCTTCATGGGCGCCTATGCCGCCTCCAAACACGGCCTTGAAGCCTTCACTGACTCGTTGCGCCGCGAGCTCGGAATCTATGGCATCCAGGTGTCGCTGATCGGGCCTGGGCCCGTCGACACGCCGATCTTCGATAAGCCGCGACCGTCTATTGCCGCCTCAGACTTCGACGCCGCGCTCGCCAAATACGACGCCATCTCCAATCAGGAGCGGTCCCATGCGCTCAAGCCCGAGCAGGTCAGCCGGGTCATCTTGAAAGCGCTCACGGTCTCTCGCCCCAAGACGCGTTACGCGGTCGTACCGGGCAATTTCCAGTCGTTCATGCTCTGGAAAGTCTTTCACCTCTTGCCCAAACGCTGGGTCGACTTCCTCTTCGCGAGGATGCTCGGGCTCGGCCGGCTTCAACGGAGTTGAGGTCACTTAGATCCTCGTAAGCTTCGCATGCGCCGCTACAAATGCTGTCGCTTCCCTTTATAGAGGTGTTAAACTCTAACAGTCCCGAGGCCTTACGCTCACACTGGCTTACAGTGTAGGCGCGATTCAATGACCCCGATGGGTCAGGAGCAACCATGGACTGGGTCGGCAAAAACATCGGCAACTACGTGGTCAAGAGGCTCCTCGGCGAAGGCGGCATGGGGACGGTGTTCCTCGGCGAGCACCCCCTCATCGGCAAGAAAGTCGCCATCAAGGTCCTCCTCGACGAATTCGCCCAGCGCGAAGACATCGTGACCCGCTTCTTCAACGAAGCCAAAGCCGTCAACGAGATCAAGCACGGCAACATCGTCGACATCATCGACTTCGGCAAGATGAAGGTCTATCAGGGTGCGCCGGACACGGTGTACTTCATCATGGAGCTGCTCGAGGGTGAGTCGCTGTCGGACCGGCTCCGTCGGCAGCCGCTGTCCTTGCCCGAAGTGGTTCACATCATGTTGCAGTGTTGCTCGGCGCTCGAGGCCTCGCACGCCAAGGGCATCATTCACCGCGATCTCAAGCCGGACAATATCTTCATCACCCCCAAGAGTTCCGACCCGCTCTTCATCAAGATCCTCGACTTCGGCATCGCCAAGCTGAACGACGGTCCGGTCGGCTCCAAGACGCGTACGGGCGTGGTCATCGGCACGCCGTCGTACATGAGCCCCGAGCAGTGCATGGGCCGCGGCCACATCGACGCCCGCTCGGACATCTACTCGCTGGCGATCGTGATGTACGAAATGTTGACCGGCAAGGTGCCGTTTGGCGGCGCGAGCTGCACCGGCTTTGGCGAGATCATCATCGCCCACATGACCCAGCCGCCGCAGCCACCGTCGGAGATCAACCCGGCAGTGACCGCCGAGCTGGAGTCGGTGGTGATGCGCGCACTCGGCAAAGATCCCGGCCAGCGCTTCCAGAACATGGAAGAGTTTGCCAACGCGCTGCGCTTTCCGGGCATGCATCTGTCGCAGTGGCAGCAGGGTCTGCCGGCGGCGCCTCCAGGCTCGCAGCCGACGATGGTCGGCACCGGGCGGTTCGGCATGATCTCGACGGCCGGTCCGCAGCCGACCACGCTGTCGGGTGCGGCAGGCCAGGTCGGCGGCACGATGGTCGGTGCCCCGCCCAAGAAGAGCTCCGCGGGCATGATCGGCGCGCTCGCCGCAGTGGCTGCGCTTGCCGTCGGTGGTGGTCTTTGGTGGAAGTCGCGTGGCGCGGCGGTCGAGCCGGCCACGGTGGCAGCGACGCAGCAGCCGATCAAGGCCGAGGCCCCCAAGACGATCCAGGTGTCGGTGTCGAGTGATCCCGTCGGTGCCAAGGTCTTTCGCGGCGACACCGGCAAGGAAGCCGAGGGCGTCACGCCGTTGTCGTTCGAGCTCAAGAAGGGCGAGATGTTCGACGTCCGTGTCAAGCTCGACGGCTACACGCCCAAGGTCGTCCAGGTCGGCGGCGAGCGTGATCAGTCCGTCGCGGTGGCGCTGAGCAAGGCTGCCTCCGCGCCCGTCGCTGTGGTGCCGGCTCCCGCCGCGCCGGTCAAGGAGCGCCACTCGTCGTCGTCGTCTTCGAGCGGCGCCGAAGACAAGCCAGTCAAGGTCGCCAAATCGCGCAAGCCCAAGGCAGGCAGCGAAGAAGACCTCATGATGCCCCCGTCGCTACGCTAGGTCTATCCCACAAGTTGTGCGGCAGCTCCATGTAGAGGCGGCGTCGCGACGTGAAGTGACTTGACAGGTCATAATAAAGTGACCACAATGGTCAGATGAAATCGGCATCGGTCACCGAGCTCAAGGCCAACCTGTCCCACTATCTGCGCATGGTTCGCCTGGGTACCGAGGTCCAGATTCTGGACCGAGGTGTGCCAGTGGCACGGCTCACCGGGCTCGGCGAGCTGGCCCCCAGCAACGACGAAGATCGGGTCGAGCGGCTGTGCCGCGCCGGCATTCTTCGTCGAGGAAGCTCCGACCTCGGCTGGCTACTCGAGGAAAAACCCATCCAGGCGCGAGACGCCGCGCTGTCGGCAGCGCTCGACGAAGACCGTGAGGATCGCGTGTGAGGTTCTGGGATAGCTCCGCCATCATCCCGCTCGTCGTCGCCGAGGAAGGAACCGAGCTGGCTCAAGGCTGGCTCCAAGAGGACAGCGACGTGGCAGTCTGGGTCCTCACCCGTCTCGAGCTGGCTTCGGCCATCGAGCGGCGCACCCGCGAAGGACGCCTCAGCTCGAGTCAACGTACGAGCGCCCTACGTCGCATCGAACGACTCGTGAAAGATGCGCACGAGGTGTCCGAGGTGTCGGCGGTGCGCACGCGCGGCCTCTCGCTGCTGGCCCGCCATTCGTTGCGCGCTGCCGACGCTGCCCAGCTCGGCGCCGCACTGGTCGTGGCCGATCCCGATCCAGCCTCGCTCACCATGGTCGTTCTGGACCGTCGATTGGCCAATGCGGCAGAGCGCGAAGGACTGCAAGTCCTGAGCTGGCCCGACCCCGCAGACGAGCCGTAGACGCGATCGACCAGGTGGCGAGCCCTACCGTCGGTGGCGTGAGACAGCGCGCTCGGCTTTGAGGAGTCGTTCGGTGTGGACCTTGAGCGGCTCCACATAGCGGGGGATGCCCTCGTCGACGAGCTTGGCCATGGCGCGGGCGATCTGGGTCACTTCTTCTTCGAGGGTGGCCCGGCGTGCGGTCAGGTTGATGGCCTGCTCGGTGGTGAGCGTCAGATCGATCTCCAGATCTTGCGCCGTCTGGGAAATCTTCTGCTCGTACTCGGCGATCTGCGCGTCGAGCGCTGGCATCGGCTGACCCAGGGCCTCGATGTGCGCAAAACGTAGCTCACCGAGGGCGAAGCGGAACGAGCTTTCCCGCTCACGCGCCGCCTGCTCGAGGTCGAAGCTGCGCGTCTCCACCAGCTGCAGCTCGTAGTCACAGCGGGCCAGATCATCGAGCAAGCTGCGAAAGGTGGTGAGGCCGATGATGAGCTGCACGTCGCCGTGGCCCTGATCGAGGAGGCCCTCGGCGACGCGCCTCAGCGCCGCCCAGTAGTGTCGCAGCGCATCGTCGTCGGTGAATGCATGCACGGGCTCGGTCGAAGCGCCTTTTCTGTCGACGATGGTGGTGGCGACCACTGCTTGCGCGGCCGCTATTTCGGCGAGGTTGGGCCGCATGATGGCCGCGGTGCGACGGCCCGAGCCCGGCCGGTGCGCCGAATATCCCGGCACGCGCTCGACGGCAGCCAGCAGATCTTTGCCAGTCTGGAAGCGCTTGACCGGATCTTTTTCGAGGCAGCGCAGGATGACCGCGTCGAGCTCCGGCGGGATCTGGGCGTCGGGCTTGCGCTGGCTCGGCGGCACCGGCTGATCGCGGAGATGCTTGTAAACGATCTCCATGGTCGTGCCGGTAAACGGCACATCACCGACGAGGAGCTCGTAGGCGATACAACCGGCGGCATAGATGTCCATGCGCGGATCGACGCCGTCCCCACGCAGCTGCTCGGGCGACATGTACTGCGGCGTGCCCGAGACCTCGTCCTTGTTGGTGAGCTGCAGGCTCTCTTTGTATTCGGGCGAGATGATCTTGGCGACGCCAAAGTCGAGCACCTTCAAGATGTCGGCGTGACCACGTCTCTCGACGAGGATCATGTTCTCCGGCTTCAGATCGCGGTGAATGACGCCCTGCTGATGCGCGTGGTCGATGGCCTCGGCGAGCTGCGCCAGCACGCGCAGCACCCGACTCGGCGCCAAGGGACCCTTGTGCAAGAGCTTGTCGAGCTGCAGGCCGTCGACGAACTCGGTGGTCAGGTAAAAGCGCCCGTCGGCGAGCTGGCCAAAGTCGTACACGCAGACGATGTTGGGATGCTGCAGCCGGTTGGTGGCGCGCGCTTCTCGACGGAACCGCAGCACGAACTGCGGCGTGGAGGCGAGGCTGGGATGCAAGATCTTGAGCGCTTCCTGGCGGCGCAAATTCAGGTGCTCGACGAGATACACCTCACCCATGCCACCTTCGCCAAGCTTCGAAAGCACGCGATATCGATCTTCAAGAACAGTTCCGACCATGGATTTCGCCTCATCCCAACAGATCGCAGCCCGCCCCGACGGGTGATCTTACCGTGGATCCGGTCTGCTAGGATGCGCCACCGTGAATCGAACGCGATCGTTGGTCTGGGTGGCTGTGGCTTATCTCGTCGCTATGGCCGCGGCATGGGGCGCGTGGCGCCTGCTTTCGGGGCAGCCTTTGTGGCTGCTCGTGTCCGCGGCCGATGTCGCGGCGACGGTGGCCATCTTTGGGTTTTCGGTCGCGTTCAACAACAGCAGCATCTACGACCCCTACTGGAGCATCGCGCCGATGGTGGCTGCGCCGGTCCTGGCTGTCGTCGGTGTGGCCGCGGGCGGCGATGGTGCGCGCGCCTGGCTGGTGGCGGCGCTGGTGATGACCTGGGGTGCGCGGCTCACCTGGAACTGGCTGCGCAGCTGGCACGGGATGACGCAAGAAGACTGGCGCTACATCAACGTGCGCAAGGCGACCGGCCGCGGTTACTGGGCGGCGAGCTTCTTTGGGCTGCACCTCATGCCGACGGTGGCGGTGCTGCTGGGCATGTGGCCGCTGTTGCCGGCCATGACCGTGGGTCGGCCGCTCGGGATTCTCGACGGGGTGGCGACGCTGGTGACGCTGACCGGCATTCTGTTGGAAGGCATCGCCGACGAGCAACTGAGGTCGTTTCGGCGTCGGGCGACCACAGGGCAGATCATGGAAGAGGGGCTGTGGGGCCGTTGCCGGCACCCGAATTATCTGGGCGAAATCACGTTCTGGTGGGGCGTCTATCTCTTTGGGCTCGCGGCGTCACCGTCGAGCTGGCACTACACCATCGTCGGTGCGGCCTATATCCACATCATGTTCGTGTTCATCACCATCCCGATGATCGACAAGCGGTCACTCGAGCGGCGGCCACTTTACGGCGAGCACATGGCGCGGATGTCGGCGCTGTTGCCGTTCGGTCGTCGCTGACAGCGGCTAACAGCGGTCGCCGATGAACGCCGCCACACACTGGCCGGCGTCACAGGCGAGACGATTGCGGAGCCAGAGGATGTGGTTGCCGCAGTCCGGCTTTGGCAAGGGCTTACCGCGGTAGCGCTTGGGTCGGGCGATGGCTTTGCCGTCGCTGGCGAGCCAGCAATCGGCGATGGTCTGGCAAGGAATGGACGGCTGAGACGGCAGCGTGCTGTCGGTCGCAGCGACGCGGCCGAGAGCGCAGGCGACCAAGACGACCAGCGTTTGGACCAGCCTCAGGCGGTCACCAGGATGTGATGGCGCACGCTGGCGGCGACCCATTCGAGCTCGGCCTTCGGGCAGCCGTGGCCAAAACACAAAAGGCCGTCTTTGGTGTTGGCCGCCAGCGCCGCGCCACCGACGACAAAATCGTGACTGCGGAAGCGCGGGTCCTGGAGGCTGATGACCAACAGGTCGATCAGCTCGACGAGCGGGATGTTGCGGTTGACCTTGGCCAGATGTCGCACCGACGCCGTCTGACGGTCGAGGGTGAGACGCCAGCCGCGGCTCAGCACGAACAACAGGCCGAAGACGCATGCCGCCGGGATGACGCACACGCTGATGATGATGGTGGACAGCTCGGCGTCAAGGGCGACGACGGCCGAAGCCACGCCGGCCACCATCACCAACGTCCACAGCCACAGCGACACCACCCATGCACGCGGGCCGGGCGCGTTGATGCGCAAGACCTGGCCGTCGACGACGATGCGAGTACGCGGCTTGGCGGGCGCGGTGGGCGGTACAGCGACGCTGCGGGCGCTGCGGAACGGCAGATCGTGCTCGACGACACTGGCGTCGGCGCCGGTCCGCAGCACGCGCTCGCGCAGCGATTCGTCGACGAGCTGCGCCTCACGGTGACGCAGACCATCGTCGAGGGGCAGCCCGAGCAAGGTCGCCACGCGGGTGGCCTGCGCCAGTGCCTGGTCGTGACGACTGTCTGGCGCGACGATCTTTTCGGGAATCATGTGACCAGGCAGCGGCTTTCCGACGAAGGCGATGGATGCACGCGGGCCACGCGAAAGCAGCTCGACCCCCGTGAGATGGGCAAAGGGCACGAGCCGCCGACTCCAGCCGAGAAAGCCCACTGGCACCGACAACACCCCGCGGTCGAGATCCACCAGCAGCGACGTGCGATGGACCATGCCCCACAAGCAGACAGCGGCGACGAGGCCGCTGACGAGCGTCGACCACCCCAAAGACGCTGCCGCCCCGGCGACGGCGAACACCAGCAGGCAGAAGATTCGCTGGCTGGTCGTCGACGGCCCAACCCAGACGCGCGACGGGCGGCGATATGGCGTAGGGGTCGGCACTGGGCGGACTCTACCTCAGGTCCCGCGCCACGATAGGCGACAAGAATGGGGCTCGGGCGGCGTAAGCTGGGCGCATGGGCGTCGCTGCGCTGGTTTTGGGTATTATCGGTGTGCTGTTTTCGCTGAATCCCTGGCTGTTCTGGGTGGGGATTCCACTGTCGGTGCTGGCGTTGGTGCTGGGTGTCGTGGCGTCGAAGCGGGCTTCGGCGGATCCGGCCAACAAGCAGCCGTCTGGCGCAGCGACGGCGGGAATCATTCTCGGCATCATCGGTACGGCGCTTGGCGTGCTGGTGTTTGCGGCGTGTGCGATGTGTGCCAAGGGCGTGAGTGACCTCGGCAAGCAGATCGACAAGCTGCCGAAGTCGTCTTCTTATCCTCGCTCATCGTCGTCGCTGAATGCGTCCGGGCCGCCGGTGGCGGTGGGCGAGACGGTTGCCTTTGCCGACTCGGAATGGGTGGTGAAGAAAGTGCGCGACCTCGGCCGCAAGCTGTCGTCGTTGGGACGCACGGTGGAGACCGAAGGACGGTTCGTGTCGGTGACGTTCCAGGTGAAGAACCTCGGGCGGGCCAACGATCAGCTGTTTGACTTGCCACCGGTCACCGACGGCGACGGACGCGAGTGGAAGCCGTATGCCGAATCGGCGAGCTTTCTGGCCAACGGACAGAAGTCACTGGCGCTGGCCACTCTGCCGCCTGGGTTGCCGAAGGAGTTCACCGAAATCTATGAGCTGCCCGCGGACGCTGGTGACCTGCGCTTCCGGGCGCGGGCGCTGGTGGCGATGGGGTCGACGCGAGAGGTGTTGCTGGGCCTCGGTGGAGGAAATGCTGCGCCGGCGTCCAAAGAGTCCCCGTCGGTGGCAGCTGATCCGGATCATGTGGTCAGCACCGCCAATCAGGCCGCTTGCACCATCACCAAGGCCTTGAGCCCGCGTTGCGGCGCGTGCGCGAAGACGCACTGCTGCGAGCCGCCGGTGGCGTTCGAGCAAAAGCTCGCTACCAGCCTCGGCTGCCACATGGGCTGCCGCAAACCGCAGGCGTCGAAGCTCACCGACGACCAGCTCGCGGTGGCCCTGCAGATGTGCCAAAACGGCTGCGCCAGCATCTTCCCGTCGAAGGGCGACTCCGTGCTGCGTCTCGACGCCTGTATCGCCAGCGAGTGCCCGGCCGACTGCCTCAAATAAGACACCGTTCCACCAAATGTGGTTGGTAGGTGGCGCTCACTGCGTCAGCGTTTGCGGGGGCGGGGGACGTCGTGCTTTTTGATGCGCTCGATCAGCGTCTGGCGGGAGATGCCTAGGGCCTTGGCTGCGCGGGTTTGGTTGCCGGCATAGGTGGTCAGCGCGTCTACGATTTGTTGGCGGGCGTCGTCGCTGGTGGCGGGTGGGGGCGGGACTGTCACGGCTGCGCCGGCTGCGCCAGCGATAGCCAGGTGATCTTTGCGGATGACGCCGTCGGAGCTGGCGCTGGCCAACAGGGTTGCGCGCTCTACCGTGTTGCGTAGCTCGCGGATGTTGCCGGGCCAATCGTGGGATTGTAGCCAGCTTTGGACTTCTGCATCCAGGCGCGGGACTGGCGTGATCGCGTTTTTGCGCGCGATCTCGTTGATGAAGAATTGGGCCAGCGCTGGGATTTCCGCCTGGCGTTCGCGCAGCGGCGGGATGTGGAGCGTGATGCCGTTGAGACGGAAGTAGAGATCGCGGCGGAAGCGACCGGCGGCGCACTCGGCCTCCAGATCTCGATGCGTGGCGGCCACGAAGCGGACATCGATCGTCCGGCCCTTGAGCGAGCCGACGCGACGCACGATGCCGTCCTCGAGGACGCGCAGGAGCTTCACTTGCAGGCTCATCGGCAGGTCGCCAATCTCGTCCAGAAAGACCGTTCCGCCATCGGCAGTTTCTAGTAAGCCGGGCTTGGCCTGCATGGCGCCCGTGAAGGAGCCTTTTTCGTGGCCGAAGAGCTCGCTTTCCAGAAGACTTTCGGAGAGTGCGCCGCAGTTGAGACGGAGGAGCGGCTGGGTGGCGCGGCGGGACCGCGCGGCGATTTTTTCGGTCATCACCTCTTTGCCGACGCCGGTCTCGCCGGTGATCAAGATTGCGATGTCACTGGGCGCGATGCGGTCGACGATGTGGGCCAGGCGCTCCATGGCGCCTTCTACGCCGGTGGGCACGACGCCGGTGGTGCCGCGACGGGCTGCGGTCGAGAGCGCGGCGTGATCGCGGCCGTCGGCAGGGAACACGGCCACGCCGACCTCGGCGATCATGCCGTGCTCGAGGAGCCGCGCAGCGACGGCGCGTGCACGTGCGGGCGCGCTGGCCGGATCGCCGTCGAGACAGAGCTCGCAGATGCCAGGACCGGAACAGGCGGCGCTGTCTCCGTCACCGAGCGCCGAGGCCACCAGATCTTCCACGGTGCCGTTGGGCAGCGACGCCGAGACCTTGACCGTGGCCAGCGCGAACGGCGCGTTGCCACGGCAGCGACGGTCGAGCTCAGCGACGAAGGCGCGGCGACGTTCGCCGGCGCTTTCGGTCGCGGCGCCGGGCTGTACGACCAGCAACAACGTGCCCACTTCGATCAGCTCACCGACGGCAATTTCGGTCGCGGCCTGCGGTGCTAGCGCGCGCTGGCGGACGCGGGTGCCGTTGCGGCTGCCCAGGTCCTCGACGAAGAGCTTGCCCCCACGTCGGGTGATGCTGACGTGCTGGCGCGACACCGAGACATGGTCGACATGTACCGTGCACGCGCTCGACCGCCCGACGGTGAGGACGCCGGTCTCGGGCACGGGATAGGTGTGCAAGATGCCTTCGCCGATGATCTTGAGCACGAGCTGAGAAGGCGTGCCGAGGGGCATGGCAAACGTGGAGTGCTCGTCGAAATCGTTGCTCACTGCGCTGGAGCATAGCAACTCCGGGCCTTTGCGCCGACTCTGAGCGGGATTTACAGTCTGTAAGGTCACGACAGTTCGTTTTTGACGATCTGTAACGAGCTAGGGCTGCGCGGCCATGACGTCTGCCCAGGCTTTGCGGAGCGCGTCCTGGCCGGCCGAGTTGGGGTGGACGTCGCCCATGGGGATGAGGTCGGTGCGATTCATGAAAACCGCCCACAGGTCTGGGCCGCGCAGGATCTGCGGGTACTTGACGTAGAGGGCGTCGATCTGCGCGTTGATCTGCGTGCCCTCCATGCTGCCGCTCGACCACGGCATGTGCGGCACCACCGGGATGCGTCCAGCGGCGATGACCTTCTGGACCAGCTCTTCCATGTGGAATTCTTTGGCGTGGTCGTTGGTGCCGTAGGCGAGGACCACGAAACGGCTGGGCGCTGCGGCGACGGTGGCGTCGATGATGAGCGTGGCGGTGCCGGTGTTGGTGCCACCGAGGGCCGCATCGATGACCGCCGGCCAGCGATCGGCTTTTTGCGCGTGGACCACCGACGGCAGATTGTTGAAGGCGTAGGTCATGGTCATGTAGGTGATGGAGTCGCCCATGAACATCCACGCGTCGGACGCGCCGTTGGGTGCGCCGTAGATGTCGACGTCGACGCCGATGCCGTCGGTGGTGCCTTTGGTGATGTTGAGGCGCACCCAGTTGGCGCCATGGATGTTCAACAAGTGCTCGACGGTGCCGAGCGAGTTGCCAGCGACGGTGGCCGCCGTTTCCCAGCCGATGGTGGGTAGCGTGCCTCCCGGCGCGGTGTTGGTCTCGACGGTGTAGTCGACGAGCAAAGCCTGATAGCCCTGGACCGGATCGTTCAAGAAGCCGCCGGCATGGATGGCGTTCCAGGTCAGCATGATCTTTTGCCGGCTCTCCGACGGTGTGGCCGACAGATCGTAGGCGATCCACGCCGGCAACATGTTCGTTCCCCAGGCGCTGGCGGGGTTGTCGTCGCTGGCGGCCTTGGGATCGCCGGCGGAGGCGAACGACGGCGTGCCGCGGTTGATGAGGGGCATGGCCACGGGCCCGGTGGTGGGCGTGGTGATGTTGGGGTCGCTGATGTTGCCACCGTCGGGATTGCCGGCGATGTTGGGCGACGAACAGGCGAGCAACAAGACGGTAATCAACGAAAGGGCTCTCATGCGTCTCTTCGCTGCAAGCTACGGACCGACTTTCAGCGCGATGAGGCCCACGCGCCAGTTGGCGGAGTAGATGATCCGGTTGGTGGCGTCGAAGACCTGGCGATAGGGCCCGTCGGTGAAGGTCTGTGGGCCGGTGCCGTTGGGGTCGAATTTGGTCCAGGTGAGGCCGTCGGTTTCTTTGGACGTGTAGTACGGCAACATGCCGTGGCCGCCGTTGTCGCCGGTAAACGACGCGCTGGTGTAGAGGTTCTTGCCGTCGCCGATGATCGAGTAATACGACGCGTAGTCGAGCGTGTTGATCATGGTCCAGGTGAGGCCATTGTCGGTGCTGCGGGCGGGGTAGACGAACAGCCCCGTGTAGGCGGTGCCGTCGCTGGCATAGTAGAGTTGCTGGCCACCGTGGGTGATGCTGAAGTCGGGCCAGGCGGGTTTGCCGTCAGAGCCGAGCTCGGGCGTGATGCGGGTCCAGGTGCCGCCCGCGTCGGTCGTGCGCCACAGGCCATTGGAGTCGGTGCCGATGAGCCAGGTGTTGGCGTCGCCCTGATGATGAACGGGGTCGTAGAGGAAGTTGACGCCCATGGTGCCCGAGTTGAACTCGGTGCGCGGCTGGTGGACGATGAAGGTCTTGCCGCCGTCTTTGCTCTCGAGGATGCCGGCGTTTTGCAGGCCGGGCCACGGGCTGTGTGAGCCGAGCAAGACATGGTCGAAGTCGGTGGGGTCGACGGCCAGCGACGTGATGTCGTGCGTCGGCGAGGTGGTTTCGAAGGCCGGTGGGATGGTGAAGGTCTCGCCACCGTCGTGAGAGATGAAGAAGCCCTGGGTCATGCCGCGCACGCCTTGGGTGGCGAGGAGGTGGTTGCCGTCCCGGGGATCGACGCGGACGGCGACGGGCGAGTCGAGGTTGCCGATGCGGCGCCAGCTGGTGCCACCGTCGGTGGTTTTCCAGAGGCCCTGGGTGTCGACGCAGAGATACAGCGTGTAGGGGCTGGTGGGGTCGAGCTCGACCCAGGGGGCGCCGAAGGTCTTGACGAGGTCGAGGCCGGGCGGCGAAATGTCGGTGAAGACGCCCAGTGCCAGCGACGGGGGCGTGCCGGTCGGCGGCTTTGGTGTGCCTGGCGAGGAGTTGCAGGCGGCCAGAAGGGCGGCGAAAACGATCGGTCTCATGGCGTGACTCCTGGTCTGTCTAGCGCGCGTAGAAAAGCGCTGAGCGCAGCGACGTCGGATGGGCCGAGGTCGAGCGCGGTCAGCTCGTTTTTGCCGAAGTAGCCGTTGGCGTCGCCGCCGCGGGTATGAAAGCCGACGGCGTCGTCGAGGGTGCGGAGCTGGCCGGTGTGCATCAAGGACGGCCGTTTGCCGACGCAGCGCAGGGTGGGGGTGCGAAAGGCGCCTTCACTGGCGGAATTTGGCGGCACCAGGCGTCCGTCGTTGCCGTCGCTGAAGACGCCGGCGACGTTGAGCGGATCGGCTACCGCGGCAGCAAGGCCGGTGGCGGCGCCGTGGTCGTTGGCGTCGAGGAACACCACAGCGACGACGGCTGGCTTCATGCCGAGGTTGTGAAAGGCCTGATCGGACATATAGGGGCCGCTATGGCAGCTGGTGCAGCCGGCCTTGCCGACGAAGAGCCTGGCGCCGCGCTGTTCCTCGTCGCTGAGCGTCCCGCTACCGTGCATCCAGGCGTCGAAGCGGCTGGTGCCGCACGACAGCGTTCTCTCGTAAGCGCCAAGCGCCTTGCCAAAGTTGACGACCACCCGGGTGACGGCGCTCTGGTCGTCGGGGGTCATGCTGTCGTATTCGGCACCGTCGCCGGGCATGCCGTGGCGGGTGCCATTGCAAGCGGCTTTGGGGTCGGCTGAGCTCGGCTGGCAGCCGGTGTGGACAGCGTCGAGCGCCGGAAATCTTGCGGCGTCGTCGAGGGGCGGCATGGGACCGAAGACGGCTTCGTACTGTGCGCGAAAGCGGGCAAAGATCTGCTGGGCGACGTAAAGGCGGGAGCTGTTCATCTCCAGCGTCGACTCGATGGGGCCAAACGGCTGGTTGTAGAGGGCATCGTGGCGCCCGTCCCACATGACCAGCTTGGCCTGGCCCACGTCGAGCAGCGACGGGGCGCGGCGTGAGCCCCAGCCGGAGGCGAGCGAGATCTGCTGGCCGAGGGTGCGACCGTCCAGAAAGCCGGCCTCGGGCTGGTGGCAGCCGGCGCAGGCGACCTTGCCGGTGTCGCCTTTGTTGCCGAGCGCGTGGACGCCGCCATCGTTGTCACCGTCGAGGAGCGCGCCCGAGAAGCCGGTTTCGAAGAACCAAGTTTTGCCGAGCGCGGCCGCAGCAGCGTCGTCGGCGTAGCGGTTGGTGACGTCGGCTGGCGGCGCGGGCAGCGACGGGGGCGACAGGACCAAGAGCGCCTGGCGCTCGGTCGGGCTCAGCCCGTCGCAGGCTGGCAGGAGCATCATGAGGAGAAGGCAGCGCACGGCCACTCTCGATGCACGTCGCATGCCGCACAGGGACCGCATCCCGGCCATCATCTTGCATATGGAACACGGCATGAACCGACTCAGATGGAGTTACATGTGGGTGTTGGTACTCTCCGCTTGCTCGGGCGGCACCAATGGACCAGGCGGCGCCATGACCACCCCCATCGGCGGTGAGCGCTTCGGCATCGGCGGCAACAGCATCACCCAGTCGGCCGGCGTGGCGACGTCGCTGCCGGGCTTGCCCGCGATCAGCAACGTCACCGCGCGCGTGGTCGGCGATTCGTTGATCGTCGATTTCTCTCCGATCGACGACGCCAAGGACTACCGCATCTACGCCTTGCCCGCCGACGGCGACGTCTCCACCGACGGGAGCGGCCACGTGCGCGTGCACAATGCGCTCTATCGCTGCGCTGGGGCCCACGCCTCGCCGCAGCCCGCCGTCGACGCCGTCACCAACGCCAGCCTCATGCTCGGCACCGTCGTCTCGCACGATGTCGGCGGCTACACCCGCTCCATCCCCGAGGCCACGCTGGGCCACGTCTACATCACCGACGGCAAAGACCGCACGCCAGTCTACGTCCTCGGCGACTCCGATCCCAACGGCGACAGCAACTGCTACTGGGGCCGCTGGCAGGAATCGCGCGTCAAGCGCTACACGACCTCGAAGACCGAACGTGACATGTTGCTGGCCCAGAAATGGCGCGATGACGGCATCGCCTTTTATGCGCCGGTTGCGCCGGCCACCGGTGGCCCCGCCGTGGTCGCCGTCAACACCGCCAGCGACGACAACGCGACCTACTACTACGTCGACGGACCCGAGGCCGCCAAGCGCAAGGCTGGCACGCCCGCGTTCAATGCCCTGGCCGCCGCCGGCACCGACACGACGCCGTTGAAGCGCGTCTTCTATCGTCCGTCGTGCGGCCACTCGCACGACGAGCTCGTCGCTGGCGAAGCCAAATATCAGCGTGCGTTGTCGCAGTACGGCGCGCCGCTCACCAGCCTGCACTGGTCGGGCATCACCGGCTCCACCACCGTCGTCATCGAAGCCCTCGACGCCCAATGTCCCTACAATGGCCAGCTGGCACCGGCTTCGTCTGCCGGCTACACCAGCGGCATGCTCGTCTACCCCACCTGGCTCACCGTCGACGAAATGCGCGCCGCCTCGGCCACTGGCGAGGTCTTCGTCAACGGCCAAGGCACAGGCACCGATCCCAAAGCCATCGCCCGCTCGTTCGTGGTCGCCTCACCGACGACGGTCTCCAACCTCGACTGGTTTGAAGGCTTCACGCCCGGCAAGCCCATGGCCGACTTTTCCAAGATCGACTGCGGAGCCACCGGCGGCAACAGCTGCTGGGCGCAGACGCGCCAGGCGTCGAGCGACTACGACATGTTCTTCCGCTTCGTCGAGGACAATCGTCATGCCTCCGCGTCGATGCTCGGCGAGTTTTGGGTCTCTTACGCCGACGTCGGCGCCGACGTGAACGGCGCTTTCCGCCTGCAGCCCAAGGTGCCAACCGCCATGGCCGCCGACACCTATCTCTATGTTTCGATGGAGACCGATAGCTTCACCACCGGCCGTCGCTATCCGCAGATCATCATCAGCGACCAGCCCGCGCCCGTCGACTGGAACTTCCAGACCGGGAGCTCGCTCGTGTTCCAGACCTTCGTGCGCGACACCGCCTACTGGCCGCCGCTCTATGAAGTCCAGGTCTGCGATCACCGCAAATGGGACGTGAACCAGCAGTGCCCGGCGTTCGCTCCGTTCCACGACAACCTGAGCCCGACTGACAAGACCAAGGTGCTCAACCTCGCGCCCATCGTCGAGGTGTCGGAGCACATCGGGCTCGATCGGCCGGCGTTGTGGGAAGTCTACGCATCGACCAAACGCGCCTACCTCTTCATCGACGGCACGCCGTACGGCTGTGCCGACATGCCCGGCTCAGGCGTCCCCACCGGCGCAGTCAACGTGACCTTCGGCAACGTGCTCTATCACTCTGCCGTCGACGACGTGAAGCAGATCACGACGTTCCTTGGCGACCACGGTCAGATCGAGACGCACCGGCATCTCGACAACCTCGGCTTCAAGACCGGGGTGTCAGCGCCGCCCTGGGACGAGACCATCCTGCCGTGCGCAAGGGCCAACCAACTCGTCGGCGGCTAGGCTGACGCCGTCGTCCGCCCTGTGGCAAGCTAGGCCCATGGCGGAGGAGATTGTTCACGCCGGTGCGCGGCTCTATGTCTGGCGGCCGGATCCGTCGCTGTGGATGACGGTCCTGTGGGACGTGCCTACCGCCAGCGACGTCGAAGCCCTGGTGCGCCTGCATGAGAGCGCCTTCCGGACGCCGGATCGGTTCGAGTCGCTGGTGGATTTTCGCGGCGTCACCGTCGTGGATCCGGTGGCGTTCGAAGCGCTGGCAAGCTTCGCTGGGCGCTGCAAGGCGGATTTCGATCGTCAGATCACGAAGCAGGCCCTGGTGAGGCCGAGTGGCCTCATCGGTGCGCTGGTGACCGGGTTCTTCGAGGCGTTTGGCTTTCAGCTCCCCGTTCGCAGCTTCGACGATCAGAAGGCCGCGCTGGCGTGGCTACGACCGGATGCCGGCGATCGCTTGAGCTCGGAGCTGACCGCGCGTGTGGCGACATGGAGCGCTGTGTCTCCGTTGCTGCGACGGCTGCGCGAGCTGCTGGCCAACCGTCACGATGCGGCAATCGATCTCGGGTGGTGCGCCCGCGACCTTGGCACCTCCGAGCGCACGCTACAGCGGCAGCTGCACAGCGACGGGACCTCGTTTCGTGCCGAGCTGACGCTGGTGCGCGTCGAGGCGGCGAAGCGGTTGCTCTTGTCGCCGGACAACAAGATGGGGACGGTCGCGCTCGAGGTTGGCTTTTCGACGCCGCAGAGCTTCGCCGTGGCGTTCCGCGAGCACACGGGCGAGAGCCCGACCGAGTGGCGCAGCAAGTGGTGTAGCGCGACCTAACGGTCAACCCAGGTGAGCTCTGGGGCTAGGATGCGGCGTCACGGCAGCGCCGCCGGGTGGGCGAGGTAGTTTGCGGCGGCGGTCTTGAGCTGGCCCCCGTCGCTGTCGATGAAGGTCTGGTTGCCGGCGCCGGTGCCGAAGACCATGCCGAACCCGCCAGCGGCGATCATCTCGTCGGTGTGCGCGAAGAAATAGTGAACGTGGTTGTCGCGGTAGTGCCCGGCCGAGCCGCCGGGCGTGTTGCTGGGAACGCCAAGCGGGACCTGCCACCACATCATCGGTAGCGCCAGCCCGTCGGTGATCTGCTTCACCCAGGCAAAGTGCTCGTGATAGTTGGGGCTCTGCGCGTTGGACTCGTCGAGGTACCAGCCGGTGGTGCCACCGCGCATGCAGTTGGGGTCGGTGTGGGCCTCGAAGCAGCCGGCATCGCGATCGAGGGCGTCGGTGGCGACGAAGTCGGCGTGGTCGGCGCCAATCGCCTTGAAGAAGGTGATGATCTCGGCCGGGGACCCACCCCATTCGGAGGCGTGAAAGCCGACCAACGTCTTCGGCGCATATTTGCGTGCGAGCACCAAGAGGCACTGACCCATGCCGGCCAGATCGTCGGTGAGCGCCGAACAATCTGCCGCCAGGGCCTTCACATGCACGGTCATCTTGGCGTCTTTGGACTGCTGCATGATGAAGCCCCAGAAGTCAGGCTCGAGGTGGACCACCGCCGGCACATCGAGCGTGCCGAGACGCTGGAAGAGCAGCTTGGCGCCGTCCCAGTAGGCGCTCATGTACATGTCGTTGGTCAGCACCGAGGCATTGCCCTCGCCCCAGGCGGCCATGCTGTAGAGCGTGAACATCGGCGAGGTGTCGTGGCGCTTGGCGGCGTCCGCGAGCACGTCGACGAAGGTGCCGCCGGCGTTCCAGTCGGTCCAGCCGCCTTGGCCCTTCAGGCCGACGAGATAGGCGTAGTGGAGATCGAGGGTGCTGCCGAGGGTGTAGGCGCCGTCTTTGTCGTGGTCGTTGGCGAGGTCGTTGCCGAGGCCGATGAGGAAGTTGCTGTGGCCGCGCAAGGTGTTGGCGAGCTGGGCCCGGGTGCTGGTGCCTTTGGGTGGGAGCCCGCCGCCGCCGTCCGGGTTCAGGTTTTGCGAGGGGCCGCCGCTGCAAGCCGCCAAAAACAGGACGCACGCGATGAGTCTCATCAGTCCTCCAGAGAGAGAAAGATCGGTCAATGCAACGGCTGTGCCGCTATTGGAAGGGTCGCTGGAGCTCGGGCAGTTCTTCGGGTTTGGTTGGCTTGGTGACGGGCTTGGTCGGGGCGACGGACGGGGTGTGGTCGCTGCCGTGATGCCGCCGATCGCGATGTGACGATTTCTGTGCCTTGGCCGCGCTTGCCGTGGGCTGCGCGACCACGGGGTCCGGATCTTTGGGTGCCGGATCTTTGGGCTCGAGACGGGGCTCGAGACGGGGCGCGAGATCTTTGGGCACAGGGTCTCTCGGCGCGGCGAGCGGGTCTTTTGCCACCGCGACAGCATCTTTCGGTGGAGCCAGCGTCGGCTCGCTGCCGCGCAACCAGAACGCCAGCGCCGTCGCTGCCGCCGCCGTAGCCGCCAGCGCAACGACGACGATGAGACCGCGACCGTTGCCAGACCTGAGCTGCGGCGACACGGCCGGCGATACCGACGCCAGCGACGGCGATGGGCTCTCGATCGCCGCCGTGGCCGGCGTGTCTTCGCGCACCGCCTCGGCCAACGCCGTCGCTGGGAACGAGGACACAAAGGCATGGACCGCGGTCGAGTCGCCCTCGAACGCATGCAACACCGGCCGCAGCGCGCGCACGATCTCCTGGCACGACTGATAGCGATGCGCGCTGTCGCGGGCCAGCATACGCATCACGATGGTCTCGAGCTCGCCCGGAATCTCCTCGCGTAGCAGCGACGGCGGCGTCACCTCCGCCTCGCGCACCAGGCGCAGCGTATCGAGCGCATCCACGCCGCGAAACAGGCGCCGCACGCACAGCATCTCGTACATGACCACGCCCAGCGCAAAGATATCCGAGCGCCGATCGGCCGGCCGACCTGCCGCCTGCTCCGGCGACAGGTAGCCGATCTTGCCTTTCAATAAACCGGTGGCCGTCTTGTCGTCGCGGAAATGCCCAGCGGCGCGCGCGATGCCAAAGTCGATGAGCTTGATGTCGCCGTGGTGCGTAATCATCACGTTGGACGGGCTGACATCGCGATGCACGATCTCGAGTGGCCGCCCGTCGGCATCGGCGAGCTCGTGCACATAGGCCAGCGCCGCGGCGAGCTGGGCCACGATCTGGGTCACCACGCCGATCGGCGGCAATATTCCCGTCGCTGCGCAGGCCTTGAGCACCCGCGCCAGATCGACGCCCTCGACAAGCTCCATGATGATGAAGTACTCGCCGTCCACCTGGCCAAAATCCTGCACCTGCGCGATGGCCGGATGATGGAGCAGCGCCGACACGCGCGCTTCGGTGACCAGCATCTGCGCAAACGCCGGATTGCGCGACAGCTCCGGGCTCAGCCGCTTCAAGGCGACCGTGCGCGCAAAACGCTCTGGCCCGTCGAGGACCGCGCGCCATACCACCGACAGCCCGCCGGCGCCGAGGCGCTCTTCGAGCCGGTAGGCGCCAAAACGTACACCCGCGGTCACCGTCGAGCCAGGTACGTCCGCGCTCACGGCGTGGCTCGCACCAGGCCGAGCGGCGAGTGGGTGTAGCTCGGCGTGCCATACACCACTCCGACGCTGATCGCCGCCGCCGCTGCACCGGCGCCAAACACGATGCCCAGCACCGTGCCCGCCACCCGTCGACGCGTCCACCACGACTCCGGCGGCGGCGGCGGCTGCAGCACCGGCGGCGTGCGCTTCAATAGCTCGGCGTCGAGGATGCGCTGCGCCTCTTCGAGCGCACGGATGCGGCTCTCGATGCTGGCGCGCCGGGTCTCGTCGGGCGCGGCGCGCAGATACGCCCGCAGCTCCTCGGCGGCATCATGCGGCCGCTCGAGGCGCTCCAACGCCGACGACATGTCGTAGAGCAGCGCCGGTTGCTTCGACAGCAGATAGGCCTCTTTGAACTGCCGATTGGCGGTCTCGAAGTCGCCTTTGTGATAGGCGGCCTCGCCTTCTTCGTAGAGGCGCTTGGCACGCGCGGCGCGATCTTCGGCGCGGGCCACCGAAACCAGGCCCGGCGCAGTCAGCGACGCAAACATCGCCAACAACACGACGATGGAAGTGACAATCGGGGACGACATCCGCGGCGATGTTAACATGCTGCGCGATGCTACGACTTGGCCTCGGTCTCACTTTGTTCACGGTGCTCGGCTGCGCGCGTACCGAGGTGGTGGTGACGGTGGACGCCACCGAGCTGTCCATCCCCGACGAGGTGGACCACATCGTCTTCACGATCACGAATCCGATCACCGATCCGGGAGGCAAGGCGCCGGTGTTCGTCTCGCCGCAGATTGCGCTCTGTCCGACTGGCCAGCCGTCGTCGTCGACCTGCACCAGCTTGCCGACGGCGCTGACCCTCTTTCCCGGCAACGATCGCCCGCACGACAGCGTCCGCGTCCAGCTCGACGCGCTTCGTCAGGGCACGGTGGTGATCTCGCAGGCGTCGGTGTTCAGCTTCACGTCCGGCGAGCGCAGCAAGCTCACCTTCGACCTCTATCGGGATTGTCTGCAGCTCGAGTGCGCGCAGTTCGATCAGGGCTGTGCGTCGGGCGGCGTCTGTCGCAATGTGATGCCGCTCGGCCCGTCGACGCCGGACATGGGGCCGTCGTCGGTGAAGGTGGTCGGAGTGAGCGTCAACAACATTACCCAATCGCCGACGTTCGACGTCAGAACGCCCGACGATGTCCAGGCCGGCGACCTCTTGATCATGGCCTTTGCCTCTGCCGTGGGCGGCGAGCCGCCGATGCTGGTCGCGCCAGGCTGGCAGCGGCTCACCTGGCTCAACACGCCGGACGGCCTCGACCTCTGGATGCTGTCTCGCATCGCGTCAGCGACGGAGCCTGACATGCATACCTTCTCCTTCGTCGGCAGGCAGACCAACTTCATCAACTCCAGCGACTATCTATTTCACTTTCGCGGCGCCACCAAGATCGAAGGCCTGCGCACGCAGGTGGAGATCGGCTCACCGAGCTTGCCGTCGGTGAACATCGATGGCCCGGGTCGGCTGTTGGTGGCCGTGGTGCTCTATCCCAATGCGTTCGTCGACCGCACCTGCCAGCCGCCATCGGGCATGCAGGTCATCGCCAACGACGCCCTGGTCGCCTTTACCCAGTCGGTGCCGGGCCCGGCCATGAGCGGCGAGCGCGCGCTTGTCTGTGGACAGCCCAACGAAAATTATGGCGTTGTCGCCTTCGCGTTGGCACCATGAGGAGGCGTCTTCTCGTCGCTGTGCTGCTGCTGTCAGTGCCCGCGTTTGCCGAAGAGGCGCCGGTCGAACAGCCGCCCACCAACCGGGAGCTCCAGGAACAGATCAAGCGGCTCGAACAACGGCTGCGTGAGCTCGAACAGAAGCCAGCGCCGCCACCCGCCGTGGTCACGCCACCGCCGCCGCCTTTGAAACGCCAGCCGCTCGATCTGCGCGAGCCGCCTTTTGGTGAGTACGACTTCAGCTGGATGAACGGCACCAACCGCCAACCGGCGTCGCTGTTGACCACCGGCCCGCTGACCTGGTCGCTCTATGTCGACGCGTATTACGGCTGGCAATTCTGGGCGCCGGTAGACCACACCGTGTTCCCGTCGACAACCGCGCCGCGCCACAACGAGATCGGCTTCAACCTGGCCACCCTCGGCGTGGAGCTCAACCTCGACGGGCCCATTGGCCGCATCTACCTACAATACGGCTCCAACGTCGAGACGGACGCCGGTCAGGACCCCACCGGCGCGCGCGGCTTTTTTCTGACGGCCAAGGCCTTTCAGTTCATTCAGCAGGCCGCGGCCGGCTGGCACTTTCACTGGCTGCA